>WNFT01000562.1_pt1 | contig 30833 bp, 28 predicted proteins | sample 5400191 | NCBI WGS metagenome assembly WNFT01 (sample SAMN13153359, study PRJNA577476) | soil metagenome | isolation source: 80 cm saprolite under Madrone tree | place: USA:California | collected 2016-06-14 | reverse complement strand
AAGTTCCGTATGGTAGACCCGTAATGATTAAGAGTGTTATCCGATAACGGTTGCGCCCTTTGCCGAAAGAAACTCTTCAATTGCTTCGTTCAGTTCCATGTGTGTAAATCCTTTCTGATAAACTATCGCAGCAGTCAAACTACTGCGCTCCATCCCTGATAATCGGCTCAACCCGCTTAAAACCTTAATTCAGTTACGTATTAGTGGTCGCACCTGTCGCGCCAGAAAGGAAGCGTGCAGCAGCGGGGTGAAGGCGAAAAGCAGATTGAAGTAGACCGGCGTTTGCTGCGCCGACAGAAAGATCAGCTTGCGGAAGAGTTGGAGCATGTGCGCACCCATCGCCAACTTCACCGTGAACGACGTAAAAATGCGGGTGCGCCTGTAGTAGCCCTGGTTGGCTATACGAATGCAGGTAAGTCGACGTTGCTGAATAAGCTTGCCGATGCAAATAGTTTTGCCGAAGATAAGTTCTTCGCTACGCTCGATCCCATGATACGACGGGTACGTCTCACGGGGGGCCAGGAGATGTGGTTGACCGACACAGTGGGATTTGTTCAACACCTTCCGACAACGCTGGTAGCTGCCTTTCGGGCTACTTTAGAGGAGGTTGCTGAGGCTGATCTACTGGTACACGTGGTCGATGCATCGAGTCCAACTATGCAGCGCCAAATCAAAGCTGTAGAGCAGGTGCTTGAGGAAATCGGTGCAGGTGAACGCCCAATAGTGATGGCGTTGAACAAGGTAGATATAGTGAACGCCGATGTTTCTCTCAGTATGGAAGGCATGGGGGAGAAATTGCCGATGGTGCGGGTTTCGGCATTGCAGGGAGAAGGGATTGATGATTTGCTACGTTGCATCAGCGAGAAGCTTCTCCTGCAGTTTATAGCGCTCGATGTGCTTATTCCCTATGACCGTGGAGCGCTTGTGGCGTTGTTCCACCAGTATGGGGATGATCGAGCACGAAAGCTACGAGGTAAATGGTACGCATCTGCGCGGGCATATACCAAGCAACCACTGCGGGCCATTCGCCTCTTTCCGAAAGAAGACCAAAATGTAGTCTCATCCGAGAAATTCCCCTGTTTACCACTTGACAAATCACGCATATAGATGTAGAATGCATATAGATGCTGAAGAGGATCATTCTAAAGCATGAACGTGACTATATGCATATAGGTGCGATATGGCAGAAGCGAACAAAGAGAACGAACAACGTAATGCGGGGACCGAGGCCTGGTCAAAGAATTGGGTTGTTCCTATCCTTCTTTTGATGCTGCGGGAGTGGAGTTCCTACGGCTACGAATTGATGGAGAAAATGGGAAGTTTTGGATTGAGTATGATGAATCCGGGAACCTTCTATCGTACGTTACGGCAGATGGAAAAGGACGGGATGGTTCGTTCCAATTGGGACACCTCGGAAGCCGGGCCGGCAAAGCGCATCTACTCTATTACTGAAGCAGGCGAGGCCTATCTGAAGTACTGGGCTGAGTCTCTCAACCAATACCAGAAGATGATGGATACATTTTTCCGTCTCTATGGTGGGCGTCGGTCACCAGAGGACGAACCAGAGAACAAAAAGGAAGAGCAATAAGGGGACGGGCTTCGATTCAGAGGCTTTTCTCACTCATTGCTACTAGACTTGTAGATATGCATAAACTCGTGGTGGGTTTAAGGCAACTACGAGAAAAGAAAGGATTATGCAATGGCTGAAAATAAGATTCAAGAGGCGACAGGGAATTTGACCCAGACTTTCCGTGAGTCAGGCCAGACAATCGCGAACAGCGCTGTCGCGGCCCAGGAGAGGAATATGAGGTACTTCCAAAACACCCTTGAGAATGGGATTGAGGTACTCAAGAGGAATGTGGAGGATACTCGCAGCCTGATAGGAGAGTTGGCAGAGCAGCCGCAGAAAGCAGAGAGAGCATATCAGTCTATCTCGGATAGCGCCATTGGTGCTCAAGACCGGAATATCAAATTCGTTCAGAACACCTTCGAGAACGGGATGGAGGTTTTCAAGGGGCATGCTGAGAGCAGCCGTGCCTTGACAGAGGAACTGATGAAGCAGTCGCAGAACCAACTGGCAGCTTTCCAGACATTGGCTCATGAGTCACTTGATGCATACCTAGGGTTCTTCTCTGCACCATTCTCCTACTACAAGCAGACGCTGGAGGCTACCGAAGAGGCGGCTTCGTGGGGGATGAAGAGAGCCCAGCATGTTACTCAACAGGGAATGGAAGCAGCTCAAAAGACTGCTCGCCAGGCACAAAAGGCTGCTGAGCCTGTTACCAAGTAACCAGACAGGCTTTCAGCGCGTTTACGGGGGGTCTACGTTTAGACCCCCTTTCTTAAAGTTTAGTTAGTTTTTAGAAAGTATGCTCTTGCTATTATAAGGGAGTTTCAGGTGAATTGATACAAAATCCATTTACCTGGCTTTTGCCAGTCTATCAGGTAATTTCCTGGAAAAGCGCCGGCTTGAATGCTGGCATTATTTCCTCCTAAAGCAAGCGCCCAAATCGTATGTGGCAAAAGTATATGCTGGATCATTCAGCAGGCAGTCGTCCCTATTTTGTCTACAGCCCCGCGAATTACCAGGTGGGCACAGTAGTGCCACTGGTTGTTATGCTGCATGGATGCACACAGACAGCCCAGGAGTATGCGGCAGGCACACAAATGAATATGTTGGCAGATCAGTACAACTTCATCGTTGTGTACCCGCAACAGGAGAACGCCTATAACCAGTACCTCTGCTGGAACTGGTTTGACTCTACTAATCAATCTCGTGGCAATGGTGAACCCGCCATTATTGCCCGTATAATACAGGCTATCTTGTTCGATAGCTCACAATGGACAATTGACAGGAGACGTATCTACGTAGCGGGTCTCTCTGCAGGGGCTGCAATGTCCGTCATTATGGGTGCCACCTATCCAGATATTTTTGCAGCTATCGGGGTCCATTCTGGATTAGAGTACAAGGCAGCGACGGCTCGAAATAAGGTCTTGAAGGTCTCACGCAGGGGTGGACCGGATCCGCTGTTGCAGGGACAGGCGGCATATGATGCAATGGGCAGCTATGCACGTGTCATTCCAACTATCACTTTCCATGGTAGCAGTGACTATGTAATCAATCCTATTAACGGCAACCAGGTTGTGCAACAGTGGATGCAAACGGATTTACTGGCCTCCAATGGGGTCTACCAGGCCGACTTCAGCAGTCCTGGCAGCACCAGGGTTGAACAGGTTGCAAACGGTCGTTCGTATACTGTGTATAGCTGGAATGATAACAATGGGCATGAACTTCAAGAGTACTGGAAAATCGATGGTATGGGGCATGCCTGGTCAGGAGGTAACTACAGCGGTACTTATGTTGATCCTCTAGGTCCGAACGCCAGCCTGGCGATGTACACGTTTTTTATGAATCATCCCATGCCGAGGCCATCCATACATGGAATTATTGGGCACGATAGCGCTTTCTGGAGAAACTTGCGAAACACACTCTCTGGTATTTTTCACGCTAGTAGTATCAGATAAAAACGCTAGAGCTTAAGCATGAATGCGACAAACACGGATATAGTGATAGTTGGCGGTGGTGTCATCGGGAACTCCACTGCCTATCACCTGGCACGACAGAGACGACAGGTGCTTGTGGTGGAACGGTCGGGGGTAGCGGTTTCCCCTGCAGCCTCCTGGGCCAGTGCTGGTGGGGTACGACGGCAAGGGCGCCATCCAGCCGAGGCAATGTTAGCTATTGAGGCTATCGAGCGCTGGAGGACATTAGAGCAGGAACTCGAAGCTGATCTGCACTATCGTCAAGGCGGGAACCTGCTACTTGCTGAGAGCGATACCGAGGCCAATCAACTATCCGAGTTTGTCCACCGCCAGCAGGAAGTGGGTTTCGTCGATGTGCGACTGGTGGACCGGAGTGAAGCGCTTGCGCTCGTACCGGGACTGAATGAGCGCGTCGTGGCTGGGAGTTACAGCCCTAGCGATGGACAGGCTGATCCTGTACTTACCACGCGCGCTTTCGCAAGTGCTGCCCAGCACTTCGGCGCGACTTACTGGACTGGAACCCATACCTCGGGCTTACTAGTTCGGAATGAGCGTGTCGTTGGAGTGCAGACTAAGCGTGGTGAGATACAAGCGGAGCATGTTATATTGGCCGCCGGGACATGGAGTGCCGAGCTGGCAGCTACGATTGGTCTGCGTCTGCCGGTACGCACTCGCGCCTTGCAGATGATTCTCTCTACCCCTGTACAAAGCAACGTTCTACAATCAGTGATCAGTGCTGTTGGCCGCGTCCTCTCGCTCAAACAGCTTGCAAGTGGCGCATTTCTGGTGGGTGGCGGCTGGCTGGGTGATCCCACGCCTGACCGATACTCCTATACGATGCGCCAGTCCAGCGTGCAGGGTAACTGGACAACGGCCTGTGAACTCCTGCCGGTAGTGGGAGAGCAACGTATCGACCATAGTTGGTGCGGCCTGGAAGGGCAAAGCATTGATAACATCCCTTTGATTGGGGTTATACCAGGACTGGAGGGGCTGACTATAGCGGTTGGATTCTCTGGACATGGGTTCGCGCTTGCGCCAGCCGTGGGGCGCTGTGTGGCAGACCAGATCAATGGTCACCCAACTCCGGAGTTGGATGGGTTGAGCCCGAGCCGCATGGCGAGCTTTCACCCACATGCGGTCGAAACATTTATGGCTGAGGCCACCAGAGGGGATTTCCTTGTGTGAGGAAAGGGGAATAATTTAGAGGCCGGGGAGGGTAGGGGCGAGTCTTTGCTTTAAGGTCGGCGATAAAAGTGTTTCTGTTTTATTGAGTAGTAATAATCCCGAATGAACGCCAATCGTATAACTGGTTATGGTGTTGCCCTACTCAACGTGCCAATATCAACAATCTCCACTCTCCAAAAAGTCGCTCAGCTAGATCTTGATTAATGGCAAATAAGAGTTTGATCGGCGCTCCCCAGAAGCCCTCTTTTGATTTTGCCGAGAACTTCTTACCTGTAAATGCGCGTGACTGCTCTTGACAATTTAAACTAAACGTTTATGATGAACGAAGAACAAAGGAAAGGACAAGCGATGACATCCAAGTACCTCGTCACAGGTGGCGCAGGCTTCATCGGTTCGCATATTGCAGAAACTCTGCTTGATCGTGGAGAATCAGTGCGCATCTTCGATAATCTTTCTACTGGTAGGCAGGCAAACCTGTCTGCACTTCAAGGTCGGGCCGAATTTCTACATGGTGACATACGAGATTTTGATGCTGTCAAGACTGCAATGACAGGGGTTGAGGTAGTATTCCACCAAGCGGCAATGGCTTCGGTTCCACGATCCATTGCACTTCCTGTCGAGTCACTCGAGACAAACATCAATGGGACACAACACGTGTTACTGGCGGCACGTGATGCCGGTGTGCGACGTATTGTCTACGCTAGTTCCTCCTCTATCTATGGAAATACGCCTACACTTCCTAAGCATGAGCAGATGCAAACCCACCCGATGTCGCCCTACGCTGTTCAGAAACTCACAGGTGAGTTACTCTGCGAGGTGTTTACACGCATATACGGGCTCGAAACTGTAGCCCTGCGTTATTTCAACGTGTTTGGTCCCAGGCAGGATCCCGCTTCCGAGTATGCGGCAGTTATCCCACGCTTCTTGACAGCTCTTTTAAAAGGCCAGCGTCCCATCGTCTTCGGTGACGGTGAGCAAACACGCGATTTTACTTACGTTACAAACGTTGTTCAGGCTAATCTGCTGGCGGCGTCCTCGCCGGATGCAGTTAGCCGTGTTATGAACATCGGCTGTGGAGAACGCATTTCTCTCAACAAACTACTGCACTTAGCCGGCGAACTTTTAGGCACAACTGTCAGAGCTGATTATCGCGAACCGCGTCCTGGCGATGTACGAGACAGCCTTGCGGATATCAGTCTTGCGCACCTCCTCCTGGGTTATCGGCCTTCCGTTGGATTCCGAGAAGGTCTGGCTCGCACTTTGGATGCCATGCGCATTAACATTCCGTGAGCTACCTGGCGCCTAAAAAGGGCGGCGTTGGGCATCGACCGGCTAGAGTATGATTGCAGCGTTTTGCTTTTCCTGTAAATCCAGCACCTCTTGAGCGGCTGCTAGTATGCGTACGACTTCCAAACCGACTTCACCATGTGCACGTGGCTGTGTTTTTGTGCGAATGGCATTGATGAAATCCTCGCACTCGAGCCGTAGTGGCTCGATCCAATCGATATGGGGTATGGTGATTGCCCCATATCGGTATGAAACGACCGGATCAGCGTGCACATCAGCCCCTTTATTATAAATTTTCAACATTTCCGCTGGATTGGTATCATCATAAACTGCCATCCTTGCATCGCCTATAATTGTCACACGACGAATCTTGCAGGGATGTAGCCAGCTTACGTGAATGTGAGCAGTCATGCCATCCTCAAAACCGAGATCGAGATGCGCCATATCATGGATATGTGGCTGTAGATGAGCATGCGCCTGCACTTTGATCTGGTTTGGCTTTTTGCCAAGCAGGTATAAGAGAATAGATACATCGTGCGGAGCAAGATCCCAGATCACATTAATATCGTTACGGAATAGCCCTAAATTTACCCTTTCAGCTTCAATACTATAAATCTTCCCCAGGTCTCCACTCTTCACCAATTTGCGTAACTCATTGACTGCAGGACTATATTCAAAAGTATGCCCTACCATCAAAATACGCCCCATTTGAGCTGCCAGCTCAACCAGTTCTTCTGCCTCAGCAACACTGGTGGTAAGAGGCTTCTCTACCAGTACATGTTTGCCGTACAATAAGGCCGCTTTAGCGAGTCGATAATGGGTCTTCACAGGAGTGGCGATGATGACGCCGTCAATATCTGAACGAAAAACCTCTTCCGCCTGGGTCGTCGTCTGAAACCAGGGCTGGTTTACTGTCAACGGAGCTAGACGATGTGCATCCTGGTCAGCTACCATTGTAACCAGGGCATGTGGTAAGCCATCCAGATTTCGCGCAATCTTTGGTCCCCAATATCCCCATCCAATGATCCCGAACTGTAAATCCGCTAGCATCATGAGTCTCACCTCGTACTTTTCATATCTAGTTAATCTCGGCCTTGGCGAATGTGGGGATCGCCGAATTTTTCTTGACAGCATTCACAACAGCTTGTAACTGCTCATCCGTCAGTTCCGCATAGAGAGGCAATGAGACGATACGCTCCGTCACGTCTTCCGTCACAGGCAGCAAGCCGCGTGCATATCCATAACCTGCACATGCCGGCTGCAGGTGTATGGGTGTTGGATAGTGGATACCCGTAGCGATCCCTTCTTGCTGCAATGCATTACGGAAATAGCTGCGTTCCCGCACCTGTACGACATACATGTAATAGACATGTGTTGCCCATGGTTGAACAACCGGGACTGCCTCGACTGCTCCCTGCAGTTGCTCCGTGTAGAACCTGGCATGGGCCTGGCGAGTTGCATTCCATCCCTCCAGGTACCCCAATTTCACACGGAGCACGGCAGCCTGTATTTCATCCATGCGAGCATTGACTCCAAGCACCTCGTGCTGATAGCGTATGAGTGAACCGTGATCGCGCAACTTTCGCAGGGACTCTGCAAGTTTTGCGTCGTTCGTTACGCATATACCTGCTTCGCCATAGGCCCCCAGGTTTTTGCTGAAGTAGAGGCTGAAACAACCGATATCCCCCATACTACCAACTCGCTGACCCTTGTATGTGGCACCATGCGCTTGAGAGGCATCTTCAATCACACGCAGACCATGTGATTGCGCAAAATCAAGCACTGGTTGCATATCTACAGGATGGCCATACAAATGAACTGGGATGATAGCCCTGGTGCGGGAAGTCAAAACCTGATCAAGTTGTCGCCAATCCATGGTATAGGTCTCTGGATCAATATCGACAAAGACTGGCCTTGCCCCGACCAGAGCAATGGCCTCTACAGTCGCAATAAAGGTGTTCGCAACGGTGATGATTTCATCTCCAGGGCCAATATCACAGGCTCGTAGGGCAAGTGCGAGGGCATCTGTTCCTGTTGAGAGACCGACTCCGTGGCTACACCCGCAAAATTGGGAAAATTCTCGCTCAAATTCCTGACTTTGCGGGCCGAGAAAAAGCTGCATGCTCTCCAGCACGCCTTCAATTGCGCCCATGATTTCTGGCTTAATAATTCGGAATTGCGCCTGTAGATCTACTAGAGGTATCAGCATATGTATTCGCTCACCTTTGCATAAACATCCTGCATTGAAAATCGGACAATATCCCCTTTACATAGTAAGAGTTACAAGTACTCAGCCGATTGTCGAAAAGGTTGAGAACAGGTTAAACTCTTTCTTCTATGTTCAGGATATCAAACCGCAGCCAAGCAGACAGCAGGTATAAGTAAAACTCATGCTTGAGTTATTACAACCTTTTACCCCGATTCTGACCCATTTTTATATACCAAAACCCACCATTTATACACCGGCATCAACTATGCTTTAAGGAACAATGGAGTTATGCCATATCGATGAGTTAGCATCTGAATAAAGGGGGAGAATTGTTATGGCTGTTCTTTCACCACCAATCGAAACCGTCATTAGTTTTAATCTAGGGTATCTAAAAGCCAAACGTATACTTGATATCCTCTTCACATTGTTGATCCTGATTCCCCTTTGTATTGTCTTGATAATCGTTGCATTGTTGATTCGTTTAGACTCCAAAGGCCCTATATTTTTTCGGCAGAAGCGAGCAGGTCTGAATGGTAAAGAATTTTACATGATCAAGTTTCGTTCGATGTATGTAAATTCTGATGACTCAGCTCACCGTACAGCCATCATGCAGTACATGAACGGGGTATCACTTAATGGCCATGCTCGGACTGATACCCCCTACAAGCTGGTCAATGACCCTCGCGTCACCAGGATTGGTCGATTTATTCGAAAAACCAGCATCGATGAGTTACCTCAATTTTTAAATGTGTTGCGCGGCGAGATGTCCCTGGTCGGCCCCCGCCCACCTCTTCCCTACGAGGTCGAAGCATATGGTTCGCGCGATCAGTTGCGCTTGCGCGGAAAACCAGGATTGACAGGAACATGGCAGGTCTATGGACGCAGCCGGGTAACCTTTAACAATATGGTGGAAATGGATATTGCCTATCTTCAACAACAATCTATTTGGCAGGACCTCAAGCTTATTGCTCTGACCCTGCCGGTCATGCTCCAGGGGCGTGGGGGCGTATGAATATCTTCACTCAATAGCACTACTAATACCTGGAATACTGATGGTGACATAATTATCAGGTGCGACTGGTCCTTTGACGCGAAAGTAATATCATTATTGAACTCACCATCAACTGACGCTTAATATAGAAATAATATATCTGCTCCCTAGTTTGCCCTGTTGTTGAGTAAAACGCTTGCCTGTTTTGCTCACATCGCTCGATGCGTTGAATAAGTAGACGCATTCTGTCAGGGTCAATCAAAACGGGGAAAATAGCTTGACCGGTAATTTCCCTGAGCGACTCGATAACAGAAGTATTTTGCCGGTCTGTAATGGCTACTGTCAGTACCCCTTGCGCAGAACCAACCACTATACACTGAAACCTCTTCATAATTGGCAATGGTAGCATGCGACGGTAACGCATTGGTACACGTCTTAAGACATATAATTGGGGTATAAGGCTGCCACGCACGCTATTCGCAATATCCTTTATATTCCCCATACTGCATATGGTCTCCCTCTTGATATCTTGACCTACGCATCCTTGCGCAGGCCGCTCATATTTTTAGAGCAAAGAGGTCAGCCTCAAGTGTACTGATCTTTGGCGAGCCTGTATCTTCAGAAATTGTACATGATCGTAGTGCAGATGAGATAGTAATACATACGAAATTATGGTGTCAGAATGGCTTAAGTTGTGATGAAGTCTTAACAAAACAAAATAGAGACAAAGAGAAACGATAATTTTCGATCCCTTCGTCTCCGGGCCGGCTAAAATAGATAGAGACAGTAATCAGGTACTCGGGTAAAGTTACGCTATACGGAAACAGCATGCAACGTGCGTGTTAACTCTTTGGAAGAGTATTTCACTTCTTCGGAAGTATGACGTATCAAGGTATAACCGACGCCTGGAACCGTGAGAATATAGGTCGGCTTACCAGGATCTGGCTCAATCTTCTGACGTAAGTGGCGTATATGCGCTTTAATAAGGCAAGTATCTCCTTCATTACCGAACCCCCAGATGTGGGAAACAATCTGGCTGGCTGTACACACATTATTCGCATTGACTGCCAGCAAATGCAGGAGTTTACTTTCTGTAGGTGTCATGCGGGCCATTCTCCCATCAACGCTGACTTCGTTATGGAGCGAATCGACACGAATCGGACCAACGGTGATAATGGAGGAGGGTCGCTGTGCAAGGGTAGAACGCCCTCTTCGGCTCAGGGCATGTATACGCGCTAAAAGTTGCGACGGAAAGAAGGGTTTGCGTAAATAATCATCGGCGCCCGACTCTAAACAGCGCACCTCATCTTGCACATCCTTGCCATCAGTGATGACTAATACCAGTGCATCATGCTTGTGTCGCATATCCCGGCACATTGCTAATGCATCCACATCCTTCAAAGCGGTGTCCATCAAAACGAGGTCTGGCTGCTGTTCCTCCCACTCAATCTTTGCCCGCTCTCCCGTATAGGCTCGGCAGACTTCGTATCCCAGTGTTTTTAGCCAACTAGTCAACATTTCTACTAAATCACGATCAACATCGACAATCAATAATTTCATCGCGCTACCTCTTCCTTACTCCTAAACACCCTTATTCCGTACCTCCGTGAATAGTCTGAACAATAGAACATACTTTATTAAAACATTTCTTCTCTCTATTTACAATTCCTCAAATGCAGTAGGTATCCCCACAGTTATACCTGTACAATTATTCATTTCTGAAGATTGCCCCCCTCAAATGAGGTATATGAGACCGCCTGAGTGCGATTCGTAACACCCAGTTTGCGCAGGATATTTTGCACGTGCTTCCCTACGGTGTAGGGTGAAATAGCGAGTTTCGATGCTATTTGTTTGTTGCTCTTTCCCTGCCGCAGGAGTTGAAAGACGTTATCTTCTTGCGAGGTAAGCCTACGCGTGGCCGTATTTGGCAACTCCTCTTTTTGAGGTATCGAGATGCCAGTCGTTATGATGCTATTGTGCATTTGTGTAGATAGTTCCGCTTCAGCCTCACTGTATTTCTGTACAAGCATTTGCACAAGATTGGTTACTACCGTCGGCAGTAATGCTAATTCGCCACGCTGAAAGCCTTTAAGAGCATTTACAATATCACTTGCAGGCATGTCTTTGGTAAGGTAACCTTGTGCTCCTGCCAGGATTGCATCAACGAGGGTATCATCATAGATGACAGCGGAAAGTATGATTACACGAGGAGGGGGCATAACCTGTTGTCTTAGTTGGCGCGTGACGTCGATACCATCTCCATCTGGTAAGTACATATCCAGGACAACAAGGTCGATGGGTCTCTGTTCCGCCAGCGCCAGCGCATTCTTACAAGAGCCAGCTTCGGCTACAACCTGGAATCCTTCTATGCTGTTAATAAGGTCGCGCAAACCATGCCGGAAAATCTCATGATCGTCAACAATCAGTACTCGCAGGGATTGATCTGGTAAGGACATCCCTCTATTGTTAGAAGAAGATACAAAAGCATTCATCATAAAACCGGCGCACTTCCTCTCTTCAAGGCGGAAGGGTTCCTGACCTATCACTTTTCAAGAATAGCCTCTGGCGCATTTAAAACACTCATCAGATTGCGCGACTCAGCAACCGCCCGGCGCAATGCTGCTTCCAGCTTAGCAACATCATCAGCGTTTAATTGTAACACACCGCCCTCCGAGTTACGCATGATCATCACGCTTACCTGGAGTAATAATGTGCTCAGTTCCTGCATCAGCCCGTCGTGAATCTCACGTTTCAAGGACTGGCGTTCATCCTCAATCGCCTTGGCGAGTTGCTGAGTAGCTTGTAGTAATAATATATCCCGTTCGTGTTTCAGGCTTGCGAGTTCATCTTTACTCTGCAACAAACGTTGGGCATAACGGCTGATACGTTCTACAAGTAATGGTGTAGTACACGAGATAAACACAAGTACAACAAGTAATAAAAATAAATTATTCAAGATAAATGCGTATATTACAGCCAGCAGTACGCAAATGTCACTCGCACCCAGGATCACCAGCCCAATAGAGCGCGGTCTATGTTTACTCGCCAGCACTAACCCCAGAACCAATAGGAGGGTGGCTGCACCCAAACCCAGGATAATCCCGAGCCAGAGCCATGATGTTAATGAAGGAGATAGTAGAGCGCTTAAACTCAAGCCGACCAGTCCTGCAGCAAGGAACAGCAGGCTTTTGAAAAGTGTGTAGATGGACAATAAGCGGAAGCGTGCTAACCACACAAAATCGGAGGAATCGGCACTTTTTTGCCAGATATGAGCAATGGTGCTAAGCCACGTGCGGAACGTTTGTGAGGCTGATTCCATATTACGACTCCATACGTACTCCATAGTCACATTGTTGGATGCCTGAAACTGATAATCACAATTGCTTACTGAGCTATATAAAGACGCTTTTTCAAAAGACCCCCACGAGATATTTTTGCAGCGCCTCGCATACACGGTCATGTACTTAACCAGGTAAGAGAAGTTCGTTGGCTGCGTCAGCCTATGCAAAGTTGGGGTTATATGTGCCCGGCTCTTCCCCCAACATACTATACCCTATAATTTTCTAAATTTCAATGTAATTCTTCACATTTGTAGAACTCATCAAAAACGTGATACAATCAGCTTGCTATCGGCTAAAATCCATGACCCAGGGAGATTTTCAATATTGGAAACACCACAATCTTCTGCTAATCCTCTTGTCATCCTCAATCCTGCTGCAAATCGCGGCAAGATGGGTAGGCATCGTGAAGCAGTGCGTGTTCGCGCAGCACGTGAAAGTGCCGAATATGTAGAAACCACCGGGCCCGGCAAAGCCAAAGAACTCGCTTTAACTGCTGCCAAAGAAGGCCGTCCTGTGATTATCATAGGGGGAGATGGTTCTGTCCATGAGGCTGTCAATGGCATCCTGGGTTCAGGGAGGCGTGTTCCCCTGGGGATTATTGCTGCTGGTTCAGGCAACGATTTTGCATGGAATACACTGAAACTGCCTCGTGATCCTGTCACGGCTATTGAGCATGCGTTTGGCGGGCGGCTTGTTGCAGTGGATGCGGGTACAGTGAATGGGTGCTACTTTGTCAACTCGTTCAGTGTTGGCCTGGATGCTGATATCGCTGTCGCAGCAAACCGTATGAAGAACATACCTCTGATGAGTGGGGAGCGACTCTACTACACCTCCACGGTCAAGCAATTAGTGTTTGGCTATCACCGTTGTCCCTGGCTTTCATTTGAGCTAGATCGAGATGAGCCAGCAGGCAATAAACTGTTCAAGCGCTGTGTGTTAATGGCTGTAACCAATGGCCCAACATATGGCGCTGGCTTTCGCATTAATCCCACCGCCGATCCAACCGACGGACTTTTTGATATCTGTACGATTGACTATATGCCATTATTCCGGGCACTCAAGTTATTGCCAATCGTTAAGAAAGGTGAACACGCAGATCTACCGGGAGTCAAGTTTTACCGGGCTAGATCGGTATATATTGAAAGCCAGTATCCTGTGAATATGCAGATGGATGGTGAAACGACAAGCTCAAAGTGCTATAATGCCAGGATTTTACCTGGCGCGTTGTGGGTGCGAATCTAAGTAATGCTCTATAAAATTTTGCGTTCGGCTCTCTGGGTATTCACCCATTTGATTTGTCGCTATCGTGTAAGTGGTCTGGATCATATACCTTCGCAGGGTCCTCTTCTCATCGTTGCCAATCATCTCAGTTGGTACGATCCTATCCTTGTAGGGGTTGTGCTACCCAGGCGAGCCTGGTTTTTTACCAAGGTGGAACTTTTCCGCTGGCCTATCCTTGGCCTGGGGTGCCGGTTAACAGGACAGATACCGGTGCATCGTGGCGAAAGTGACCGAGCCGCGCTTGAAAAGGGCCTTAGCTACCTTCAGGAAGGTAAAGTGCTGGTGGTCTTCCCAGAAGGATCAGTTGCGCAGCAAGGACAGATGATAGCGGCTCGTATGGGAGCAGCGATGCTCGCAATTCGCTCTGGCGTTCCTGTGCTGCCTATCGCGCATACAGGGACACGTCGTGTACTGCGCTCGCCGCGTTTCTGGTTTCCTCGTGTAGACATAAAGATAGGTAAGCCCTATACACTGACCCTGCCGGAAGGTGTTTCCCGTAAAGCCGGGCTACAACTTGTCATGGAAAACATGATGACACGCATCGCCTCAATGCTCCCAGAAGAGAACCGTGGGGTTTACAAGTAATCGCTCCAATTACTTCTTTACTACGAAAGCCGATGGGCAGAGCTTCGCCAGTGCACACTGCGCACAGAGCGGCTTGCGCGCAAGGCAGATAGCTCGTCCATGAAGGATCATCATGTGTGAGAGGTGAAGCCAATCCTTCTGGGGCACCAGGCGCATCAAATCCTGCTCCACTTTGACCGGGTCTTCATTGGTAGTCCAACCGAAGCGGCGTGCGAGACGCCCGACGTGCGTATCAACAACGAACCCCTCGACAACCCCAAAAGCGTTGCCCAGGACAACGTTGGCGGTCTTGCGACCAACCCCGGGAAGCGTGAGCAAGTCTGCCATTGTACGTGGCACTTCTCCATTGTAATCTGTGACGAGGCGCTGAGCGGCCTCGCGAATGTTTTTGGCCTTGTTCCGGTAAAAGCCCGTTGAGCGAATATCCTGTTCCAATTCTTCCTGGCTGACTTTCGCATAATCCTCTGCGGTGCGATATTTGCGGAAGAGAGCGGGCGTGACCATATTGACACGCTCATCAGTACTCTGTGCTGCAAGCTGTGTTGCGATCAGCAGTTCAAGCGCATTGGAGAAATCGAGGGTACCCTTGGCATCAGGATAAAGACGGCGTAGTTCTTCTGTGATTAACCTGATCTGCTCTGGTGAGCCAGGCGGCGGTCCTGTATAGGGTCTGTTTGGCGGTGATACAAGTTCCATATCTACCTATCTCGCTATCTTGTCGATTTAGCGGCGAGGGTCATTATAGCATATCAATCTTTATCAATCACCGTTCGCGCTGCCGTTGCAAGATAGCTCGTAAAGCATCGGCCTGTCCGCGGTTATAAGCTGCCGAACGTATTCCCATGCCCACCATCGGCAGCGAACTCTTTTCGCGGATCAGTGCGGCTCGTTCGCGCTGTATAATCTCATGCACCAGTTGCCGGTCGCTTAATCGCCAGCCCTGTGCACTCGCATATTCGGCAAACCGCATCACACGCTCATATCCTGCCTGGTAGTCTCGCTCTGTTTCTTCTGTAGTAGGCATTTGTTGCATGATATGTATCTCACCCGGGCACTATAGGTACTGCGCAACTGCATTGCGCCATCACTATTGTGATTATGACAAAAAATCTATGCTAGTGTCAATAACTGTAAGGACTGTAGGCAATGAGAGGTTTCTGTTTCTTCTCATAAGTGAAGAAAAAACACCACTTCTTAACCAGTTCTCCCACTTGATTTCCTTCTAGCTGATGTACTCTCGACAAGTACCATTACGATGAGATAAGTAAAAATAGCCATGAATATACATACAAAATGGGATGAAATTGCAGTTGCTCGCAAATGGTTTCTCCTGGCACTGATCTTTGGAGGTCTGTTCCTGGCCTTTACTGCCATATACGCGACTGGAGCGCTCGACATAGCAACGCTCATGGTCGAGCGGGGGATTATAGGGCGTCCATTGATACAATTCGACTGTGTGCTTGAGGAGTGGAAGTATTTTGGCGCGGCTCCTGTCAACCTGGTCTTCATTGCTCTCCTGGGTGCGATATGTGGTCTCACACGCTATCGCTGGCGTGTGTTGCCCTACCTAGTCTTCCTGGTCCTGATCGGTATAGCAGCAGAACAGGTAGGTAAGCAACTCTTCGCTCTCCCTCTCCCTCCCATGATGCGTTCTGGTATGGTGGACCTCACCTGTCCGCAAGCAGGGCAATCACGTCTCCTGCAACTGCAGCTCGGACTGGGCATGTGGTGGAAAGCGCCTCTGCCGAAACTGAATGTACAGGACTGGTCGCACACTGTTTCTCAGATGCCCATCAGCATCAGCTCTGGTCGTCTCGAACAAAATTATAGCTATCCCAGTGGTCACACTATTCGCTGGTGGTTCACGGGCCTCCTGCTTGCCTGGTTGTTCTGGAAACACATAAAACCAGGCGTGGTGCGCTGGCTATTCATGGTGCTGACACTCACGCTCTGCTTTCTTGGCGCTGCAATACAGTTCTATGTTGGCACACATTTTATTTCCGACACTCTCGCAGGCTATTTCCTTGGGACTGCTCTCGCCTGCTTCGCAATTTGTCTGCTCATAAGGCAGGCTCCATCCTAATGTTTCTGGACGCGAGGCTCAATCTTGCTGGTCGCCGCGGTAACGGTAGTTTGTTGACTTCGGCTAAGCTGAACTATAGGGAAAAAGTGTGTGTCCTTGCTCAAGCCAACCGAGGAGGAACTGCAATCTGCATTGCCTCTTGACGGACTGGTTGTTTTGTTTTATCATGCATACATGGCAACTTCATGCATTGCGTGAAGAGCCGACAGGGGGGGCCTACTCATGATCCGCACACACAAAATCCGCCTGAACCCGACCTCTGACCAGGCCAATTACTTGGCCCATGCTGCTGGCACCAGCCGGTTCATGTTCAACTGGGGCCTGGGGCAGTGGAAGCGACAGACTGAGGCCCTGCGGTGGCGCAGGTTTGAGAGCCAAAAACCGCTGCGTATGTCTCTCAAGCAACTGGCGCATGCCTCTCGCGCACTCAGCCAGAAACAGAAATGTCATACGCTTTACCCCGATCTCACCCTCGTTGCCCGTATCTTCGTGTGCGTGAACCTTGCGTGTAGTTACATGGCAGACCGTGATTACAACGCCAGTCTTAATCTGGAACAAGAGGCTTGTTTGCTGGCCTCGCCTGGGTAAAACAGCAGAGCGTCTTCGGTACTAGCTCGGACGGGACGCAAAACGGCCTGTGGAGGAGCGGCAAGACTTTGACACTTCGGTGGACGGGTACTCCCCTGTGAAGCAGGAACGACGAACTTCGGGTGAAATTCTACATTTTACTATAAAAATTGGAGCAGTAATATGCACCAGGCACTCGAAACGCTTTCTCCTGGAGCGGTCATACGCGGCCGTTACCTTGTCATTGATTTACTTGGCGCGGGCGGTTTTAGTGCTGTGTATTTAGTACAGGATCAGCAGTGTGAAGATAGTCTTTTCGCGCTCAAAGAGGCGATCGCCACGCATAAAAAGGCAAGAGAGCGTTTTACTTTTGAATCTAGTGTGCTTAAGCGTCTCGTTCACCCGGCTCTTCCTCGTGTCTATGATGTCTTTGATAATGAAGAGCATGACCGCTTGTATATGCTCATGGATTATGTAGAAGGTCCAAACCTGGAAACGTTGCGTCACATTCAACCCGAGAAGCGCTTTTCGTTACCGGTAAACATTACCATTCTTGCTCCTATCGTGGATGCCATTGAGTATCTCCATCAACAATATCCTCCGATCATTCACCGGGATATCAAACCCTCAAATATTATCGTGCCTATCGTGGGGGGGAAGACCATACTGGTAGACTTTGGTATTGCCAAGGAATATGATACGCATGGAACGACCAGTGCGGTGCGCTACGGTTCGCCTGGTTACGGAGCACCCGAGCATTATACGACAGGGACCAACACGCGCACCGATATCTATGGGCTGGGAGCAACGCTCTATACCCTACTGACCGGTGACATTCCGCCCGATGCTATCGATAGAATGACGCAGCTCAGCAGCGAAAAACCTGACTCTTTAAAGCCTGTTAGTGAGCTTGTCCCATCTATCCCATTGCATATTTCCAGGGCCATCCAGCGCGCGATGTCAATAAATATGAAGCAGCGTTTCGCCACAGTCCAGGAGTTCTGGCAGGCTTTACAGGGGGAGTCAGGACAGCAGCCGCACATCTCTGAAGCGCTCAACTCAATAGTCGTCTCACCTTCCACTTCTGAGGTCTCCGCTAAGACAGATGAAACATCTTCTCAGCCGCTACAAGAGAAGCAGTTACCTGACAGGCACGCGAGAAAGCGCTTCTTACTTCCTGTCTTTCTTGCGTTGTTGATAATTGTAGGAATTGGAGCGGGTTTCTGGGGATTTATCGGGAGGAATCACGTAGCCACGCCGACAGCAGGCCGCTTGCCGCTCCCCACTTTTTCTCCCATTACTCATCCGACCGTGGCCGCTACGGCAACTCTCATGCCAAATCCCTATTCTCAACTGGCCGCGTCATATTCTGGCACTTTTGACGATCTGCAGGCGAATGTCCCTTCGCAAATGACACTCACAAAGGTGCTGCAAAACGATGGACATATTTCTGGCTTCTTCAGCGCAGTGCATCTGAGTGGAACTTTCAGTGGTTTCCTCGATAACTCGAAACATATCTCCTTCACTGTTGCAACCAGCAGCGGCCGTGCGCCGCTCTATTTTACGGGATCTATACGAGCGAATGGCAATCTCGGGGGATCATTTTGTGAGATTGATCAAGATCTAAATTGTATCCCCAACGGTGTTTTCGGCGTGTGGAATGTTGCGCCTGGTACTGCTCCATGAACTGAGACTCCCCGGTAAAGCTATCAAATGCAGGTGAACCGTCAGAAGGACAGATCTAAAGAGAGAGATGGGGCTTTCTGGCCAATTGTTTGTAATGAGTCAGAGGATCAACAGCTATAATCAATTCCCAGATTCGTATCCTCAGTCAGGGATTGGGTGAGCGTCGTCGTCCGCCCGTTATGTGATATGAGCCCTCCCGATGTATGCGTTCTCACTACACATGATGGCAATGTGATCTGTACGTTCAGTGTCCAATCGGCACTGGCTTGCCGTTGTACGAGATACTGGTAATGCCAGCCTGCTGCATCCTTTTTCGCTACGCCCTTTTCTGTCCAGGTAAGGGTGACGGTGCGTGTCTGGCCGTAAGAAAGAGTGAAGGAACCGGCCCACACCTCATGGTCAAAAGACTCACTTGTGCCACGTGGCTGCCATCCTTGTTGCTCCTGCAAAGAGCTGCCGGGCGGTACATAGATGCGTACGTAATCGCTATAGAGAGGAGATCCATTAACATCACCATTCTTTAACCATGCATAGCGAATGGTGCTATGATGAGTCGCATTGCCGCTGCCATCAATGGTCACTCGGTCATCCAACGCGCTAGTGATGAACTGATTTGCATTATTAGCAGCAATGTTAGCATCTACCACAAAGAAGCTATCACCCACCGGGGCCTGGATTGCCGCATCTACATGAGAAAACCGGAGAAGGTTTTCTGCTGCAGAGGCGTTGAAATAGATCTGCAAATCCTTTGTACGAAGCGAACTGCCGAGCAATTGTAATAATTTAGGGAAAACAGAAGAGGGGAGTTGATGGATACGCGCGAGAAAATGTTGAGCCAGCAGTTCTGTGAAGTACCTGCTCTGAGTAGAATGCCCATCAGGCGATAATAGAACGCTACCACCATGGCTTCCTGGCCCCAGTTCGTAATAGTTGATGCGATCTACCAGATTTTGCGCGGTGACAGTCTCATGCAACTCAGGAACACCAATGGGTCCCGTAATGGCAAGCGCATGCTCCATGAGAGTGGGGGTAATGGCTATTACCCCTTGAAGTGCGACTTTGCCACCCTCGCGGCTATAGTTCTGCTCGGCATAGCCAGCAGCCGTGGGGAAATCTGCATCAAGATTGGAATCGCGCAAGTTCCAACTATTGGACACAAGATCAAACCACTTATATGCAGAGGGGTAAGAGAGGGTTTGACCAGTAGCAATAAAGTGGGTATCGAGCAAATTCACATCTGTGATGTGCGCCGCGCTCAACCGTCCTCCTATGAGTGTAGCAAAACCGTAGTCCTTAATGGAACCACCTCCAGGCCGCAGTACCGTTGAATCGAGTATCTCGACGAGATAGTATGCGGGTGTAGTGATTCCAAGCAATGAAGGTAGAACAGGAAGGAGTTGATCAGATTCATTCAGCAAGGCTTGCAAGGATGGGAGATATTGATGGAACGCCGCAACCGCCTTGCCAACGCGTGAATCGAATTGCAAATCCCCTGGCCGTAAAGCGTTGACTTGTGCAGTAGCCTGGTTGACGTCCGCTTCCACCTGGTGAAGGTCCTTACCGATCGCTGCGAGATCCTCTATCGTCAGGCCCTTGCCTGTACTTAACGGTTCACGGAATCGGGAAAGGATCAAATTGAGTGCATCGCAACCGGCAACACCAGCTAAAGAAATCTTTATCGCTACTGGCACAACACGTAATGCCGCGCTCAAACGAGTACCATAGCCGGGAATCAATGTAGCGGCCGCAGGAAACGATTGTAAATCAGTATCGAGCTGAGCAAAGACAGCAGATGCCGCCGCAAACTCGTGCTGTGCGTGAGTAACCGAAGGAGCATCGAGCGGTTTTTTTGACCATGCCTGCATGAGGGATAAAGCCGTTTGCAGGTGTTTAATCCCCACCTGTGCCAGAGCTACGTCGTTGTGATACTTCGCACTATATGTCTGGTATCCAACAATCGCTGCCCCTGACCCAATTACGCACACGAGTAAAAAGACAAGAACAACCTGGAAAACCGTCCTCGCTTTGCGCTTTTGTTTTTGATACTTGCCATCCGCCCTACCATTGGCGGGCAGGCGACGTTTCTCACGGCGAAGGACAGGTGACCCTTCTTGCGAAGATACCTTCACAGGAGGATTTTCTTCTCCAGGAATAGCGGGCGAAAGAGGTGGTCCTGAAGATGCAGCTGCAGACGTCACTTCCGCCTGTATGATTGCATTGGCAATCAACGCTGGATTTTCCACCTCCAGCATCGGAACATCAGGCTCGGCATCCAGCCCCGTGTGTTCCTTGGCTGGAACGACCATCGTCAGTTCCGGCGTCTGTGTCGCTACTGGATTGACGTCCGTTTTCTCCTCAAGGGGAGGGGTGATTATTGGCTCAGGTACTAGTGGCCCCGTGTGTTCCTCGGCTGGAACGACCATCGTCAGTTCCGGTGTCTGTGTCACCATTTGGTTGGTATGTATCACCTGCCATAACGCATCACGGAATTGCTCAACGGTGGCGAACCTGTCGTGTCTATTTATAGACAGAGCACAATAGATGGCGCGGGCTACTATTTCCACGGATGGCATGAACTGGTTCATTGGCAAGAGCGGATCAGGTTCTCCCGCGCCTATTCGTGCCAATCGATCAGAAGCTGCAGATGGGATCGCACCGGTCAAGAGAGTGTAGAAGATGGCACCAAGAGCATAAACATCCGTACGACGACTCGTTCTCCCGTCATATTGTTCAGGTGCGCGAAAGTTGAGCATACCCTGTTGAGCGGTGGCGTCTGTGCACAAGTTCTGGACACCACCGAAATCAACGAGCTGCGAAGGAGTAGACGCACCAGCATTTGGCGCGATGATGTTGGACGGTTTGATGTCACCATGGATCAGAGGAGGATGCTGTCGATGCAAGTAGCTTACAGCGTCCATAATGGGTGACATCAACGTCATAGCCGCGTGCAACGAAAAACGCTTCCCTGGCATCAACTGCCGCATTACTTCCAGGTTATTTCCTTCTATGTAGTCCATGAGGATAAAGTACCGGTCGTGGCTGTCACTATGGAATACCCGATATATGCGGGGAAGTGCGGGGTGATTCAGCCGTTTAAGCGCCGCAACATCGAAAGGGAAACCACGTCGCTCTTCGCTAACGGCAGGCATCACCTCTTTGAGGGCAAATAGTTTTTGGTGGGTAGATTCGTCTGTGACGAGGTAGACGGCACCTGATGCTCCCTGGCCAAGGAGATCGATCACCCTATATTGCCCTCGTATTAAGTGCCCCGCATGGAAAGCAGATTGCCGCAACTTCCCATCAAGCACAAGGGCATCAGATGCTACATCACGAGTCGCGAGTTGCGAGTCGTGAGTTGTGATCTCTTGCTCCTCTGCTGGCAGTTCGAAACTAGAAGTTCGAAATGTGTTTACAGGATCATTCATCATATCCTAACCTTCTAGCCCTCTCATAAATTCCAACATTACAGACGTTCATAGCAAGGTTACCGTCCATCCCCTCGACTAATTGGAGAGTTTTTCACAGTACTTAAGAAGAATACCATTCCAATCGGAAAGTACCATATGCAAGTGCTAATATGATGTTTATGATGGTGGAGAATCAGTGATTCTCTGGGAAGGAGGTGTGGAGAAATGGGTCTATTCTATCACACCTTCCTTTCATCGCCATAGATGAAGCAAAGGGAGCTCACGCACCGCCTCTGGTAGCAGAGCGAGCGCTTCTACAGGCTGAGAACGTATTCTTGCCTGCATGACTCGCACCAGCCTAGCTGGATACCATTCTCCTCGTGGACATTCTTAAGGTGGCGGGCGCAACGACAGACATACCCATGTTGGCGAGCCGGGTTACCAAAGACGAGTGCATGCGGAGGGACATCTCTTGTGACGACGGACCCCGCACCTATCAGGGCAAACTCCCCGATGGTGATACCACAAATAATAACCAATCCCGCGCCGATTGATGCGCCGTACTTCACCAATGTTGGCGTAATCTCCCATTTATCAGCGCTCTTGAGCTTGCCATCAGGAGTGATGGCGCGAGGTAGCAAGTCGTTCGTAAAACAGACGTGGGGGCCAACAAAGACGCCATCTTCAAGCGTTACACCTTCGAATACTGAAACGTGATTCTGGATTTTGACGTTTGAACCGATCTGCACATGCACGTCAATGTAAACGCCCTTCCCAATGTTGCAAGTCTCGCCAATAGACGCGTGTTCTCGCACCTGCACCTGGCGCCAGATACGTGTTCCTGCGCCAATATGTGCGTCGGGTGACACTTCGGCGCTGGGGTGAACGTAAAATGCTGCATTCGCCATGAGTTATCCTCCAGAAACTACAATTCGCCGCTCAAAGGACGTTTTTCACAAATGAGCCTTGCTTTTACTGTTTCGCTATCGAATCATCGAGCAAAAATCTGACGCATGATCCCTCTCTTAATTTTGCTCTCAAGTGGCGATTTGGTAAAGGCTAGGAATATGTACCATAGCCCGACTTTCACAACGACATCTCAACGTCTGTAAATACTCGAAACCTATAAAAAGGGGTGCATAATTTAACCAGACGGCTTGGGCGGTTTTTTACCCGTTTTGGATTTTCTGAAGCGCCAATTCGACATGCCTTGCACACTATAATGGATTCTCTTCAACGATACAATGGAGCACCAATATTCTTTATACCGACAGTCGTACTTGATCGGCATCCTCCATTGATTGCGGAGATAGCTCATAACGGTGTTGATATTGGTATGCGTAGTTACGTTCACAACAAATATCGTACGTTGAGTAAAGATGAGCAGTTTAAACAAACGAAACAAGCTACCAAAAAAGCTTTACATCTTTTTTCTTCTCACCCTTGCACTCTTGTGCGGGGGTGATGCAGTGCTTTCGGTTAATGGATATCAACAGTACAGTGGGAACTACCATCGAGACTTGTCCTTAGCACAGGTGGGAATGCAACACCTACGAACGGCTGAGACGATTTTGAAAATGCTGCCCAAAAACCCCTTTGATGCACAGAGCGTGAGCCAGGCACAGCATGAGTTTGCCGCCTCATTGGCTGCCTTTGTTCAGGTGGATAACGATTTAAAATCGTTGCCGGGGATAAGCACATCTATCCCTGTCTATGGGGCTCGTCTGAGCGCCGCATTACATGTGTTACCCATAGCTATCGAGGTATCTCAAGCTGGGATAACTGGTTGCAACACCTTGAATTTACTCATTTCGAGGTTTCATAATCCATTAAGTGCCCAGGCACAGGGCATCACGATGGCAGATTTGACGATTATAGAGAAAGATTTTCAACAGATCAAGGCGACCCTCACTCTGATCGTTAACCAGGTCAATCATTTACAGCCATCGGATTTGCAGCTTGACCCACGCCTCGGTAAATATCTGGCCACGTTCCAAAGAGATATACCGCAACTCCAGGCATGGCTTGAGACCATAGAGCGCCTTCTCCCAGTTGCTCCTACACTGCTTGGTATTGGCACGCCAGCAAATTATCTCATTGAAATACTTGATTCGACTGAACTGAGGCCTGGTGGCGGCTTTATTGGAAACTATGGTATTGCTACCTTTTCAGGAGGACGGTTAACGGCTGCTCACATCACTGATACTTACTTGCTCGATAAAGCTTATGATGCTACTGGTTATACTATTCCTTATCCATCGGCTTATACCTGGTTTAACTTAGCTGCGAGCTGGAGCCTTCGAGATTCTAATCTGGATGCGGACTTTCCGACTGCGGCCCGCTATGCTGAACTGAACTATGCACGCGAGGGCGGCAGCATCCCTGTTCAGGGGGTAATCGCTATTACGCCGGCGCTCATTGAGCGGGCACTTGAAATTACCGGGCCGATCAACGTTCCTGAGTATCACGAGACCGTGACGGCACAGAACCTGGTTGATCGTATCCATTATTACCAGGTCGGGCCGGGGAATACAGATCATGGAGACGCTCCTTCGCCTGATGGGCTTTCGACAGTGCGTAAACGCTTCACGGCTCTATTGGCAGAGCATTTTCTGGTTCGCGTCCGTCAAGTTTCCTCTTCTGCCCTCCCCAGATTCTTGCAACTGATGATCAGTTCGCTGCGCTCGAAGGATGTGCAGATCTATCTCAATCCCAGCAGCGCAGAGAAGCTGCTCCAAAGCTATCACCTCGCCTCGTCGATTCAATCGCCAGGAGGTGACAGTCTCTTTGTCGTGGATGCGAACATCTCACCAAGTAAAGCAAACAGCCTTATTACTAATATGTTGAATGACCAGGTTGCCATTGATGAAAAGGGCAATGCCATTCATCACACTACCATCCGCTATGCATGGGTAAGTAAAGGCCCCGCCTACGGCTCAGACATATATCGCGACTATGTGCGTGTCTATGTACCATCTGGCAGTGTGTTGCAGATGCAGAATGGATGGCAATCACGCGGCACGAGTACGGCCTTTGGACGCGAGGCATGGGCAGGCTTTTTCACGCTCGCTTACGGCCAGACTGATACAATTACCCTTGTCTGGAGGGTACCTGGCGCGGCCGCGAAGGATGCAAAGGGTTGGCATTACCAGTATTTGCTCCAGCGGCAAGCAGGCGCACAATGGATGCTGCACTTGCAAATAACGCTGCCGTCGTGTGGAGTGATGAAAAATAAATGGGGTGGGCTGGCATCTAGCAACAAACAGGCAGTGATGCTCAGCCAATCCTTAAATAAAGACCTGGATGTAGGTGCTGACTACGTTTGCTGATGAGTCTCCAAATGCAAGTAAACGGGAAACAAGAGGTTTCTTCTCCCAAAGTGTCGGTGCGGGAAGGAGTGAAATCTGCACGGTCAGGCCTGAACAGTTACATTAGTTCTCTCTGTAAGGGGCTTTTCGAATTGCAGAAATCCAGCGCAGTCGAGAGAAGAAGCCCCATAAGCCTGCGGTCTCAGCAGCCATCACCAGCCAATGTTGACTTACATCCACCTCAATACGCCGCAGGAGATGCGGGTCACTTCGCGGAGTATTAAAGCCGTATAGAGTTGTGAACGCCCACTCATAACCTGCTTTCTGCACAGCACGAATTGCATTGTCCCCAATGTGCTGAAGCTGCCCAATGGGATAGGCAAAAGTACGCACAGGGTGCCCTAATTGCTGCTCCAGCATTATGCGGCACTCCTCGACTTCGCGCTGCACCTCCGTGGGATCGGTCAGATACGCCAGAATCGGGTGATACATCGTGTGTGCGCCGAACGAGACCCACCCGCTCTCCTCCATCTCCCGCACCTCAGCCCATTTGAGGGGGAGAGCAGGCTTCTCTTCGAGGGCTACCGATGGAGGTACTGGCAGTGCCTGACGAACAAACCTGAGAAACTCTTGACGTTCGGCAACCGAGGTTGCCTGGCATAAACGGGTGAGGATCGCCTCTGCCAGTCCGTTTCGCTCTTTCGGTTGATCTAGGCGGTAGATGCGCCCTTCAATCGTTGCCTCCCTCATCTGTGTGTGAGAAACAAGGCGGTTGCCCTCTCGCCACCAAAAGTAATCACCGCTTTCCACATAACCTGGGACGAGAAAGATAGTAAAAGGCATCTGCAACTCACGAGCGAGCGCCAAGCCATGAGTATAGTTATCGTAGTACCCATCGTCGAAGGTGAGCACCACTGGTGTACGCCGGTCACCCACTTGCTTCCCATTCTTAGATGGCATAGAGAGCTCTTCCATTGCCGCCTCAAGATGAAGTATACGGTAATGGCGGCGCAGGTAGAGTAGATGACGGCGCAAGTCTCCTCCAGTCGCCTGATGGTAGTTGAGGATAACCAGATGTTGCCCTGATCGGCGTATCCACCAACGAGCGAGTTTGATCAGTCCGCTATAGTAGAGGCACGCCGCAATAAACGTCAATATGCGCTTACGCATGAATTACTCCTCGATGTTCCCACTTTGCCTATGCCGCTATCCCCACCAGTTGGGAAAGCTAGTCCCTCTCCATCCAACTAACCCTGGGATTCTTCCATAAATGAGAGAAAAACTTCCATATGCCAGACGTCTCTGCTGCCATCACCAGCCAATGTCGGCTCACCAAACCTGCCACACGCCGAAGCTGGTGCGGATCGCTTTGTGAAGTATTGGTACCATAGATAGTTGTTACTGCCCAATTATAACCTGCATCTCGCACGCTTCTTAGTCCCTGGTCGCCAATATTTTCAGGTTTCCCAACAGGGTAAGCAAAGGTCCGTATGGGATGGCCCAGGTGCTGCTCGAGTACCGTCCGGCACTCAGTTACCTCGCGATGCACCTCTGCGGGATCTGATAAGTTCGCCAGAATGGGATGATGCATGGTATGGGCCCCAAAGGAGACCCAGCCGCTCTTCTCCATCTCACGTACCTGCGCCCACGTTAGTGGCAACATTGCCTCCTCTAAAGGAGCAGATGAAGGGACGGCTAATGCCTGGCGTACAATCGCAAGGAAGGCCTCCCGTTCTGCAACTGATCTGGAATGACGTGCATGAGTATCGATGGCCTGGGCAAGGAGATTCCTCTCGTTTGGTTGCCGTAGGCGATAGGTCCTACCTCCGATCGTGACCTTATCTACCTGGGCATGGTGTACCAGGTGAGCGCCTAGCAGCCACCAGAAGTACTCCCCGCTCTCAATATAGCCAGGAATAAGAAAGATAGTAATCGGAACCTGCAACTGCTGTGCAAGCGCAAAAGCATGCATGTAGTTATCGCGGTAGCCATCGTCAAAGGTCAGTACCAGCAGTGTACGTTGATCACGTCTATATTTTCCATCCTGGGGCGGAGCATACAATTCTTCAAGAGCCTCTTCAAGGTGAAGCATACGATAGTGACGACGCAGGTAGAGCAGGTGATGGCAAAGGTCTCCTCCACTTGCACGATGGTAGGTCAGGATAATCAGGCGTGGCCCCGAGCGCCGTGTCCACCAGCGCGCAAGTCTCACCAGCCCACTATAGTAGAAGCATGCAGCAACGAACACCCCTATCTGCCTACGCATGAGTTACTTCTCCATCCTCTAAGACTACAGATTCCCGCGCGCGGGATGATGGACCACCAACGCATCCATTACATGAGCCATCAGCTTTTGCATGCCAGGCACCATGAGGCTCTGACCGGTACACGATTCGTCCGTTTGGAATCGGTAGTTGTCGAGCGCGAGGGTCCAATAGATGGAGCCTGTGGCAAAGACCATCGCACCGGAAGGAGCGATATAGTAAGTCGTATTGCTGGTATCGGATCCCTTGGTGTCACTTACAATATGTGACGCACCAAGTACCTGTAATCCCTTTGGGGTAGCACCATTTGCAAAGACACGATCCCACTCGTAGCCTACAAGGCCGCAACCATATGGTTGCCCCGGTAGCAGCCCGGTTCCGTCCAAAAAGGATGGATTTGCCTGAGGACTCACCATCCAGGGAAAGCTTTGTTGCTGATATGAAACGCCAGAGAACATAATGCCGATCAGGGCGTTCTCAGGGCGGGCGAGTGCAGGATCACGCCACTGAGTGGTCAATCGCGTATTGTCCCGGCCATAGAGTGGATCGAGTGCTAGATTATTGTTCGCTGTCTGCACTTTATAGCAGACAATCGTCCGATCTGGCGTGCCTGCACTATCCGGCTCGAAGCGCATTTGCCAGTAGCCTGCGTTCGCTCCCAAAAACGCAAGACCTACGCCACGGTCGCGTGCATGCTCTATTCCATCACGCATCTCTTTCGTCCAGTATTCATCGTGACCAAGCGAGAGGTAGGCCCGGTGATCCAGCAGCTGTGCGGGCGTCTCGTGCAAATCGACATCGCTGATGTAGGAAAGATCGTAGCCCTGGCGTTCCAGCCAATGGATAGCGTCGGCCTCAAAAACCAGCACCTGGCTCGAACCGTTATTCTCTGTGTAAGGTCGGTCGAATGATACCTTCACCCCTCTCGGCAAGTTTTTGGTTTTGTCCAATTGGACATTACTCCCTGACGAGATCTGGTAAATGCTATAGCCGCCCCAGTCATTGTCCGCCGCGTATGTTGTGTCCGGTGTGACGGCGACATAGAGCGAATGGGAATTGCCGCGTACATCGAACGGCGCATAGGTCTGCTTGCCGTTCGCGTCAATGAATTTTGCCAGGTAAATACCCGTGGTCCAATCAGGCGGCACAGCTAGTGTGTAGGAAGGTCGCCAGTTGGCCTCGACAAGGCCAGTCTTTGGATCGACGTGGCACGATTTGCAGTTCTCCAGGAGATGGTTGGCCGAGTCGTAATATCCCTGTGCATGACCGATCTGATACGGTAATGAGGTCATCAGTCGTCCACCAAGGCCGTCATACCAACCTAGTCGATAGATGTCGATTGAATAAGCAGTGCCCTCATTTTGCGTGCTCACGTAGAAGGTCAGCTGCTGGCCAGGCAGTACAGATGTCGCACTCGCATAAGCCTGAATCTGGCTGGAAGATTCTTCTCCTGCAGGAATCTTCCAGCCAACCGTTCCCAGGTGGGCATTCTCAAGGACGATCGGGTTCTCTGAAGTCACAGGTGTTTGCAAGTCTCCGATGCTTGTCTTGGAAGCAAACAAGCTTAGCCCAGACATGATACCAGCCAGCACCACTGCTGCTATGAAAAAGATCACAACACCCAGAACAAACCGTAGTCTCACACGTACCTCCAGGATATTTATAGCTACAGCACACCACGGTCATAGACGTGAAGAGCAGCAATATAGAACCTATCAGAAGTGCCCCAATCTGTCACGTTAGAAGATGGCATGAATTTACCAATCTATGTAGCGATCAGCAATAGTATCCCAATCAGGAAAATACCATCTGCAAGTGCTGATGTGATGTCCGCTATGGTGGAGAATCGGTGATACTCTGGGAAGGAAGTGAGAGAAATGGGTCTGTTTTTAGGCAGGCAGGAAGGAGAGGGTTATACACCTTTGTTTCAAGACAGCTCTTTGCCCAGGGATGGGTCTCTTATGAAAAATTCGTCGAGGTACTTCTCGATCTGCTGAAAACCGGTGTCCATGTGCGATATTTTTTCCTCAAACGAGACACGACGCCCAACAGGCCAACCAGTTCTGATGCCATCACCAACCAGTGCTGGGCCGGATCTCCAGGAAGACGTCGCAGGAGATAAGGATCAGTCTGTGGATTGTTTACCTCTTCAATAGTTGTTACTGCCCACCTGTACCCCGCTTCCTTCACAGCTTGTAGTCCCTCTTCGCCGATATGTTCAGGCTTTCCGACAGGGTAAGCAAAGGTGCGCACTGGATGCCCCAACTGCTGCTCCAGCACTCTACGGCACTCCCCTACCTCCTGTTGTACCTCGGCAGGATCTGCCAGGTACCCCAGGATGGGATGGTGCATGGTATGGGCCCCAAACGAGACTATGCCGCTCTCTTCCATCTCACGTACCTGCGTCCACGTTAAAGGCAGCGCCCCCTCATCCCCTACAGAGGAAAAGATCCCTAATGCCCTACGAGTGTCCGCAAGGAAGGTTTCACGCTCCGCAACCGACTGGGCATGACGTGCCCGGGTATCAATTATTTGTGCCACTGCTCTTCGTTCCTCTAGCTGCCCCAGGTGATAAGCGTGCCCTTCAATCGCCACCACGTCCACTTGAGCATCGCGTACAAGTCGTTCACCTTCTCGCCACCAGAACGGTTCACCACTCTCGATGTAACCTGGAATGAGAAAGATAGTGAAAGGAACCTGCAACTGCTGGGCCAGCGCAAAGCCATGCGTATAGTTATCACGATAACCATCATCAAAGGTCAGCACTAACGGTATACGTCGATCACGCCTCTGCTTCTTCTCCTTGTGCAATGTGTAGAATTCCTCTAAGGCATCCTCCAGATGCATGATGCGATAGTGACGGCGCAGGTAGAGCAGTTGGCGGCGCAAATCCCCTCCGGTTGCGCGATGGTAGTTGAGGATAATCAGGCGCTGACCTGAGCGCCGTGTGCACCAGAGGGCAAGCTTCACCAGCCCACTATAGTGCAGGCATGCAGCAACGAGCACGCGCAAGTTCTCCTTAATTCCTCCACGCTGTATAATCATCTTCACTCCTAAAATACGTGTGTTACCTGGCCTGCACCAGCACTCGCCACG
>WNFT01000559.1_pt1 | contig 30859 bp, 33 predicted proteins | sample 5400191 | NCBI WGS metagenome assembly WNFT01 (sample SAMN13153359, study PRJNA577476) | soil metagenome | isolation source: 80 cm saprolite under Madrone tree | place: USA:California | collected 2016-06-14 | reverse complement strand
CGTACCGCAAATCCGTCGACGCCGGAGCGGTCAAAGGCCGGTACATCGGTTGGCGCGGCAGGAGTAACCGCGAGCACACGGCCAAGCGCATTCTCGAGCCTGATGATTTCGCTTGGAAGTGGCTCAAGGTCAATCGCGCTTTCGAAACGCTTTCGCGCTTCGGCGGCCGAGATGACCTCAAGAAACTGCTCCTGGCGGGCCGCATTGCGCACCGCAGCCAGGAGATCCGCGGGCGCTGTGCGGACGCTTTGGTTGTCCGTCATGGCAGTGACCCCGTTATCACTCGCGCGCCGACTGGGAGACCTTCACTCGCGGTCGGCACGACGATCCATCCGTCGGCCTGGGCGAGCGCCGCAAGCGGCAAATATTTGGAAGCTAGCGGCGCGATGCCGTCGGCCACGCGGCGCACAAGCACCAGTTCGGTAAGCCCTACCGTGGAAGCGACCTTTGCTGTCAAGGGGAGGCTCTCGCATGATGGTTCATTTGCGACGCCGCCTCTGAGTCTTGTCAGCATATGCCGGCCGATCAGCAGCCATACGGCTAACGCCGCATCGAGCCTGCCTGGAATCAGCAGCACCGGCCCGGAATTGGCGAACCCAAATGCGGCTGTCTCACCTGGGGAAATTGCAATGCCGTGGGCCTCGACGGTCCCGGTCCGTGCCAATGCATGCACGGCATCATCGCGGGGACCGAAGCCGGTGCCCCCAAGCAGCATAACCGCATCGACGCCGCCGGCGAGCAGCGCTTCGACATCAGCGCCGGACCCTGACGCTACCGGCTCGCCGCCATCGGCCGCAATGGCGTTGGCTACCCAGGCAGCGACGGCGTCGGCAATATCGTCGCAACCGCCGCCGACGCGCGCGATCCGAACGCGAGGCTTTCGCACGCGCACGGCAGCGACGCCAAGCGCCTGAATTGCCGCTACGTCGATGGCGCGCAGCCGGTGCCCGGCTTGGCGCAACACTTCGCCAGAGATGCAATCGGTGCCAGGCATCAGGACACCTTCGCCGGAGATCACCGCCACCTGTATCTCGCCTTTGTCCCCACGCAATGTTACGGCCTCCAGCGGCGCCACAGCATCGCCATGAGACCCGAGTGGTTCGCCCACGGCGACTTCGCGGATCTCGGACAAGATTGCGGCTGCATAGGCATCGGCACCGGCGGTCGCCTCGGCGTGCACCGCCCAGCCATCGATCAAGGCCAGCGGCACGGCTGGATGCGGACCTGCAGATATAACATCCCGCGCCAACGTCGATCCAACCGCGAAAGCAGGCGGCATTTCGCGCGCCGGCACCGGATAGACGCATTCGCCGATTCGAAGCAAGACGTCGTCAAGCGGCGTCAGGCGTCCGATCCGTTGGCGATTTTCCAGGGCAACAGCCATTCAGCTACGTGCGTCGTCTTCGCGGTGCCGGCTCCGGAGCGCAGCGAGATCTCCGCCAGAACTGGGGACCTGGGGTGGGTTCGAGCGACCGTCATCCTTCAAAGCCTGCAGGGCGTTCGAGATCGCGATGGTCCTCGCGAGCGCAGTAATCAGTTCGAGTTGCGCTCGCATCTTGAGATGAAGATTCAGAAGAAGGATCCAGCTGATCATGACCCAGATGTAGATGACGAGGTCAACACCGCGTCCGACGCCGGCCCATTCCGCAAGCCTCGTCGCATGGGACGGAACCCACACGAAATCCAATCCGGCGAGGGCGGCAAGGAAGGAAAGATTTCCGATAACCGGCGATCGTCGATACTCGCTCCAGGCATACAAAAGCACCCCAAACAGCAATGCGGTGAGGATCAGCTGAGCGATCATCGATGCAACCTACGGGCGAACAGGTCGATGAGAATGGTTACAAATTCGCTCAATTTTTGGCCTTTAGCGAGCGAATACCCGCTATACTGGATAGTCACCGGCACTTCTATGTACGTTAGCCCGCTGCGGGCGATCTGGTGCAGGATCTCGGATGCATGCGCCATCCGGTTCTGGCGCAGCCGAATGCTGTTCGCACCCCGGCGAGTCATCGCACGCAGCCCGTTGTGCGAATCGGTGACCTTGAGCCTGGTCGTTGCGCGTGTGAACCATGTGGCTGCTCGCAGCAGCAGCCGACGGGCTCGCGGCAAGTTCACGGCAGTTCCAAGAAAACGGCTGCCAAGCGCGAAATCGACATGATACTTCGTGAGTGCATCGAGCAGGCTACCGATGTCGGCCGCCCGATGTTGTCCGTCGGCATCAAAGGTGACGATGAAGGCTGAGCCTCTCAACAAGGCAAACTCGATGCCAGTTTGGAGCGCGGCGCCTTGTCCAAGATTGACCGGGTGGCTAAGAACGATCGCCCCGGCCTGCGCCGCAACAGCGGCCGTCGCGTCGGTCGAACCATCCGCAACAACGACGATTTGGTAACCGGTGCCCCGAACGTCCGCAATCACGTCGGCGAGGACTTTCTCCTCGTTGTAGGCGGCAATCACGACGAAGACGTCATTGTTAGACAGTGACACGATCCTGACCCAGTCTCAACGAGAGGCCCGCCGACGAGAGGTCAGCGCTGAAGGCGCGGCGCTCCAAAAGGGCCGCGTTGGCTTAAGAGAAGGACGCGCTTCGCGGCAGATAACTGAAACGTCGCCAACCTAAGTCCTGCCAGGTCCTCAACTGAAGATTCTCCGCGTCGACGGTTTCGACAGCATGTGCGGAGACGAAAGCAGCGATCTCACGTCCCGGTGAGATGTATATCATGATCGGCACATCGGCGAAGAACGATGCGCATCGCATCGAACAGGTTTATGGGCACTCCCATCCGGATAGAACTTGGTCTAGCCCCAAAGCCAAACCCCACCATGCGCCGGAGCTGAAACAAGATAAGCGACGGCGGCACGATCTTCCATGGATGATCCAGCTTCCATGGATGATCCAGCCTCTCCAACTTCATGCCCTGATGCGCCGACCATCGCCGGATGCTTTCGGCGGTAAAGAACCATTGGTGTTGAGGCGGGGTCATGAGCCGCCACTTGGCGCCTGTCAACCGCGCCAAGCTTGAGCCGAAGTCTCCGGTCGTAAGGACAATAATACCGCCAGGATTCAACTTTTTTGCGCAGGCCGAAACCGTTGCGTAAGGGTCGCGAAGATGTTCAACGACGTCAAGCATCACAATGACATCCATGTTGCCAAATCTCTTCAAATTGGTCTCGTCCGCCTCACCGCTCACGACGTTCAAACCAGCTTGACGACAATGCGCCGCGGCGTCATCGGACAACTCGATACCCGAAACATCGAAATAGCGCATTGCCTCCTTCAGGAAGAAGCCATAGGCGCATCCTATTTCGAGAAGTTTGCCCGAGGGGCAACTCGAGCGCACGAAATCGGCTGTGCGGGCAAACTCTCGCCGCAGAACCTGCTCGGTGCCGAGGTAATCCGCGTAGCCATCGCGTAGCCGTCCGGAAAAATAGCCGGCTGTGTAGTAGGCGGTCGGATCGAATGCTTTTGCTTTTGACCGTCCCAGTCCGCACGCGTTGCACCTAAGAATGTCGCAGCCATTCTTGTTGTACAGAAATTTGTGGACGGTCGCCTGCCCGCAGGCGGGGCAGAGCAGGTTCTGAGGGGAGGATTGTTTCAGCATGATCATCAACAGGGACCGAAGCCCTTCATGCGCGTCGAACTCTTATGAACGCTTGCCTTGCTGAATCGCGCCCATCGAAAGTATGCTAGCGGCTTTCCAATCAAGCGCAACCAAGGCAGTGCTCCGCTTTCTTCGAATCCAATAGGCCCCAACATGGACCGTACCACCTCAGCGCACCATCAAGCTGCGGGCATGATGGTCGCGGGTCTCCGGCGCCTTTCGAGGAAGGCGCTGCCGGCCGCGGTCCTGAGCTGGATCGCTCGGCTGCATCGCCGATCCGAACCGACCCCACTTACATCGCGTCCCGTCAAGACTATCGGCGGTTTGGAGCCGATCAGCCGCACGTTCGGATTCGACCGGGGCACGCCGGTCGATCGCTACTATTTGGATCGATTCCTCGCCGAACATAAAGGCGACATCCGCGGGCGTGTGCTCGAAGTCGGTGACAATCGCTATACAGTGCGTTTCGGCGGCGCTCAGGTGGAGCGCAGTGACATTCTGCGCGTCGACGCCGCATATCCGAGCGCGACCTTCGTGGGCGATCTCGCGCAGGCGCACACGCTGCCCGAAGCCGTTTTCGACTGCATCGTAATCACCCAGACGCTACAATTTATTTTTGACATGCGGGCCGCAGTCGCGACGCTGCACAAAGCGCTGAAGCCCGGCGGGGTTCTGCTCTTGACGATACCGGGCATCAGTCAGATCGAGGAGGGCGAAGGGGCATCGAGTTGGTATTGGTCATTGACGACGGTCGCGGCGCGCCGCCTCCTCGAGGAGAGGTTTCCGCCAGCCAAGGTGCGAGTCGAGGCACACGGCAATGTGTTCGCCGCGACGGCCTTCCTCTACGGCCTAGCAGCAGAAGAACTCGACCGCGCCGATCTTGATGTCTTCGATCCGAGCTATCCTGTGGTCGTGACCTGCCGTGCCGCAAAGCCAAACAGCCGATGAGGTTCCGCCGCACCTTTGACGCGCTCGTACGCCGGATCCGACCGCCGGAGCCGAGACCACTCATTCTCATGTACCATCGCATCGCGAATGAGCTGGCCGATCCATGGGGGCTCGCCGTAAGCCCGGCTCATTTCGACGAGCAATTGCGGGTCTTGCGCCGGACGCGTCGTCCGCTTCCGCTCGCTGAGTTCGTCCGCGACCTCGCAGCCGGCACGCTCCATCCAAGCGCGGTGACGGTGACATTCGATGACGGCTATGCTGACAACCTGCTCGCCGCGAGGCCGAGGCTCGCGGCGGCTGATGTGCCAGCAACCATCTTTCTCGCCACTGGCTTTCTCGATCGCCAGGGGGAGTTCTGGTGGGACGAACTCGCGAGGCTTTTTCTAGTCGGGGACGGACCTCGGAGCTTCGAACTCGTTGTCCGCGGGCGCGCAATGCGTTTCGATTTCGGCGCCGACCCACCGGGGCGCGACACGGAAGGATGGCGTGCTTGGTCCATCCCGCTGACGAGGCGCCAGGCGGCGTACGTTGCGGTGTGGGATAGCTTGCGACGCCTCGAAGAGGAGGAGCGCGAAGCATTGATGATCGAGGTTCGGTCCAAAATGTCGAAACGGGATCGTTCCCCGGGCTCTGGACGGCCGATGACCCGCGCGGAAGTCGGTGCGTTGCTGACCGACGGACTTGTGACGATCGGCGCACATACGGTTTCTCACCCGCTCCTCACCCGCCAGCAAACTGCGATACGCCATTTTGAGATCTTGGAGAGCAAGGCTGCCTGCGAGACCTTGTTGGGAGGGCCTGTAGCGGCCTTCGCTTATCCCTATGGTGACGTTGACGCGGAGGTGCGCACGGCGGTCGCGGGCGCCGGATTTGCTTGCGGATGCGCGACGACGAATGGTCCGGCGACGGCTTCTTCCGATATCTTCGCTCTTCCGCGCATTCAGGTCCTTGATTGGGACGGCGACGCTTTCGGGCGGGCGCTTCGATCGGCGTCCGCGGGTGTGCAAGCGTGACCGAATTTCGGCAATCGACGCCGCTAAACGCGTGCGAATTCGAATGTAAGATACTGCGCGATCCAGCCTCGTTGCGCCACACGGAAGCGGCCGGCGATCCAGGTTGCCATCTCTTCCTCCAGAATGCGGAAGTGGTCGCCCTGCAAGGGCCATCCCTGGCCAGATAGGACGGAGCGCGCCTTGCGTGCGATGATCTGCGGCCAGCGAAAGCTGCCGCAAGCCTGATGGGCAGGCAGCAGCACATCCCGCCAGCGCGGTATCATATCCTCCAACACCGCCAGAAATCGACCGTTCCGCGCAAGGATGCGATGCACTTCGCAAAATACGGTCGCCGGGTCGCGCGAATGGTTGAGGCTCCAAAACGCGAGCGCCGAGTCGAATGTGCCATCACGAAAAGGCAACTGCTCCCCCACTCCGCGGACGAAACATGGCGGTGAGGCAAGGCACGGAAATTCGACGCTCGGCGCCGTCCAATCGAGGGAAAGCCACGTCAGGCTCGGGTCCACGACAATGTAGTCGGCGCCACCCGGGAGAAAGTGGCGGGCGACGCCAATCCCTCCGCCGACATCGAGGACGCGTCCGGCGTACTTCGCGAGCAGCGAAGCGAAAGGTATGTAGTCGATTTGAAAGCAGGCGGCGGCGCCGTTGCTCGCGACGAGGTCCCGGTACCAATCCTCCATCTGGCGTTGTCGGATCGCCCATTCGCCGGTCCAATCTCCCTCGAATGGCTCAAGGTAGAGATTGATCCATTCGCCGCTTGGCTGTGGGAATTCCCTGCGACAGGCCGTGCAGCGAAGGACACCCGGTTCACAAGCGAGCCGAGCTCGGCAGCACGGGCACGCCAGCAAGGCATGCAGCGCGTCCCGGTCACGAGGCAGAGAGAGACTCATTGGCTTTGTATGCTAATGGCATGGTTTTCGACGTGAATTTGTCGGTTCGCCCGTGACCACGCCGGCGTTAGCGGCACGGCACGGTCGAATTGTTACTCATGCGCGCAACAAGCTTCCCCCCGGTGGACGCTGCCACGCACAAGGATGCGCCGCCGGGAAGCGTGTGCAGAGCCTTTTCGATCTCCATGCGAATCTTGAAGCCAACGAAGGGGTCACCGGCGGCTCCGGCACGCACGACATCGGGTCGATTGATCCACAAAAGCTCAGCCCTCTCAATCGGCATACCTGTGAAGAACCCGATCTCGTCAACAGGATTCCCATCCGGGAGCACGACCCAACCATACGCCTCGATCACATATCCGCCCTCCGCCAACTCGACGGCATCAACGCTCCCACGCAGCGGCAGGTCGGTAAGTTCTGCTTTGGACTGGACTGCCCGGATCTGATTGGTGGGAGCGGGCTTGGCTTCGAACTTCGATCCGTCCCGCGCGTGCGACAGGACCCTGACCATTCGGCCCAATTTTGCGGGCGGCCTGCCCTGGCCTTCGAGCTGCGCGATAAATCCGCCCATTCGAAAGTCGCCTCCTACCGTTGCTGCTGTCAAATCCGGTCTGTAGTTCCGAACGGCACGAATCGACGTTTGCAGCCCCGCGAGTTCTTTTGGCACGTATATTTCCAACGCTTGGCCAGGCATCACGTCGCCGAATGGAACCCAACCCGCGAGTAACAGTTTCCAGGAATTTCGCTCAAGCCCCCACTCTGCGGTCTCGATCTGACCGCCATATTCGAGAGGGGCCGTCGTCGGCTCGGTTACGGCCGTCGCAGGCAGCGGTGTTCCGAAATCAACCATCGGCAACAACACGTGATCGCCGATATTGAGGTCGAGGACCCTGGGCGTGCCGACAGCCGCGGGATCGACGTGTATATAGCGATTGAACACGGTGTTGAATTCTCCGGGCTCCATCTCCGGAAAGACGGCGCGGAAAAAATCAAGCTCAGGCTGTAACAGGGCGTGATTGACCGAAGGCAAGCCGAGGCCAGCGAGGACCGCACCATAAGATCCGGAAGCAGCAATCCATCCCTTGGGGTGCGCCCGCGCGATGCGCTGCAAATCCTGGATAAACGGGCTGACAGGGGGATGGAATATCGGTCGCGCCGACTGCAGCGGATTGAAGGTGCCAAATGTGACCGCGCTGGTCAGCACAGCCGCCCCAAACAGGAGCGCACCTCTCCGGTTCGAGGTGTTGACTGCCGGGTGGAGAGCGGCAACTGCAGCTGCAAGCCCGACCGCGACAAGGATGACGCCGTCAAACCAGTCTTCCCACACCGCATTCTTCGTCGCGGCCCAACCGGCGCTGGCGATGACCAGAAACATTGCAACCCGCGCAATTGAGATGCGCCATGTTGCTATGGACGCGAGCCATACGGAAGCAAAGGTGGTGAGCAGCCCGAACGCCCAAAGGAGCCGCCGTGGAGGCACCCTGTGCCAAAGGAAAATCTGTCCGACTTCCACAGGGACCGGAAGAACGAGCCACGCCAGCACCAGCAAGATCGCGAGGCCGAAAGCGCTTACCGTCCACCAATGGGTTCGAAGCTTTTGCAGCAGCACGCCACGGTCGGCAAAGATTGCGATCAGCAACGGGAGGTAGCTCGCAAGCGTGCCGATTTCACATTCGTTCATGTCAGGAATTGTCGGTTCAAACTGGTCAGCGGCAATGTATGGAAAGATATGAGACAGTACCTGGAGCCAATGTTCTTTGCCGCCATGCGAGATTCGCGCGCCAGGATATACTGTGCTTTGCATTACGGGAATCAGATCGGCGTAGTACCAGGCAACCAGCATTACCGCTGCGACAACGCCGCCGGCGGCGGGCAGCAGCACGGCCGTTTTCAAAGCATCCCGGCGAAGAGCGACCAGCAATCCCCCGAAAGCGAACGCCCCGCCGATGATGAACGGGATGTAGAGCAGGCTAAACAGCCAGACTGCGGCCGCATAGAAGGCCAGGATGAACCGCATCCAGCGGGGACCCGGTGCTAACACGGCTACCAGGGGCCAGGCCGCAAACGCAAACGTTGGTCCAATACTTGTCCACCAGACCTGGACGAATCTCGAAAAGAATATCAGGAGCGCGCCCAAAAGAGCCCAGTGCAAGTCGATACCGACCTGCCGAAACAGAATAGTAAAACTCCAGATGAGCGAACCAATGAGAATAAAATGGTAGAATGAATAAGCGTTTTCGGGAGCGGCTATCAGGAATCCCCAGAGCTGCGGTTTGAAGATAATCGACCAGTCTTTCGTCGGTAATGCGTAAAAGCTCCGCAAAGATTCGTGATAGGGGGAGATCGCATTCCTTTCGCCTAGTCGGTTTTGGACCGCGATTTGAAAGTAGGGCGTCAAGACGGCCCATTCATCGCCGCGCACTTCGCGCGCACTTCCTAATGTCGGACCGAACTGTTGGATACCGAGCTTTTGCAGCGCAACTCCGTAATGAGAAGGCGTCCATTCCCCGCCCACATAAACAATCCCCAAGAGCAGCGTAAGAATTCCGGCGAAAAGTAAAAAGGGGGCCCGCAACGAGACCCTCGACGGCGCAAGTCTTAAGGGGCCAAGGAGCCAAAGCAATCGCGGAAAGCACTTCCAGCATCTCACCGGGAGGGGAACGCAGACCGATGCTCTGGCGCCCAATCTAGACATGCCGGGCCCCTAACAGGCTTTCACCACTCATGCTGTAGCTTGGGGAACAAATCCGTAATGGAAACTTCCGCGTTTCGACCTGGATAGAAAAACGCTCCGGGTGTGACACGAAAGTTACAATGGGTCAATGTCCCGAATTCGTGGGCTCGACGCCGGCCCGTCTGAGAACCATATTGCGGAACAAGCTTGTCGGCTCCGGCATCGCCTTCTTTGCCTCCGTTGCCTTCAGCAGAGATCCCGTCCTTGCCCGGCAGGCATTGATCGTGTCCGGCACACACTTGTGGATAAATCCCTGCGACAGGGTTTTCATATTCCAGCCCCAATCTTCATATCCGAGCTGCTGACTCAGATCGCTCTTTGGATAAGGCAGGGTTAAGAAAACCTGCCGTGACGCAAATGATTGCGATGCCCAGTAATTCGACATTGACAGAACAACAGGGTCAAAATCGTCGTCTTCTGTGTCGACGTGGATAAATAGGTGGGTCTTTTCCCCGAAGACGAGCAGCCCTAGCGGATGCCAGATAATAGGCCGCGCATCGCTTGTCGCGGCTGCATGTGCCTCGGCCAGCCAGTTTTGCGCCCACAAGTCATCGCCATCAACGAAAGCGATCCACTTTCCGCCCGCCTGCTCGACGCCAGCATTGCGAGCTTGTCCAAGATCGCCGTAAGACACCTGCATCGCGCGGAACTCCATGCCCCCGTAACTCTCGATGAAGCGGAGGGTATCCCTCGTCGGTTGATCGAGAACGGCAAGAGCTTCAACAACGAGGGCCCGCCCCTCAGCAAACGATTTCGCACGCACAATACTCGCAAAAGTTGACCGCGCCAGCTCGCCTTCTGCATGCAGGTTGACGATTGCGGTTACGTCGATGGGAGACATGCGAAGCCTCTATGTTTAGTCAAGAAATGATGGAGCCGCCGCGAACAATTTAAAATAACTGCGCCAAGAAGTGCCGTCTGCCGAGTCGAATCCTACATGGAGAGATTTGTCCTCTGTTTCAGATGGGGTTTGCCCGGCGCCAGGGACGGCCTCGGCGTATCGGTCCGCCAGGGCCTCCTCGCGGATGCTCGGTGGTTGGGGAAGCAGGACGAACCGATCTCGTAGAGTGCCGTGGTCGCGCACGAAGAGGCTCATGAGGACTGCATTATCAAAATAAATTCGACTTAGATGCGAGAGCCAGTCGTGCCCGCATTGCGAGCACACTTCTGGATTACGCAGCTGGCAGAGATACCCGTAGAGTCTGGTCACCCGAGCGAGCGCGGGCCCGCGCTGTTCTATGACTCTCGATAGAATTGCGCTCTCCACGTTGAGCACGGCCTTGGGCTGAAGATGATAGATCAAGGCGAGGGTGATCTGCATCCGGTCCTCTTCGGTGAGCCGCGCATCGAGCTGCGAGAGGACGCGCACAGGCGTCCCTTTGGGAACCCGAAGATTGTGGCTGGAGGCGTCGGGGCCATCGGTGAGGATAAGCAGAGTCGAATCGCTGCCGGAGCGTTGCTGTGCAGCCCGCAGGGCATTCAGGCCAGCCGGACCCCCGGCGCCTTCGTCGATCCGTGGCATAAATATCATGCGATCATAGACTTGGGGGAAGGAGTGCAAGAGGTCCCGCCAACGGGCGAAGCCGAGGCCACGGGCATGTCCTGTGATGTACCTGAGATTGCTGAGTTGCCTTGCAACCGGCGCCAGCTTCGGCTCAGCCGTCGCCAGCCCCGGCAAAGCGCGGCGAGCGGCGGCAAACGCCGCGTCGCGGCGACGTTGCGCACGCGAATTCGCGGCAAGGTAGTGAGCCAAGGGGTTGACACCGGCTGCGCCGGCATCGGGATTCATCGCCACATAGGAATGCGTATCGAACCACCAGTTGGGCTCGCACCAGCCGTAAGCGCCGGCCAGGTAGTGGGCCAGCGGGTTGATACGTGCCCTTGCCACCTCGGGATTGCGTTCGAGATACCAGTCGGTGTCGAACAAAGGATTCGGGTCACGGCCCTCCGACACCCCCGCGTCAATGTAATGCGCCAGCGGATTGGTGCCAGCCAGCGCGACGTCCGGGTTTTGCTCCAGATACCAGTCGGTATCGAAGAGCGGGTTCGGATCCCTGCCCTTCGACGCTCCCGTCGTAATGTAGTGCACCAATGGGTTCTGATTTGCCAAGGCGACGTCCGGGTTCTGTGCAAGGTACCAGGCAGTGTCGAACAAGGGGTTCGGGCCAGCCCGGGCGGAGACGCCGCGGGTCAAATAGTGGGTAAGCGGATTAAGACCTGCTGCGGCGACTTCGGGATTGTGATGCAAATACCATTCGGTATCAAAGAGCGGATGGGGATCCCGTCCTTCCCGGCCGCCGGCGGTCACGTAATGCGCGAGCGGATTGAGCCTCGCCGCTGCAACATCGGCATTACGCTTGAGATACCAACGCGTATCGAACAAGGGGTTGGGGTCGTGCTGCTCGGACAAGGCAAAGTTCACAAAGTGGACGAGAGGGTTTCCGTCGGCGAGCGCCAGGTCTGGCTTCTGCCGACGGTACCAGGCCGCATCGAATAGCGGGTGGGGATTGCGATTCTCGCGGGCGCCATGCCTCAAGTAGTGAAGAATCGGGTTGGCGTGGGCGTGAGCGTCGCACGGATATTGCGACTGGTACCAGCGCGCGTGGAACAATGGATGCGGATCGAGTCCCGCCGCTGCACCGAAGACAACGTAGTGTCGCAGGGGATCCATCCCGCAGCGAGCGGCCTCCGGCGCTTGCGACGCGTACCACCGCGCATCGAACAGACCAGAATTGGCGATCACGCTCATCGTCTGCGCGATTGAGCGGCCGCTCAAAAAGAGCTTCATCCGGTCGAGATAATCTTTCATCGCGACGAGCTCACGGGGAACCAGCGCCCCCATGGAAGGAAAGCCGAAAAGCCATATCTTGCCGGCTATTGAAGGTCACTGCCGTTCACCGTCGGCGGTAATCCCGCCTTCCATTCCGCTCCTGGTTCGATTGGGCAAAAAACTCGACAACTTGTCGAAGAATTTGTCATCGAAAACTTCCTCCCAAGAACGCGGACCCGGGATGTTGGCACCTCGCAGCCGCGATTCAATGTCGTCCAGGCTGCGCACAGCCCGGTCTATTCCCTCGGCGATGCCCTCAATGGTGGGATCGCAAGGGACGAGATTTTCGGAGATGCTTCGGAGGTACTCGGAACTCCGGCCCCCGAACGTATTGGTAACTACTCGGACTCCGGACTCTGCCAATTCGAACGATACCAATCCGGGATGCGGCGCGTACATGAGACTTATACCCACATCGGCGTCGGCGATGAACCGGGCGTATTCCTCGACCGGCATCTTGGGTTTCAAGAACAATTCGTAATCACGAGGCAACTGCACTTTCTGCCCGGCCGACAGCGCACCGATCCCGAACATTTCCCAAGATCCGATCAGAACGCCACGCTCTATTGCTCTTGATAGCCCCAATATTCCCAGAGGAAAGAGATTCCGTGCGGCATGCTGCTCGGGGCGCGCATACATGACAAGACGGCGAAAACGTCCATTCCGCGCCATGCTCTCGCGAGTTGGCGCTTTGACCCGAGCACGGACGTGTTCCACTACTATGTATTCCGGGAGGCCTTGCGATTGCCGCTTACCAAAGATGCCAAATCTAGCCTGCTCAAAGAAATATCTCAGCGCATCCGAATTAAAAACGGGGAGATGTGGGAGATTGTACGCGGAGCTCGCGATCGCATGCTCTGAACCGTAGTCGTGGAATGCTGGCTCGTATTCTTGCACTAGAAATGCGAACCGCGGCTCGTTGGTAAGCGAGGCTAACCCGTGGGCAAGATGGGCCTCCCAGCAAGAATAAGCAATAAACCTGTCGTTGACACCCACCTCGATCGGGCTTCTCAAGTCCACTCTATTTACGAGCCTCACGTCCTCCGCACCGCTCCCAAACGAATCTTCGTCCTTGCAATACTGAAAATATTCCATATTGCTGCGCTCGGCGCAGCAAATGATTGCAACTGTGTGCCCCCGTCGGACCAGTTCCTTTATAAGTTCAATGGCGCAACGATAACCTCCAAAGGTGATGTCTGGATTGAGGGTAGGCAGCAGGGCCCACACTGTGCTGGGAGCGCGAGCAACCTTTACCGCCGGAATAGGTTCCAGTCGCCGAGCCAAGTCACCGACCTTGTCTAGAAGCAGCGGGCGAGTAACTCCCGGCATCCGGGCTTCAAGGCACTTTTGCAGCTCGTGCCGCGTTACGCGGTTCTCCTTGCGGCCGCTCTCCAGATAGTGATGAAAACCGCACAGAACCCTGCCCTCATTACATGCCTCCGCGACATCCGGATAGAAAGCCAGATAGAATTTCTCGTCGAACCATCCATTGGGCGAGTACCTCAGGCGGATGCCCTCCGCCAGATAATGCTGCACCGGTTCGTTTAAACAGTCGCGCGCCAGATATTTCTCGCGATACCATACTGGGTCAAACTCACTGCGGAGTGTCATGGCAACTCGCAGTTCGTGCCGCGTTACGCGGTCCTCCCGGCGGCCGGCCTCCAGATAGTGCTGAAAACCGCACAGAATTCGGCCCTCGCTCCGAGCCTCAGCGACGTCCGGATAGAACGCCAGATAGAATTTTTCGTCGAACCATCCGTTGGGCGAGTACCCAAGGTCTATGCCCTCCGTCAGATAATGCTGCAGCGGTTCTTTTAAATATTCGCGCGTCAGATATTTCTCGCGATACCATACTGGATCGAACTCACGACCGAGTGCCGTGGCAAGACGTCCGCTCCTAGTCAGTCCGTCTTTCAAAGGGCGGAAAAGCTTTTTCGCGGAACCGGCCAAAGCGCGTATCACCTTCCCGATCCCCGCTCATCGGGCCCTGGCATTTCGCGGCTGCCTTCGCGCGCGGGCATGCTCCACCTACCGCCATTGCGATGGCCGGCTTATCGGCGCTTCGCCATACTCGCGCGTAGACATCCCAGCGCCCTTGGCCGCGATGCAAAAAATCCGCTCGATCGCATGCGCGATCGTTCCGTCAACCTGACCAAGCTCCGGTTCGAACTCCAAGCCTCGCACGAAAAGCTGATATAAGTTCTGCAAGGCCGACGGCCGGAACCAAAACATAGAACCGGCCACAAATAGCTCCCTAAAGGTCACTTTATAGTTCAAGCGCGCCGCGAGCGTAATCAGATTCTTCTCTGATCGAAGTCGAATGCTCGGATCAGCTAGACTCTCTAGCGACCCGCGAGGTGCGAGTATTCCAACTGAGGATTTCGATTGATACGTGCTTAAAGCCTCTCTAGCCGCCGGGCCAAGGAGCCGACGCACCACATCTACGCGCCACTGATGTCCTTCGCTCAGATGAAGCGACTTCTTTGAATGCAGCTTGCAAACGAAATCGTAGTTTCCTTCCAGGAAACGCGAATACATCGCAAGAAACGGACGAATATCCCGGCCACGATTGTCAATCTCTAGGATATAGGCATGGCGGAAGCTTTCTCTGACCGCCTGGGCAGCGTCCCAGTCGATTGTCCGCGGGACAGTGATGTAGACGTCTACGCCGCCAAAATCCGCAACTTGTTCCGCGAACCACCTAGCAAGGTCTTCGTAATATAGATGAATAGCAACCGCCCTACGGTGGTTCGCCTTGAAGCTTTCGCGCTGTCGCTTGAATAGGGCGGCGACGCGGGAATCTACTTTCACGTCGTCAGTGATCGCCGTTGCGCATGCCGCGAGATAACCGTAACCGAGCCAGGTGTCCGGCTCTAAGTAAGCCCCTTCCGACCATTCATTCCAAGCATTGATAAAGACCATCCGCTCGTCTTCTGCGTTTCTTTTTGCACGGGCAATACTGTGGGTCAGCCACTCATGGAAGATAGCTGGTGTTGAGCCATGAAATACGTTTCCAGCCAGTGGTCGCCGCGCAGTATTATCCCAGCAAGGCATCACACCCGGAAATACCGTTCGCTGCGCAGTGGAGTCCCCTCCCTTTGTGGTCGCTTTGATTGATTCGAATATCCCGGCATACGAATAAACTTTTCCCTGATAATCCGGATGAAGCAACACGAGGTTGTTATCCTGCGCCGACCATGTTGCGTGGGGTGGGAATTCAGATAGCGCATCGAACCCGTATTCTTCGTACCGAGAGAAGCCGAATGAATTAGTTGCAATTAGAAATAGGCCCGGCAATCCCGCTCGTTTGGCTTCTGCACGCCAGCGAGTTACCATTGCCTTGGCATCTGGCAGGATGTCCGGACGATACACGGTTAGCACTGGCTTGCCGTGGATTCTCAGGTACCGCGGATCGTCGAAATATCGGTTCACATATCTAATGAACGCAATGTCATCTTCGACACTGTGGGATTGAGCAATCAAAATTTCGTTCTCAGCTCCATCCCAACGGCGGGTCCAATTCTCGTTGGCCCAGCAGAGACAGAATTCGAAATCGAGATCGCTGCTCCGCACGAAATTCTCAATTGGGAGCTCCAGGAGCCTTTTTCCTCCAAACCAATAGAAGTGGAAGCAGAACGCGGAGATTCCATGCAGCTTTGCGAGCTTGATCTGCTGTCGCATGATGTCGGGAGTGCGCAGGTCATAAAAGCCGAGCTCACCTGGTAGTCGGGGCTGATAGTGTCCGACGAAAACCGGGAAGGCTCGCGCAACGTTTCGCCACTCGGTATAGCCGCTTCCCCACCATTGATCATTTTCGGGTATGGGATGATATTGCGGCAAATAGTACGCGATAAGTCGGACATCGCATCGTTCCGTTGGTGGTGGTTTAGCTCTTGGCGCTCCGTAATGCGGCGAATGTCCACCGACGGCATGTGCTGCATGGGCCAGATAAACGTCCTTGTGCGCATCAAATGAGTTCGAGAGATTATGGAGCCTCCGAGAATAAAGTCGCGCAGTCGCCAAGGCGCGCGATATGTGCCCAGAGACTCTGGGGCCAAGGAGTCGGATTAGGCCGTATTTAATTCTTAGACGGATGGACGTGCTAATTCGCCCGGATTGAGTACTTATATGCGCTCTCCAGAGATATTTGGTGGCACGCAGAGGCGCTGTGATGCGCGAGGAGGTCGAGGTATGCAAGGCAGAGATCGCGGCTTCTACTGAGCTGACCCGCACCTCGCGAGCGGCATGGTCGTGCCGCAGCGTACCTATCTTGCTGGTGTGCGATAAGAACCAGCGATAAGGCGCCGCGATACGGAATTCGCGCTCCGCGGGTTCTTGACTGAGGGCAGAAGACTCATCCTCGCGATACGGCCGGAGAGTGCCGATTTCGCTATCGCTCTCCAACGGGAACTGATCGGGCACCACTATACGCGCTTCGGGCTGGGCTAGTGTCTGCTTGCTGCACGCAATCTCGCTTTCGCGCACGGCGATCGCCTGCGGCGGCGGGTCGGCTTGGTTGGCGCGGTCCAACTTTCCATCGTGAGCGGAAAAGAGTTTTTCGAGGATCTTCATTCTATACACTTCACGCAAGCGAGCTCGAGCTGGATTCCCACTGGGCCCAACGCATTACGGCTGACAGACCTTCGTTCCTTCCAGTGCCACAAGAAGATTACGCTCACGGCCTTCATCATGTTGCCCAATCGGATCGCCGACGCTTCGGCAAGCGCCGGCACTTCAAATCTTCCTGAGCAAAACTGCGGCCGCAAGTCCCAGGTTATCGAGCAGAGTCTGCCGGTAGACCCCGGCCTCCACGAACATTGCGGCGCGCTGCAACAGCGGCCGATGGCGTGCCTTGCAGACCAAGTCGAAGATATGTTGGTTCTCCGCGTTCATTCGCGGCCGAAGACGTGCGAGCGCCGCCACATTGAGCTGCGCCCAATGGCGGAAACGTCCTTGCCTGAGCATCCGAAGACGGCGCATGCGAGCGGCGAAGCCCATATTCGAGCCGATAACGTTTTGCGTGTGCTGCCGGTAGCGCACCGAAGGGTAAGCATCGTAGTGCACGTGTCCGCCGCAAGCGGAAGTCACCTGATAGAGCCACCAGTCGTGTGAGGGTATGTCAACGTCGGCGCCGCAGAACGCCAGTAGCTGGCGCGCTTTTTGATTGAAGACCATGGTGTTTCCGCCCGCGATGCTTTGCACGAGCGCGCCACGGAACGTCGGTGGTTTGGGGAACAGAGGAGAAAGGCCGGTCATTTTTCCGTTTTCGTCGATCAAGCTCGTGCGGGAGCCGTAGAGCGCCGGAACAGCGGGGCCTGCCTGTTCCAGGATGTCGATTGCGCGAGCCAATTTGTCCGCCTCCCAAACGTCATCCTGGTCGCAAAAGGCGCAGTATTCGCTGACGAGATTCTTTCCGCAGGCCAGGAAGAGGAAATTTGCCGGCGCCCCGCGCCGCGGGCCATCGATGATCTCAACCCTGCCGGGCTCGAAGGAGGTCCTGAAAGCCTGCAAGATGGATGTGGTGCGATCCGATGAACCGTCATCAGATGCGATCAATTTCCAATTCTTGAAGGTTTGGCGTTCGAGCGAAGCCAATTGCTCGGCCAGAAAACGCTCGCCATTGAGGGTGCAAAGGAGAATCGTGGCGGTGCGGGCGCCCGCCAAGGGCACACGCGGCACCGTTTCACGGTCTCGCCGTCCTGAAATTATTCCGAACATCGCCCCAATGCTGCTCGGGAGTACGTCAGCCGACTTGCAGAGCCCCGGACGCCCACGCCAGCGTCAATGATCAAGCTACGAGAGATGGCATAATGTCAAGTTGTCAAATGAGCCCACGCCAAGAGACATAATTAAGTCAAAAAAGTGACTCGCCACATCTTGATAGCGGGGTGGGACTCAAGCCGCGTGTCCGACCTGCAACACACGGCTACATTCGGTTGCACGGGCGTGGTTGTCGCCGTGAAAGCGCATGGCACTGTGGATCAAGGTTGCTCGCCTCAGGATCACAGGGTGGCGGTTAGAGAGCGCTCAAGCGGCATCCTTGGCGCCTTCTATCATTTGGCATGGCCGCCGGTATGTTGTGAAGCATACGATCGATCACCATGACTGCGCTGGCTAGGACGCCGCATCGAGTCCGCCCGCAGCTGCGACACTTAATTCGCCAGCGCCTCGCTGGGTGTTTCGAGATGCAAGAAGTCGCCACCCGGCCCGTTCCTTGACAGTTGCGCCCCAGCGGCAATTGAAAGAAAAGCGCCGGAAATGGTCAGGAAATAGACCGGAGCGAGGTACAAGAATTCCAATGCAGGAAACCAGGTCGCCTCGACGATCACAAGCAGCGTGATGCGAAAGAAGCTCAGGATCCAACACACAAAGGCCATCACGAAACAGGCGTTCAACGCAGCACGCCTCCAATGCCAGATTCCGGCGGTCGCGAATGCAACCAAGCCGAAGATCATCAGAGGCACACTGACGTAAGCATACGACACGAGGAGCCACTGGCGAACGCGATGGCTGATCACCTCCTGGAGTCCCGGCGTATGGCCCGGCTCGGCGGTTTCCCTTATTGATTCCACCTGAACGGTGCCCCCTCCCAAACGAAAGTTGAGCGTCCGAGCAGTCCGTAGCTCAGCAATCGGTTTCTGTATCATCGAGCCGTCAGTACCGGCCAGCTCGAGCAAGCATTCGTTCCCGCAGGCCGTGCGAATAACAAATCTCTGGGCGGTGGCTCCCTGGTCGTGAAAATAGTCGGCAATGTCGGGGCTCGGCACCCGTTCGAAGCTAAACCTGTCCAACCCTTCCGGCGTCTTAACGCGCGCTGATATCCACTCCTCGCCCGATTTGTAGTACCACCCAACTATGACGAGCCTGGCGATGTCCTTGGATCGCGTATGTCTCGGATAGTTCAAGAACTGCAGGTTCGCGCTTAGGGCATCCTGATCCCCCGTGCTTTGTTGCGCATCCAAGTCCGGCGCTTCGCGAAATGTGAGCATGTCGAGGGCGTCGAGATAACGTGCTGGGATAAGTGCGATTTGCTCATCGGTGACACGCGGCATTTCCGCAAACATCTGCGGCCTGCATTCCAGGAGGCCCCGTGCACACGCACTGGTAATCTCGCGCGCTACCTCGCCGAAGAAATTCGAGGCGCTTGCAGGCGACGAGTAATAGCCGGCCCAGGCGGCGGCATCCCGCAATGCCCATAGGAACCAGCCGGCTACGATTTCGCCGCACGGAACCGGAAGCATGTGGCGTTGTGGGCGGCACCCGCCCTCGCGATAGGCTGCCGCGGGCGGTCCGTCGAGGTATCCCTCAAGTGATGAAAAGGCCGGACTAACCGAATAAATCTGCAGCCGCGCCTGTCGGGTCACGGCTACGAAAGGTTCGACTTCGCCGGCCACCACGCTATTGAGTGCTCTCAATGCATTCTGAAAGTTTGCTTCCTTCACATCGATCCCGACGAACTTTCCATACACGTGCCAATTGATCGTGTTGAACGCGAGCTGCACTGTGGCGAAAGTCAACGCCATCGCAGTCACAGCCACGGCGACCTGCGGCATCGTCCGCTCGTGAAATCCACGAAAGGTGGCTGCGGCCGCCAAGATCACGATTCCTGGAACCAAACTGATGCCTTCCTCTCGCGTCAGCCAGAGCCAAGCGAGGACGGCGCCGCTCAGGCAACCAAAAAAAACCCCGCGCTTGTGATCACGGACGCCAAACAACGCATGAGCCGCCAAAGCAAGAAAGATGAGCACCTGACCGTGGTAGATGGTACTTCGTGAGACTCGCAGCATCGGCGCTGTGAGGGCGATGGGATGCCATAGCAGGAACGCGAACATGAGCGAGGACAGCAGGACTGATCTGATGCAGCGTCGGCAGACCGCCAGAAACAGCGAAATCGCGGCGCAATGAAACAGCGCGTGGGCAAGTGACACCGAGATGCCAAGCCAACTTACGACGGCGAGAAATGCGGGATATCCAGGACCCTTTAGAAGAGTGAACGGATTGTATGGGCCGAGCCACTCGCCTTGTGATAAGTGGCGCCCGAGCGCCATGTCCAAACCATCGTCATGGTCCCCCACCGTCCAGATCAGAATCGGCGCATTCACGTAAATGAGGATGTACAAAAGTATGAAAAGAGCGATCAACGTATACGCAAGCGTCGGAGGAAACTCTATTCGCGCAGTCCTGCTCGACATTCCCGGTACGCGCGACAATTCAGTCTTTACCATTTTCTGACCTGTTGGTGCTTTCTGACCTGTTGGTGACGAGGACCATGCCTGTCGGCGCTCTCTGCTCAGAGACAGCAACCTATGTAACGCAGGCATGAGTCACCGCGAATGTCTAGGTAAGACAGCAACGGCGTCGACGGGACGCGACGAAATCGGCTGCGAATCGAAACAGGTTTAAGAACTATCGTTGGCCGACGAATTTTCTTCCCGCCGAGCAGATCGAGGATGCCGATGAACCCAAGCTGACCCCGACCTCTCCGAGGTCTCCAAAAAATCCGAGTTCTCCAAAACCCCTCGACCACGGAGCTATCGAACAAGCCACCTCTTCACACGTGCAGACTGAAAGGTGATCACGAGAGCGCGTTTGTGGCTTTTCTTTGGTTTTGCTACGGGCATAGCTTGGCAGTTCTACGGCTGCGCGGCGCGGGCGTCACGTATTGCTCCGCGGCAGGCGTCATCGCCGCTGCCGCCAGTGTCACTACCAAAAGGAAATACCGCCGCCCCAAAATTCATGCTCTCCTTCCCTTTTCATCGGAAGCTCTCGCCTAAAGCTACACCCTTTGCGTGTGCAGTGGTAAGGGGGCGTGGTGTCCGGCCCACCACGTCGAAGCAAGCCCACTCTTCGGCCAAGTAACCCAGTTCTACTCATGCTCATCAGCTATTCGGCCAAAGACGAAGGAATTTGCCACGCTCATCCATGCCGATCTTCAGAACAATGGGGTACGCTGCAGGTTCTCGCCGCACCATACAAAGATCGGCGACAAAATTCTCGATGCGATTCGACGGTTGGCGCAGCTACTTCACGCGTGGCCGCTTGGGCACGCGATTGGCTGCTAGTGAAACGCTTCTTCGAACCAGCGATGCGAGGCTGGCAAGTGATAAGACAGCAGCGGTGACAGAAAAATATAATGCTGGCATGAGATAATTCAATTCGAGCGCGGGAAATGCGGAAATATCGATGAGAACAAGCAAGGTGATGCGGCTAACGACCAAAATCCATGCGATAGCCGCAACTGCGAGGAGCCTACCTCCCGAGCACTTGAAAGATCCCAACGTGACCGCACCGACAAAAGCGACAGCGCCAAAGCCCAATGCATACGGCAAGACAGGATCATAAGCTGCGAGCACGCTCTGTCTGATCAACCTGCTTACGCGCAGGCGAATATCGGACCGAGCGAGGCTCTCGGCCTGAAACTGGTCAATATTAAATGTGCCGTCTCCGCCCCCAGTGGTTGGGCCGACGCTAAGAAGTGCGCGCAACAACGGCCGAAGCTCCGTTCCATCGCCGCGTTTGATTGAGAGAGTGCAATCAGGATTGCAATTGGTCTCCATGGTGAAGCGATTCGAAGTCGCGCGCGTATCTCCGAAGTGGCTCGCGATATCCGGGCTGGGATGGAACTGCAGCGTCATCGGTACCGACTGCCCCTCCGGCGTTTGCACATTGAAGCGCGGCCAGATTCCATCCTTGGAGTAATACCAGCCCGACAAGCGTATTCGTTGTAAATGTCCCTGAGGCGGGGTGTGGAGCGGATGGTTGAGAAAATCCAGAGTGTCTGACAGCTCGCCTGAGCTCGGGGGCGAATCAATATCGATAAGCTGCGCCGGGCGGCTCACCAGGATCATGGCCTCAGCAATGCGTTGCGGGATTTGCTTGATCTGGGTCCAGGACACGCGCGGCATATAAGGAATTGCGGAGCCTCGGCAGCTGAGCTGGCCGGAACGGCAGGCTTCATTCACCTCGCTCGCCAGACGGCCGAAGAACGCCGACGCTTCACCTGGAGCTCGATAGTGTCCCGCTTGTGCTGCCGCGTCCCTTAGCGCCCAAATGAACCACCCACCGGCAATGTCGCCGCATGTCTCCGGATAGACTCGGCAGCCATGCCACACGGGCCCCTGTGGTGGATCGATAAGTGGCTTTAAAGAAGCAAAACTGGGGCTGACCCCATAAATGCGCTCGCGCACGCCGCGGGGTACCGGAACGTGGTCAACGTCAGGGCCGTATTCTACACTCTGTAGCGCATGCAGCGCCGCAACAAAGTTGCGTTCCTTCGTGTCAACGCCGACAAAGCTGCCATACGCGAGCCAATTCCCTGACATAAAAGCGAAGTGCGCAAATAGGAATAGAACCAGCGTCAGTGTCGCCGGAATCGCAACATTTCTTAAGGACACGTTAAGTACATGCGCACGGACGATGGCAACTAGCAAAAGAAACGCAGCCGCGGGCAGTATCCAGATCCCTTCTTCACGCGTCAGCCAGAACCATCCCAATGCCACTCCAGTTAGAGCGCCCCACAACACACGTGTGCCGTGCTTCTCCGCAATAAAAAAAGTTACCAATGCGCACGCGATAACTAAAAAGAGTTGCCCTGTATAAATTGTGTCCCTGATGGCCTGGGTGCCAAGAAAGACTGGATGCCACAGGATCAACACGAAAGTCGATAGGCCAATGAGGCCAGATCGCGAGATACTTTTGACTGCCCAGCTGAAAAGCCCCACCGCACCGCAGAAGAACATCGCGTGGACGAATGTTATTGGCAGCCCCAGCCAGAAATTGATCGCCAGAAATAAAGGATAGCCTGGTCCCGTTCGGAGGGTGAGCCAATTAAACGAACCTAACCAGCGTCCTTCCGCTAAGGATCGCCCCTGAACAATAAATATTCCGTCATCCAACGCAGCATCGGCAAGAAGCGTAAGAGGATGGTACGTAATCACGAAGAGATAAAGCAGAGCGAATACTAGCCCAAAAACAACCCCGCTCCTTTCGCCTGGCGAATGTCGTCTGGAACTTTGTGTACTGTTCATGTGTCCACCCGGTAGATTAGGCCGGTCCCTCGACACCGCGACTGCCGAAGACCTACGCCCGCTCCAGCTGCACCTGACCGCGAGGGGCGTTGAGCCCCCATCCGTCACTGCGACGGTGACGGTGCTGCGGTTCTTCTTCAAGGTGACGCGGGACCGGCCTGAGATGACACGACGTCTCGTGTTTGTCTACGAGACACGCATGGTGCCTTCAGCCCTTCCTCGAGGCTCTCTCGAAGCCGCAGTCCAACGTCCTTCCGGCTAATCTGATTCTGCGCGAGCGCGTGCTGCGCGCGATCGCCGCAAGTAGCCCGGCCATGTCTTGCATTCTTCAAGGCTCGAATGGACCGGAAGGAGGGCGGCGATGCTGAGAGGCGCTGCGAGCCTGCGCCGTATCACATGGCCGACGTAGGCAACTCACTCGCTCGCAACGCCAAGCTCGTCGTTCAGACCGTTCGGGCCCGGTGTTCTCCGGACGACCTCCTTTTTTACTTATGGCGGCGGAAGATTACTGCAGAATATTTCCTGCAGTTCACGAAGAGTACAAGCGGAGCTATTGGCACTGGTTCGAGGGGGGAAGACGATATCAATTTCGTCCTCAGCATTCCGCAGCTCTTAAAGCGACGTCGCTCGCTCTCGCCGCATTGAGGCAACGCGTCGACAAGCTCTCCACCGAGATTATTAAGCTGCTGGAGCAGGGCTGTTCATTAAAGTGAGAGCGTAGATCGCTATCCAGGGACGCCACTGCCGCGCCAGTTGCCGGGCCGGGGTGATGCTGCCTTGATGCGCCAGCGTCGCACGACAGGCCGATCAGCGCTTGTTCGCAGTCACGCCAGACCGGGCGCTGATCATCGCCTTATAAATGTCGACAACCAGCACTTCGTGGGCGGCGGTCGGGCGCTCGATCACGCCTAACTCGCGCAGCACCTTGAGGCCGGCCGCGAGCATGTCTGGCATGATGTCGATGTCGACCCTGTTTTAGTTGTTATGTTGGACTCACAGCGTTGGTGCGATGTCGGTCAACATAGGCACGGGCGGGGCGGCCGTGAAGCCGTCGGTGGTTGAAGTGAAGTGGGGTGTCGGCGGCTTGCTCGAAAGCCTACCTCACGATCGGCTAAACTCTCACCACGGGGATGAGAGCTCGAACCCGAACAAGCCGCCGACGAGGGCCGCTGTCTCGCGTCAGGAGCGAGAACGCCGCCTCGCCGGTCGCACCCGGATCTCGCGCTGTTGGACCTTAACGCCGACTTTCGCCGCATTCGCCAGGAACACCAGATAGCATTCGGTGCACCATGAATCGGCGTCGTCCCGGCAGCCGCCAGCGCGGCCGTAGGACCGGATCACCACAGCACCAACATTCCTCAGGCATCATGTCCTCGGCCTCGTCAGAGACCATGTCCTCGGCCCGGATGCACTCGACCACCTTTATCGTCTCCCTGTCGTCGTCGCTCATCTGATTGCCGATGATCTCGTTCAAGATGCTCTCCTCTCTTATCAACTCTCATCGGCGGACCGATCACGCCCCTCTGCACCCCTACCAGGACGATGCAGAGGGCCGGGATCCGGTCATCGGCGGGCCAGCATCAGGACCAGCCCGCCGACCTGGGGCAGGAGCGTGCGAAAGAACAGCCAGAGCGTGGCGAAATCCTCGGCGCCTGGGCCGCAGCGTGCCATTGCTCACCCAGGCGACCAGTTTGGCGAAGTCGGCGCTCTCAGGCTTCGCCTGGGCGGCGACCCTGGTGGTCGCCTGGGTCTGCTTCGCTTCGCGCTTGGTGACTTCGTCCTGGCGCGACTGGCAGGCGACCGTCTTGCCGAGCCCTCTACCGCAGGCCTCGTCTCGCTTGGCCCGGGCTGCCTCGATGGCCTGGTCGGCTGTTCTGACGCCTTCTGTCTGGCGATCGGCGCGTACTGCGGCCTGATCGGCAGAAACGATGCTCGCCATCCGCAGGCTGTTGGTCAGGGCGAAGGCGGCCACGAACGCCAGGAAAGCCCACGCGAGCAGTTTGCCGATCAATGGAAGCGATATCGTCCGCACGGGGAGGAAGAACATGACCGCCTCGGCCAGCACGCCCATGGCCGCCGGCAGGATCATGTTCGCGATCGGACCGCCGGTGGCGGCGTTCCAGATGTTGATACTGACGCCGAGGGCGAAGAAGCCGTAGGCGATCACCGCCAGGGGTATGCTGGCATAGCGTGGCTGTCGCTTGGGTGGTTGCTCGGCCGCCCGCTGGGACGCCGGCGTGTTGCGCCACCTGGGCGCTGTCGCATGTGCAGGAAGCGTTACGTCATCGACGTCAGACTGCGTAATGGTCGGCGCGATCGGCAGCGCAGAGACTGGCGTGGCCTTGGCAGCGCTCGCGTCACGATCGGGCTTGATCTTGCTACGTCTTTTCGCTTGGCGGGCCGCTGCCCTGCGATCCTTTCCGCGCCGTCTGGAACGCGGCGGCTGTTCGCCCCCCGCGCCCGGGAACGGGTGAATGTTGTCAGCGGCCTCGGTATCACCCTCGGTGGCTTCTGCCATGGTCATCCTCTCCAGGACGTGCGCCAGATACTCGACCGGCCGGAAATTCGGCCGGCTCCCTCAGCGGCGTGAACGTGTTGCATTGAGTCGGGTGACTGTCGCATCACATCTCGTGCTCTTGGGGAAAAGGCCGGCCCGTGATGAGGGTCGGCCCTTGTTGTCGTCATCGCGGGTTGAAGCCGCTGTCCTTGAGGGCAGATTGCAGCTTCTGGATCGCCGCCCACATCTCCTCGGCTTCAACACCGCCGTCGTGCCGGCTACCGAGGCGCTGGCAGTCATCGAACCCTGTGCGTTTGACGAACTGCGCCAGGGCGTGCCCCTGCTCGGGCGGAAGGTCGAGGACGACCTTCTTCATCGGTCGCCTCCCCGATCTTGCTCGTGCTCCCGGTAAGCCGCCTCGCGCTCCCTGAAGTACGCACGTAGCTTTTGTCGATCGTTCAGATAATCAGCGAACCGGAAGCCCGCGAAAAAGCCAGCCAGCACGCCGAACACAAACGCAACAATGGCAGCGACAGTGATGAGGGTGATCTCCATGATCACCTCCCCACCAGGTCGAGGTACGACGGCTCGGCCGCATTGTCGGCGCTGCCGTTGGCCTTGCGCCGGTCGAGGAACGCCGGCACTCCATCGCGTTCGGAGGTGTCGACCTTCGGCCGCCCGAGATCGCCGGGCAGTTCGTCGTTCATCGGATGAAGGCGGCGGTTGAGAACTCTGGCCGCCTCGCCGGGTCCATCCGGAATGACATCATCCGGCGGTGGATTGCGCTCATCGCATCTGCCTGCCTCTGACGCGAGGAAGGGCTTGGATGGCCCGGCAGGCCTCTGCCATTCCCGATGGGCGCGCGCCACCATGGCGCGATCCGTAATCCCGCCTTGCTTGAGAGCGCGCTTTGGGGCCGGCACGATGGTGCGGGGAGCAATGCTCTGCACTCTCCGGACGACGGCGGGCACATTGCGGGTGTCCCGCTCATGCTCGCCCTGGTCGGCGTCGGCTTCCTCCCCGGTCGGGATCTGGAACAGCGACAAGAGGAAGTACTTCCGCGCCGCCGTGTGGCACTTGTTCAGCGACTTGTCGTCCCAGCCTCCCTTGGAGTTGCGGCAGGTGGACACGCCGGTCTGCCGGAGCGGCTGCGGCCAGGTCTCGCCCGAGGCGTGGGCAACCGTGAAGGAATATTCGACGGCGATCACGTTGTCGTCGTCGAACATGGCGCGGCCGGTTTCGGACTGGAAGATCACGATGCCATGCCGGCCGAGCAGGGGCGTGATCTCCTTGAGGATGTCGCCCATGGTGGCGTAGCGGTAGCGATGGAATTCATTCTCGCCGCGTTTGGCGACGATGTGGACCTCGTTCATGACGGCTGCGATCGCGGCGACAAGGCCGCCGCCAGAGGGGACGGCCGGCAGCGTAGTGACGATTTCGGCGGGGGTGACGGTGCTCATGTGGCGCCCCCGATCTCATGAACGCGTACTATTTCGTTGGCGTACGCCTTCGCGATGTGCTCGGCGACGTAGCGGCTCTGATAGAGGAGCGGCGTTCCGTAATAGGGATCGTCCTCATCCCGATCATCGAAAGTGATGGTTTCCCAGTGGTCGCCGACCAGGCGCTGGACGGCGAAGCGCGGCGGCTGGGGGATTTCGGCTTCCGTGATGCGCGTCATCGGCCACCCCCTGGTCCAGGCACCAGCGTTGCGCCGCGCGCCTCATCGGCGCGCCGGCATGTCAACGTGTCGCCGGCGTCGAACGCATCGCGTGATGCGATCATCATGATCGCAACCCGGTTCGCTTCCTGGGGTGTCGCCGCCACCTGGACGTCGAGCACCTCATCCCCGTTCGACAGGGTGAGCCGTAGGTCGCCGACGCCTGCTCGGATATGTATCGGCATCAGGCGCCTCCCATGCCGTCGCGCAGGCGCAAAAGACCACGCGCAACACCATCGGCCAGCGCCGCGGCGCTTCTGATCTCGGCGCTGATGTTGGCGAGTTGCTCGATGAGGGAGGCCGCGGTCGTCAGATCTCGGTGTTGTTCCGGCTGGTGCCGTAACAGGACGCTCTGGGCGCGGGCCCGCAGCCTTTGTGCGAGCCGGCGCATTTCCTCCGGCCCCATTTGAGGCGCGGGACTCGTACTGGTACTGTCGTGGGTAACTATTGAACCCTCCAATCAGGGTTTGGTGGCTAGGCCGCGCCGTTGGGCTGCTACCCGGCGGTGCGGCCGCTATTTCCCGGCTTCATTACCGGGAACGGTGAAATCTCCTGTTGATGATCGCGTTGCCGATCGTCCTGGCTCTGGTTATAATAACCACAACTCTACATGGTTACAATAACCAAATGGACGAACATGGTTTTTTCCGGAAACCAGTTGAGGGCGGCGCGCGCGCTGCTCGGCCTCGATCAGGCTGAATTTGCGAAGCTTCTCGGCGTCGCCATCAACACCGTGCGGATCATGGAGGGGCATGGCGCCGGGCCCGTTGGCGGGCTCGCATCGACGCATGAGAGGGTTCGTGAGGCGCTTAAGAGAGAGGGTGTCGAGTTCCTGAACGACGGTGAACCGGGCGTGCGGTTGCGCAAGGGCCAGAAGGCTTCAAAGAGGGGGAGATGACCGGATGTCCGTCCGCAAGCGCACCTGGACCAACGCGATGCATGGCAATCATGAGCGCCAAGCGCGTGCGCCACCTGCCGGTGATCAGTGATGGTGAGCTTCTCGGCATTGTCTCGATTGGTGATCTGGTCAAGAGCATCATCAGCGATAGGGAGTTCGTGATCGAGCAGTTGGAGCATTACATCCGCGGGGCCAAGACGTAGATCGGTGCGCAATCGCCACTTACTATACTGGCAAGGGTCGCCCCGCCTCGATAGACGACGTTAGGATCCGAGAGATGAAGATCTAAGGCCTCGGCGCCACGGCCACCGCCAAGGCTCTCGGCATCGGCCGGTCGAGCGCGTACCGGGTCCTTGAAGTCAGCATTGAAGGCCCGGCGCGCGCTAAACAGCTCTCCGGAATGGGCGCCGGAGAGCTGCTGGGCATATCGTTCGCGTTCAGTCGCGATAGTCACCGGGGCGCGAGCCATTGGGCTGGCTTGCTAAGCCGTCGAGGATGGCGGGTTTGTGACCCCGACGTGCTCGGGGCTTGCGGGCCGGCGAGCTAAAAATGCCGAGTGCGGGTGTTGCGCTGCATCGGCGGCCTGCGTCACTTGCTGCTTGGCCTGATCTACCGCCTGCCGATACTGATGGGCATATTGCTGAACCTGCGTACGAGCATCCTCCACAGAGATGTTCTGCGCACGCGCTACCACTTGGGCCGCACGTTCGCGCGCTTCTCCCACCTGCTGCGGATCGCCGGTGACAAGCGCACGTACGGCAGCAATAGCTGAATCTCGCAAGGTCGCTGGATCGTTACCAGGGATCGCGGTTCGAATCGACTCCTCGATCGAGGAGAACGGGGGCGGCGATGCGCGTCGCAGCGATCTGGGCAACGGTCTCTCCGGTCGAGCCGACCGCATTGGAGACGTTGCCAAGCGCGTTCGTCATGCCACGATAGGCTCCGCCTAGAATTCCGCCCACGGTTGAACCCAAGAGATAGAAGATCACGAGCGTCGTAAGTGCCCAGGCTGTCAAACCATGCCAGCCTGCAGTCGACTCCCTCGGAACGCCAGCGAGCCTGCCGGCGGCGTAGCCGCCAGCAAGTGCAGCCAAAATGGTTGACAGCGCGAACCATAATCCAGCACCAATCGAAAAGGACATCGCCGATGGACTATCGCCAATAGCAGGGTCGAGCGTCGCCGCCCCAATGCCTACCCCGAGCATGTTGAGCAGGATTTGGGTGGCGAGCGCCAGAACCACGCCCGCAAGGACCGCGCCCCAAGATACCTTACTGAGCATTGTGGTGCGCACGTCCTCAGCCGGCAGTGCCGGAATAGTCGGTGGGGCGTCACGAATGCGCGGCGCGCCGGGTTGATATACGTCTGACGTCGGAAGCTCCGTTTGACGCGCTGCAATGAAACTGGAACAGGGAACCGCGTCATTCGCTGTCTCGTGGAGAAAACCTGTTTGAACAGGCGGCGGTTCCCGCCATCGCCGGACCGCATCTTGGGTCATTGTCCGGCCGGAACAGCGCCGCTGCGGCCGGCGTTGGCCAGGCAAGTGTGGGGCTGCCAGATAGCGCCTCACGCGGCCCCGGCCCCCGCTGATCCGCTATTGCCTCCCCAGAGGGCCGGGGCTCGCGATTTGATTACGGTCCCACACGCCAAAGCAGCCCAACGGCACGCCCGGCAAGAAGCCGCCAGCGCCATCGGTAAAGCTCCAGCTGGGCCGAACGCCTGGAAAAAAGAAATTACAGCAGGTCAGAGTGATCCCTCCGTGAGGTTGGATTGGGAGCGAGCCGCTCTTATGACCCGCGGACGCGCGGTGCTCTAGTTCGTGCTGCCAAGCTGTGAGAGATCCCCAAGCGATGGAGTCGTGCGCAATCTACCAGTCCGGGAAGACACGTCGCCAAACAGGATGACAGCATGCCGCCCTTCCGGCTGGAGAGGGCGAGCGCTAACCTTTGCATCTCGTGGAGCAAGGGGGTCTTAGTCGCGCATAAGGAGAGAAATATGCGTAGGCTTGCTATTCTCTTTGTCGCCACCGCGGCCCTGTCGGCTGTAGGTCTGTTGCCCGCCGATGCCAGTGCCGGTTGCTACCGCTGGGGCGAGACCGGATATCATTGGTATCGATTCTGTTTCGGTCCTGCCTTCCTCTACCCACATCAGCGCGTTTGCCGCCGTGGCTACTGCTGGTACCGATAGAGCGCGTGATGCTCGCGGAGGGCTAATAACCCCGGCCCGCGAGGAGATCGGCAACGGGGGCCGGGGTTTACGGGGCTTGCGCGCCGGCCGATAAGCCGCCCGACGCCGCTACTCTTTCTCCGGTGAGCCAGGAGGAATCATCGGAGGCGAGAAAAACGGCGACGCGGGCGATGTCGTCCGGCTGTCCGATGCGACCAAGCGGAGTGCCTGCGATCATCGCCTTCTCGAAATCGCTGCCCATGATGCCGGCGCTGTGCGTGCCTTCGGTCTCGACGCCGCCCGGCGCGATCGCGTTGACTCGGATTTTTCGAGGCCCCAACTCCGTCGCGAGCCCACGCGTAATCGCATCGACCGCGCCTTTGGTCCCGGAGTAGATCGTGGCCTCCGGCGCTCCTGCGCTTGCGACCGAACTCATGTTGATGATGCTGCCGCCATTCGGCCCGAAGTGCTTTACCGCTTCCTTTGTGGCAAGGATCGTACCCAGCACATTAGTGTTGAACTCACGATAGAACTCATCC
>WNFT01000556.1_pt1 | contig 30875 bp, 26 predicted proteins | sample 5400191 | NCBI WGS metagenome assembly WNFT01 (sample SAMN13153359, study PRJNA577476) | soil metagenome | isolation source: 80 cm saprolite under Madrone tree | place: USA:California | collected 2016-06-14 | reverse complement strand
TGCAATTGCCCGGTGAACAGATCCGCAACGAGTTTGTTTTGATTCTGCCTTTCACTCCTGCAAGCCGGAATAACATGATCGGCTGGATGGCCGGCCGCTGCGACGGCGAAAACTATGGAAAGCTTCTGATTTACAACTTTCCAAAGTCGCGGCTTATCGATGGTCCACTGCAAATCGAAGCCCGCATCGATCAAAATGCGCAGCTCTCCTCGCAGTTCACACTGTGGAACCAACAAGGCTCGCACGTGCTGCGCGGACACTTGTTGGTAATTCCTATCGGTAAATCGCTGCTCTACGTCGAACCCATATATTTGAAAGCTGAAAGCAGTCCCATGCCCGAACTGCGTTTGGTGGTGTTAGCAATTCAGGATCGCCTGGGCTACGGAAAGACTTTCGATGAAGCAATGATAAATCTCTTTGGCGAACCGCAGGCTGAACAGAAGCCGGGCCAGCAGCCGGAGAAACCTGGAGAAACTGCTACGCAGCCCGGCCCCTCGCCGCCACCGGCTGAAAATGCCCAGCAATTAATCAGCAAAGCTGTTCAGGAATTAGACGATTATCAGCGCCTCACTTCACAGGGAAAACTTGGCGAGGCAGGCCAAAAGCTGGAACAGCATAAGCGCACCCTGGAGGAATTGAAGCGAATAAGCGTCAAGAGTCAGTAAGTTTCATCGGGTTCTTGTTTCAAGCTGCTTCGCCCCGGCGACCGCATCTTCGTACTCGGGAAGATAATCAGGATCGGGCTTCATATTCAAAATGAAATCAATTTGTTTTTGAGCATCCTGGTCCCGACCCAGGGCGTGATAAGCCTCGGCCAGGCGAAGGTGTAGCAACGCATTATCGCTGCCGAACCGTAAACCTTTTTCCAAATATTCCACTGCCTTCTTGCTGTCTCCGCCCAGAATCTTTGGCGCTTTGAGATAAAGCTGGCCCAAGCCAAGATATGCGCTTCCACTCGCATAACTCTCATCCAGTTCTATCACCTTCTCCATTTGCATGCGGATGTCCTGAAAGCTCGACAAACTTGCCAGCACGCTCATCTCCGCACTGCCTCCGTAGTTAGCCCCTAACCAAAAGTGGCCATCGGCTTTGTTGTCCTGAAGCTGCGCCGCTGTCTTTCCCGCCTCGATGCCGTCGCGGAATGCTGCTTCCCGCTCCGCATCATCCTTTGCATGCGAGCCGAGGTAGTATTCGAATCTTGCGAGCTTCCAGGCGAGCTCGTAGTTTCCTGAATCGCGAGTGCGCGCCTGTCGCAGAGCGATGATTCCACGGCGAGCATTTGAGAGATCTTTTCGCTGACGATAGAAATCGTCGGCCTCAGTTATTCTCTGGCCGGTACTTTTTTCTGGTCCCGAGGTGCTCTCCCCGCTCTGCTGAATTGAACGCTCCCGGCAACCAGAGTTAGCGGCCAGAAGCAAAATCGCGCCAAAGTACAGCAGCAAGACACTCCATTTTCGGCCTGTTTTCACAAAATCTCCCTTCATCAGCCCACGATTGTCTGGTCACGCCATACACATAATTTGTTGATTACCCGGGAAACGCTGGTTTAGGTTATAGTGACAACCCTTCATTAATCAATACTCGCGATAGCCCCGATGTATGCCGGGGAGCTTGAGATAAGTTCACGGAGGTGGTATTGGCAGCGGCGGCATTTTACGATCTGGAAGGCACTCTGGTCAGCACGAACCTGGTCCATACCCTGGGCTTCTATGCCCGGAATGAGCCGGGGCTTTTTCGCAGTTTCAAAAAAAGCGCGTCAACGCTGCTTAGCTTGCCCGTCTTTGCAATAACCGATCAATACAGCCGAAAAGTTTTTAACGACCTTTACTTCAAGCGGTACAAAGGGGTGAAGGAAGACCGCCTGCGGTATCTGGCAGATGATTTATTTCTTTCCGTCTTGAAGCCGGCGGTTTTTCCCGGAACCTATGAGCTGTTGGAGAAGTCGGGTCGTAACGGCTTGCGACAGGTTGTAGTGACTGGCGCGCTGGATGTTTCGGTGAAGCCCCTGATGGAGCACCTCGGAATTGAAGACTACGTCGCGAACCGTTTGGAATTTGTTAACGGCGTCGCCACTGGCCGACTGCTGCCGCCGGTGATGGCCGCGGCCACGAAGGCTTCCTGGATCAGAGTGTTCGCCGAGCGCGAAGGCCTCAGTCTTAGCGACTCTTACGCCTATACCGACAGCATGAGCGACTTGCCGATGCTCTCTATCGTTGGTCACCCTGCCGTCATTAACCCTGACAGGCGGTTGCGTCAGACAGCTCTGCACCATGATTGGCCCATTCTGAATTTGAAGTAAGGGTGAATGGTAAATGGTTAACAACTCACTCGAAAGGAGCTGACAACCATGCGTCCACATCAAAAGCTTGAGGCTTGGGCCAAAGGGATAGAACTTGTTATTGCGATCTACAAAAACAGCGAACACTTTCCAAAGGAGGAGCGCTATGGGCTCACCAGTCAAATTCGGCGCGCAGCGGTTTCGATACCGGCCAATATCGCCGAAGGTGCGGGGCGACATTCCAGAAAGGAATTTGCGCATTTCCTTTCAAACTCTCAAGGGTCTGCGAGTGAACTTAAAACTGAACTTATTATCGCTAGCAGACTTGGTTATCTTGATGAAACCAGTTTTCGTTTACTCATTCGTGAGCTCGATAGAATTGGTCGTCTGATAACCGGGTTGGTGCGACATTTAGGTGCGCGCCCATTGGCAACCTGATCTGTTAACAGGTTATCGATCACCCTTTCGCCGCTCGCGACCATTTACCATTTACTATTCACCATTTACCGGTTTCCAATTATGGCCCTGCAACTACGACGAAAAACACACGAGTCAGTCGTCTACATCGATCGCGACAGCGCGCCACGCATCATGCCGTCCGGCGAGGACTTCATCCTTGAGGATCTTCCGATCGGGACGCGCGTGCTTTATCCCAACGCGCCCATCAAGGGTCTGCCAAACCGCGAGGCCGCAATTCGTTATGCGCTGAATCATCCGCATGGCTGTGATCCATTGTTTGCCCAGCTCGAACCCGGCATGCAGGTCACGGTCGCCGTAGACGATATCAGTTTGCCGCTGCCGCCCATGGCCACGCCGGACATTCGGCAAACGGTGCTGGAAATTGTTTTAGACATGCTGGCCGGCCACGGTGTTGATGACGTTCACATCATCATCGCCAATTCGCTGCACCGGAAAATGACTGAATGGGAAATGAAGCGAATGGTCGGGAAAAAGATCTTCGACGAATACTATCCTGATCGTTACTACAACCACGACGCGGAATGGCTCGACGGCCTGATCAAAATCGGCGAGACGAAACACAAAGAGCCACTAACACTAAACCGCCGGGCAGCAGAAAGCGATCTGCTGATCTACGTGAACATCAACCTGGTGCCGATGGATGGCGGACACAAGTCAGTTGCAGTCGGCTTATGTGATTATGAATCGCTGCGCGCGCACCATGAACCGCAAACGATTCGGGATTCAGACAGTTATATGGACCCCGCGCGTTCGGAGTTGAACCACAAAGTCCACCGGCTCGGCAAGATTGTTGACGAGCACCTGAACGTCTTTCACATCGAAACGGCCATCAACAATCGCATGTACAAAGGCGACATGGACTTTCTGCTGAAGAACGAAGACGATTTTACCGCCTTCGACCGCATGAAGTTTGAAGCGATGCGCTACACGATGAATAAGCTGCCACGGCCGGCGCGCCGGAAGCTGCTTCACTCAAAACCGGCGCAATACGAGATGATTGCCTGTCATGCCGGCAATACCGACCCAGTACACGCGAAGATTATTGAAAAGGCTTTCGATCAATACGCCATTCCGGTACGTGGTCAATGCGACATTCTCATCACTGGCATTCCGGACATTTCACCATATAACGTCTATTCGGTCTTGAATCCGTTGCTGGTACAGGTGATGGGTCTCGGTTATCACTTCAACTTCTATCGCAACAAGCCGCTACTGAAAAAAGGCGGCGTGCTGATCATTCATCATCCCTGCTACGACGAGTTTGATCACAAATTTCATCCGAGCTACATCGAATTTTTCAATCGACTGTTGCCGGAGACGCGCGACGCATTTGTGTTGCGCGACAAGTACGAGCGCGAGTTTGCCAATAATCCCAGTTACGTCGAGATGTACCGGCGCGGCAATGCGTATCACGGCGCGCATCCGTTTTTCATGTGGTACTGGGGCGAGAACGGCCGCCAGCACGTTGGCAAAGTGATTGCGGCCGGCGCCGAGAATGCTCATGTGCCGGCGATGTTGGGTTGGGACCGCGCTGACAACTTGACCGAAGCGATCGCGATGGCTCGCAGCTTCATGGGCAACTCAGCGGAGATTACGATGCTGCATCAACCGATCATCGGCATCGCCGATATGGAATGAAAAAACAGTAAATCGTAAATGGTAAATCGTAAATAGTTATGATCATTACCTGGCCTCAGTTTAAAGGCACGATCTGTTTTACTTTAGACAACTATTTACTATTTACGATTTACCATTTACTGACTTATGAGCCTATCACCAACTGAAATCTACCGGGATCGAAAGATCTTCCTGATCGGCAGCACCGGCTTTCTGGGGAAAGTCACGCTCAGCATGTTGCTGCATCGCTTCCCAAACGTGGGCCGCGTTTACGTGACGGTCCGTGCTCGCTCGCAGGAGGAATCCGAAACACGCTTTTGGAACAACGTAATCACAGCGCCGCCTTTCGATCCTTTGCGCGAGCGTTATGGCAGAGCGCTCGATGGCTTTATTCGCGACAAGGTCGTAATCGTAGGCGGCGACATCGGCGACACGAATCTCGGTTACAGCGAGCAGCAGGCCCAGCAAATTGCCGATGATATTGATGTTGTTCTGAACAGCGCCGGCAACGTCACTTTCAATCCAACGCTCGAGAGCGCGCTGCGCACCAACGTGGTGGGCACACAGAATGTTATCGCCTTTGCCAAACGCATGAAGCGCCCGGCACTGATCCACGTGTCTACCTGCTTCGTCGCCGGCAATCGGATCGGGCCAGTATGGGAAAACGATTCGGTGGTCGGCTTCTTTCCGCGCAAGGACGAGCTTAAAGGTGTCGAGTTTTCCGTTGAAGAGGAGATTCGCGACTGCGCCAAACTCGCCGAACGAGTGCGTGAAGAAGCGCGCGACGCAATGATGATTGCGCGCTTTCGCGAACTCGCGCGGAAACGACTTAACGAAGAAAATCGCGACGTCGACGATCCAGATGCGCTGGGATTGGCCGTCGCGCGCGAGCGCAAGGTCTGGACGCGCACGAGGCTCACCGAATTAGGCGTCGAGCGTTCTGCATTCTGGGGTTGGCCAAACATTTACACTTACACCAAGGCGCTCGGCGAACAACTGGTCGCTGCCGAAACCGGAATTGTTCGCAGCATTGTGCGGCCCAGTATTGTTGAATCCGCACTTGCTTATCCTTTTCCCGGCTGGAACGAAGGCTTTACCACCACAGCGCCGATTATTTTTCTTGTCCTCAAAGGCCAGGTAAAGATTCCGGCAAACGAGAAACTAATTCTCGACATTACGCCTGTCGATCAGGTGGCGTCCGTGATGCTAACGGTCACTGCTCAGGCTTGTATTGAGCAGCCGGCGCTCGTGCACCAGGCAGCCACCGGCGATTCGAATCCCAACAATATGGACCGCATTATTGGTCTGGTCGGTCTTTACAAGCGTAAACATTTTCAGGAAAAAGAGTCGGGCTTCAAACTCGCCAATCAAATCGCAGCCCGCATGGAACCGCGTCCTGTTTCCACTTCGAGTTTTGAAAAGCTTTCCGTGCCGATGTTCAACTCGGCGGCAAAGAAAGCTTCGTCATTACTAGACCGCGCGCGGCCAAAGTGGGGCGGTGGGCGCGCCGTGGAAGTCATCGATCGCGTCAAGTCAGGTATCGATCGTATTGGGGAGATAACACATGAGACGGCGGAAGCGTTTGACATGTTTCGCCCCTTCACGATCGAGAACGCATATATCTTTCGTTCCGATAACGTACGCGCGTTGTTTGCGCGGATTCGCGAAGATGAACAAGGACTGTTGAGCTGGTACCCGGAAAAGTTTGACTGGTACGACTACTGGCTGAACATTCATTTGCCCGGTCTGAAGAAGTGGGTCTTCCCGACGCTCGAAGAAGACATGCGCGTGCAACCCAAGCGCATCTACACCTATCGCGATCTGATCGAGCTCTTCGAGACTTCAACCAAGCGACATGCGACGCGCGTGGCGATGCGCATCGAACGCGATGGGCGCAAAGAGCAGTACACCTACGCCGACCTCGGCGAGCTGGCAACGCGAGCGGCTGGTTTTCTGGCAAGCGAAGGCATCAAGCCCGGCGACCGGGTGATGCTTATCAGTCACAACGCACCTGAATGGGGCATGAGCTACTTCGGCGTGTTGAAAACCGGTGCGAGCTGCATTCCGGTGGATGCGGAAAGCTCAATTGACGAGATCATAAATTTCGCGCGCGCCGGTGAGGCTGCGGGCATCATCATCAGCGAGAAGCTGAACCAGGAACACTTCGAACTAAGCGATCGGCTGCGCAACGAAGGACTCAAAGTTTCTATCTGGACTTTCGATCAGGTATTTGCGCTGCCGGATGAAACCACTGAAGACGAACGCATTGCTTTGTTGCCGCAGAAGGTCACCGCGCAAACAGTCGCTTCGCTGATCTTTACTTCTGGGACCACCGGCCGGCCCAAGGGCGTGATGCTTTCTCATCGCAACCTGACCAGCATGGTCTCTATGCTGTCGTCGGTGTTTGATATGAGCACCAAGGACGGTGTTCTTTCGGTCTTGCCGCTGCACCACACATTCGAGTTCTCCACCGGATTTCTGACGCCGTTAAGTCGCGGCGCACAGATCACCTACTTGCCCGAACTCACGGGCGAAGCGTTGGCCCGCGCCATAAAGAACGGGCACGTGACCGGCATGGTGGGCGTGCCTGCTCTTTGGGAATTGCTGCATCGTCGCATCAAGAACAGGCTATACGAAAACAGCGACTGGATCGGAAAGACCGCCGATACGATGATCAAGGCGAACGCGTGGCTCAGAGACAGGATGTCGCTCAATCTTGGCCCAATCCTCTTTTATCCAATTCACGAGGGCCTGGGCGGGCGCATTCGCTATTTCATCAGTGGCGGCTCGGCACTCAGCGAAAAGTTGCAAAAGGATTTTCAGGGACTCGGCTTCACAATTCTTGAGGGCTATGGCCTGACGGAAGCGTCGCCGGTGTTGACAGTGACGCGACCGGAGAATCGCATGTTGACTGGCAGCGTAGGCCGACCGCTACCCGGCGTGGAAGTTAAAATCGCCGATCCCGATGCGAACGGCGTTGGCGAAGTGATTGCGCGCGGTCCAAATGTCATGCTTGGCTACTACGCCGATGAAGACGCAACGCGCAGCACACTCGTCGAGCGCTGGCTCTACACGGGGGATCTCGGTCGGCTTGACGATGATGGCAATCTTTTTCTGGTGGGGCGTTCCAAGGAAATTATCGTTGACACGAACGGCAAGAATGTCTACCCGGACGAGCTTGAAGAAATCTACGATACCTCTCCGTACATAAAAGAGTTGAGCATTGTCGGTTTGGCTGATGGCATCGGCGAGAAGGTCGCTTGCCTGGTGGTCGCAGATGACGAATATGATATTACGCTCTCTCGCTCTGAGCTGCGCCGCAAAGTCGAAGAACACTTCCGCGAAGTTTCCGCTTCTCTTCCCTATTACAAGCGCGTGAAGGTTTTGCACTTCACCGACATTGAATTGCCGCGAACGGCGACGCGCAAAGTGAAGCGTGCAGAAGTGGTGACTATTCTTCAAGCGCTCGAGGAAACAGAAAAGTCCGGCGTGTCTGAGGTCGCTGAGCGCGCCACGGATTCCGAAAGCAAGTGGCTGATTGGCATTGTCGCCAACGTCAGCAATCGTTCGCGTGATGAAATTTCGATGAATTCCCGGCTCGCCGACCTCGGCTTTGACAGTTTGATGTTTGTCGAACTCGCGGCGGCTGTGGAAAACGCCGGCGGTTCTATTACAGCGCCGGAACGCCTGAATGAAGTGCAGGACCTGCGCGAGCTCGCCGGCGTGGTCAGCAAACGGCCGGGCGCGCGGGACGTTCGGGAAACGGCGAAAGCGGCGGCAGCGGGCCGCGATGATGGCGATGAGATCAGTGTTCCGTCTTTTGTACGGGTGGCGGGCAACAAAGCGGCCGACACTTTGCAGTGGTTGTTCTATGACCGTTTTCTCGATACGCATTACGAAGGGCGCTCGAATATCCCGGCGCACACAAATTTCATCGTCGCCGCCAATCACTCTTCGCACCTGGACATGGGCCTGACCAAGATGGCGCTGGGCGAGGCGGGCAAGGACATGGTGGCGCTGGCAGCGGCCGACTATTTCTTCGATAACAAATACAAGCGCGCGGTGATGGAAAACTTTACGAATCTGGTGCCGATGGAGCGCACCGGATCGCTGAGACAATCGCTGCGTCACGCCAGTTCTTTTTTGGATCGCGGTTATAACGCGCTGATTTTTCCGGAAGGCACGCGTTCGTTGACCGGCGAGATGGCCGAGTTCAAACCGGTGATTGGCTACCTGGCGCTGCATGCGGGCGTGGGCATTGTCCCGATTTATCTGGAAGGCACACACGATGCGATGCCGAAAGGCTCCAGCATTCTCAAGGGCCGGACAATCGGCGCGCGCATCGGTCGCTATCTACCGATCGAGGAGCTTGAAGAGATGACCAAGGGGATGCCGCGGGCAGAGGCTTACCGTCTGATCGCCGCGCGAGTCAAACACGAAGTTGAGAATTTGCGCGATCGAAAGCGCGGGGCTTTTGATGCTAAAGAATTGCGCGCACGCTGGAAAGCTGAAAGGCGAATACAGGTCGATGGGCGCGAGGCGATCGATGAAGTCTCTGGCTGATGAATTTGCGAGGTTGAGCTTTGATTCATTGGCGAACGTTGGTTACCAGCTTGGGGGCATCTAGCTCTCTTTTATGGCCATAACAAAGAATAGCTCCACCAAACGCACTGCGCGCATCACGCCCGCAAAGCCCGGCACCAAGCGACGCGCTGCGATTGAAAAACGTCCGCGCGCGACCACCTTAGTGACTGGCGGCACAGGGTTCCTCGGCTCCCATCTCGTCAGACAGTTGGTCGCTGACGGCGAAAAAGACATTCGCGTTATGGCTACCTCCATTCCCGATTGGCTGGTTGGCCTGGGCGTGGAAACCTTCGCCGGCTCAATCACCAACGAAAAGGACGTCAAGCAAGTGGTCGCAGGCATCACGCAGATTTACCATCTTGCTGGCAAGGTTTCGCGCGAACGCGAAGACGCGCGCGAAATGTATAAGGTCCATGTTGAAGGAACACGCTTGCTGTGCGATGCAGCGAAAGTGGCGGACGTGAAAACCATCGTGCTCGCCTCGACTAGCGGCACGATCGCCGTCACCGAAGACGGCGACCTGCTGCCCGATGAGTCGTACCCGACCCCGCTCGACATCATTGCTCGCTGGCCGTATTACGCCAGCAAGGCGTATCAGGAGATGGCCGCGCTGGAACGATTCAACGGCAAAGGGCTGCGTGTCGTGATTATGAATCCCAGCCTGTTGCTTGGTCCTGAAGATGAACGCCTAAGTTCAACGAAGATGGTGCTCGATTTTATGGCGCGGAAGATTGGCGCAGTGCCGACCGGCGGTTTGAGTTTTGTTGATGTGCGCGATGCGGCTAAAACATTTCGCGCCGGCATGAAGAGAGGACGTCACGGCGAACGCTACTTGCTGGGCGCGGCCAACTGGACATTTTCCAAATTCTTCGGCCGCCTGGAAAGACTGACAAAGATTGCGGCGCCCAAGATCGCTTTGCCCTCGCGGCTCGCTATTACCGGTTCGCAGTTGATCGATTCTTTTTTTAAGCAATGGGACATGACCTCACCGGTCGAGCCGGGTGCGATCGAAATGGCCCAGTACTTCTGGTATCTCAACTGCGCCAAAGCTTCGCGTGAGCTAGGTTTTCGCCCGCGCGATCCCGGTGAAACCTTGCATGACACCGTCACTTACGTCCGCGAGAATTTCCTCGGCGCCGATGCCTTCAGCAAATAAAATTCAGCCGCGGATTAACGCGGATAAAACGCGGATCTGAAAAGAAACGGCAGTCAACAGTACTGGCTTTTCAGATTCGTGATATCCGCGTTAATCCGCGGCTGATAATTCCGACCTATTCCCCCAGCGCCGCATACTTGAAGAGACGGAAACGATACCGCTGCGCATCGCGAATGTTCTTCGCGACCGCGCCATGCAAATTCTCGTCCCAGGTTGCGTACTGATCGATGAAGCGATCCGCGGCAGCTTTGTCGCCCGCATACTGCACTTCTAAGACTTTAGCTAGCAGCTTGCTGACCACGCTGTGATACTTGTCGTAGTGAATACGCATCGTATGACTTGATTGATCGAATGTCAGCAATCCATCTTCCAAAAAGAAATTCCACTGCATGAGCTGCATTGTGTTGTAGGGCTGGTCGCGCCGCGGTTTGTTATTCTGCAAGACGCGCAGGATGCCGCCGGCATAAACGCTCTTCAGTTGGGCGTCGCTGTAATAACCCTGCTTGTGCAACGTCTCCGCAACGAACAGGGAAACCAAATCCGCTTTCATTTCTTCCAGCAGGCTCGCGTCATCCTGCAACACATCATCAAGTTCGCGATTGTCTTTTGTCCGATCGACGCCGAGATAGTGGCCAACTTCATGCCATAGCGTTCGGTAGAAATTGCCTTCGTTAGTTAAGTCTTTCGCCTGTTCCGGGCCGACTGCAACTGCCAGAGTTTTTGCCGTGCTCTCAAAGATACTCTGGTCGCGCATGATGTTGGCACGGAGCAAAATGGTGCGGCCGTAACGTCGCGCCAGATAACTCTCGTTTGGCAGAATCGTGGCGGTATTGCCGCCGCGCGCCTGCCCAAAATCCGCCACCACATCGTACACGCCGACCGGAATGTCTTCGCGAACCCGCTTGTGGTGGTCGTAAGGCAGCGAATCCTCCAGCGGCTGCAAACCGCGCAGCGCCTGGCGCAGCGCAGTGGTTTCCTGCTGACGCGTGCTCAATAAACTAAAAGCAAGAAACGTCTTCACTCCGTAGAGTTCGTCATCATACGTTTCATATGAACCGATCAGCGCATTCAAGTTTTTGAAATGACCTGTGATCCAGGCTGCGTCGCCTGATTCGTAATCATCAAACAACAAGTCGCGCGCGCGATTGCGCAGATACCTTGCGAATTCTTCATCGTCCTTCGCAACTAAATCCGCAGCCTCGTTCAGCAATCCATAGGCCTTCATCAACTCGTCCGCATAAACAAGCGAATAAGGGGCGGCGTAGAACTTCTCCGTCGAGCGCGGCACCGACATGCGCGCCCCCGATCGCAGTTTTGCTCCGACCAGCTCACTCAAATCGCGCTGCAGGCCGGGATGCAGGGTCGCCAGCACCGGATATTTATTGAGCTTTAGGAGATCTTCAGACAAGTTGTGCTGCGTTGCTGAGCGCACCACGCTACGTAAATCCAGAATCTTATCGCGCTGCTCCGGATGCGCGGCGAGATCAAGGTCGATCGCCTCTTTTTTCACAGCCCACGGATAGACGTTCTTTCCCGGCTCCACGCCGGCGACCGGCAGAAACGGTTCGCGCTTGTTTTCGAGCGTCGTCGCGATCGGTCCCTGGTTTAGTCGATAAAGGGTGAGCAGATTTTGCGTGAATGCCGGCGAACCCATTCGCTTATCAAGCTGAATCAGATCGCGATAAGACGAGAGCGCTTCAGGGTGCCGCTGCTTTTCGTAAAGCGACTGAAAGATTTTCCCAACTTCCAGCAGCTTCCCAATTGTTTTGCGCTCAGCCCCAGTCAACTGCGACAAATCGGGCGCGAGCCGAATGGTCTGCGTCTTGTCGATGATCGGCTGGCTCTTTTCGAGCGGCCAATATCCGGGAGGCAGATTTATGAGAGTCTTCATACGTGAACGAGTTTGAGCGAAAGTCAGGATACAAAAACTGCAAACGAGCAGAACAATTCCCATTTTTGCCATGGATTACCTCGAGAATCATTTTTCAATTTGATTTTGTTTTCGCATGATAACGAATCAAGGAGGATCTCGCCCAGCATTTGACAACTCTTCTCTGTGCGTACTCTGTGAGCTCTGTGTCTCGGCGGTGAATCTTTGTTGGCGATTTTGTTTACCCCAGAGACACAGAGAACACAGAGGTTGCACAGAGAAAGCAAGACAGGTGCTCTCAAAAAGCAAGGCGGAATCGTTCTGAACTAACGGTGTGTCTGAGCATTGTTGCAGCCACTCGTCATGAAAATATCGCGCCGCTTTTCGCATGACAGTTCGTTTACGCGGATTTGTTTGGTTCAGTGATGCGGCACTGTACTTGCACATCTGGCGTCATGTTGCAATCACAACTCTTAATCTCTCAGTCGTTGTCTGCATATTCACCATTTGCTGATCACGCGTTGCCGCGGGACGGAGCATTGCTTGATGGTCCCGTTGCTGAAGCTGGCTCCGGCATATTCGCCGGTCTCCTGCGCAGGCTCAGGCGCGAGCGTCGCCGCCGCAAAGTGGGTCGTGCTTACGACATGGCACTGGAGATCGCGCGAGTCATTCCCAACGCATTCGAGATTCTGGATGTTGGTTGCGGCAATGGCTTCATCGCGCATCATCTTGCCGGCCTGCTTGGTAGTTATGTTTTGGGGATCGATGTGAATGGTAAGCCTGAAGCGCGGATAAATTTCCGCCGTTACGACGGCAAACACTTTCCCGCTTCCGATCACTCATTTGAGGCAGTGCTTTTCTGTTACGTGCTGCATCACGCGCAGAATGTCGCCGCGATTTTCAGTGAATTAGGCCGTGTGCTGCGCGCGGATGGATTGGTAGTTGTTTACGAAGACATTCCCGCGACGTGGTGGGACCGTTTCATTTGCGGCATTCACAATCGCCAGTGGCGCCGGCGCACCGGCGAGTGCACCTTTCGCAGTGCAGCTGAATGGCGTGAGACTTTTCAGGCATCGGGTTTTGAGATCGTCCAAGCGCGATCGCTTTCACGCTGGCGCAACCTGGCGCATCCAGTGCATCGACAATTGTATGTGCTGAAATTGGAAAGTACGGCGCGAGCATAGCTTTACTCTTCAACCAGATCTGCTGTCATCGGACCCCTTTCGCCGCCGCCGGCGCTCGCCGATTTGATCAGCGCGAGAAGCTTTTCTGTCTGCTCCTCATTCAACTCCACGAACTGAACCCCGAAACCGCGGCCGGCGCTGTAGTGTCTGACTTCGCCTTCCAGATACAACCAATCGTCATCGGGCAGCAGAATGCGAAAGCCGACTATCTCTCCCAGGCGCACCTCGCCAACCGAGTCAAGAAAACAACCCCCTTCCGAAAGATCGGTGACGCGCGCGCTGTGGGCTTCGGTTGAGCTATCCCACATCGCATCAAGGCTGACTCGCAGCCGGGGTTTTCCGCGACGATCATCCATTTTTAGTCTTTTCGATGTGAAACTTGTGAAGTATTCGATGTACGACCGGTGTCAAAAGAATTCCTACGAGACCTATGAACACTACGCCGCTAAACAGTGCATACGCCGACGCAAACAGCTTTGCGCTGGTCTTAGTAAGTGGATTAACTGGACCCATGCCGCCCAAAATCATCGACGCTTCCAAAATCGAATCGACCCAGCCCAAACCGGCAATCCAGTGGTATCCGCTGATCCCAAGCAGCAAAGCAATGAACAAAAGGCCGCAGATTATCCCAAACGATCCCGCCAGTCTTTTGATGAAGACCGATCGCGGCGCCAGCTTTTCGTGTCTGTGTTCGAACACTCAAGAAATGTTAGTTGTCAGTTGTTAGTTGTCAGTTGTTAGTTGTCAGTTGTTAGTTGGCTACTGACCACTGACCACTAACCACTGACCGTCCTTTACCCCGCAAACTGCGTTATCTCTCCCGGTTTGCGCAGCATTTTGTTTACTTCACCGAAATGTGTTTCCTCTTCCGCGATCATCTTGCGCGCGTAGTCTTCCAACAGCACCGAACGATCCTTCGAGAGTTCGTATAGCCGCTTGTAGAGCTCCAGCCCTGCTTTCTCGGCGTCCAGCGATTCGAGCAGGATGTCGTTGATACCATGCTTATGCGTTTCCAGCAGTGCGCCAATTTTCAGCGACGGGTGCTCGCCGAGATGGGTAACAAGTTCGCCCGCCTCGTTGGCGTGAGCGAGACAAGTAGTTGCTTCGCCGCGCAGCCAGCTCACAATGGGAATGCGACTATGACCAAAAACCATTAGCGCATAATGGGTGTACCTACAAACGCCTGCGAGTTCTGTTTCGAGAATTTCATTTAACAACGCAACCGCTGCTGCTTTGTCCAATTCTTGTCCAGCCATCTTCGCCTCCATATCGTGATCAACCGCCTGTATCATTCCGTTGAGAAACGCGGCATTGAAGGATCTTTCATTAGCACCGTGGCTTTAGCCCGGTGATCAGCAGTTGAACCAAGAAGGGAAACCGTTTAATCGGTTTCCGGTTGCATTTTAGACCGTAGATTCACCGCGCTGAAGCGACGGTGCTAATGAGACAAACCAGGCTACTGACAACTTCGGGTACTTCATTCAATTTGAAGTACAATTTCCGCAGCCCTATGAACCCTTCGCCAACCAACCTTCCAAAACGTCAAGTGACCTTGTACACGCGCCCGGGCTGTCATCTCTGCGATGACGCTAAGCAGGCGATGCAAGCCGCGGATTGCGATAAGGAATATACGCTGCAGGAGATCAACATTGAAAGTGATCCTGAGTTACTGAGACGTTACCAACATGACATTCCAGTGATTACCATTGATGGCGTCGAGGCGTTCAGGCACCGGCTAACTTCCGAGGCGTTTCGTGAGCGAGTGCGCGACTGGGGTGAGCCCGCGTCCCAAGCCATACTTAACTATAACTCTGAATAGCTTTGCCCTAAAAATCCTTCCATGCTCCGGGTTCGGCTTTGCCGCCTGATGTGCGGCGGTGGCTATGCCCCGCCGTACAGGCGCCTCATAATTTTGGGCTATGCCCTTGGTGGGGCCTTTGGCCGAAAAATCAAAGGACTAAGCTCGGACCGATGGCATAGCCCGGGAATAAACTGGCTGCTGTCGGCGGGGCACAGCCACCGCCGCACATCAGGCGGCAAAGCCGGAACTGACGTGGCCCATAACATTTGAGGTAAAGCAACTCATACTCATCATGACGGTCGGGATAATGGCAATTCGCTCAGGCTTAAGAAACTCACAGGTCAGGAAGGGTGGTTTACCCCCGCTCTTTCCACGTGCAAATTGGACAAACGTGAATACTCTTCGATCGATTCAAACAATTTCTCGCGCTCGTCATCGTTGTCTGTTTGCCGGTATGACATTACCAGGTCTTTCAAGGTCGCTAGGTCCCGGTAGACGCCGGCATTTTCCATTGGCGGCGTGAGATACGAAATCAATTCCGCGTACGAACGTCTTTTGGCGATCGAGCCTTCGGAAGGATTGTTCACACTGTAAAGGTAGACGTTTGGCAGTTCGTCAATTAGCCGGTCAGGCCAGCATTCGCCGGAAAGTCCCACTTGCTTTCCGGGCATGAATTCCATCGCGCCATGCGTGCCCACATGGATCACCGCATCGGCATTCAGAATTTTTGCGAGATACGTGTAGAAGGCCATGAAGCCGTGATGGGGTGCGCCGCTGCGCGCCATCATTAGTCGCATCGGATCGCCTTCAAAACCGAACGTTGGCTGCAAGCCGATGAAGATCTTGCCGAGTTGAATTCCCTGGACCAACAACTCACTCTCAAAAGAATTGATACTGCCGGGCGCAGTGCCCCACTCGCTTTCTATCTCATCCACGAATGAGCAGTGGCGGCGGTACTCGTCCACGCTCATGCGATAAGCGACGTTGGCTGTCGACGCAAAGCGGTCAGCGTTTCCACCTATTACCTGCTCTCGCAGCACATCAGCGGTTTCAGGCAACTCAACCTCGTAGCCATCGTCCTTCAGTTTCAGCAGCGTTTGCCAGACACTCGGAAAAACATCCAGATCGGCTGCGGTGCCGATATTCCCTTTGTTTGGGGGAAAGCAAAAAAGCACCAGCGCGATAGTCAACTCATTGCGCGGCGCGGTCTGCAATCGGTTCCAGCGCTTGAGACGCCGCGCATAGCGCCGGCAACGATCGTCGAGCGCCACTGGCTCAACACCGCTTTCCGGCAGCCCGCCATAAATGAACGGCTCGGTCGCGCCGTCGATCTCTGGGATAGCGATCTGCATTCCCGCCTGTACGGGATTGAGTCCCGTTTGCGATGCACGCCATGAGTCAATCGTCTGCATGTCCAAACTGACAGCCGAGCGATAGGGACGATTCAAATCAGACAAGAAGTTGGAAGCCGCTTCACTGTCATTCATTGCTGGTCCGCCAACGAAACTGAAGCCGGTCAGCGAAACTATCTGACTGACTCGGGACTTGTTGGCGGTTAGTTGTTCGTTGTCGGTTGTTTGGTCTTTGGTCTTTGGTCTTTGGTCTTTGGTTTTGACTTTGGACTTTGGATCTCGGACTTTGGACTCGTTCGTGTCGATGAAGAACTTGCTGACCGCCTCGCGATTGTCCATCAACGTTGAAAGCGCCGGGATGACGCTCAAGCCTTCAGCTTCGATCGCGCGAATCAGCGCGTCATAGTGTTTCGTAGTCTTGCTGACTACTTGCGGCCGCATTAGTAACAACCCAATAGTTGATGCAGGGTCGAGAATCGATTCCGGCGACTTTGGACTTTGGACTTTGGACTTTGGACTTTTATCGAGGTACCAGTTCTGATACTCCGCAAACGCCTCAAACAACTGCGGCGCGTCTGGATGATAGATTGCGACGGATGGCATGTGCTCTGGCGGCGGTATTTCGATTTTCGCTTTTGCCAGCGGCACGTCCGGCACATATTCCTTCAGCGCGCAGAGAACCATAGCGCGAATGTTTGCCGGGGTGGGCTGCAGGAAGTAGCAAAAGATATTGAGATAATTCTTTACGTCGCGCATTGCGCCAACGCCTGGTACGAATCTGAGGATGCCCGGCAAGCGATCCACGAGTTTCAAATACTGACCGTGCCCGTTCTTATGCGCCTTGCCGCCGTTCGCTGTCGTTGCGCTGTTTGCTGCGCCATGTTTTTCGCGGGCGCGAGCCTGACGGCCGATCCATGAGCTGGCAGCTCCAAACAGTCGCAGCGCGCGTTCTGATTCGCTTCCCCGCGTTTCTCCATCCGGACCAAAAGCTCCGGACAACTTTGCAACATCCAGTTTACCCATGCGCATGCGGCGCATAAGTTCCGGCATGCAGTTAATGACAATCTCGGCCGCGTGGTGTGTCTTATACTTTTCGAGTGCAACCAACAGGCGAGCAGCGTTTTCCCCATCCATTACGTGAATAACAAAAACAACTTCGGCTTGCGCGAGATCATTGTCCACTTCGAGCCAACCGTCATCGTCCAACGGCGCGCCAAAGTTATGGGCGGCAATGCGCAGATCAAGTTTGTAAGCACGATTGATTTCCCGCTCCGCCTCTTTCAGCGGCGCGAGCAAGCTCGATCCCACATAGAGCACGGTAATATTCATGCTATTAGTTCGCGTCCGTGTTGTGAGTTATCCAAACGCTCACGCAGTGTTTCCAGTACGTCCTCGTCGGGATTCCAATATCCACGCTCGTGCGCCTCGAGCAGACGCTTCATGAGCGAACGCAGCGAATGCGGATTGAGATCAAGTAACCGCTTAAACATAACTGGATCCAGCAGGAACGTTTTGGAAATCTCCGTATAGATCCATGGATCGACAGCATCCGCTGTCGCGCTCCAGCCGAAGGTATTTGCAACATGGTTTTCGATCTCGGCGACGCCGCGAAAGCCATGTTTCAGCATTCCCTCATACCATTTTGGATTTAGCGTCTTGGCGCGCGTCTCGAGCCGAACCGTCTCTTCCAGCGATCGGATGTTGACCTGCGGCGAAAGCGAATCAGACAAATAGATAGCGGGGCGAGATTTGCTGCGCGTTTCAACTGCCCGGGAAATTCCGCCGAGATATTCGAAATAGTGATCTACGTCGGTGATGCCGATTTCGAATGAATCGATATTCTGATAAGTGGCTTCAACTCGGGAGAGCGCATCATTCATCAAGTGTGGCGCTTCGCGGCCCTCAACGCTGCGTCCCCTCGAGTCGCGCGTGTACGCGAAGCATTTGCGGGTAACGAACAGATCTCCGAGCGTCTGTTCACTTTCCCACTGCGAATCCATTACCATGAAATTCACATTCGAGCCGTAGTTACCCGGCGCATTGGAAAACACGCGTGTAACAGCGTCATCAAAAGGCCAGGCTTCCGCCGCCATTTTTTCCTGGACATTGCGCCGCACGTAGTTCATTTCAAACGGTTCATCGAGCGTGGCTACGCGCCGGACCGCTTTGTCGAGCAACGCCATCGTCGGCGCAAACAGATCGCGAAAGATTCCGGATACCGTCAAGACAACGTCAATGCGCGGGCGCTGCAGTTCTTCCAAAGGTATGACTTCTATTTCGGTAGCGCGATTAAGCGCATCGCGAACAGGCCGCACGCCCAGCAGCCAAAGTGCCTGGGCCACGCCGTCGCCTTGTGTCTTGATGTTGTCCAGGCCCCAAAGCACCAGGGCCATTGCGCGGGGATAGTGTCCCTTTTCATCCAAACACCGCCGCAGCAAGGCAGCGGCTGTGTGCTCGGCGCGAGCGAAAGCCATTTGCGACGGCACTGAATAAGGATTAACGGCATGCGTGTTCCGACCGGTGGGCAAGACCATTGGATTCTGCACGACGTCGGCGCCGGGACCCGGCTCGATGTACTCGCCGCGCAATGCACACAGCAACGAAGCAAGTTCGGTGTTCGAATCCAGTTGTTCGGAAACTTTCGTAAGCAGCAAAAAAGTGGGAAGTGATTTTGCAGGCTCCACGCCTGCTTTTGAACTTAACCAAACTGCTGCAGCAGCGGCGCCATGTTCACAAAACTCCTGCACCGCGTGGCTGACGAGGCCATCGATAACTTCCTTCGTTTCGGAAGACGACGCGTCCCGGAGAAGCTCTTCATAGTTCTCAATTCGAAGCGCTTCGGCGACCAGTTTTGGCAAGGCGCGCGACCCGTGCTCAGGTCTGTCAAATGACGCGACCATGCGCAGCAGATCTGCTTTTTCGTGAAGCTCAGCGGCGCGGCCAAAGACGTGCAGCCCGGTGGGAATTAACCGCTGTTCAATTTCCAGCAGTTGTTCGTAAAGGCGCATGACGCGAGCGTCACGCTCAAGAGAATTGAGCCTGGGTGTCATTGCAAGACGTTCGGTTATTTTCGCGCGGGCAGACTGACTACCTAATCAGGAAGTGTTTTAGCTGAAAAGACGCACGTCGGCAACTGTGACGTAGCGGCTCAGTTTGGTTTGTTATGTCTACTTCCTATTGAAACTGTGGGCGAGGGACGCGAAGCGATCTCATTAGCACCGTGGCTTCAGCCCGGTGGTCAAGTTCCACAAAACGATTCCTTGAACCGTTTCCAACGGTTTCTCATGATCCGCCTGCCAACAAAAACCGTTAGAAACGGTTCCTTGTTCATTCCGGTTTGCTATCACCGGGCTGAGGCCGCGGTGCTAATGAGATCGCTTCGCGTGCCCGCGTTCGCTGCTCTTTTCACTCTCCGGCAAATATTCCGGCCCTCGCCTTCACCTGCTATACTTCGCCAAACTTTAGTAATGCGCAGGGCTATTCCAACCCGATTCTAATTTCAAACGGATACTGAAAAGGATCCATGCCACCGTCCCTCCGGAACGTTTCCCTATCGCGAATGCTGCGAACCCGTTGGTACTGGTTGGCTGCTCTGCTGATCACTTTGCTGGTGTGGCTGGCTCTTAGCCTGGCAATGCGGCCGATGCGTGACGCAGATGGCTCGTTTGCGGCGAGACCGTATGGTTTGACTACTTCAGTTGAGAATCAAGCCGTCGATCTGTTGTTTCAGTTGCGCGACGCTCGCCATCCTGAACGAAGAATACGTGGTCTTCGGGAACCCATCACCATTATCGGTATTGATGAAGAGTCTGTTCGCGCTTCCGGCTTGCGGGCGCAAAACTATCCACGCTCAAACTACGGACGCTTAATCGATCGCACCAGTGACGGTGGCGCCAGCATCATCGGTCTGGATCTGCTGCTGGTGGGTAATTCCGGTTCTGATCCGGCGGCGCAGAATCAAGACCAGGCGCTGGTTGATGCAATCAAGCGCGCCGGCAACGTTGTGCTGGCGGAAAAGACTGGGAATGGCGGCACGCCTGCGCTTGAGCCGGCGCCAATGTTCGCTGACGTGGCCTGGGCGAACGGGTTCGTTGACCTTCCGTTGGACAGCGACGGCCTGCTTCGCAGCGCAGCTATTCGACTTAATAAAGATGATTCGGAAGGGCCCGCATTGAGTTTCGCTGCTCGTTTGGTTGAGGGTTATCGCTATTCGCAACTCTTCGAAAAACATTTTGGAGAACTAAAAGCAAAAGGCGCTACTGACGATCAGGCACAAACGGAAGCGACGGGCAGCGCCCAGCAGGAAGCGGTATTGAAGCAATCGCCGGACGGTAATCTAATATGCGGCAATCGGTTATTGCCCTTGCGTAATGACGGCTTCTTGCAACTCGACTTTCGGGCGCGCCCGCAGGCGTTTCGCTATCTCTCAGCGTCGCAGGTGCTAAATAACAACTCTCCGGACAACTCTGATCTCTTTCGCAATCGCATTGTGCTGATCGCTCAAACCTCCGTCGCGGGCGCCGATTATTTTGCCACGCCGTTCTTCGAAGCTTCGCTTCCAGCCCGCCTGCTCGACCGCAGTCTTCCCAACACGCCGGCGCGCACCAGCGGTATCGAGATACACGCCACCGCGGTTGCGACGATGCTGAACGGAGATTCACCATGGCGTCCTCGTTACTCCCGACAAATAGCCTTTCTACTGTTGCCGTTGCTGATGGCCGCAGTGGCCGTGTTCAGCCTGCGAGCGTGGATGGCTGTGTTGTCTGTCGCGCTGATTGGCCTGGCACTTCTACTCATCGCGTCTTCGGCTTTCAATTCCAATGCTATGGTTTTGCCGCTAGCCAGTTGCTGGTTTAGTCTGGCATTTCTAACGCCCGCTGGACTCAGCCTGCGTTATGCGCGCGAGCGGGCCTGGAGAAACGAGACCGCACGGGAAAAAACGCAAATGATGGAAATTTTTTCGCGCTGCGTTTCACCTCAGGTGGCTGAAGAACTTTGGCAAAAACGTGATGCCTTGTCACTTGCCGGCGAGCGTCGCGTCGTGACGATAATTTTTACTGACATACGCAACTTCACCACTCTCTCAGAAGGGTCGTCGTCGGAAATTGTAGTTGAATGGCTGACAGAATATTTTTCGCGCATGAATAAGATCGTGACCAGGCATGGCGGGCACATCAGCAAATTCATCGGCGACGGATTGATGATCGTCTTTGGAGCGCCAATTGGCCGCACGCCCAAAGAGGAGGCACGGTCTGCTGTTGATTGTGGCCTCGCCATGCTTAGTGAAGTTGAGCAAATCAATAGTGACTGGCGAAATTCCGGCCGTCCGGAGATTCATATTGGCGTTGGCATTCATACCGGCGAGGCGACCTGCGGGGTAGTCGGTTCCGAGCAGCGCATGGAGTACACGGTGATAGGCGACACTGTGAATCTCGCCGCCCGACTTGAATCGAAGACAAAAGACCTGCACCGTTCGCTGGTAATGAGCGAAGCGACCGCAACCTTTCTGAACGGCGACTACGAGCTCGTTCCGCTGGGTATGATTGAAGTGAAAGGCAAAATGCTTAAAGTAAACGCATTCACAATCGGATCAAATGGCGGGTAAAAACCATGAATGAGAATGCCACTCGACGTTTTTTCCTCAAAGGGCCGCGCGTACTCTTGAGAGCGCAAATCTTCACTGTAGCGGCTTTGGTGTTGATATTTTGCCTGAATTCTTCGTTGACGAGCGCGCAGAAGCCACAGCCCAGTCCACCTCCACGTCGTCCGCTCCCTAAACTTTCCAATGGCGCGCGCGGTTTCGACGTACGTAAAGAAAAAGATTCCTCTTCAAGATTGATTGCAGTAGGCGGCGGTTGGGGAGGCGGTGACGATTCCCCAAAACCAAGGCTTAGGCAAAAATCGGCGGTGGGTTATTACAAGCTGGGTCAGCAATATTTAAATGATCTCGAATTCTTCAAGGCCATCGCGCCTCTGGAAAAAGCCGTCAAGCTAAACCCGGCCTACCTCGCCGCCTATAGCGCACTGGGCAAAGCTTATTCGTATTACGGAGTAAGTGCGGGATACGACCCAACTTCATCAAGCGAAAACGCGGAAAATGATCCTGCTGTCGCCAAACTGCGTGACACCCGCTATCGCAAAGCCATTGAAGCTTTTGAACAAGCGCGCCGCCTGGCGCCGAATAAACCTGAGTTTCACCTGGACCTTGGCGTGCTCTATTTCAACACCGGCCAATATCAAAAGGCTGTCGATTCTTTTGAACAGGGACTGCGCGTGCGGTCGCCGCGATGGGAAGTCAGCATCCCAATCCTCGAGTCTAGCGACTTGGCATATGTTTATCAGTTGATCGGTGACACCTATGAAGTTTTGGGTAAGGATCAAGACGCGCTCATCGCCTATCGAAAAGCCATAGAGACTAAGTCGGACTATCCCAACCAGGCCTCGTCCCTCAAGCTGGCCGCGCTGCAAACCAGGTTAGGCCGGATTGAGGATGCGATCAAGATCTACGAACGGCTGCTGTCAGAAGCAAGCGCCCGTGATCCCAAGGAAATCTATGAACATGGCAGCGAGTTGTTGCAGCTTGGCTCGCTGTACGCTGCGACACAAGATTATGCGTCGGCCCAACTAGCCTTCGATACAGCGGTCAAAGTTTTCGATTACCAGCTTACCAAACAGAAAGGGTGGCTAGCCGACGCGAACCCGGAAGGCCGGCAATCCATAGTCGATGACGTGACCCTCCAGCAGGATTATCTTCTTCAAGCCTACTACAACGCCGGAGTTGCTCAGTTGAGTTCTAATCAGCCGGCGAAAGCCGTTGAATCATTCAAGCATGTGATTGAACTTGAGCCTGGCAATACGAATGCATTGTTTAATCTGGGATATGCCTATCTGGCCCTCGGCAACAAAGAAGCGGCGCGCGAAGAGGTACGTATTTTGAAGGCCTTTGATGCTGCCATGGCCGACGAATTGTTAACGCTGATTGGGCGCTAACGGCTAGAGCGTAAAATGACACACCATTCGGCATTCAGTTATCATCAGCTTACGACGCAAATGGATCGAGTCTTGATACGCGCGTCGTATGTCTGATCAAGTTGCCAGGGGATAGCAAACGAAGATGCTGGAAGTCACAAACCTTGACTGTGTGCGCGGCGATCGCAAGTTGTTTAGCGATATCAATCTGTCGCTAAAGCCAGGAACATTTTTACAAGTGCAGGGTGCGAATGGCAGCGGGAAAACAAGCTTGCTTCGCATTCTGTGCGGTTTGCTCGCTCCCGCCAGGGGTGAAGTCCGTTGGCAAGGTGCGAACATTCGCTCGTTGGGTGAGGAATATTTCACCACCGTCACTTACATCGGCCATCGCAGCGCCGTCAAAGAAGAATTGACCTGCCTTGAGAACCACCGTATCAATAACGGCCTCGCGGGCGTTGAATTGACGAAGGAAGAAGCGGTTGAGACGCTCGGAAAAATGGGACTGGCCGGCAGGGAGAATCTCCCGGCACGCTTGTTGTCTGAAGGTCAGCGAAGACGACTTGCTCTTTCCCGGCTGCTCTCGTCCGCGACGCGATTGTGGCTCCTGGATGAAGTACTAACTTCACTCGATCGCGCGGCGGTAACTTTGATTAGATCGGTAATCGAAGCGCATTTGAAGAGCGGAGGCATGGCCGTTGTTGCCACTCACCAGGAACTGAATCTTGCCGCAGGTTCCTTTGAGCGGCTGCAACTTACATCGTGAGCGCGCCCTCCATGTTGACAATGTTTCGTTGGATCGTCGTGCGCGATCTGACACTGGCATGGCGGCGCCGGGCGGATGTTTTAGCGACGCTCTTTTTCTTTGTCATCGTTGTCAGCCTGTTTCCGTTGGGCATTGGGCCGGAATCGCAATTGCTGCGATCGATTGCGCCCGGCGTTGTTTGGGTGGCAGCCTTGCTGGCTTCGATGCTTTCGTTGAGCCGGGTCTTTGAAAACGATTACCACGACGGCACGTTGGAACAGATGCTGATGACTCCACAGCCGCTCTTTCTCGTGGTGCTCGGTAAAGTGCTGGCGCAGTGGTTGGTGTCCGAAGTTCCGCTGGCAGTGGTAGCGCCGTTGCTTGGCGTACAGTTTGATTTAGAGCCGCGCACGTTGTGGATCTTGTTCGTTTCGCTTTTGATTGGCACGCCGGTCTTAAGTTTGATTGGATCAATAGGCGCCGCGTTAACGCTCGGCTTACGTGGCGGCGGAGTTTTGATCGCTGTTTTGATACTGCCACTGTATGTGCCGGTGCTGATTTTCGGCGCAGGCGCTGTGGACGCAAGCATCATTGGTGGCAATATCCAGTCCAACATTTTATTGCTTACGGCATTCTTTTTACTGGCACTTGTTTTCGCTCCCTGGGCAACTTCGGCTGCGTTGCGGATATCATTAGAATAAGAAAACGGGCTTCGATCTTTGTACTTTGTTCTTTGTACTTCGTTCTCCAGCTTGACGTTAGACTGACAAACCAAGTTCAAAGCTCAAAGAACAAAGCTCAAAGAAAAAAGACCAAGAACAAAAAACAGTTACGAAGATGAATCTATACAAATACGCATCGCCAACGGCATTTTATTCGCTAGCCGGTAGAATGATTCCGTGGTTTGCGATTCCTGCGGCGCTACTTTTTGTCGTTGGTTTGTACGTCGGCTTCTTCGTCGCGCCCACTGATTTTCAGCAGGGCGACGCTTACCGGATAATATTTATTCATGTGCCGGCGGCCTGGATGGGTATGTTTCTTTACGTGCTGATGGCTTTCTATGCGGGGATTGGCTGGTCGTTCAACGCGCGACTCGCATCAATGATGGCCTCGTCGATTTCGATCACCGGCGCGCTGTTTACTTTGGTCGCGCTCGTGACCGGTTCACTTTGGGGTAAGCCGACCTGGGGCACCTGGTGGGTGTGGGATGCGCGCATGACGTCCACGCTGATCCTGTTGTTTCTCTATATTGGATTCATCTCGTTGCAATCCGCCATTGACGAACCACGCCGCGCGGATCGCGCCGGCGCGGTGCTGGCTTTAGTCGGCGTTGTCAACGTGCCGATCATTTATTTTTCGGTGCAATGGTGGAACACGCTGCATCAGGGCGCGACCATTCGAATTTTGAACAAACCAACGATAGCTCCCCCGATGTTGGCTGCTATGCTGATTATGCTCGCGGCGTGCTGGCTGTATTCCGTCGCGGTGGTGCTGGTGCGCGTGCGTCATATCATTTTGGAGAGGGAGCAAAACGCCGCGCGCGTTGCCGCGGTTGCTGTTTATTAATGAACTGGTCAAAATTCTTCTATATGGGTGGTTACGGCTTCTATGTTTGGGGCTCGTACATCGCGACGTTAATCTTATTAGCAGCGGAAGTCTTGCAACTGCGCAAACGGGGAAAAACTTTGCGCGAGCAAAACCGCAGATGAGGCTTTATTGAAATGGTTATGAAACGACGTCATAAACGCATTGCTTTTATCGTTCTTGGCCTGTGCGGATTGGGCATCGCCGCCGCACTGGTGCTCAGCGCCTTCCAGCAGAATCTTGTTTTCTTTTTCAGCCCGACGCAGGTCGTGGCCAAGGAAGCGCCCGTTGGGCGCACGTTTCGCGTCGGTGGATTGGTGGAAAAAGGATCGCTCAATCGCGATAACGATGGCCTAACCACACGCTTCGTCGTGACTGACACGGCCAAGAGTATTCCCGTGGTCTACAAGGGAATTCTTCCCGATCTGTTCAAGGAAGGACGCGGTTGCGTAGCGCAGGGACACATTGGAACTGACGGCATCTTCTACGCGGATCAAGTGCTGGCCAAGCATGACGAGAACTACATGCCGCCGCAGGCGGGCCAGGCGATTGACGCGGCCAAGCAGGAACGAGAAGCGGCGAAGACCGTGGTTGGTCCGTGAAGTTTTCTTCTTATTGCAATCAGTTGTTGCGAAATGCCTGCTGATTGCTCGCTCGGAATTACAGTATGGGGCATAATGAACTCAAGGAGTGACCATGACTACGGTAAGCTTGGACGAAGCTAAAAAGAATCTCGAAGTGTTAGTTGAACGCGTGATTGCCGATGCCGAGCCAATCGTTCTGTCAGCGCCTTCGGGTCAGGAAGTTGTCCTGGTTTCGCTTGACGAATTCACGTCATGGCAAGAGACGTTCTACTTGCTAGCTAATCCTGCCAACGCCGCCCATTTGCGTAAGTCAATTTCCGAAGCTGGAGCAGGGCAGGTTTATGAAAAGGAACTTGCCGATGCATGAGAATAATCTTCACTCATTCTGCCTGGGGTGATTATCTCTGGTTCCAGGAGCAAGACCGGAAGTTGATTAAGCGGATCAATCAACTCATAAAAGAAACGACGCGTTCACCTTTTGAAGGCATCGGAAAACCCGAGCCGCTTAAGGGCGATCTGGCCGGCTATTGGTCACGACGCATCACGCATGAACATCGTATGGTTTACTCCGCTACCGAGAGCGAGCTAGTCATTATCGCTCTTCGGTTCCACTATCAAGACTAGAAATCCTTCGCCAATGATTCCTGAAATCGGTCAGTTCGCATTAATCCTGGCGCTCTTATTAGCGCTGACGCAGGCGACGATGCCTCTGATTGGCGCAGCGCGTGGCAATCGCGCCTGGATTGCGGTCGCGATACCTGCCGGTCAGGCGCAATTCATTTTCGTGGCCATCGCTTTTTGCTGCCTGGGTTACTCTTTTATCACTAACGACTTCTCGGTTCTCAACGTCGCTACAAATTCCAATTCACAGTTGCCGCTCCACTATCGCCTTGCCGCCACGTGGGGCTCTCACGAAGGCTCGCTCTTGTTATGGACTTTCATGCTGGGAATCTGGACGGTTGCGGTTTCATTGTTTAGCCGTCATCTACCCGATGAAGTGGTGGCGCGCGTATTAAGCGTGATGGGCATCATCAGCGTGGGGTTTCTGCTTTTCATGTTAACGACGTCGAACCCGTTCGCGCGCTTGATTCCTGCCCCGGTTGATGGCCGCGATCTCAATCCCCTGCTCCAGGACCCGGCAATGGTGGCGCATCCGCCGATGCTGTACATGGGCTATGTCGGGTTTTCTGTTGCGTTTGCGTTTGCGATTTCGGCACTGATCAGTGGCCGCCTCGACGCGACCTGGGCGCGCTGGTCGCGACCATGGACCACCGTTGCCTGGATGTTCCTGACGGTTGGCATTGCTTTGGGAAGCTGGTGGGCTTACTACGAACTGGGTTGGGGCGGCTGGTGGTTTTGGGATCCAGTTGAAAACGCTTCATTCATGCCGTGGCTGGTTGGCACTGCTTTGATCCACTCGCTCGCCGTTACCGAAAAGCGCGGTGGCTTTAAGAGCTGGACCGTCTTGCTCGCAATCGCCGCATTTTCATTGAGCCTGCTGGGAACTTTTCTGGTGCGCTCCGGTGTGTTGACTTCGGTGCACGCGTTCGCAACCGATCCCAAACGCGGCATCTTCATCCTGGCGTTTCTTGTGTTCGTTATTGGTGGCTCGTTGCTGCTTTATGCCTGGCGCGCTAAACACGTGGGACTGGGCGGAAAGTTTGACGTCATTTCGCGTGAATCTTTTTTGCTTTCAAACAATGTGCTGTTGACTGTCGCGGCGGGTTCGGTTTTGCTGGGTACTCTTTACCCGCTGATCATCGATGCGCTCGGCATGGGCAAACTATCTGTTGGCCCACCCTACTTTAATAGCGTGTTTGTGCCGCTGATGGTTCCGGCCATATTCCTGATGGGCATTGGCCCAATCGCGCGCTGGAAAAAGGCGAGCCTGCCGGAACTCGCGGTGCGACTGCGCTGGGCTTTTCTTGCCGCTGTCGTGACCGCACTGATACTTCCTTTCGTGCTCGGCAAATGGAAACCCCTGGTTTCACTTGGCTTGATGCTGGCGCTTTGGATCGTCTTTACCGCCGGCTTGAATATTCGGGAACGCGTCAAGACTACGTCGGGTCAACTCAGCGTTTACCAGAAGTTAAGAACGCAAGCGAGAAGCTATTACGGCATGCACCTGGCCCATCTCGGTGTGGCTGTTTTCATTGTCGGTGTCACACTTGTCACCGGCTATCAGTCGGAACAGGACGTGCGCATGGACGTTGGCGATACGGTCAACGCCGGTAACTACACCTTTCGCTTGATCGGTGTAACCAATGTGCCTGGTCCAAACTATCGAGCAGCGCGCGCTGATATTGAAGTCAGCAAGAACGGCAACGTCGTTAATCACATGTATCCGGAAAAACGATCGTACATCGCCACCGAAAGTGTAATGACAGAGACAGCGATCGATACGGGATTGTTTCGCGATCTCTACATTTCCCTCGGCGAGCCTGTCAGTGGCGGCGCCTGGAGTGTGCGGGTTTACTACAAGCCATTCGTCGATTGGATTTGGGGTGGCGCACTGCTGATGGCGATGGGCGGCGGCCTGGCGCTCAGCGATCGTCGCTATGCGCTGGCAGCGCGCAAGCAGCGCGAAGCATTGCGAGCAACGGCGGTGGCCCCGGTTCCGGCAATGGCAACCGCGGCGAGGGAATCATGACAAGATTTGCAATTCCACTGGTCTTCTTCATTTTGTTGGTGGCAATCCTTGCTGTTGGCTTGCGCCACGATCCGCATGAAGTACCGTCACCGCTAATCAATAAGGCCGCGCCGGCTTTTCAACTTCCGCAATTGAGGGATCCGACTCAAGAGTTTTCGGCGCAAGACATGCGCGGCAAAGTCTGGCTGCTGAATGTTTGGGCGTCGTGGTGCGTTACCTGCCGCGACGAACATCCCTTGCTGATTCAGTATGCACGTTCCGGCGCGTTGCCAATCTACGGTCTCAACTACAAAGACAATCGCGAAGCTGCACTGTCGTGGTTGGGAGAACTGGGCGACCCGTACGTGTTGAGCGTTTCTGACAAAGATGGACGAGTGGGCATAGATTACGGCGTCTATGGCGCACCCGAGACGTATTTGATTGATCGCGACGGCATCATTCGTTTCAAGCAGGTTGGACCAGTTACTCCGGACATCTGGCAGAAAACAATTCTTCCGCTGGCGCAGCAGTTGAACAAATGAAATTCTTTAGTTAGGGATGCAACGAGGTGGATGACTCAAGATAGTGACCTCTCAGGTTGGGAAGGGGTCGCTTGCCCCCGCTCAGATTGGGAGCCATTCGATCAGCGGGGGTAAACCACACCTGCCCAACCTGAGAGACGTGGAAACTTGGACGGTAGTAGATGATCCAGCTAATTAAACAAACGAGGCTCGCGGTCTTCGGCCTAATCATACTTTCCGCGGCTGCTTCCAACGTGATCGCCAAAGAGGCGCAACCCTCAGCCGCTGATCCGGTGTTAGAAGAGCGGGTAATGAAGTTGTCGCGAGAATTGCGTTGTCTTGTCTGTCAGAATGAAACGCTGGCGGATTCGCGCGCTGATCTGGCTGAAGATCTGCGCAACCAGATTCGCGAACAAATGAAAGCCGGCAAGAGCGACAAGGAAATCATCACGTTTTTAACCGATCGCTACGGCAAGTTTGTTCTTTACCGGCCGCCGGTGGATCCCACCACTTACCTGCTGTGGTTTGGTCCATTTGTTTTATTACTTGCCGGACTGCTGTTGTTGTTTCGTTATGTGAAGCAACGCAGCGGATTGATTGCCGAATCGCCTTTGTCGGTGGAAGAACGTCGCCGCGCCGAAGCGTTGCTTGCTGAAAGCGGAAAGGAAACAGCGTGATACTTTTTGTGGTGATTTGCGCCGTCATGGTGGCGATCGCGCTTGCTTTCGTGCTGCCGCCGTTGCTCTCCGGCGACGAGGGCAAGCAGCATAACGAAAGCAAAGAAGCAAACGTCAGCGTTTATCGCGATCAACTAACTGAACTCGAAGCTGATTTGCGCAACGGCATCATTGCTCAGGATCAGTACCAGCAGGACCGGGATAGCATTGAGCGGCGCATGCTCGAAGATGTTGCCTCGGTCAGGGACACCGCGCCCAAACCAGCAGCGGCCGCTTCTGATCGCCGGCCCGCTTATGCGGTAGCATTCGCTGTTCCGGTGATCGCATTGGTGCTTTACCTGCAAGTTGGCAATCCGCTTTCAAAGCCGCAGGGTCGGCCCGCACTGCCGCCAGAATCGCCGGCAGCGGAAGGTTCTCAGCCGAACTCCCAAATGACGCAGCCGAACATCGAAGCAAACGTCGCTGTGCTTGCGAAGCGGCTTGAACAAAATCCAAATGATGTTCAGGGTTGGACCATGCTGGGCCGGTCCTACACGAGCCTGGAGAAATATAAAGAAGCAAGCGACGCTTATGCTAAAGCGACGGCGTTGAAATCAGACGACGCCGATCTGTGGGCCGACTATGCGTTTGCAATGGCAATGGCCAACGGGCAAAGTCTGCAAGGACAACCACAGGAGTTGATCAAGAAATCGCTGCAGCTGGATCCTGATAACGCCAAGGGATTGGAGCTCGCCGGCAGCGCAGCTTTTGAAACAAAGAACTACAAGCAAGCGATTGACTATTGGCAGCGTCTGCTTGCGAAGACGCCCCCTGGTTCGGAGTTAGCACAAACGATCTTGCAAAGAAT
>WNFT01000553.1_pt1 | contig 30890 bp, 31 predicted proteins | sample 5400191 | NCBI WGS metagenome assembly WNFT01 (sample SAMN13153359, study PRJNA577476) | soil metagenome | isolation source: 80 cm saprolite under Madrone tree | place: USA:California | collected 2016-06-14 | reverse complement strand
CATCGAAGGGCAGATTGCCCACGTGTTACGCACCCGTGCGCCGTGCGCCAGTTGTATTGCTACAACCGCGCACTCGACTTGCATGTGTTAAGCACGCCGCCAGCGTTCGTTCTGAGCCAGGATCAAACTCTCGTTTGAATCTGGTTGCTTGGCGAAAAAAATCCCGGGATTTGCATCCCAGGCAGCCTGCCAAGCGAATTGTTGATCGCTCGAATTTACTCAGACCATCGGCGCTCGAAAAGCTCCAATGGTTTCGAACAGATTCTGGCACATCGTATCGGTTGTCAAAGAGCGAAGCCCCCCTGTCCAGCAGAAAGGCACATCTACAGCCCAAGAAGTATGCCAAGGCTAGATAGGAATGTCAACAGCGGATTCACGATATCCACAGGCGTCCACAGCGAGGCATTACGCCTTCCGGGCATGGTAGGATGCGCCAAAACCGTGATTTGTGACCTGACAGCTTCGGGGCGGGTCGGTGGCCAGTGACTGGCGCAGGGAAACTATCGTCCGCAGGCAAGCGTGGACTAGCTCTTCTCGAGCAGCGCCTCCTTGCTGGTTTGAAGAAGCAGGGAATGTTGCGGCCGGGAAACCGCGTGGGCGTGGCCGTATCCGGGGGAGCGGATTCCGTGGCGCTCTTGTTGTTGCTGCTGGAGTTGCGCGAGAAACTGGGCGTCGTGCTGAGCGTGGCGCACTTCAATCATAAATTGCGCGGCAAAGCTTCCGATGCGGATGAAAAGTTTGTCGCAAAGCTGGCGGCGAAGCATGGGCTGGAGTTTCACTCCGCTTCCGTTTTCGTTGCGAAGAAAGCGAAAGATGAGCGCGCTAATGTGGAGGATGCAGCACGGCGCGCGCGGTACGACTATTTCCGTTCGCTAGTGGAATCGGGAGTGTGCAAGCGAATCGCGGTAGCGCACACGGCCGACGATCAAGCGGAGACCGTCCTCGCGCATCTCCTCCGCGGGACAGGGCTCGCGGGGCTTGGCGGAATCCATCCGGTCTCCGGTCCGGTCATCCGTCCGCTGCTGGGCGTTCGACGGAGTGAGCTTCGGCATTTTCTGCGCGCGCGAAAACAGACCTGGCGGGAAGATGCCACCAATCGAGACACGAAGAGGATGCGCGCGCGAATCCGCAAGAAACTACTGCCCTTACTTGAGAAGCAATTTCAGCCGGCAATCGTTGAGCATCTGGCGACGCTCGCAGAGCTTGCACGGGAGGATGAGGAATTCTTGGACGCCCTGGTAGAAGAGCGCATCCGCGCAGCAGTTCAGAAAAACAATGCGCAAGCACGAATCGCGGTCAACGATTTATTCGAGCCGCGACACAAAGGGGGTTTTAACACGGAGAACACAGATCTCGTCGAGAAGAAAAAAGCACTGAGCACGCGGATGGTGCGGCGGATGGTGGAGAAGGTCAAGCCGCGCGCGGGCCAATTGGGCGCCAACCACGTTGACGCCGTGCTCGAACTTGCGCGAGGCGGACAAAGTGGGAGTTCGCTCACCCTGCCGGGCGGAGTAGAGGTACGAAAAGAGCGAGACGCCCTTGTATTTCAAGCCGTCGAAAATTTGGGCGAGCGAGCTCCACGAGGCACACCGCAGGAATACGAGTACAAGATCGATTTGGTTGGGAGCGATACCGAAGTGCGCGTTGCCGAGCTGGGGTGCGTATTCCGCCTCAGGGTGATTGACTGGCCTCCCAAGAGAGGGGAGACTAGTACAGATGGGGCGGTTCTGGACCGCGACCGGTTGCGTTTCCCGATGATATTGCGCAATTGGCGCGCCGGAGACCGATTGCATCCCATGGGTCATCGAAGCGCTCACAAGGTGAAACGTTTACTGAACGAGAGGCACGTCAGCCGGTGGGAGCGTGACGGCTGGCCGGTGCTTGCGAGCGGCGGCGATCTTGTATGGACTCGCGGTTTTCCTGTCGCCGCCGAATATGCCGCGAATGAAAGGACCCGGGCGGGCATTGTGATCGCCGAGGAAAGATTTGAGTAGCCGAAAGGGGACCGCGTTTTCCGCGGCGCGCATCGCCGCACGCGTGGCGGCCCTGGGGAAAGAGGTTACGCGGGAATACGCAGGGCGGCGGCTGGATATAGTCATAACGCTGGATCGCGGCTTTGTTTTTGCTGCGGACTTGATGAGGCAGATCAACGCGACGGTTGTTTGCCATTTCGTCCGCGAAGAAGTGCGGGACGTCGAGCAAAGCGGGCACGCCAGGCGCGAAGTTTTTTTTGGGTCAGGACCGGAATTAAAGGGCCGGGACGTGCTCGTGGTTGACGCGGTGCTGGAAAGCGGCGTGACGCAGGATTTTTTGTTGCGGCGGCTGGGAGAAAGCAAGCCACGCTCGATCCGGCTGGCAGTACTGTTGGATAAGCCGGCGAAGCGGCGGGTGGCCCTGGAGCCCGATTACTTTGGGTTCCGAACCGCATCTAACCATATATGGGTTGGCTATGGCCTTGCGGCCGCCAACGGGACGGGACGCAACCTCCGGCAGCTTTCTTCAGGGATGCATGGGATGCGAGGGAAAAGCGGACGAGAGCGGAAGAAGTAGGGAAGTTTTCATTTTTTGGTTTCGGGTTGCAGAATTAGTGAGGACAACGTGAATTCTAGTTCCACGGCAAAAACAATTCTTTTCTGGATTTCGATAGTCTTTCTGGGCGTGATGCTCTGGAAGTTGGTGTCCGCCAATGGCGCACAGGCGCGCGAGGATGAACCCAGCTACAGCGAATTCATGCAGAAGGTCGACGCCAGCGACGTGAAAGAAGTCACGATGTACCTTTCGCCAAACAGCTATGAACTGAAGGGGGAATACGTTCGGCCCGCGAACCGCAAATTTCACACAACGGTATTCAAGGAGGACGCGGCAGGGCTTGCCAAGGCCCTGCGCGACAAGGGCGTAGCGATTAAAGTGGTAGAAGTGCGCAGCGGTGACTGGGTGCTCATCCTTTTGAACGCCGCCCCGCTGATTCTTCTTGTGGGCTTCTGCCTGTTCCTGATGCGGCAGATGCAGTCGGGCGGAAACAAGGCCTTGAGTTTTGGCAAGTCTCGCGCACGCTTGCTCTCCGCGCAGCAGAAGAAGGCCACGTTCAAGGATGTCGCCGGGACAGACGAGGCCAAGGAAGAACTGCAGGAAATTATCGAGTTCCTGAAAGATCCTCAGAAGTTCCAGAAGTTGGGCGGGCGAATTCCGAAAGGCGTGCTGCTGGTTGGACCTCCAGGCACGGGCAAGACGCTGCTGGCGCGAGCCATCGCCGGCGAGGCCAACGTTCCTTTCTTCTCGATTTCCGGTTCGGACTTTGTGGAGATGTTTGTCGGCGTTGGTGCTAGCCGCGTGCGCGATTTGTTTGAACAGGGCAAAAAGAATGCGCCGTGCATCATCTTCATTGACGAAATCGACGCCGTCGGGCGCCATCGTGGCGCGGGCCTTGGCGGCGGACACGACGAGCGCGAGCAAACTCTGAACGCGCTGCTCGTCGAAATGGACGGCTTCGAGTCGAACGAAGGCGTGATTTTGATCGCCGCGACGAACCGGCCTGACGTTTTGGACCCCGCGCTGTTGCGGCCGGGCCGCTTCGACCGCCGCGTCGTCGTGGCGCGTCCGGACGTTAAGGGCCGCGAAGAGATTCTTCGCGTGCACACACGCAAGGTGCCTATCGGCGATGACGTGGACTTGTCCATCATCGCGCGCGGAACGCCGGGATTTTCGGGCGCTGACTTGGCAAACCTGGTGAATGAAGCGGCGTTGTGGGCCGCACGCCAGAACCGCAAATTCGTCATGATGGTCGACTTCGAGATGTCCAAAGATAAGGTGATGATGGGCGTCGAGCGCAGGTCGATGATTCTTTCTGATGAAGAGAAGAAGAACACTGCGTATCACGAGGCGGGCCACGCGCTGGTCGCGGCAATGACGCCGGGCGCCGATCCAGTCCACAAAGTAACCATCATTCCGCGAGGCATGGCTCTTGGCCTCACGATGCAGCTGCCGGAAGACGACAAGCACACCTACACGCGCGAGTACTTGGAGGCGATGCTGGCCGTGCTGATGGGCGGACGCTCGGCCGAAGAAATTTTCCTCGGCCATATCACCACCGGCGCGGGCAACGACATCGAGCGCGCCACGGACATCGCGCGCAACATGGTCTGCGAATGGGGCATGAGCGAGCTGGGTCCGCTGGCTTACGGCAAGAAAGATGAGGCTATTTTCCTTGGCCGAGAAATCGCGCAGCACCGTGATTATTCGGAAGACACCGCCATCCAGATCGATAAGGAAGTGAAGCGCATCGTCAACGGCGGCTACGAGAAGGCCAAGAATATCCTCGGGAAAAACCGTGATATTCTCGAGCGCATTGCACAGGCACTGCTCGAACGGGAAGTCATCGACGCCAACGAAGTGAAGCTGTTGATGGAAGGCAAGCCGCTGCCGGAGAAGCCACGCACTCCTCCCACGCCTCCTCCCCAAGTTGCGCCGGGCACCGACCCGAAGGTGGTGCGTCCAGAGCTGCGGCCAGCCCCGGGATTCACGCGTGGCGAAAACCCCGCCAAAGCTTGACGTCCTCCGGCGCAGCGGCGGCTCATTGGGTAATCATAGATACTGATTGGCCGAGGAACCGGCCATTGCGAACGCCGTTTTTCCGGCCACCGTTGAGCGTTTTCCCTCGATCAGATCCAATAGAACGAATATATTGGGGATCTTCTTGGCCGTGATGGCTATGTTGTCAAGCCATTTCCCTTCGGCTTTGACGCGCAGCATCGACCCATCAATTTTGCATTTCACAAGCGTCGCGTAAGGAATTGGCTCCTTCGATTTCCATACTACGCCGGCAGGCGAAAGCGAAATCTTTCCGAAAGAAACGGTTCCGCCAGAGTTGAGTACCCGCTCGGCATCCTGGCGCAGCCGGGGATTAACGGCTGCCAAGACCAGACGCACCACCTCCTCTACATCACGAATGTTGGAATTGAGTACGATTTTATGTGGGCCGATCAATTCTAAGGAGCGGATCATCTTGTTGTTGCTACGGGCCATCGCCGCTATAAGCCATCCGATGAGCCCGAAATGTACACCCGCGTTAATTGGCCGCTGGCCGTAACGGGTCTCCGTGATTTCGTCCCATCGAAGGTCCTTTTCTCTGAAGGGCGACTTGTAGGAGATCCCTTCCTCATGAAGGGTAACTCTTGTTTTCGTCCACAGCCAGGCGTACGCAAGCAATAGTCCGAATGCGCCAGTGAAGAACGCTAGTACAGGGTCCACCTGGCGGCTCCGGTAGAAATCGTAAGCCACCCAGAACAGCAATGGAACGAACAGTAGGGCCACAGCGATGCACCAGGAAAGTGTGTATCGAAACGTGTTTCGAGCAGGCGACGGGAACATGGGCACACCTCAGGAAAAGTGTTGCTGGTAGCATCTCTGCGCGAAACGGGCTTGTCAAAAGATGTTTCGCTCGAGTGTGTCCCGCGAGCACGGCATTTCCGACCCCAAAGGACATCGGAGCTTACGCGCTTTTTACGCGCTCGGGGCGAAGCGGTGTAGAATGATTTCATGGGAAATCGTTCCGGCGAGAACCTCCAGGTCACTTGCCCGTGCTGCCAGGCGAAGCTCGTGGTTGACCCCGTTTTCGGCGCTGTGCTCTCTCATGAAGCGCCGGTTAAGGCTGGCCCTAACGTGGACCTTACCGACGCGCAGAAAATCCTCGCCGAACAGAACCGCCAGCGCGAAGACAAATTTGCGGACTCATGGTTCCAGGAAACGAACAAGGAAGACATCCTGGCGAAGAAATTCGAAGAAGCGATGAAAAAGGCCAAGGACGCCCCCGCAGGCAAACCCATCCGCGATTTCGACCTCGACTAGTCACGTTTTGCTTTTTGTCGCTACGCCCCTCGGAAGTCTGTCTCCAGCCCTCTTCCGCGCTACACTTCTCCTGCTCATGATCTGCCGCAAACTCTTTCGCTTAAAACTCAATTCCCGCCCGCTAGCCCTCGGTGAACGCACCATCGTCATGGGCGTGTTGAACGTAACCCCCGACAGCTTCTCCGATGGCGGCAAATACCTGGAACCCGAGAGCGCGATCGAACGTGCCTTAGAAATTGAGCGAGCGGGCGCCGACCTCCTCGACATCGGTGGCGAATCGACGCGGCCGGGATCCGCTGAAACACCTGCCTCCGTGGAGGTGGATCGCATTCTTCCGGTTCTTGAGGCGCTCCGCGGACGTCTGAAAATTCCCATTTCCGTGGACACGCGCAGGGCCAGCGTCGCGGAGATCGCGCTCCGCGCAGGAGCGGAACTTCTCAACGATGTGTCCGGACTGAAAAGCGATCCACAGATTGCTGAAGTCGCCGCCCGCCACCGCAAGCCGCTGATCCTAATGCACATGCGCGGAGAGCCGCGGACAATGCAGTCGGGACGATTTGCGCGAGACGTCATGAAAGATGTCTTGCAAGGGTTGCGCAAATCCGTGGCCGTCGCGCGCCATGCTGGTGTGGCGACATCACAGATCATCCTCGATCCAGGCATCGGCTTCGGCAAAAGCTTCGCGCAAAATTACGAATTGCTGCAAAAGCTCCCGCAACTGGCGAAGCTCGGCTATCCGCTGCTGGTAGGAACTTCGCGCAAAGGCTTTCTTGGCGCGACCTGGGCCCGGGACGGCAGAGCCGCTCCCCCTGAAAAGCGCATCTGGGGCACTGCTGCAACGGTTACTGCGAGCATCTTGAACGGGGCGCACATTGTGCGCGTGCACGACGTGGAAGAAATGGTGCAGGTCGCGCGCGTCGCTGATTGTATTGTCGATCCGAAACGCGGACCAAGGAACTAAACGCGGAGAATCCTGTGGGAAGAATGTTATCAACGAGCTTCCTTCGGTATAATCCGCTCCGCAACCGAAACACAAAGCTTCGCCCAGAAATTTCAGGAAAAGAGAACCGACTCATGCTGCGCCGCACGATTTTTCTTGTTTCTTTTCTTCTTTGCCTTTTCGCCCCGATAGCGTCTGTGCAAGCCCAGATCCCGGCGAAGCAAAATCCGTTAATCCCGGGGCAAGACGCCAAGGGAACGGCTGGTTGCTCGACGACGGAAGCGTCCTCGTGTACAGAGGCCGCCGCAAAGATTCTGCCGATCGTGATGGGATCATCGCCCCTGGAAGAGAATCTGCGGCGGCTGACGGACGAAATCGGCGGTCGCGTGACGGGGTCGCCGGAAATGACCAAAGCCGTGGAGTGGGGAGTTGGAGCGTTTCGCGCGGCAGGCGTGGATGTTCACACGGAGAAATACACGCTGCTGGTCACCTGGAGCGAAGGCGACACGCGGCTCGAATTGCTGGGCCCCGTGAAATTTCCTGTGCGGCTGAAAGCGACAGGGTGGTCACCGGCCACGCCAGCGGGCGGAATTGAGGCGAATGTCGTCGATGTGGGATACGGCAGCGAGGACGATTTTGCAAAGGCGAGCGGGCTGGTAAAGGGCGCGATCCTCCTGGTTCATAGTGACATCGGTTCAACATGGGCCGATCTCTTCAACGAATATCTGCGGCCGCCGTTGATTATCGAGCATGCCGTCAAGGACGGCGCGACGGCCATCCTATGGATGGGCGCGCGGGAACGGCTGCTGCTCTATCGCCATACGAATTCGCTTGCCGGCAAGATCGACCGGATTCCACAGGCAGTCGTGGCGCGCGAAGATGCCATGCGCCTCGCGCGGACGGTCGCCGCCTATCTGGGGAAAGTGCGAGTGCACTTTGACATGCCCGCCAAGATCGGCAAGCCGATGCAGCAGGATAACGTTGTTGGTGAGATCCGAGGCTATGAGAAGCCCGACGAAATTGTCATCCTTGGCGCGCATCTGGATTCGTGGGAGTTGGGGACCGGGGCCCTCGACAACGGTTGCAACGCGGCGCTAGTGATCGAAGCGGCGCGAGCGATCAAGGCGACGGGACTTTTGCCACGACGCACGATTCGTTTTGTGCTCTTCAGCGGCGAGGAACAAGGAACGGTTGGCTCCTTCGAATACGTGAAGGCCCATCGCGGGGAACTCGATAAAGTCCGCGCGATGATTACGTTTGATGCGGGCATCGGCCGCGTCACGGGCTATTCGCTCGGCGGGCGCCGCGACATCGAAGCAGGCGTGCGCGAAGTCCTCAAACCGCTTGAATCCTGGGGCGCCAACAATCACACCTATGACGCTTCCTTCGGAACGGACAATTTTGATTTTATGCTCGAAGGCGTACCCACGCTGGTGGCGAATCAGGAAGAGGCCAATTACCTGCCGAATTACCACGCCGCTTCGGACACGCTGGACAAAGTCGATATGCGCGAATTGAAATTGCACACTGTGCTGGCTGCGCTGACCGCCTGGGGAATCGCCGACCGCATCGAACCGCTCGGCAAGCGCCTCTCACGCGCAGAACTTGACGTTTTGGTTAAGGAAACCGGACTCGACCAGCAGCTCAAATTGCTTGGTTATGGGGACGCCTGGCAGAGCGGCGCGCGCGGCCGCAAACCGTAGATTCGCCATCCCATTCTTACGACAGATTTGCGTGACAGGCATCTCTTTGGGCGCATCGCATATATCGTTGGGCCCTTCCCGGTATACTGATAGTGTGGGCAGCGCGAAAACCGAATTGAACCGAATGGAGCGGCGATTCATTTTGGCGGTGGATTATGGCCGCGCGAGGATCGGTCTTGCTCTGGCGGATTCGGAAACGCGGATGGCGAGGCCGCTGAGCACATTAGACCGCGTTAACCGGAACGAGGATATGCGGCGGCTGCGCGAGTTGGTGCGCGAACACAACGTCAAGCAGATCGTTGTGGGGTTGCCGCTGCTGCTGGATGGTACGCGCGGCGAAATGGCCGAAGAGGCGGAGCGTTTTGCGCAGCGCGTGCGGAAACAGATTGGCGTGCCGGTGGAAATGGTGGATGAAAGGCTTACCAGTTGGGAAGCTGAGCGACTGCTGGAAGAAGTTCAGGGAAGGTTCATCCACGAGGAAAAACTGACCGGCGGCAAGAAACCGAAAAGTGTCCAGGCCAAGATGACCGTGGACTCCGTAGCGGCGGCCGTTATTTTGAAAGAATACCTGGATCGCCAGGAGCAGACGGCCGGTAAGACCTGAGCGAATTCAGAAAATAATTCGGTGAGGCTGAATTGAAACCTTTGGTCGTGCTATTTCTGCTTGCCGCGTTGATCGCCGGTGGCGTTGCGTGGTGGATGTGGTACGGAATGACGCACCCGTACCAGGGATTTCCAAAAGAAGGAGTCTTCGTTGATGTGCCACGCGGGGCATCGCGCCGGTATGTGGGGTACATTTTGAAAAAAAATGGTGTGGTGCGCAGCAAGCTGGCTTTTGAGGTTTACGCGCGGCGCCATCCGAAGCGCACGCTTCAGGCAGGCGAATATTTCTTTGATCACGCGATGACCGGCAGCGATGTTTTCTGGAAGATCGCGAACGGACAGGTGTTCCAGCAGCCGTTCACGGTACGCGAAGGCGAGACCATGTTCGATATCGCACGCGACCTGGAGGCGGGAAAGTTCATGCGTGCGGGCGAGTTTCTTTATGCGGCGGGTGATCCGGGGTTGATTCGCGATTTTGCGCCGGGAGCGCAGACGCTCGAAGGTTTTCTCTTCCCCGCTACCTATGAGCTTCCCCGCCACCCTGCCGCCAGCGAATTGACCGCGGAAATGGTGCACAAGTTCAAGGAGGAGTGGAGACGCATTGCCTCACCCGGGGCTGGCGGACCAACAGACGAGGGCGACCACCGTGCCGTGAACAAGATCGTGGCCCTGGCCTCACTGGTGGAGAGGGAGACACCGAAGCCGGAGGAGCGACCGCTCGTCGCTGGTGCGTTTGAAAATCGCTTGCGAAAAGGCATGCGCTTGCAATGTGATCCGACGGTGATTTATGGGATGGAGCGGCTTGGGAAATACAACGGCAGCCTGACCGGGAAGGATCTGCAGTTCGATTCTCCTTATAATACCTATGAGCACGGCGGTCTGCCCCCCGGACCGATCGGGAATCCCGGCGAAGCGTCCCTGCGCGCCGCGATGCATCCCGCGCAGACGAATTATTTGTATTTCGTGGCCAACACGCAGGGCGGGCATTTTTTTGGCGCTACACTGGCGGAACACAATAAGAATGTGCTGAAGTATCGCCGGCTGCTGGCAGGGCTTCCGGCGGATCCCCCACCACCCCCGCCTGCACCTCCCAGCCCCAGGAAAAAACACAGCAAGCTGCACCGAGGCAAAGCCAGATGACCGAAGATTTGAAATCGAAAAAAGCGCTAATCCTGGAAACCGCCCGGGAAATAAAAGTCCAACAATGGACGCCGGCAGAGATCGATCAGTTGCGCCGCCGACTTCTGGCAGAACATGGCGAGGCCGGCAAGACCGGTATGGAATATATCGCGGATGTGCTGAAAGACGCGGGACAAAAGGTAACCATCAACCAGCTGGAAGAAGCCGAGGAACAATACGAAGAAGAATTCGAGGATTTACTGCATTTCAAAACGCTGGAGGATGCGGAGGTCAGCATCATGCGGCTGGACGAATTGATGCGCAAGTTCCGCGCGCACGGCGAACACGCGGCCGTGGAACGCGTGTTGAACGTAGCGCGCCTCGGCAAGCGCCGCGCGGAGATGATCTCGCGTAACCGCAAGGTGGAACCTCAAAAACGCGCTGAAAAGGTCGAGATCGCCGGTTGGTTCCGCATCTGGCTGGAAACCCCGGATGCATTTTTCGACTGGCTGGACGTTCGGAAGCAGTCGCCGGATTTTCGCGCCAAGTTTCCGCAGTCGGAGTCCGAAGAATGAATACGTCGGGAGTTGCGGTGCCTGGAAGCGGTGCGCAGGAATTGCCGCTGTTTTCGCTGGATGTGCAGGCGCTGGACCTCGGCGGCGACGTGAAAGCGGTGGGACTCGAGCTGGTTGAAACCGAAAGTCGCGAGCCCCTGCGCGGCAAAGATGCTGCGGCGATTTGGTCGGCGGTGTTCCCTGCTCTTGCAGGGAGCGAACCGTACGTCGTGGATTTCTTTAGCCACATCGAACGCGTGAGAGAGTTTTGCAAACTGCGTGAAATTGCTTTGCGCGATGCGGCAGAACGCTGTGTCGTACTTCCGCAGCCGAATCAAGAGCAATTGCGTCAGATTTTTGAACGCTTCGAAGGCCAGACCTTCGGTATAAGGGCTGGCAAGGCGGTGCAATCCGCCGATGCAGCGCTGGAAGGCGATCTGTCAAAGCGCGGCCTGGACGCGTACCAGCAGGCGTACAACCGCTACACATTTTGCGCGATTTGCGAGCCGGAGGACGGCTGGGTGACGCTGCTGAGCGAGTCGCTTTGGCCCAGCGAAATCATCCGTCGGGTGCGGCCCGCGGTTCAGCCATTTGACATTCACATTGCGCGGCCCAATTGAATGCCTCCCAGGACTGCGACAGGGGGCGATTGGCCCGCATCCAAGTGGGTGCTAGATTGCACTATTTGTTCGAATGGGGACGGAACTCATTGATGCGACGTGTGAAAACATGCATGGTACTGCTGACACTGGCGGCAATCTCCTGCGGCTGTCCCGGCGGGAGAGTTGTGACCGGCCACACCGTAATTTCGCAGAGACCGGTCGCAAAGGAGGCCACGCGTGAAGAGCTCCTCGAGGCCTACAATTTGATCGCACGCGGCACAAAAACGCTGAACGCCACGGTGGAAATGAAGCCGACCGCGGGATCGCAGTATAGCGGTGTCATCGACGAGTACCACGAAGTGAAAGCGTTTCTACTGGCGGCGCGGCCGGCGCAGATTCGCGTGATCGGACAGGCGCCCGTGATCGGAACCACGGTCTTCGACATGGCCAGCGACGGCGAAACCTTTCGGGTTTTGATTCCGTCGAAGAAGAAGTTCCTCGTTGGGCCGGTGGCCGTCGAGCGCACCAGCAGCAAGCCCATCGAGAATTTACGGCCGCAGCATTTGCTGGACGCGCTGCTCTGGCCGGAAATCCACAAGGCAGAATCGGTGACGCTCCGGGAATTCAACGACGAGAACGCCAGATACTACATCTTGACGGTTCTGCGTGGCGGTTATCAAGTGGAAGTGCTGCGAGAGATTTGGTTTGACCGTTCCAACCTGCAGGTCGCGCGTATGCAGAATTTCGGGCCGAAGGGCCTTCTACTTTCGGACGTTCGAGTTGCAGATTGGCAACCTTCGGACAACGCCGGCCAGGCCGCTACGGCTGCCGCTTCCAATGGAACGGCCTTGTTTCCACGATCGATGCGGATCGAACGACCACACGATGATTACAAGCTGGATTTGCAGGTCACGAAAATCACTGTGAACGAAGAGATTCCTGCCGAGCGATTCAAGCTTGAGCAACCAGCGGGAATGGAATTAGTGCCCGTTGGAGAAACCACGGAGAACAAGCAGCCTTGATGGGCGAACTGATCTTCCGCAACCTGCTGCATCGCCCGCTGCGCACGCTTATCGGCGCTATGGGAATCGCTGTGGAGGTTGCGCTGGTCGTTCTGATCGTCGGGCTGACCAGCGGCCTGCTGACGGAAACGGCCAAGCGCATTGAGGGCATCGGGGCGGACATCATGCTGCAGCCGCCGGGCTCGTCATACATGTTGGCCTTTGGCAGCGCTCCCATGCCCATCAAAATTGGCGACAAGCTTGCAGAAATGAAGTACGTCCAATCCGTGGCCCCCGTGCTCTTCCAGTTCAACACCTCGGGCGTCGAAATCGTTTACGGAATTGATCAAGAGAGCTTTCGAGCCGTCTCCGGCGGATTTGTATTCCTCCAAGGGCACGATCTGGAAGGCCTCGACGACATTCTCGTGGACGACATTGCAGCGAAAACGAAGAAGATACAGCCAGGACAAGACTACCGCATCTTCGATCACGATTGGCATGTGGCGGGAATTGTCGAGCATGGAAAGGGTTCGCGGCTCTTTGTTCCTCTGGCAACCTTGCAGGGATTGGTGGGCGCACGGGAAAAAGCCAGCGTCTTCTTTGTGAAATGCACACGCCCCGAGCATACCGAGGATGTGATGGAAGACATGCGCCACCTCCTTCCCGGCTACACCATCCGGCCCCTCAAGGACTACCTCTCCCTGATGACCTCGACAAATATCCCGGGCCTGGAGTCCTTTATCAACGCTATGATCCTGTTGGCCATCACCATAGGACTGCTGGTCATTTTTCTCACTATGTACACTACCGTGATCGAGCGCACCAGGGACATCGGCGTTCTGAAATCGCTCGGTGCAAATCACTGGTTCGTGATCCGCGCGCTGCTCTCAGAATCCGCGGCGCTCTGCCTCCTCGGTATTGGAGCAGGCATCGGCTTAAGCTATCTGGTGCGGGCCGGATTTATCTGGAAGTTTCCGACGCTGACCATCTCAATTACCTCCGGATGGATTCTTCGCGCTGCTGCTATCGCGCTCTTGGGCGCGCTGTTTGGCGCGAGCTATCCCGCGTGGCTGGCAAGCCGCAAAGACGCAGTGGAAGCTTTGTCGTACGATTAGGACGGTAAGATTGAACCGCAGTAAGAATAGGGAGCAGGAAAACGCGGCGAAGCAGTGAGGATGGCTAGGCACGAATGGGAATCACAGTTACAATACGGACACCTGCCGAAGGGCTGATTTTCCAGGGAAAAAAGAGCGTGGAGCCGATACTCAGAACGGAAAACTTGTGGAAGCTCTACCGCGCGGGGAAAGTGGAAGTCCCGGCATTGCGGGGCGTGAATTTTGAAGTGCAGCCTGGCGAATCTGTCGCCGTGATGGGACCCTCGGGCTGCGGCAAGTCTTCGCTGCTGTACGTGATTGGCGGCCTGGCGCAAGCTTCCCGCGGCAAGGTGCTGGTCGACGGGAATGACCTCACCGAATTGAGCGACGCCGCGCGCACCAAATTGCGCCGCCACAAAATCGGCTTCGTCTTCCAGCGATTCAATCTGCTCCCCACCTTGACGGCCAAAGGGAATATCGCCATCGCGCAGTTTATTCATGGCGACGGTTTCGACCCGCATCGTTTCGATGTCGTAACGCAGATGCTCGGCTTGGCGGGACGCCTGCACCACAAGCCCTCGGAGCTCTCGGGCGGCGAGCAGCAGCGCGTGGCCATTGCGCGGGCGATCATCAATGAACCGAAGATTCTCCTCGCCGACGAACCTACCGGCAACCTCGATTCGAAAAACTCGGAAATCGTCCTCCAAATGCTGCGGCAACTGAACAAAGACCTGGGCCAGACCATCGTTATGATCACGCACAACCCGGAAGCAACCACGTATTTCGACCGTGTCGTGCACATGCGCGACGGCGTCATCGTCGACGGTGTGCCTGCGGATTAAACATGGCAAATCTTGGCCAAATTCTTTCCCGGACATTCTTCTGGTCCTACGAGCGCGGCACGTGGCAATACGACGTCGCCGTTGTCCTGATTTTGGTCTTCGTGCTTCTCACGCCGCGAAAGTGGTTTCACGATAAACCGCAAGGCGGAGCTCCGGTCGCACCGGGACAAGTTCAACTGATTTCGAAAGAGGGCAACCGGCTGAAGTATCGCGTGGATGCTCGCATCCTGGCTCCGCCGACCAGGCTCGCCCTTCAGAACGACCTGCACAACGCTTTACAGGAAGCGCTGCCCGAACTTCACAACGGGAATTTTTCCATCGCCAAGATCGAACCGCTGCGCGATGACCAAGGCACGGTGATTGCCTACCAGGTGGAGATTCACCATTAGCCGTGTTTTGACCGGCGTTAGAAGTTGTCTCCAGGTAACATCCCGGTGCGTTCGCGCATCTCTTTGTATATGTTACGATTCCGAAGGCTTGCATGAGTCCCGCATTTTCACTGAATAGAAGGCCACGTTTGAGACGTATAGCATTCCTTCTTTTCGCCCTGTTGAGTCTGTGCTGTGCCGCTGGCTGGCTTAGGCCACTCGCCGCGCAGGCAACTTCGAACTGGACTCTCGATGGCGTACTGGCCATGCTGGATAAGTCCGCACAGGACTTTCATTCCCTCACTGCCGATATCGAACACGTCAAATACACCGCAGTCGTAAAAGATAGTTCGGCTGAGACTGGCCAGATTTTCGTGCGCCGCGATGATAAGATGCGCATCGATTTTCAGAAGCCCGATCCTCGGACAATTCTACGAAACGGTGATTCGTTGTTCGTTTTCACGCCAAAGATCAATCGCGTTGAGGAATACAACATCGGAAAGCACCGCTCATTCGTCGACCAGTATATGGCGCTCGGGTTCGGCACGAAAGGTGAAACGCTCAAGAAGAATTACGTTCTGACACTGATCGGCGAGGAAGAATTCGACAACCGCAAGACCGTCGTTCTGGAATTGACTCCGAAGTCCGACCAGGCCCGCAGCCAGATCGCCCGAATTCGGATGTGGATCGACGAGGCCTCTTGGCTGCCGGTACAGCAGAAGTTTTTCGAGACCAGCTCTGACGACTATTTTCTATCCCACTACACCCATGTCATGAAGAACCTGAAGATCGCCGATGCCAAGTTCAAGCCCGACTGGCCAAAAGGTGCAAGAGTAGAAAAGCCCCGCGGATAATTTTTAAACTCTTGCGATCTCCAGGTTCCCCAGGCTTGCTGGCATTCCCTGCTTAACCAGGAGGATCCGCTAGTTGTCGGCGGCGCGCTCTTGCGCCAGCAATTGTTCCTTGCGCGAAAGCCCCCAGCGATACCCGGCCAGCGCGCCATCTTCGCGAATCACGCGATGGCAAGGCACCACGATGGACACGGGATTCGTGGCGCACGCTCTGGCGACCGCCCGCACAGCCTTTGGTTGACCGAGGGAACGCGCAACTTGTGAGTACGTGCGCGTCCTGCCTCGCGGAATCCTCTGCAGTTCCTGCCAAACACGCCGCTGAAACGCCGTCGCCTGCAGGTCCAGCGGTAGTTCCAATCGAGGCTGCTTGCCTTCAATACGCTGGATGATTTCCCGCACCCACCGTTGGAACGAATCCGTGGCCGGCGCAATTTCCGCTTGCGGGTATTCTTGACGCAGTTCGGCGATCATCATGTTCTCAGCGTCGCCCAGATAAACCGCCGAGACTCCCCGCTCCGTCGCCGCCACCAAAACTTTCCCGAGCGGCGATTTCGCAATGGTGTATCGGATCTTCATACCCTGTCCTCCCTTTCGATAAGTCGCCGGGGTCATACCAAGCTGCGCGTTGCTGCGCTCGTAGACGCGGCTCGATGATCCATACCCTGTTTCGTACAACGCATCGGTAATACTCTTTCCCGCACGGAGCATGGCTTTGAAACGCTTGATGCGCAGCGCTTCGGCAAGCTCACGCGGCTTCAGTCCCGTCACTTGCAAAAACGCTCGGCGGAGTGTGGCCTGCGTGGTCCCGAGCGCCGTAGCCACAGCCCCCAAACGCACGCCCTCTTCGGACGACTCCGCCAGGTGACCCGCAGCGCGTTGCACCAACGACACCGGACCCGCAACTTCATTCGGGCGGCAGCGCAGACAAGGCCGGTAACCTTGCTTCTCCGCTTCTTCCCGGGTACGGAAGAACGTGACGTTGCGTCGCAGCGGCCGCCGCGCCGGGCACGATGGGCGGCAATAGATATGTGTGGAGCGCACGGCCAGCACGAAGCTCCCATCGGCTCGGGAGTCGCGCGCCAGCGTTGCCCGCCAGTACCGCGCGGCCGCATGCGCTGATATGTTCTGTGCGAATTTGGTTTGTATGTGGCTCATGTTCAACACGCTAAAAGTAGCGCAAGAGGAAAAGCAAATCTATCCGGAAAGATTCGGCAAACCGTCGAAAGCACTTGTGGCGAGAATAAGGAAAAAGATCAGGCCTCGCCAGGTGCTGGAACCGGAGTTGTGATTGACGCAGGCTTCCGGTGCGGCGCAGTGATCACCAGGATGACCGCCGTGAGAATGATTGCCGCTGCAACAGCAGTGCGCAAAGTAATGGCCTCCCCGAGAATCAGCCATCCCAGGAACAGCGCTACCACCGGATTCACGAACGCGTAAGTCGCCACGCGCGCCGCAGTGCTCTTCTGCAGAATATACAGGTACGCGCTGAATCCGATGCCCGACCCGAAGACAATCAGGTAGCCGAGCGCCAGCCAGGAGCGTAGCGAAATCGCGCCCAGATGCAGATGGCGGAATTCCCCCGCGCCCAACGCCACAACCAGCAGAATCACGCCGCCCGCAAGGCCTTGCATCGCCACACCGAGCATCGCCGAAGTGGGCATTCCACCGTGCTTTGAATACAGCGAGCCACATGCCCAGGCTAGAGAGGCAATCACCAGCACTGCAGCCCCTCGCGGATCGACGCGCTCGGAACCTCCTAGGTGCGCGGGCCCAACCAGTAGCGCCATTCCCGCAAATCCCATCAGTAGCCCAATGACCACTCTCGAAACCGGCTTTACGCCGCCCGGACGCAGCCAGTCCACGATCACCAGCCACAGCGAAACCGTGGCCACCAGGAGCGCTGTGATTCCAGAGGGCACAGTCTGCTCTGCCCAACTAACGCCGCCGTTTCCAGCGAATAGCAGCAGAGCCCCGGTGACAACGGCCGCGCGCCAGTTTGCGGCGGTAGGCTTGATCCCGGTCGTCCTGCGAAGCATCGGATACAGCAACAAGCCCACAACTATGTGGCGGAGTCCTGCCAGGATAAGCGGTGGAAACGACTCGACCCCAATGCGGATCGCCAAATAGGTCGAGCCCCAGACAAGATACACGGCAGCAAAGGCCACGAGGACCAGAGTTGTCACCCCAGCGGGCGTCTGCGGCGCTTGCTTGGGAGTTCCCACCGAATTCTGCGAATCGAGAGCCGGCGTGGACATTAATTTATTTTCACCTGAATTCCCTTCCATGAATAGATGCACCAGCGCCCGCTGTCGAGCATCATATTAGTAGAGCATTTCGCTAGCGTATCCACAGAATGTAGTGGACGAGTTCCAGTACTATTACCAAGTGTTTGAAGTTAAGACACTTCCAGTGTTTTCCACAGGTTGACGCTGACCGCGACTAGTGGCATCTTAGCGCTCCGCGCCGCACAGGCGTGGACGGGGCAAATCCAGAAAGTCAGTCAGATAGTTAAGTTTGTTGGGCCAAAGCCAGCGACTGTGAAGTGGCGTCTCTGAGGGCTTGATGAGCGCGACGAATCGCGTAGCTCCATTTGAATTGTGGCCGGACGGACCGGCCGAAGAAGCCCGCGAATCCGCTGCTGGACCGCAACTGATCTCAATAGCGCTGCGCGTTCCTGCGCTGCGATTGGCCCCGCTTCTACGCCCTGAGCAGCCACGGCGCTTTGTCCGCGTGCCTACGCACGCCGTGGGCGTCCATCCCGAACAGCGCGAATATCCCCGTGCCTGCCTGAACCTTCCGCTTCGTCTTCGCAGCGCTGGCGGAGTGCCCGAAGAATTTCCCATAACTCTGGTCACGCGCAACATTAGCTCCACGGGCGTCTATTTTCTGTGCCCTAAGCAAATCGCAGTTGGCGCCTCGATCGAGCTGGAGATTGTGCTGGTCAGCAAGCCCTTGGGCCTCGGCAACGTCGTCGCTACAACCATGGCGCGTGTATGCAGAACAGAAACGGCCGCCATGCCAGGATGGCATGGCATCGCCGCAGCCTTCGACGATGTCCAGTTTGACCGCGACGACCGCATCCCTTCCCGCTATCTGAAACCTTAGCTTCCGGTCCAATTCCATTCCGAACCGGCTGCCCACGTGCTCGCGCCATCAGTCTGAGACTCCGCCGAATACGGCCTTCACCAAGTTTCTGCTACTCTGTGAAACCATGCCCGCGAAAAGAACGTGCGCCATTGAAGGAGTTCTCTTCGACTGGGACGGCACGCTCGTCAATTCCTACCACGCCGATACCTCCGCGTACCTGGAAATGTTCAAAGAGATGGGCATCGCCTGGGGACTTGAGGAACTTGAGGACAATTATTCGCCAAATTGGTATCAGGTTTATCGCGCCGCGGGACTGCCGCGGAAGCGCTGGAACGATGCGGACCGCGCATGGCGCGCGCAATATGCGAAACACCGGCCAAAGCTGATGGCCGGTGCGCGCCGCGTCCTGGCGAGATTGCGCAACGCTCATCACCTTGGCCTGGTTACCAGTGGCGATCGCGATCGTGTCACCCGCCAATTGCGCGAATTTCGTTTAACAACACTATTCGCAGCGCGCGTTTGCAGCGGGGATACCCTGCGCAAGAAGCCGCATCCGGAGCCGCTGCGCCTAGCCCTTCGGCAGATGCAGCTGCATCCTTCCGCTTGCGTCTACGTCGGTGACGCGCCGCAGGACGTCGAGATGGCGCGGCGCGCCGGCGTGCGCGCGATTGGCGTGCTCGGCCCTTTCCCCACGGAGAAGCGTTTGCGCGCAGCCCGGCCAGAGTTCCTGATTGGTTCGATCGAGGAATTACCGTACGTTCTGAAAAGATTGCTTTGTTAACGGGCCAGTTTGCTTAGCGCCCTTGCTTATGGTTTCGCCGGAGTCGCAGCAGCCGGCGGAGTTGCCGCTTGCGGCGCGCTCGGAACGGGCTTGAAGTCCGTCCATTTGACAACCAGCCGAACGGGAATCTCCAGCCCCTTCAAGTTCAGCGTGCCATCGGAGCGCGAGTAGTTCGGGAACCAGTATTTTCCGTCGACATTCTCGCGATAAGTTTCGAACAGGCTGAAGGGCAGGTCAGCGATGGTGTGCATGTCACCCTGATCGGTCACCCATTTCCCGTAGGTTTTCACGACTTCCAGGTATTTCGCATCCACCCACACGATGCCGTCGAAATAAGCCTTGACGCGCTCAACTATTTTTGGCTTGGCCTGAAAAATATAACACTCGATTTCATCCACCTGTTCTTTGCCCAAGTATTTCAGGTCGTATTTCGCCAACTGGCTTGAAGTAAGCGGAAATGCGGGAATGCGCTGCAGTCCTTCGAGATCTTCCGACCTGAGAAAGAGATGCTGAAGCGTGGAGCGCGGCTTTTCGACAACCTTCTCGAACAGCTTACCGTCCGCATCGCGACCCGGCTGCGTCACCAGCACAAATTCGCCCGAAGGCTGCCCGTCAGGTCCAAACTCCTGGATTCGTATCGTTTTCCGATACGTATAGAGCGCGCGAGAGAGGATGAATTCGTCTTCTTTTCCGGAAAAGTGTTTGATGATTTCCGTCTCGGGGAGCGATGGCGGCGCCTCCGGCTCGGTTACATTTCCGACACGGTTAACGTGATGCTCCGGCGGCGGCGCGATCGGTCCCTGCGGTGCGTCCTGCGCGTGCAACGGTGCCCCATGCATCGCAGCCAAAACGACAAGGACAACGCCGCGCCGAAGTAATGACCCGTGCTTGTAGCAGGGAAAAGGTCTGGCCTGGTTCATATAAGGGTTGGATGCGCTCAATTCGCCTCTGGGCAGCCTGACGCTCAGCGCCGAAGCAAGAGTTTAGCGCACTCCTTGAACGTAACCCTAACATCTCGAAGTGTGCAGCTCGGCCAAGGAAGAATTTCCGGCTCTCTGCTACAATTTCGACGATTCGTGAGCGACGCAAAAATAGCCAAACGATATTTCGTCTCGGGGATGGTCCAAGGCGTGGGCTTTCGTTACTTCGCGCAAGACGCTGCGGAAAAGCTGCGCGTCAGCGGCTTTGTCAGGAATTTGCGGGATGGCCGCGTTGAAGCATATGTCATGGGCACTGAGGAGCAGCATACCGAATTCCGGGGGATGTTGCAGCGCGGGCCGCGCTTTTCGAGCGTCAGTGCAGTCCACGAGGAGCCGGCGAATCCGGATCCGCAATACGAAGGCGGATTCGTCATCAATCCCAGCGCCTGAACGAATAAGAAACACAGGGAAAAAGGGAGACGTCCGAATGAACGATTTGAAGAAGCTGATCCGCGAAGTGCCGGACTACCCGAAGCCGGGCATTCTTTTTTATGACTTGACCACGCTTCTGAAGGACAAGCAGGGTTTTCGCACCTTGATGGATCGCCTCTGCGAGCACTACAACGGTCACACGATCGACATCGTTGCGGGTATCGAGGCGCGTGGGTTCATCTTTGCTCCCGCCTTGGCGTACCGGCTTGGCGCAGGTTTTGTTCCTGTTCGAAAACCGAAGAAGCTCCCCGCCAAAACCGTCAGCGTCTCCTATGCCCTCGAATACGGCACGGACTCGCTCGAAATCCACGAAGACGCCGTCAACCCCGGTCAGCGCGTAATCATTTGCGACGATCTGCTCGCCACCGGCGGCACGGCCGCTGCCACCGCCAAGCTCATCCAACAACTCGGCGGCACGGTCAAAGGAGCTGCCTTCGCCGTCGAGCTCACTTTCCTCAACGGCCGCAAGAAACTGAACGGCATCGACGTCTTCTCGCTAATTCAGTACGACAAATAAGATTGGGAAGGTCAACCGGCGAATTCGCATAAACGCGGGCGGACGCTTACTTCGTTCGTGTTCGCGAGTTTCGTTGGCGAATCGCTTCGAAGAGCACCACGCCGGCCGCGACCGAAACGTTAAGCGATTTTACGGGGCCGGTGGTTGGCAGCGAGACAACGAAATCGCACCGCTTGCGCGTCAGCTCATGCAAGCCCTGGCCCTCGCTGCCGAGAACGATCCCCGCGGGCGAAGTGTAGTCCACTTCCGTGTAATTCTTCTCGCCCTGCTCGTCCAGTCCCACCAGCCAGAAGCCCGCTTCTTTCAACTCTTCCATGGTGCGCACGAGATTCGTCACTTTCGCGACCGGTAGATGCGCCAGCGCTCCCGCCGAAGCCCGCGCAACTGTGTCGGTAAGTCCCGCGGCGCGCCGTTCGGGAATCACCACCCCATGCGCCCCCGCAGCCAGCGCCGTTCGAATGATCGCGCCCAGATTGTGCGGATCTTCGACTCCATCCAGCAGAACAATCAGCCCCTGTCCGTGGCCGCTGTTGGCATGCGCCAGAATGTCTTCCAGAGTCGCCACCGCGCGCGCTGCCGCCAGCGCCACCACTCCCTGGTGATCTTTAGAATTCGCCAGCCGGTCAATCTGCCCGCGATCCTCGAACCGTACCGGAACGCCCTGCTTGCGCGCCAGTTGCACGATTTCCTCGACTCGCGTGTCCTGCCGCCCCTTCGCAATCGCAATGCGATCGATGGGCCGCCGCGCCTCCAGCGCCTCCTTAACCGCATGTATGCCAGTCAGCTTGTCCATGAAGTAGGGAGTCTACCGGTGGCCGCCCGCAATTGAAAGCAGTGGCAGTAAGTGGGACAGGCATTCCTGCCTGTCTTCCGTGTGATAAGGCATCCCAGCGCGCTCTTTCTTTTTTCTTAGTAGTGGCGCAGCTTGCTGCGCCCATTCCGATGGCACAACAACTAATCCAGCGCCGAGCAAAATTCCGCAATTCTCGCGCGTGCCGATTTCACCGGCACCGCAAACGAAAGCGCTGCCGCCTCATCCAATAGCAGAATCACTCGGTCAAGCTCCCCTTCCCCTGCCCGCCCAGCCAGCGCCAGCCGGATGGGATGAAACAGCTCTCGCCCGCGCAATTGCATCCCGTCTTTCAATGCCGTGACTAGCTCCTTGAATCTTTCCGACGTCAGCGCGTTCCCATCCAGAAGCGGCGGCGCAACTCGCCGAAGAACGTCCCGTGCCGCATATCGTGAAAGCACAACATGACTTTCTACACGGGAAATGATTTCGCGCGCGTCATAATGAAAAACCAGTGCAAGCAGATCCGCTAGCGCAGCGCGGTCAGCCGCCTGCCCTCCCAGCGTCGAAGCCGCGCGTTCGCACCAGGCCTGTTGTTCCGTCGAAGGCTCCGCCGTCAACCATCCTCGTTCGCGAAGAATGGCAAGGACGTTTTCCGCCGTGAAGACACTCGCAGCGCCAGCCGACGCATCAGAAGGATAATCGGGAGTCATCAAGGCGATTGTAGCCCGTGTTGTAGTGGCGGGTCTTCAGACCCGTTCTTTTGCCAAATTATCGCGAAGTCAGCGTAGCAACCACATGCGCCGCGATAGCTTCCCCGCGCCCAATCGCGTCAACACCCTCGTTGGTCTTCGCTTTGAGATGAATCTTCTCGGCGCCAACGCCCAGCCCTTTCGCCAGCGCCTCACGCATCTTCGGAAAGTGCGGCCCCAGCTTGGGCTTTTCCGTAATCACCACGGCATCCACGTGCTCGATCGCAAACTGCTTTTCATCCAGCAATTTCTTCGCGTGCTCTAGGAAGAGCATGCTGTTCGCGCCCTTCCACTTCGGATCCGTGTCCGGAAAATGCGTCCCGATGTCTCCAAGCCCCGCTGCACCCAGCAACGCATCGCAAAGCGCATGCGCCAGCACGTCGCCGTCCGAATGCCCCACCGGCCCCTTATCGAACGGCAGCTCGATCCCACCCACGATGAGCGGCCGTCCTTCTTCTAGCCGGTGCAAATCATAGCCAATTCCGGTTCGCGGCGAACCGCGTATCGCCACTCCCGTTCGTCGCCATTTCCCCTGCGTCTGCCGCATCAGGAAAAGACAGAATCCCACTAAAAGAATCAACGGCGCCGCGTTGAGAACAATCAATGTCCAATCTCCGGTGCGAACCTCCTTTACTTTGATCAGAACGCTCTTCTCACGAAGCTGGCTCAAGAGGTCAGGAACCACTTCCTTGGGAACTGTCAGATGAAATCTTCGATTTGCAGGCTGTACATACTCTCCCGTCAGCTCATAGCTGTTTGGTGACAGATAGAGCGTCACCTCTTTTACGTCGTCAACCCTACTCATGAACTCACTGTAGCTGGGCTCGTCTCCTTGCGCCGAACGTCCGTTCGCAGAAACCAGCTTCCAAAGCATTACGCCAAGAAAAACAATCGAAATCCAAAAAAGGATCGTCTTTGCAGTTGAACTTGAGTTCATGCTCAAGCTTTCTGACGCTGGCGTTCCAGGTAGAACCGCGCCAATTCCATATCCGCCGGCTTGGTGATTTTCATGTTCCGCTCGGAGCCCAGCACGACGTGCACATCGTGTCCCAGGCGTTCCACAAGTCCCGCCTCATCCGACGCATTCACTCCATCAGTCTCCGCTCGCGCAAACGCCTCTTTCAAGAGTTTCATCGAAAATGCTTGCGGCGTCTGTGCCAGCACCACGCGTTCGCGCGGGACCGTGCCCGTAATCAACGCCACATCCTCCGGCAGGCTAGCCCGTTTCACTTCTTTGACTGTGTCCATCGCCGGAATTCCCAGAATCGCCGCCTCGCAACGCCGCGCTTCTTCAATTACCCGCACGATTTGTTCCGGGGTCACGAACGGCCGCACGGCATCATGCACCAGCACGATTTCCGTCCCGTTCGCCACCTCGCGCAGCGCCGCTGCCACCGAGTCCTGCCGTGAATCGCCGCCTTTCACCACGCGTACCGCCTGCTTGAATTTTTCCTTCTTGATCCGCTCCTCGAGCCGCGCCACTTCATCCGCCCGCGTCGCCACAATAATGTCCGTCACCTGGGGGCACGCCGCGATCCGACGCAGGCTCAGGATCACGATCGGAGTTCCGTCCAGCTCCAGGAACTGTTTGGGCGTTTCCGCGCCCATGCGTGTTCCCATCCCAGCCGCGGGAAGAATGGCAGCGATTCGGCTCATGTTTGGAGCGATTCCGCCCGGACGCTTCAGGGCGTGGACTCGCAAACTTCAGAGTGTACCTCAAGCGAGGGCACGGGGTGAAATTCGGTGCGTATGGGTAGCGGGTCAGTTTGAATTTTCTTAAACGTGGCAGTGGGGGTCAAAATTCAAACTGACCCACTACCGCGTGCGGCGCGCTGCCGGTTAACCGGCGTCGGGTTCAGGTAAGACGGCGCGAGCCTGGCGCTCCAGCGTGCCTTGCTCCTGTAGGCGAGCCGACGTTGCCGCCCGGTTCCCTGTCTCGGAGCGCAAAACACCATTACTCTCTCCACGTCCTGCACCGGCAACATGTCGCAGCGCAGGAGCCGCCTGCTCCGCGCGCTCTTCCAGCCGGCCAAAAATCATCTTCCCTGCCGTGGTCTGGTGCACGGACGTGACAATGATGTCGACGCCCTTGTTGATCATCCGCCGCGCGCCATCCACTACGACCATCGTACCGTCATCCAGATAAGCCACGCCCTGATTCGCTTCCTTGCCTTCGCGCAGAATCAAGACGCGCATCGGCTCGCCCGGAAGCACCGCAGGCTTCAACGCATGCGCCAGTTGGTTGACGTTCAGCACCGAAAAGCCTTGTACTGTGGCCACTTTGTTCAGGTTGAAATCATTCGTAACAATTTTTGCGCCAAGGCGGCGTGCCAGTTCGACCAGCTTGTGATCCACGTCCCCGGCCTGCGGCGCATCCTCTTCCAGAATCCGCACTTCTACCTGCGGCATCTTCTGAATTCTTTGCAGCACTTCCAGCCCGCGCCGTCCGCGCTGTCTCTTCAGCGAGTCGGAAGAATCCGCCACCATTTGCAATTCGTGCAGCACAAATTGCGGAACTCCGAGGACGCCTTCCATAAATTGTGCTTCGCATATCTCCGCAATCCGTCCGTCGATCAACACGCTGGTATCCAGAAGTTTCATGGATTCCGCGCGAGCGGGCTTCTTCCCAAAGAACCCATCCAGCGCATCTACTTGCAGTTCCCCGCCCCGCCCCGAACCAAGCACAAGCCCGAGGTAGCCAAAAGCAAAAAGCGTCGCAAATTCAAGAAAGGACTTGGTCGGCTCGGGCTCATCGGTGCGCGAAATCACCAGGCTTACGAGCAGCGCCGCAAATATGCCGACGACCGCGCCAAACGCGCCTCCCAACAACCCGCCCAGCGCCGCCCGGCGCAATCGTAATTCCGCAAACAGGACCGCCAGTGCAATCAGAACTCCCACTCCGGCAGCCTGCCATCCTCGCAGTCCGAACGGCTTCACCGTATAACTCACCGCTCCCGTGCACGCGAGGAGGAACGCTCGTACCACCCAGAAATCCCAGCCGCGGCGCAATCCCCATGCAGGACGCACGCGCATGCCAATTTCTTCGCCCTGAGGTGAAATTTTCGCTTCCGGAGAATGCGTACGCCGCTGTGATTCAGTACCCATCCGGCTCATACGACCTCACAGTTTGGATGTTTCACTGCAAAATCAGTACAGCCAGCCCGCAGGAGCGGAGCGAAGTAGGAGTGGGCCGATGCGGGATGTGCAACGCTTTTTTTTGCGCTGCCGAAGTTTATATACTCTCTCAATACTACGGCGTCAAGCAGGTTTCAACTCGGCACAGTGGATATTTCGGTGAAACCTGTAGGACTTTCCCATTATGGGAATCACGGTCGCGCAACATTGTGAGCTCACCGCGCACAGCAGATCCGGGGTCACTATCCTAATGCTGCGCGCTATGCGACTTGTTGGTAGGATTTTCCCATTATGGAACGTACAGGCGCGGGACGCGCTGGCTCACCGCGCAAAGCAAATCCGACGTCACCGTCCCGATACTCCGCGCCACACGATTTGCCGGCAGGACTGCCTTGCCATCCGTCCCGTGAATGGTAGCCACGTCGCCAATCCCGGCGCCCTCGATGTCCGTCACGTCGATCATGGTCACATCCATCGAGATGATGCCGACCATCGGCGCCAGTTTCCCGCGCAACAGCACGTTCCCGCGATTCCCGAGCGAACGGTGGATTCCGTCTCCGTATCCCGCCGCCAGAACGCCGATCCGTGACGGCCGCTTGGCCACGAATGTCGCGTTGTAACCGACTCCCGCACCTGCGGGAACCGTGCGAATGCTGATGATCCGCGAGCGGAGGCTCATCACCGGCTTTAGCGGCAGCCGTGTCTCGGCTTCCTCGCGTTTCTCCGCCGGGTCGTAGCCTGGATGGTAGCCGTAAAGAATCGCTCCGGGCCGCACCATGTCCGCCCAGGTTTCCGGGCGTGTCACGATTGCGGCGCTGTTCGCCAGGTGCACTAGGCCGGGATCAATCCCCAATGCTCGCAATCGTTCGAGTGCAGCATAAAAACGCTCTTCTTGTTCGCGCGTCTGCTGCCCAACAGCGGTATCCGAGAATACTTCCGACGACGCAAAGTGCGAAAAAATGCCGGTCAGCTCCAGGTGCTTACACTTCCCCAATTGCCGCGCGAAGCAATCCATGTCCGTGGAAGAGACTCCCAGCCGGTTCATTCCTGTATCCAACTTTAGATGGAACGGCACTCGCTTCTTGCCGCCACGCCGCGCCGCCGCCCCGTTCAATAATTCCAGTTGCTCGCAGCGATGAACCACTGCCGTCAGGTCGTGCTCCACAAGCCGCGATTCTTCTCCCGGCACGAAACTCGTCAGTACGAGAATCGGCTTGCGGACGCCGTTCTGGCGAACCGCTATTCCCTCGTCCGTGCATGTAACGCCAAACCAGTCCGACCCGGCTTTCTCCAGCGCCTTAGCCACTTCCGGGCCGCCGTGCCCGTACCCATTGCCCTTGACGATGGAGAGAATCTTGCGCGGCGCTTTGCGCTTCTCGTGCGGCGGATTGACATACCTGCGGATCGCCTCGAGATTCTGTGCCAGCGCGCCAAGCGAAACTTCCGCCCATACCGGGCGTCGCACTTCTTTGCGGCGAGTTTTCCGTGTGCCTGCCATGTGCCTTCCGAAAAATTTAGTTTACGCCATCCACGCGGCTTACGCCCGCCGCCAGCCACTTTGGCTGCCGCCTGAATGACAACACCCTCCTCCACTGCAAGCCGGAGACCTTCTCCTGCAAACTAAGGGGCACCTTTTGCGAGTTGGAAAGGAAACACTTCCAAGTCTAAAGAGTTTTTCCTTGGCTCGTCTCTATCCCCTGGCTACAATTGGTTTCGTACAAGACCACCTCTTGAAAGCGGCGGATTCCCGCCGCTTTTCTTTTTTTGGAGTCACTTTTGTGCCCTTGGCCCTCCGAACAACCAAAAAACATGCCCTTTAGAATCAACCATTTAAATGGAATCCATTTTGTAAGCCCTTTGTTTTGACAATCATGCATGTAATGGGGGGGGTAGGCACGCGATACTGACCGGGCGCATCCCTGACAGATTAAACCCGTCTGTCAGCTCCCACGGCCCACGGCGAAACTTGTGGGTTAATGGACGCGCTGTGGCACTAATTACATGTCGTCCGGGGCGAATTGGGAGAACGCATCCGGCGCCGCCTCTTCAAACCGCGTGAACCGGCTCCGAAACACAAACTTCACCATGTCGGTAGGTCCATTTCGTTGCTTCGCGATTCGTAGCTCTGTCTCTTCCCTTTCTTCCGGCGTCGCGCCCGCTTTGAAGAAATGCGGCCGGTAGATAAACATCACCACGTCGGCGTCCTGTTCGATAGCGCCGGACTCGCGCAAATCCGAAAGTTGCGGCCCGCGTTCGTCGCGTTCCGGCGCGCGCGTGAGCTGGCTGAGCACCAGTACGGGAACTTGCAACTCCTTCGCCAGGCCTTTCAATCCTCGCGAGATGCTGGACACTTCTTCCTGGCGGTTTCCAAACCGTCCCCGAGCGGTGATGAGCTGGAGGTAGTCCACGACCAGCATGGACAATCCTTTGTCGCGCTTCAGCCGCCGCGCCTTGGCCCCGATTTCCAGCACGCTGATCGATCCCGCGTCGTCGATCCACAGCGGCGCCGACGAAATCGTTCCCAGCGATTCCGTCATTCGCCGCCAGTCTTCTTTGCTCAGATGGCCGGTGCGGAATTTGTGCGCGTCGATCTGCGCCACGGACGCCACCAACCGTTGCAGCAGCGATTCCTTGGACATTTCCAGGCTGAACATGGCTACCGGGTGCCCGCCGCGAATCGCGATGTTCTCCATCAGGTTCAGCGCCAGCGCCGTTTTTCCCTGCGAAGGCCGCGCCGCCAGAATCAGCAGCTCGGAAGGCTGTAGTCCCGACGTGAGCTTGTCCAGCTCGATGTAGCCCGTGGGGATTCCCGTGATGCTCTTACCCTCACGGAAGATTCTTTCCAGCCGTTCAAAATTGTCGCGGACGATGTCCTTTATCGGAAGCAACCCCGCGCGCACGCGGTCTTCCGCTAACGCAAAAATCGATGACTCCGCGTTATCCAGAATCGCGTCGGCGCCGTCCTCGCCCTCAAATGCGCGCTGCTGAATATTGTGTGTGGCGTGAATCAGGTTGCGCAGGATCGCCTTCTCCTTGACGATGCGCGCGTAGTGCTCGATGTTCGTGACCTTCGGCATGCCGTCCGCGAGCGACGCCAGGTACGGCGCGCCCCCGGAGGCTTCCAGTTCCCCCTTGCGGTTCAGCTCCTCGGTTAAGGTCACCAGGTCAATGGCCTGCTGGCCCTCGCCTAACGAGATCATCTGCGTGAACACGCGCCGATGCTGGTCCAGAAAGAAATCTTCCGGCCGCAAATGCTCGATCGCCGGGTTCAGCGCGTGGTTATCCAGCAGAATCGCGCCAAGAACGGAGCGCTCCGCATCGAGATTATTCGGTAACGGTTTCTCGAGTGTCGCGTCAACAGGCATGAAAGCTATCCCTATAATTCGCTTTTTGTTCGCCTACAATAACACAATTCTCTTTTGCCGCGCAAGACCGGCTTGCACGTGGAAACGCGGCAGGCAAAAAACTTTCAGGTGCCGAGAATGATTATGATGGGCTCGACCAATTCCTGTTTGCTGCTTTGTGACGTTGGCGCAGTGTGCGCCGGAGAAGGGCGCATGTCAATTGGCATGGATGTGCAAGACTGGGGAAAGTGTGCAAAACTTTTTTGATTTTCTCCTCGTGATGTTTTTCGTCGCCTGCGGCGTTGAAAAATGTGTCGCTTTGCGCGAAGCGCGCATCGAAGTTCCATCTGTGAAATCCAGAATAAAGAACGGAGAGTCTCGATGGCCAAGATGAAAGTGGCGCTCGTGCCCAAACCCGGAGCGGATTTCGAAATCGTCGAACGCGAAATTCCGCAACCATCGGCGGGACACGTGCGCATTCGCGTGCAAGCTTGTGGCATCTGTCACAGCGATAGCCTCGTAAAGGAAGGATACTGGCCCGGTATCCAATATCCCCGCGCCCCCGGACACGAAGTCGCCGGCGTAATTGACGACCTCGGCTCCGGCGTCACCGGCTGGAAAAAAGGCCAGCGCGTCGGCGTCGGCTGGCACGGCGGCCAGGACGGCACTTGCCTCCCGTGCCGCCGCGGAGATTTCGCCAATTGCCGCAACCTGAAAATTTGCGGAATCAGCTTCGATGGCGGCTACCAGGAATACATGATCGCTCCTGTGGAAGCCCTCGCCGCAATGCCGGAGAGCCTCGACGCCGTGGAAGCCGGCCCGCTCCTATGCGCCGGAGTCACCACCTTCAACGCTCTGCGCCACAGCGGCGCATTGCCTTCAGACCTCGTTGCCGTCCAAGGCATCGGCGGCCTCGGGCATTTAGGAATTCAGTTTGCGAGTAAGTTTGGATACAGAGTTGCCGCCGTCGGCCGCGGTTCCCAGAAGGCCGCTCTCGCTAAGAAACTCGGCGCGCACGCCTACATCGACAGCAAAGCCTCCAATGCCGCGGAAGAGCTCCAGAAACTCGGCGGCGCCCGTGTAATCTTGGCCACCGCCACGGATTCAAAATCCATGTCCGAGCTCGTCGGCGGTCTCGGCTTGAACGGGACGCTGCTCGTGGTCGGCGCAGGCCAGGGCCCGATTGAAGCTTCGCCAATTCAACTTATCGTGGGGCGAAGGAGAGTCCAGGGCTGGCCCGGCGGCATTCCCACCGATTCGGAAGACACCCTGCGCTTCGCCGAAATGACCGGCATCCGCCCCATGATCGAAAAATTCCCCCTGGAAAAAGCCGCCGAAGCGTACGCTCGCATGATGAGCGGCAAAGCTGAATTCCGCGTCGTCCTAACGATGTAAAGCCGCAAGCAAGCCTCAATCGGCATAGGGGGAGTGGTCGCCCACTCGCCCCTGCCACACGACCGGACATGCGGGTCCGCATCCGGCGGTTCGGCGGGTTGAACTAACCATGAGCCGTGAGCTCGGGAAGCCCGAACGAGGCGAAGTAAGCGTTGG
>WNFT01001091.1_pt1 | contig 30906 bp, 29 predicted proteins | sample 5400191 | NCBI WGS metagenome assembly WNFT01 (sample SAMN13153359, study PRJNA577476) | soil metagenome | isolation source: 80 cm saprolite under Madrone tree | place: USA:California | collected 2016-06-14 | reverse complement strand
AGCCGCTCGAAGTCCCCGAGAATGCAGTTGTGGTCCCGGGTTCGCGCGCTCTGAAGAAAGGCCATGCAGCAGAATGGGGCCTGTCGCTCTACGCCCCCGTGATCGTGAAATATCGCGATGAGAAGACAGATCAGAGGATCGAATTGGAGGAGTGGCTGAGATAGGAGGATTGGCAGGTGCTGTCGCAACTCGCACATCTGGAGAGTTCATTAAGGAGAGCTGTGGCCAGCGCACTGCAGCACTCCAAGGTATGCGCTCCACGGGCCCACGGCCTCCCGGTATTGGTGGGCCATAACCCTTGAGATTTGGTGCAAATGAGTTAAGTCATGAGCTGCCCAGGTCGCCAGCAGCCCGGACAGAGTAATTACTCCGAGGGCGGGATGTCGTCCACGCAGCTCGAGGTCCTCTTGCCGCAGATTCAATGCACGCAGTTCGCCCAGGTTTTCTGACCGCAAACGAGCAAATTCATCCAATAACTGCCCCAGCGACTTACCTTGACTCTCTCGTACGTGTCCCCAACGATCAAAGGACTCAAACGTCTGAGTCTCGCCAAATTGCAGCACTATCCTCGCCCGCGATATCCAATCCGTGCGTTCGGCGTGAATCAGATGACCGACGACATCGAACGCGCTCCAAGTGTTTTCACCTTCATTTCGGAGCGTCCACGTTTCCGGTAGATCACGTAGAAGCGCATTGAGAGTAGCGGGGGTGCGAGTGAGAAGCGATATTGTGTGCTGCAGGTTATGTTCCATCCTGCTCCTCAATTCGTAAACAGCGATTTTCCAGGAACTCTGATTGTATTGGTTCTGCGTCGCAATGCGTCAGCGGCCAACTGTGGTCATGGCCTTCTGGCAACAGGCGGAGTTGTTTCCTGTGTAGCTACATTATGCAATGGTCAATAGTCTGTGTGCTCTAGTCCGGGGGCCCCGCCCTTCGCGTCGAGGGTGGGCCACCAAAGACCCGTCGAGCTTCGCCATTCAAGCCAGTAGCTAGTAGCCAGAAGCGAGCACTTGCTTTCAGTTATATACTTTGGCCATGACCACCATCGACAAATATCCGATTGGCTCTTTCTGTTGGCTCGAACTGGCCACCACCGAGCTGGGCGCCGCCAAAGAGTTCTATACCAATCTTTTCGGATGGGCTTCCTCCGACATACCTATCGGGCCGGGCGAGGTCTACACCATGTTCAAGCTCGCAGGCCGTGACGCTGGCACTGCCGCATACACGCTGCGCAACGAGCAAAAGGGCATGCCGCCCCATTGGAGCATTTATATTGCGGTGGAGAATACGGATGCGGCCGCGAAACGCGTCTCCGAACTTGGCGGCAAGGTGTGTGCCCCGCCGTTCGACGTCTTCGATGTCGGCCGCATGGCCGTGGTCCAGGATCCCACCGGAGCTACGTTCTGTCTGTGGCAGGCGAAGCAACAACCGAACGCGATCACCGGAGTGGACGGCACGCTCTGCTGGGCCGACCTGAGCACGCCCGACCCGGTGCAAGCGGGGAAGTTCTATTCCAGCCTCTTTGGATGGAAGCTGGAAAAATCCGAGCACGATTCCTCAGGCTACCTGCACATAAAGAACGGCGAGCAGTTTATCGGAGGCGTTCCACCAACCACGCATCGTCCCCCAGGCCCTCCGCATTGGCTTCCGTATATTCAAGTCTCGAAGTGCGACGCCATCGCCGCCAAGGCCAAGCAAACGGGCGCCAGTTTTCACCTGGAGCCCATGACCATGGAAGGCGTGGGCCGCTTTGCGGTAATCGCTGACCCCCAAGGCGCGGTCTTCGCGATATTCCAGTCAATGCCAAGAAAGTAGTCCTTCACGTTTTTCGAAAAGGTGAGCCGAGCACCCCCGAAGACCCGGCGAGCTTCGCTCGGCCTGGACGGGCGAGCGCGCCCGTCCCCACACAACCCTTGCCACTCCAAAAGCGAAGCCCCGCGCTTGCGCACGGGGCCAGGTTCTAGCTGAAAGCTGACGGCTGAGAGCTGACAGCTTCTTAGTACATTCCTTCCATACCGCCGCCACCGTGTCCGCCGGCTGGAGCTCCCTTTTTCTCTTCCGGGATCTCCGCTACCAGGGCTTCGGTGGTCAGCATCAAGGACGCGATCGAGCCGGCGTTCTGCAGTGCGGTGCGCACCACTTTGGTCGGATCGAGCACGCCTGCCTTGACCAGATCTTCGTACTCGCCGGTCAGGGCGTTGTAGCCGTAGTTGTTGTCTTTCGAGTCGTTGACCTTGCCCAGAACAATTGCGCCTTCTTCTCCGGCGTTCTCTGAGATTTGGCGCAGCGGCTCTACCAGGGCGCGCTTCACGATGTTGACACCGATCTGCTCATCACCCTCGAGCTTCAGCTTGTCGAGAGCGTTGACGCAACGGGCCAGAGCCACGCCGCCGCCGGGGACAATGCCTTCTTCCACGGCCGCACGGGTAGCGTGCATGGCGTCTTCGACGCGAGCCTTCTTCTCTTTCATTTCGGTCTCAGTCGCAGCGCCAACTTTGATCACAGCCACGCCACCAACCAGCTTCGCCAGCCGCTCCTGCAGTTTCTCGCGGTCGTAGTCGCTGGTGGTCTTGTCGATCTGGCTGCGGATTTCCTTCACTCGGCCTTCGATCTCGGAGTGCTTACCCTTGCCTTCGACCAGCGTGGTGTTGTCCTTGTCCACGGTGATCTTCTTGGCTTGGCCGAGGTCGGACATCTGGACGTTCTCCAGCTTGATGCCGAGGTCTTCCGTGATGGCCTTGCCGCCGGTGAGGGTGGCAATGTCCTGCAGCATAGCCTTGCGGCGATCGCCGAAGCCAGGAGCCTTGACGGCCGCGACTTGCAGCGTGCCACGCAGCTTGTTGACCACAAGCGTGGCCAATGCTTCGCCCTCAACATCTTCAGCCACGATCAAAAGCGGCTTGCCGCTCTTGGCAATCTGCTCAAGAAGAGGAAGCAGATCTTTCATCGAGCTGATCTTCTTCTCGTTGATCAGGATGTAAGCATTCTCGAGCGAAACTTCCATCCGCTCCGGATCGGTAACAAAGTAAGGAGAGAGGTACCCACGATCAAACTGCATGCCCTCGACAACGTCCAACTGCGTCTCCAGCGTCTTCGCCTCTTCCACAGTAATGACGCCATCCTTGCCCACCTTCTTCATAGCCTGAGCAATAATGTTCCCAATCGTCTCGTCATTGTTGGCGCTGATTGTGCCTACTTGGGCGATCATGTCGCCGGTGACGGGCTTGGAGAACTTGTCCAGTTCCCCTTTGACGCGGTTGCCTTCTTTGTCGATGCTGCCGCAGATGGCGGTGATGGCCTTTTCGATGCCGCGCTTCATGGCCATTGGGTTGGCGCCGGCCGCTACCGTCTTTACGCCTTCGCGGTAGATGGCTTGGGCGAGAACGGTGGCGGTGGTGGTGCCGTCGCCGGCTACGTCGGAGGTCTTGCTGGCGACTTCACGGACCATTTGCGCGCCCATGTTTTCGAGCGAGTCTTTGAGTTCGATTTCTTTGGCTACCGTGACGCCGTCCTTGGTGATGGTTGGGGAACCGAATTTCTTTTCGATGACGACGTTGCGGCCCTTGGGGCCGAGAGTGACTTTTACCGCGTCAGCCAGCAGGTTGACGCCGCGGAGAATCGCCTGTCGCGACTCCTCGCCATGTACGATCTGTTTTGCCATGACTTGAATCTCCTATCGGTTGATTGCAGGCTTGGCCTGCGAAATTTGGTGAAAACAAGTTTTCAGGTGTCATTTCGCGGTTCTCAGTTAGCGCCGCGATCCTGCAAGTTCTTTCTTGGCCGCGCCGGCGAGGATTCCCAGTACTTCTTCTTCACGCATGATGATGAAATCTTCACCATCGAGTTTAATTTCGGTACCGGAATACTTGCCGAACAGGATGCGGTCGCCCTCTTTTACGGCCAGGGGGAATACCTTGCCCTCATCGTTGCTCTTGCCTTTGCCGACGGAGATGACTTCTCCCTCCTGAGGCTTTTCTTTGGCGCTGTCGGGGATGATGATGCCTCCACGGGTGGTCTCGCCTTCTTCAATACGGCGGACTAGAATACGGTCGTGTAACGGGGTGAACTTAGCCATACTTGCAGACTCCTTTCGATCGTTTTTGAGTTTTGGATCTGGGCTGATCGCCAGTGAAATTAGATTGTAAGGATTGTTAGCACTCGGTGCTCACGAGTGCTAATTGTAGGTTGGGCGGCGGTTCATGTCAAATGGGGATTGGCTAGCGTCCCGTACTTTGTTGAATCTTATACACTTATTAATGATTCAGTCCAAGCGATCCCATGGGTTTGTGGCCTCCTGCGACGGCGCTGAAAGGCGGCTGGTTGCGCGGGTAGGAGCTCGCGGCTACATTGATTATTCCGGTTAAGAGTCGGTTATGAGAAAAATTGTGCTTGGCTTCGCAATTACTGTTCTTCTGGCTTCGGTGGCGGCTTTTGCCCAGGACGACACCGCGATGCTGAACTTTCAGGTTCTCCGGGATTACAACGGCAAGCCCATTCGCAACGCCAGCGTGGTGATGCATCCAGTGCAGAAAAACGGAAAGCAATCAAAGGGCGGGCTGCAAATCAAGACCGATGGGGAAGGCAAGGCCAGCTTCGATGGCGCGCCCTACGGTAAATTGCGAGTGCAGGTGCTGGCTCCTGGTTTTCAAACTTTCGGCGCCGACTACGATATCGACAAGCCCACGCTCGAGATTACGGTCAAGATGAAGCGGCCAGCCGGGCAGTATTCCATTTATGAAGAGCATCCGGGCGACAAGCAGGATGAAAAGAGCGCTCCCGAGCCTGATTCGACGAAACCGCAGTAAAGATGCAGTAAAGATATCGTTGCAGATTTCAGATTTGAGATTGAAGATCACCGCCCATTTGAGGCGCTATTGTTTAGTCTGCAATCTAAAATCTACAATCTAAAATCCTATGGACTATCTACTCAAAACCGAGCCTTCTGTCTATTCATTTGCTGACTTGCAGCGCGAGAAGAACACGGTGTGGGACGGGGTGGCGAACCCGGTAGCGTTGAGACATCTGCGCGAAATGAAGCCGGGCGACCGGCTTGTGATCTACGAAACCGGCGAGCACAAGAGCGCGGTGGGGACGGCGACGGTGATTTCGGTGGACGCTTCAGACCCCAAGAACCCTCAGGTGAACATCAAGGCAGGCAAGGCCCTGGACAGGCCTGTGACTCTGGCGGAAGTGAAAGCCAATAGGCTTTTTGCGGACTCTCCACTGGTGCGGCAGGGAAGGCTAAGCGTAGTGCCGTTGACGGCGGCGCAGTACAAGTTTCTGACAGCAGAATGATTGAGGTCCGGTTTCGCAAAGCGGGCAAACCAGAGACGCCACCAGCCACCCTGGCAAGAACTGCACAACGATGGCGTCCAAGTGCTCGATTTATGAGATAAAATCACCAGGGCCAAAACGGGTCAGGCGTCCTGCATCTCTGAGCTCTTCCACATTTGTAGTAGCGCCGAAGAGGTTCCCATGCGTGCACTGTCCTACATTCGTCTCGCGATCCCCGCGTTGTCCTTGTTTGCCTGGTTTGACGAGAGCACCAACATGGGCTAACCCAGGAACAGCTTGGATCGATTCACTTCGACACGTTGCACGGTACGAGAAGGATTTAGGTTCGAGCCCGGTAGTTTTGACACTTGTAAGTTTTGAGGCGCACATGGATAGATTCAGCAAACATATGCCTCAAGCTAGTTCACACACTCTGCAGGTCGCCCTAACCTCGGAACTCTTCGCAGGTCTTGACCGGGAGAGCGTCAATGTCATACTGGTCGCGGCACAGACTAAGCGGTTCGCTGCCAAGCGAACAATCGTTACCCAGGGTGAAAGAGTAACCCATCTATTTCTATTGATAAAAGGCCGGGTCAGTTACTACAAGGGAACCAAGACAGGCCATGAACTGGTTCTCCGCTTGCTAGTTCCCGGGGATGTCTTCGGGCTGGGAGCTCTGCTGAGAAACCCTCCGTTGAGCCTCGGTTCTGCAAAAGCAATTTCCAATGTTGAGTTGGCCGTTTGGGGACACGCAAGCATTAGAAAGCTGACTGATCGCTACCCCCAACTTCACGAGAACGCGTTTCGTATGCTTATTGATTATCTGAAAGCCTACGCGGAACGTCATGCCGGTCTGCTTACCAAGACAGCTGAACAAAGGCTCGCAGATAAATTGTTGGATCTCGGGTATCGAAGCGGCCGGGAGCATCCCAAAGGAGTCGAGGTTGAGGTTACGAATGAGCAGCTCGGCTCTTTGGCAGACGTAAGTCTGTTCACTGCAAGCCGGCTCCTGAGTGGATGGGAACGTAAGGGCGCCGTCCTCAAAGAGCGCGGCAAAGTAGTGATTCGTTCTCCGGAAGCCCTGGTTGTCGATTGAGAGTGGGCTCCAGGTTTTACCAACTTGGGCCGCCGTCATAAGAACCGCTCGTCGCGCTGAATTGACTCGCCTCGGGGCAGGTCCGCGACAAGCGAACTCTCGAGCCGAGCTGACTGGATCAAGCACCATTGGTTGAGGGTTTCAGGGCCTCCCGCCCGGCGAACTTCTCTGACCACCGAATCCTGCCGGTAGCCTGCATCACTAAAAAAAGAGTGGTCACGGAAATGATCGTGATCGAGAGCCCGGTGAATCCTTTCCAGAAGAAAGCGTAGGAGAAGACGATCAAGTAGATCAATTGAGCGGTCCCAGCTTCTAAGGCCGCAAAGCGGATGCCGACGACCAGCCGTAGATAACTGATGACCAGTGTGATCGAGACCAGTGATGCAATGACCATAGCAGCATGGATCGAAATATGATCCACCAGATAGGCGAGCAGTAGGTGAAAGGCGAAGAACGCAGTAGCAAGAAAGAAATAATTCATCGGATGAAGATCGAGGTTGCGCATGGTTGTGATGATGAACATCAGAAAAAAGAAGAAGAACAAAGAGACTGGCGCCGCGTAGCTGATCTCCCCGGCGAGCGGGCCGGGCTGAAGCTTTTCAGGCATCGTCATGCCCATCTGGAATCCGGAAATCAGGTCGGAATAATGCCAGGTAAGGTCCCATCCGGTTGATGTCCACTGCTTCGAGGTGGGCGAAAGAGTATCGTCGGCGAAATCGATGTCTTTGAAATTGGTACGCATGCTGAGGGTGAAATCGTGCGCTTGCGCGACCCCGTCGCCCAGCTTGTATCGCCAAGTGTTCAGACCCTGGGACCGATAGGCGATATGGAAGATAGCCGTCTCTCCCGGGCCCACAGTGGCTTGCCCGTTTGCGCCCTGGTCATCTGTTGTTGGAGAAATGATGTTGCCATTTACTTGCATGGTGAGACCGTCATACACGGCTTTTTGGGCGGGGAATTTGAAGCGAAAGCAGAGAGTCCGAGACTCAGCACTGTGATTGGGGAAGCTGTAGTCGCCAGCGAATTCGACCGCGTAGGTGCTGTACCAGAGTAAGCCTTTCTGGCGAGGATCGAGATGGAGATTTACTTGAATGCGGCTGCCGGCGAGCGGGACAGGAATTGGAGTGGCGAACTTCTCGGTGCGCATGACCGACTTGCCATTCTCCCATCTGGCTACGTTCCTTAGCTCGGTCTGAGTGTAGGTGGCAGTTGGGGGCGCCTGTTCCTGTGGGGTCCCCCAAGTGGAGGCTACCCGGCCCTGAAGCTGTTCATTGCTGGAATAGGTGCGGGATGAGATTGTGGCTCCAAGGATCATCCAGGCTATGGTGGTACAGATGAAGATGAACACAAGCGCAGCGATTTGGCGTATCAAATGACCCACCTCCTGCGGATTGTGTTAGCACGAGAAATTCCCGTGATGGTGAGATCTAAATAAAGAACTTAGATCACCCGGCGAGATTGGATTGTGTCAGGACAGACACGTGTGTGTCAGGAGATAGACGCGGTGGGTTTTGCGCGAAGCCCTGGGTGAGGACGAAGTCTAGCTGGTTAGTCTGCGATGGCAGCCTTTGCGGGAGTAAACCACGACTTGGCGCAACGCCTCCATGGGCGGAGTTTAGCAGGTTTGATGATGGGGGGAAAGCACTTAGCAATTGGCAATTGGCCCATCCCATACGAAGGATTCCTTTCAATCCAGGGCGAGGGGAGTCCCCGCTTAGACTTAGACTAGGCTCTGGATTGTACGGAAGCCAGCGCTTTGAAAGCGTTGTGGCGCCACGACCTTTGGGCAACACTTGGCGATGCTGATCACCCTCGACGACCTGCGACGCTTTGCCATCGCCCATAGTCTCTCCACGCCCACCACGCTAAAGCGCGCCCTCCACAGGCTGGGCTTTGTGCAGGCCGACCCCATCCGCGCTCCGGCGCGAGCTCAAGACCTGATGCTGCGCCATCGCGTCAAGGATTACCGTGCCGACGACCTGGACCGCCGCTACTCGAAGCTCGGCATCGAGGAGGACTTCTTCGTCAATTACGGCTTCGTGACCAGTTCTATCCAGGCGCTGATGCATCCGCGCTCGAATAGCTGCGTCCCTGCCGAGGGCTGTCAGCCCTGGCCCGCGGCACGTAGGAAGCGGGCACAGCTTCTGCTGGAGTTCGTACGCGAACGCGGTACAGTGCACCCGCGCGAGGTAGATGACCATTTCTCGCACGGCAAGGTGAGGAACTACTGGGGCGGCTCGTCGAACGCTACAACCCACCTGCTGGACGCCATGCACTACCGGGGCATGCTGCGTGTGGTGCGACGCGAGGGCGGCATCCGCATCTACAGCGCACACCAGCACGGGCTCGGGCCGACCGATGCAGCCGCGCGCCGCGCGCGGGTCGACGTCCTGGTCGATGTGGCCGTCCGCATCTACGCCCCGCTGCCCGGTGCGAGCCTGTCGTTCCTTGTACGCCGGCTGCGTTTCGCTGTACCGCAGTGGCACGGCGAGTTGCAGAGCGCTTTGCAGCGGGCTAAACAGCGGCTCGCGCATCAGCGCGTCGATGGCGTCGACTGGTATTGGCCGGCCCAGGCGGATGAGGCGTGCCGTGCGCCGCAGGACACGGTGCGCTTGCTGGCGCCCTTCGACCCGGTGGTGTGGGACCGCGCCCGCTTCGAGCTGTTGTGGGGCTGGGTGTACCGTTTTGAAGCCTACACGCCGCCGCCCAAACGCAAGCGCGGTTATTATGCTCTGCCGCTGCTTTGGCGCGACCGCGTGATTGGCTGGGGCAACCTCTCGGTGAAGAACGGTGACCTTAAATCTGAGTTCGGCTATGTCGAATCGCCACCGCGCGATCACGCCTTCAAGCGTGAACTCGAGGCGGAGCTGGATCGCATGCGGGCCTTTCTGGGTCTCGAATCCTGAGCGCCGGTTCGGAGCGCCGGAGTGGTCTTCCAGCTCAAGAGCGCTCGCGTCATGAATTCGACTGAAGCACGGAAAGCCCGATAATGCTTGGCCTATTCAAAGCACCAGCCAAACGCTAATTGCCAATTGCCAAATGCTCTGACTCCCGCGACTCCATTTACAATCCCTGGATGGCTCGCAATGATGGCAAACTTCTCTCTGGCAAGACCGTCCTGATCACGGGTGGAGCGCGGCGGTTGGGGCGTGCAATTGCGCTGGCGCTGGCGGAGGCGGGGGCGGATGTCGCCATCACCTTCCGGAATTCAACGCGCGAGGCGCAGCATACGGTAATTGACGCTGGCTGTTTCGGCGGGCGCGCCCTGGCCCTGCGCTGCGATATCACCGACGAAAAGAGCGTGAGATCAGCGATCAAGGAAACAGCGAGGGAACTGGGCGGAGTGGACATCCTGGTCAATAACGCCGCCAACTACGAGACCGTTACATTCGAAAAGCTGACGCTCAAACAGTGGGACGCCATCTTTGCTTCCAACACGCGCGGGCCGTTTCTGGTTTCGCGTGAAGCTTTGAAGTATCTGCGAGAGCGCAAGGGAAAAATCATCAACCTGGGATCGCTGGGGGGGCTACGTCCGTGGGCGAGTCACGCTCACTACTGTTCTTCGAAAGCGGCGGTACACATGCTCACGAAGGTGATGGCGAAGGCACTGGCGCCGGAGATCGCGGTGAACTGCGTGGCGCCAGGGATGATTGACCTGGGAGAGAAGGCGGCGGCTGGGTTCATGAAAAAGATGGCGCGGCAGACACCGATGCGGCGTAACGGCCGGGGGGAGGAGATCGCCGCCGCGGTTCTGTTTTTTGCGGCGGCTCCGAAGTTCATTACTGGGCAGATACTGGCGGTGGATGGTGGGTTAGGGTTGTAGTTGGGCGGCGGATGAAGATGCATGCACACGGGCAGGGAGCCCCGCGCGACCGGGGTTGTGATCAGGCTTCGCTGGTGGTGGGATCGATGATTGTCTTTACCTGAGATATGCGGTTTGCCGGGAAGCCACTTTGCTTCGCGTGTTCCAGGATCATAGCTTCATTCGGGGCGATGTAGACGCAGTAGAGTTTGTCATCCGTGACGTAGCTGTGCACCCACTGAATCTGGGGTCCCAGATTTTTGATAGTGCCACAGGATTTTTGTGAAGCGCTTTGTAGCTGGTCAGGAGTGAGTTTTCCCGCACCCGGAATTTCGCGTTCGATAACATATTTAGGCATGCCGTCCTCCGTGTGATTTCAGCGAGCTAGTCCGTGGTTCTGAAGTTTTGCCGTCTCTTGAAACGATTCGCAAGCAACCAATTCTAGAGGGCAAAGACCCATTTGTCATGCCTGGAAGTTTGCTGTATCGTGACCAGTCTTACGCTCTGTTGCCCAGGGTCGAGACCTTCATGAAGAAATTGTTTGGGACGCTGCTGCTGGTGTGTGCTTCGTTGACCTGGGGGCAGTCCCGGGTGGAGGATGGCGGGCACGAAGTGCAGCTTTGGACCGGCGGCGGGCACTCTGTCCCGGGAGGGACTTCCCGCACCGGCGTATGGAACGCCGGGTTGCGTTATGGATGGATTCTTACCCGGCCGCACGGCCCCGGCTTCCTGGAAGGAAGATTCGAGTACGCGCTGGATGCGGTGCCGGCCTTTGTTGTGTTCCAGCCCGCCAACACAGCATACGGAGTGGGTTTCAATCCGCTGAACCTGAAATGGAACTTTGCCACCCGTGGACGAGTAGTGCCTTACCTCGAACTCAGCGGGGGAACTCTGTTCACCACCCATGACGTCCCAACCGGAACCGACCGCGTGAACTTCACTTCCTCTGCCGCTCTGGGCGCCCACTTTCTGGGAGAGTCACGCAACTGGAGTGTCGAGTTCAGGTACATGCATATTTCCAATGCCGGGCTTTCTGATCCTAATCCTGGGATCAATACGGTGCAGGTACGGCTGGGTATTGGAAAGTTTTACGGGAACGGCAAAGTCACAAAAAAGTGACTGACGGGAGAAACAGGTTGAATCGCAGAATAGCCGTGAGTCTCGCCGCTGCCGTATTGAGCCTGGCAGCCCCTGCCCAAGAACCCGCCGCCGACTGGATCGCCGCCAGCAATAAATACACCGACCTGCTGCTGGCAGTCGAGATGAAGCACGCTCCTGAGCTGGGGTCGAATCAGGGTCTGAGCCAGTTTGACGCCGAGGTGTCCCAGCCAACATTGGCGGACGAGAACCAGGAACGACAGGAGAAGGAAGGTGTGCTCTCGACGCTGAAGGGCGCTCTGGGGCAGCAGAAGCAGAAGCCAGTAGCGCAGGACTTGCAGATCGTGATCCGCAAGATCGAACTGCAATTCAGGAAGCAGGACTTCGACCGCGCTCACAAAGTAGATTTTCTCAATGCCAGCAAGATGGTCTTTAGCGGGCTGCGGGTTCTGCTGGATGAACAGACGCCTTCGGAACGCCGCCCCGCAGCCGTGGTCCGCATCCGCAAATACGCGGGATTGGAATCTGGGCATCAGTCCCTGACCGAGATCCTGAAGCAGCGCGTAATAGAGCAGATGGCCAAGCCGGGCGTAGTCTATCCCGCGCGCACCGAGATCGAGACCGAGCTGTCGCGTAACCCTAACTACCTGGAAGGAATCGCCACCCTCCTGCAAGAGTACAAACTGAGCGGCTGGCGGGAACCCTATGACAAGCTGAAATCGCAACTGGTCGAGTACGACGCCTGGACAAAGGCGTATGTGCTGCCCAGGGCGCGCGCCGACTTTCGCCTTCCACCGGAGGAGTATGCGCTTAATCTGGAGGACTACGGCATCGATATCCCTCCCGGCCAACTCGCGGCCATGGCTCACCAGGCGTTCAGCGATATTCAGACGGAGATGAAGCCGATTGCGGCGCAGATTGCGAAGGGAAAGCGCCTGCCCTCGGGCGACTATCGCGACGTGATACGGGAATTGAAAAAGCAACAGCTGGTGGGCGACGCCATTCTGCCGTTCTATCAGGAACGGCTGAAGCAGGTCGAAGAGATCATCGTCGACAAGCAAATTGTCAGCCTGCCGAACCGTTCGGCACGGATCCGGATTGCCACCGCGGCGGAGACCGCCCAGCAGCCGGCGCCGCACATGGTGCCTCCGCCATTTCTGCACAATACCGGGCAGAAGGGAGAGTTTGTGCTACCTCTGAATATTCCGGCAAGGCCCGGCCAGGCCACGTCCGAAAACTATGACGACTTCACCTTCGACGCAGCCGCATGGACCCTTACCGCACATGAAGCCCGCCCCGGACACGAACTTCAGTTTGACTCCATGCTGGAACACGGAGTTTCCGTGGCGCGGTTTCGCTACGCTTTCAACAGTACCAACGTGGAGGGGTGGGGACTCTATTCGGAATATCTCATCCGGCCGTACATGCCGTTAGAGGGCCAGTTGGTTTCGCTCGATTACAGACTGATGCGGGCGGCACGCGCGTTTCTTGATCCGGAGCTGCAAGCCGGGAAGATCCAGCCGGAGGACGCGTTCCGCGTTTTGGAGCAGGACGTGGTGCAGTCCCATGCCTTCGCCGAGGAGGAAGTGGAGCGCTACACTTATCGCGCGCCCGGGCAGGCCAACAGCTACTTTTACGGTTACACCAAGCTGATCGAGCTGCGCAAAGAGGCCGAGGCGGGGCTGGGCACCAAGTTCAATCAGAGAAAGTTTCACGACTTTATCTTGGAGCAGGGTCTGCTCCCACCCGACCTGATGCGCCAGGCGGTGATGGAGGAGTTTGTGACTAAGCAGTAAGACAGCTTGGTCTTAGGAAAAGACCCGAGATTTAACGCGCAACAACTTCAAAATCCCAACTCAAATACAAAACGGAGGACAAGGGTGTCCGCCCCAAACAGCCCCACCCTGCCTCTCCAAAAAACGGAGACACCAGGATGGGGCACTCTCCTGCAAACAGTCTCGACCCATCCCCAGTGATATTCTTTTTCGCGTATGTCAACTCTGGTTGAATGTGTCCCCAACTTTTCCGAAGGGCGCGATGAAGCGAAAGTTGATGCGATCGTCGACGCCATGAAGATGGACGGCGTCTACCTGCTCGATCGCGAGATGGATGCTGACCACAACCGTTGCGTGATCACGCTGGTGGGGGAACGGGAGGCGATTCAGGAAGCCGCCATTCGCGGCGTGGGAAAGGCGTCGGAGTTGATCGACCTGACACAGCATCAGGGGGCGCATCCGCGGATGGGCGCGGCGGATGTGGTGCCGTTTATCCCCATTGACGGCGTGACCATTGAAGATTGTGTCGCCATGGCGCGGAACGTTGGCGCGCAAATCTGGAAGCGCTATCAGATTCCCGTGTACCTCTACGAAGCGGCGGCAACTTCGCCGGAGCGGCAAAACCTGGAGAACATTCGGCGCGGACAATTTGAAGGCATACGGGCGGACATCGCTACGAACCCGGCGCGCAAGCCCGATTTCGGCGAAGCGCGAGTGCATCCTACGGCGGGCGCAACGGTTGTGGGGGCGCGCAAGTTTCTCATCGCTTACAACGTTTTTCTTAATACTCCGGATACCGAAATCGCCAAGAAGATCGCCAAGGCGGTGCGCTTTTCGAGTGGTGGGATGCGTTTCGTCAAGGGCGCGGGATTTCTGGTTCGTGGGCTGGCGCAGGTTTCGATGAACCTGACCGACTTTGAGCAGACCCCGATTCACCGGGTGTTTGAAGCGGTGAAGCGGGAAGCTGCGCGATATGGCGTGGCGCCGGTGAGCAGCGAAATTGTCGGCCTGATTCCGAAGAAGGCGCTGGAGGCAGCGGCGGAATGGTTTCTGCAGGTGGAGAATTTCGATTCGTCGTTGATCCTGGAAACCCGGCTGGCGGCGGTGATGAGCGGAAAGATGGCGATTGGCGGACTGCGCGCCGGAGTGGAGCCGTTTGTGGAACAGCTGGCTGCGCCCACGGCTACTCCCGGCGGGGGCAGCGCGGCGGCGGCCAGCGGAGCCATGGCAGCCGGATTGGCCACGATGGTGGCTTCCATGTCTCGCGGCAAGAAGGCTTACCTTCAGCACGAGCCTCAGTTGAGCGAGGCTATCGCTCGGCTTTCGCAGCTAGGTGAAGACTTGAAGGCTGCGATCGATGGCGATGCGGCGTCGTACAACGCCGTCATGAAGGCTTATAAAGCAGCCAAGGATTTCGCGGGGGCGGATGGCATCATCGAAGCTGCTTTGAAGCAAGCTACCAGCGTTCCGTTGGGGGTGGCGGAGCGAGCCAGGGAAGTGGCCGTGATCGCGGAGCAATTAAAGCCGATTACGAATCCCAATATGAAATCCGATCTAACCACGGCGCGGGCCCTGGCGAGAGCGGCAATGGAAGGGGCGCTGGCCAATGTGGAGATCAATCTGGAGTCCCTGCAGGATAAAGACACGGGATTTGTCATCGAGACCCGCAAAAAAGCCGATTTGCTGAAAGGCTGAGGGGTCGGGACCATGCACCTTGTTGCAACACGACTTGCCCTTTCGATTGGCCTTTCCCCCCTGAGACTGACATACAATAGGAGGATAACCCGCATCTAACCGCACATAATTCTTTCGAGGTTGTGATGAAAACAGTTAAGAGTGGTATTTGTGTTCTGCTCATGTTGAGCGCCGCCGCGTGGGCCATGCCGCTGGGCAGCTCGGCGCGGACCGTGATTCCTTCCGACATCCAACAGATTATTTCGGTGGACTACCGCGCACTCAAGAATTCCGACACCGCCATGGCGTTGAAGCAGCAGGTTTTGCCGCCCAGTCTCAAGGAATTCGAGGGCGCTCTGCGAGGCGTGGGCATTGATCCGGACAAGGATGTGGAGCAGCTCACGTTCGCATCCTATCGCAGCGGCAAGCAGGGAGTAAGAGTGCTGGGGGTAGCGCAAGGCGAGTTTCCAATGGCGGCTTTTTTGAAGAAGATGCGCTTGCAGAAAGTGAAGCCGATCAAGCTGCGGAATGCTGATATCTATCCCATGCCGGCCGGCATGCAAATGACTTTTCTGGATGACAGCACCCTTCTGTTCGGCGACAGTGGCGCTTTGCGGGGTGCGCTCGATGCCCGCGACGGCTACTCCTACAGCCTGGACAGCAATACCCAGATCGCGGACATGATCGGATCGGTTGAATCGGGCACGGTGTGGAGTGTCCTCGATCAGCAGGGAACGCAGAACATGCTGCACTCGGCACTGGGTGATGCGGCTGGACTGGCCGATTATGAGACGGTCAAAAAACGCATATTGGGTTCGCGCTACACCATGAATTTCCAGAGCGGAGTGAATTTTGATTTGGACGTCCTTACCTCCGATTCGATGACGGCGACCACGCTGTCTTCACTGCTCAAGGCGGGGATGCTGTACAAGAAGATGTCTGCCACGGCGCCGGAGAAACTGGCGCTGGAAAATGTGACCGTCAACTCGGACAGTTCAAATTTGCAGATGCACTTCAAGGCGGACGACAAGCAGTTCCAGGGATTGATGCACTCGGAGTTGTTTGCAGCGGTATCGAAGTAAGGAGCGCGGACAAAATCTCGAGGGACCGGTGCGGGAGGTAAGAAGCAACAGGTCCCTCGACTTGGTTGGATGATTCGCGAGCGAATCATCCAACTCCGCTCGGGATGACAAGCCGTATTCTTCCATTCTCCAAAGCTCATCCGGGTAGACGAGGTTTCCTCAGGCTTAAAAGACGCGGTTAGGCAGTAACGATTCCCACAGACGCAGCGCTAGGTCTCTACTTGGCTTTTTGTGCCTTGGCTTTCTCTCTTTTTTCCTTAGCCCAACCTTCTTTCACGATCTGGCGGGCCCTGCCCAGAGCCAGGGAATCCGGCGGGACATCTTCGGTGACCGTGGTGGCGGCGGCGATGTAGGCGTCTTTTCCGATGCGAACGGGCGCAATCAGGATGCTGTCGCTGCCCACAAAGACGCCGTCTTCAACGATGGTTTTGTGTTTATTCACACCGTCGTAGTTGCAGGTGATGGTACCGGCGCCGACGTTGACCCGCTCGCCGATTTCGGCGTCACCCAGATAAGTGAGATGGTTGGCTTTGGAGCCTTTTCCGAGGCGGCTTTTCTTCAGCTCCACGAAATTTCCTACGTGCGCATCTTCGCAGATCTCGCAGCCTGGGCGCAGATGGCTGTAGGGGCCCATTGAGGCGCGCGCTCTTATCGTCGAATGTTCAAGCACGCAGCCGGTCTGGACTAGTACCTGATCACCGATCTCGCAGCTCTGGATCACGCTGTAGGATCCGATGCGCGCGTCGCTGCCGATGCGGGTGGAGCCTCGCAACTGGACGAAAGGCTCAACCACGGTATCGGGGCCGATTTCGACGTCGTTGTCAATCACGCAAGTGTGGGGATAAAAGATGGTGACGCCCTCGGCCATGAGTTGCTGGCACTTGGCCAGGCGCATGTGCTGGTCGATTTCTGACAGCTCGGCGCGGGTGTTGCCACCCAGGACTTCGTGGGGATTGCTGGCTTGTACGGCGACGACGCGCGCTCTGGCCTTGCCGAGAATGGCGGCCATGTCGGTGAGATAGAACTCGCCGTGGTGATTGTCACTGCTCAGTTTGTCGATGTGGCTAAAGAACGGCTGGGCGTCGAAGGCGTAGAAGCCGGCGTTGATCTCGTGGATTTTCCGCTGGGCTGAGGAAAGATTTTTCTGCTCGACGATGGCCTGGACGTCGTCGCTGCCGGTTTTTTTGCGGACCACTCTTCCGTAGCCGGTTGGATTCTCCAACTCCGCACTCAGTAGGGTCATCGCGGCTTTCTTTGAGGCGTGGAAATCACGCAACAGTTCGATGGTCTGGGGGGTGATCAGGGGAGCGTCGCCGGAGAGCACGATGACCACATCGTAGGGGGCCAGGGCCTGGCGCGCGATCATCAGAGCGTGTCCGGTGCCTCGTTGTTCGCTTTGAAGGACGAAGCCGATGCCGGAGCCGGCGACGGCAGCGCGGACGCGGTCGGCTTCATGGCCGATGATGGCGTACACGTCGCTGGGGGGAACTACCTTGGTGGCGGCTGCGATTACATGGGCCAGCAAGGGCTTGCCACCGACTTCGTGCAGCACCTTGGGATGCTTGGATTTCAGCCGTGTTCCTTTGCCCGCCGCCATGATCGCGATGGCCATGCGAGTGTGGCTGTCATGCTTTGTTTTCGCCATTTGATCCAATATACCGCGAGAAGTTCGTACCGGGCAGGGGTTGGTTACCGTGGTTACTTAGGGTTTCGGCTTGGATCAGTTGCAGAACCGGTGGGGGCACGCCATTAGGTGGTTCTCGGTGAGAGGCGGCTGTCGCTGACCATGTGCTTTCGCTACGGGGTGGCGGCGCGGGTTCCGCTTGGGGCCTGGTTCGCCAGGTCCATGAGGTCGGCGGCGATGCGATCGGTGGCGTGGCGGGCTACCATGCCCGGTTCCAGGTAGTCCCCCAGCACTGGGATTACGCCCAATTCTTCGATTGCATCCAGGTCAGTGACGATTTGGTTGGCGCCTTCCAAGGCGTACTTGGCCTTCAGTTCCGGGGGGACGGGCGCGCGATTGATGAGCGCGAAATCGAAGATACGCTTGGTTTGCGCGTGGCGATTCAGGGCACGAATATGATCGGCAGCGGTCAAGCCGAGGCTCTCGTTGGCTTGGGTCATGAGGTTGCCGACATAAACCTTTACCGCCGCGGAATTGACCATTGCCTGGGCAATGCCAGGGACCAGGAGGTTGGGGATGAGACTGGTAAAAAGCGAACCGGGGCCGACGGTAATCAAGTCGGCGCGAGCCATGGCCTCCAGGGTTTGGGGTAGGGGCTGGACATTCGGCGGATCCAGAAAGAGTTGCTTGATGCGACCACTGCTGGCGGTGATTTTGGTTTCGCCACGAATCCTGCGGCCATCTTCCATTAAAGCCTCGAGCTCGACGTGGGACGTGGTGGCGGGATAAATGTGTCCGCGGGTGAGCAGAATTTCGGAAGACAGGCGGACGGCTTCGCTAAAGTCGCTGGTGATGGAGGTCAAGGCGGCCAAAAACAAATTGCCGAAGCTGTGACCTTCCAAGCCTCCTTTCACGAAACGGTGCTGAAACAGACGGGAGAGCAGGGCCTCGTCTTCCGAGAGAGCGACGATGCAGTTCCGGACATCGCCCGGCGGCAGCATGTTGAGCTCTTTGCGCAGGCGCCCGCTGGAGCCGCCGTCGTCGCTGACGGTGACCACCGCACACAATTCGCTGATTTGGGCAACGCCAGGCTGTTCCGGTGTGCCGGCACGAGTCACGTAGCTCTTCAGTCCCTTGAGCAGGGTGGAAAGGCCGGTACCCCCACCGATGGCGACGACATGGAGGCCACGGACCGAAGAGGCCTTGCCTCGTGGCAAACGCCGGAAACGTCGCTGGGGATCTGCTACTGCCACGGCTAGCCGTCGTCCTCAGGACTGGTCGAGTCCGGAGAGAACTCACCCGCCGGGTCGGGATACAGGAGTTCGGTAAAGCGGGGATCCTCGGCCAGGTTTTGGAAATCGGAATCGTTACGGGCCTGGAAACGAAGAGCCGCATTTACCCGAATCGCGGAATCAAGATGGCGCAACGAATCTTCCAGATGACCGGTCAGGCAATCAAGCGCGGCCAATCCGTAGGCGACGTAGTCCGCTTTTGGCACCTGCCGAGAGAGTTTTTCCAGATGCTCGCGGGCGGTAACGTAATCGCCCACATTCATCAGCGAGACGGCATAATCGTAGTGCTCTTCAGGGCTCTTGAACTGGGCAGCGGAGCGCTCCAGATGCTGGTTGCAGGTATTGAGGTGCACCGAGACACGATCGGCCAATTCTTTGCTCGCGCCGGTCACGGCCTTCAGCAACAGACCCTTGGCTTTTTCAAATTTGCGCTCCTGCATGGCGCGAAGTCCGGTCTCGTAGTTTTGCACAGCCTGTGCAAAACGAGGATCTTCGCTCACCGGCTTCTTGGTGGTAATTTTCTGGGCCATCCGCAAAACCTTTCCCGAACTCTTCGTAAGTGCTCCTTTTTTATGTGCTTATAAGAAATCAGCCAAACCATTACTGCCAGTTTTAACTCATTTCGACCGGCAAGGTTATGACTGTTGGTCAAGGGGCCCAGAAAATCACCTGTGGAAAAGCTTTAAACATCCCGAATCAGCAGGTTATACGCGGACTCGAGTCTTCGTCAACCGGGGCCAGAGTCGCCCAAACCTCCAGTTAGCTGGAGAGACGTAGCTTGTTACGTCGACCGGCACGAACCAAAACCTAGCCAGCTCCGTACCTACAGAATTTTTCCCGCCCGCCCTTTCGGTGCCGATACACACTCACAAGCCCGGCTAGTTGATGGATGCTGCCGTGTGCAGGTCGATCTGCTTCCATTCACCTTTCATGATTCCCTGGCGAATCTGGACGGCGGTCTTGCCCTTCTGGTGCATGGAGTAGGAGTAGTACGCCTCTTTCAGGCAAACGGAGCACTGGGCCCCGTGGGTGCCCTCAAAGCAGCTATGCAGACTTTTGTGTCCCATGCCGCGATCGCAGTAGCAGTAGCACGGCTGCTGATGCAACACGGCAGGCATCGTGGCCGCCAATTCGTAGGCATGGGTCTGAAAGGGATACTGCGCATTCTCACCCCAGAGTTGCTCCTTGCCCAAAATCGGAGGCAGAGTAGTCCCCTTGGCAGGGGGGGCAGAATGGTATGCCGGCGTCTCGCCTTCCTGCTGGGACGTCGCCCAGGGAGTGGATACGACAAGAATTACGAAAGCTAAAAAGGCAAGGATTGATCCGCGTTTGATCAGGTTCAGATTGAATGCCTTCAGGCTGAACGGGTTGAGATTAGACCGATTTAGGGCAAACATGGTGCAAGCTTCCTTAGCTCGATAATTGTAACCTGAATCGCCGGGCGGTGGCAGTAGCCCGGAGGTAACCACCGGAAACTCGAGACGAGCGAAGACAAACTTCAGCGGGGCAGGATTGACCGTATAATAAGAGGCAACATGCCGGAACAAGCCAGTCCAGCGGAATTGCGTCCCCGCACGGAAAAGACCGCCGCTCCGGCTCCACCTCGAACGCTGCCCATGCTTTCGGTCTGGCTGCGCGACCTGATCATCTCCCTGGCGATTTCCGCCTTCATCATTATTTTTCTCTACCAGCCGGTCAAAGTGGAAGGCACCAGCATGATGCCTTCACTCGACGACCAAGAACGCATCTTCGTTAATAAGTACGTGTACCGGCTGGAGCCGATCCAGCGTGGCGACATCATCGTGTTTCGCTATCCCCGCGATCCGTCGAAGAGTTTTATCAAACGGGTGGTTGGATTAGCGGGAGACAGCATTCGCATCGAGGGCGGCCAGGTATTTGTCAACGGCACGGCGCTGGAGGAAGACTACGTTCCGCCCGCCTACTCCGACCAGCGCTCGTATTCTGAGATCGTGGTTCCTCCTCATAGTTACTTTGTGCTGGGCGATCATCGCACCATGTCAAACGACAGCCGCGGCTTTGGTGCGGTGGACGTTGGCTTTATCTACGGCAAAGCGGTGTTTGGGTATTGGCCGATGGATAAGATGGGCCGGGTACGGTGAGAACTCTTTGCGTCCTTGGCGGGCTCTTTGCGAACTTTGCGGTTAAGAGCTTTTAAGCGCTGAGGGCGGCCAAGAGAAAACGCCAAGAGCGCGAGAAAATCCAAATCATCGAAATCATTTGTTTCGCGATTCTGGCATCCCTGCTAAAATCTCTAAAATCCACTCCCTGGAGCAGGAATGCAAGCTACGCTTGCGCTCGAAGACGGGCGAGTCTTCCGAGGCAAAGGCTACGGCGCCAAAGGCGAATGTTACGGGGAAGTAGTTTTTAATACTTCCATCACTGGCTATCAGGAAATTTTTACCGATCCTTCCTACTGCGGCCAAATTGTAGTTCTCACCAATCCTGAAATTGGCAACTACGGGACCAACGCGGAAGACAACGAAGCTACCCGTCCCTATATCGAAGGATTGATCGTCCGCGAGTTCTCCAGAGTCAGCTCCAACTGGCGCTCGCAGCAGGTGGCCGAAGAATATCTCGAACAATTCAAGATTCCAGTGCTGGCGGAGATTGATTCGCGCGCGCTGGTTCGGCATCTGCGCGACCACGGCGTGATGCGCGGCGTGGTTTCGACGCTGGAGAACGACGCCGACAAACTGGTGGCGAAGGCGCGGGCCATCCCCAAGATGGATGGGACTGACCTGGCAAAAGTTGTGAGTACCAAGAGCACCTATGTTTGGGAAACCGGGGAACGCTCCCATCTGCCGGACGAAGTCGTGGGTGTTAAGGACGAACCGGCGCGTTTTCACGTGGTGGCCTACGACTACGGAATCAAGCAAAACATTCTGCGCAAGCTGCGGGGCGAGGGGTGCAAGGTAACGGTGGTGCCAGCGCAGACTCTGGCGGAGGATGTGCTGGCGCTGAAGCCGGATGGCATTTTCCTGTCAAACGGGCCCGGCGATCCGGAGCCGTGTGCCTACGCTGTGGATAACATTCGGCGTCTGATGGGGCGGCAGCCGATTTTCGGGATTTGTCTGGGACATCAGCTGGCGGGAATCGCGCTGGGAGGGAAGACCTTCAAGTTGAAGTTTGGACATCATGGGGGAAATCATCCAGTGAAGCAGTTGCATTCGGGAAAGATTGAAATCACCGCGCACAATCATAATTTTGCCGTGGATCCGGATTCGCTGCCGCCGAGTGAAGTGGAACTGACCCATATTGATTTGAACGACGGGACGCTGGAGGGATTGCGGCACCGCAATCTGCCTTTGTTCTGTGTGCAATATCATCCGGAGGCCTCGCCTGGGCCGCATGATTCGCATTATTTGTTCAAGGATTTTGTGACCATGATGGAAGAGTGGAAGGGGTAGCTGCCGGGAAAGCGGTCCCTCCACTCGCCAGTTGATTCGCAAGGCGAATCAACTGGGTCGGTCGGGAATGACAGAGTTATAAAGAGGGACGGGATGGAGTTTTGAAGATAGCTGACAGTACAAATGCCCAAACGCACTGATATCTCGAAAATTCTGATCATCGGCTCTGGCCCTATCATCATTGGCCAGTCGGCGGAGTTTGATTACTCCGGGACGCAGGCTTGCAAGGCGCTCAAGTCCGAGGGGTTTGAAGTGGTGCTGGCCAATTCCAATCCGGCCACCATCATGACCGACCCGGAGATCGCTGACCGCACCTACATCGAGCCGCTGACGAGAGAGTATCTGGAAGAAATTATTCGCGTCGAGCGCGAGCTCTCGTCGGGCCAGGGATTCGCCATCCTGCCTACCGTGGGCGGACAGACGGCCCTGAATCTGGCGATTGAACTTTCCGACGGCGGGGTGCTCGAGAAATACAACGTACAGCTTATTGGCGCGAATGTGGCGGCGATCAAGAAGGCAGAAGACCGTCTCTACTTCAAAGATGCGATGCAGAAGATCGGCTTGGACGTTCCCAAGTCGGCGCTGGTCAATAATCTCAAGGATGGACTCGAATTCGCCGGCAAGATCGGCTTTCCGGTGATTGTGCGGCCATCGTTCACACTGGGTGGCAGCGGCGGTGGGATTGCCTACAACCGCGAAGAACTCTTGGAAGTGCTGGCGCGCGGACTTGATTTCTCTCCTGTACACGAAGCGCTGATCGAAGAGTCGGTGCTGGGGTGGAAGGAATATGAGCTGGAGGTGATGCGCGATCTGCGCGACAACGTCATCATCATCTGCTCGATCGAGAACTTCGACCCCATGGGCGTACACACGGGCGATTCCATTACCGTCGCGCCGGCTCAGACTCTCAGCGATCGCGAGTACCAGGCGATGCGCGATTCCGCCATTGCGGTGATGCGGGAAATTGGCGTAGAAACCGGCGGGTCGAATATTCAGTTCGGAGTTCATCCCACGACGGGACGCATGGTGGTGATCGAGATGAACCCGAGGGTTTCGCGGTCGTCGGCGCTGGCCTCGAAGGCGACGGGATTTCCAATTGCCAAGATCGCCGCCAAGCTTGCCGTGGGCTACACGCTGGACGAGATTCCCAACGACATCACGCGCAAGACGCCTGCCTGCTTTGAGCCCACGCTGGATTACGTGGTGGTGAAAATCCCCAAGTGGCAGTTCGAGAAGTTTCCCGGCGCCGATGAGAACCTGGGCCCGCAGATGAAGTCGGTGGGCGAAGTAATGGCCATTGGCCGCACCTTTAAAGAAGCGCTGCTCAAGGGAGTGCGAGCGCTCGACACTGGCAAAAAAGTTGGGTCGGAAAAGATTGAACCGAAGATTCTTACCCAGCGACTGGTCACGCCGCATCCGGAGCGGCTTTCCTACATTCGCTATGCGTTGCGGCAGGGGCATACGGTTAAGCAGCTGGCGAAGATGACTTCCATCGACCCGTGGTTTTTGTATCAGCTGAAAGAGATTAACGATATGCAACTGGAGGTGGAGAAGCACCCAATGGAGTCGATTCCGACCGAGGTGCTGCGCGGGGCCAAGCGTATGGGGTTCTCCGATGGCCGACTGGCTGGGGTTTGGCGGCTCGACGGCAAAGGTGCGCAGGAAAAAGTCCGCCATCTGCGGAAGAAGCATGGTGTTTTGCCGGTGTACAAACGGGTGGATACGTGCGCGGCGGAATTCGAAAGCTTCACGCCGTATCTTTACTCGACTTACGAGGAAGAGGACGAGGCGGCGCCGACCGATAAGAAGAAAGTCATCATCCTGGGGAGCGGGCCGAACCGCATCGGGCAGGGAATTGAGTTCGACTACTGCTGCTGCCATGCGGCGTTTGCCCTGCGCGACGACGGGTACGAGACCATCATGATTAATTGCAATCCAGAGACGGTCTCGACCGACTACGACACCAGCGATCGTCTGTATTTCGAGCCGCTAACGTTGGAAGATGTGTTTGCCATCTGCGAGCATGAAGCCGCGTCGGGGGCGCCCGTGGGTGTGATCGTGCAGTTTGGCGGGCAGACACCTCTGAACCTGGCGTTGCCATTGAAGGCTTCGGGCGTCAATATCATTGGCACGACGCCGGAGTCGATTGACCTGGCGGAAGACCGCAAGCGCTTTGGCAAGCTGCTTGACGAACTTGATATCCCACAGGCCCCGGGGGCGATGGCGGCTTCGGTGGAGGAAGCGATCGAAGGTGCCAAGCGGGTGGGTTATCCGGTGCTGGTGCGTCCTTCCTACGTGCTGGGTGGACGGGCCATGGTAATTGCATACGACGAAGAGATGGTCGTCCGCTATATGAAAGAAGCGGTGGAGTATTCGCACGATCGCCCGGTGCTGATTGATCATTTCCTGGAAGACGCGATTGAAGTGGATGTGGACGCGCTTTCGGACGGCGAAGATGTGGTGATCGGTGGCATCATGCAGCACATTGAAGAGGCTGGGATTCACTCCGGGGACTCTTCCTGCGTGCTGCCTGCGGTGGATATTCCTGAGGCGCTGCTGGCGCGCATGCGCAATTACACGTTCCGCCTGGCGCGGGCGCTGAAAGTGGTGGGGCTGATGAATATTCAGTTTGCCATTCCGCGCATTGCAGAGGGGTTAGAGACCCGCACCCAGATGGACGGTAGCGGCACGATCTATGTGCTGGAGGTGAACCCGCGGGCTTCGCGAACCGTGCCATTTGTTTCGAAAGCTACGGGGATCCCGATGGCGAAGATCGCGGCCCGGCTCATGACTGGGCGCAAGCTGCGGGAATTTTTGCCGGAGTTTATTGAGCACAGCGCCGATCTCGACACGGGGCGGTGCTACTACGTAAAGTCCCCGGTGTTTCCGTGGAACAAGTTTCCCGGAGTTGACACCGTACTGGGTCCGGAGATGAAGTCGACAGGCGAAGTGATGGGCGTCGCCGACAACTTCGGGGAAGCTTTTGCCAAGGCTCAGGCCGCGGCGGGCCAGAAGCTACCCACGCAGGGAACGGTTTTTATCAGCGTCACCGATCATGACAAGCCGAACGTGACTGAAGTCTCACGCAAGTTTGTGGATATGGGGTTCAAACTGGTGGCGACGGCGGGAACGGCTGACGTGCTCGAATCCGCGGGCATGACCGTGGAGCGTGTCTATAAGGTGAAAGAGGGACGGCCTAACGTTGTGGACCTTATTAAGGGCGAGCGCATACATTTGATCGTTAATACACCGCAGGGGGTTGATCCCTGGTTCGACGAGCAGGCGATCCGGCGGGCGGCGGTGATGGCGCGGATTCCGACCATCACGACGCTTTCGGCGGCGCGCGCGGCGGCAGAAGGAATCGCGTTTTTGCAGCGCGGAGAGGTGCATGTGCAGGCGTTGCAGCAGTTGCACGCGGAGCGTACAGTGAGAGGCCGAAGCGGCTAGTCTAGCCGCGGAGGTGCGGTATGGCGCAAGAAAATAGCATTCTGATCCGGCGCTGGTTTGAGGAGGTATGGAACAGCGGGCGCATCGAGGCAGTGGACGAGATGGCATCGCCCGACGTGATTGGCCACGGACAAGCCCAGCATGCGACCGACATCGGACTTAAGGAGTTCAAGCCTTTTGTGATGGGATTCCGTAGCGCGTTCCCCGATCTCAAGGTGACGATCGATTACATCATTGAGCAAGGGGACAAAGTGGTGGCTCGTTGGACGGCAACCATGACGCACAAAGGCGAGTTTCTTGGCATCGCGCCTACCGGGAAGAAAGCGACCATTACGGGCACTTCGACCCAGCGGATTTCGGGCGGCAAGATCGTTGAGGGCTGGGATAACTGGGACCAACTGGGGCTGCTGGTGCAGATTGGAGCCGTTCCCGCGACGCAACTTTGTGGCGCCTGTGGAACGGCGGTCGGCCTAGTCTTAGTCTAAGTCTAGGCTGTTGTGGAAAAATGTAAGGTTGGAGAATAACCCACCACGGGGCTGAAACCTAGTTCATCTTGAGCGCTTTGGCGCTAACTAACGCGGCACTCTTCCACGGTTGTACCTGCATCGGGTTCGTTCCTGCCGTACGCCTCCCGGTTAAAGATCCTTCGACTCCGCTGCACCTTCGCGGAGCGAAGTTCCGGCTCCCCTCACGATGACATTATGGGAAGGGAATTTGATAAGCTGGAGCCTGGACGTTCCAGGCGCTGAGAGTGGAATCCCATGCTACTTCACGGTATTTTTCCTCCGATTACGACGCCGTTCTATCCTGACGGCAACATCTACTTCAAGAAGCTCGAGCACAATGTCGAGCGCTATTCCAAGACTCCTGTGGCTGGCCTGACCGTATTGGGTTCGACCGGTGAAGCAATCATGCTCTCGGACGAGGAGCGGCGCCAGGTGCTGAAGGCTGCACGGGAAGCTAGTGCGCCGAGCAAGGTGCTGATCGCGGGAACGGGCATTGAATCGGCCATTGAGACCTTGCGGCTCACTGAGTATGCGGCTGAACTCGGTTACGACGTGGCCCTGGTGCGCACTCCGCACTTCTACAAGAGGGTGATGCAGTCCACGAACATGCTGGCCTTCTATCGCACGGTGGCGGATCGCTCGCCGCTGCCGGTAATGATCTACAACGTTCCGGGCTTTACGGGATACGACATCCCAGCGGAGGTGGTGGTGGAACTGGCGGGGCATTCCAACATCATTGGAATGAAGGAATCGGGCGGCGACGTTGAAAAAATCCGCAAGATGGTGGAAGCGACGCGGCAGGTGAAGCGCACCGCCACCGTGACTGAGACTTTCGATGCCGTGACCCCGCGCATGCTCAAGGCGTCCAGCAGCAGCAACGGACAGGGCGGCGAACTGGTGCAGGTCGCGGCGCTGGGTGGCGCAAAAGCGTCGTCCGCCGCAGTCAGCGTAGTGAGTGGGATAAAAACCCGGCAGAAGGAAGTCGGGTTCCAGATAGTAGTGGGCTTGGCGCAGAAGCTGGAGCCGTCGCTGCAGGCTGGTGCGGTAGGCGGTATCCTCGCCTTTGCCGATGCGGCACCGACCGCCTGCTACGAGATATACGCTGCCTGGAAGGAAGGCGACGCGGAGTTGGCCCGGTCGAAGCAGGAACGAATTACCAAGGCCACCTCGCGGGTCTCGGGGGAGCTCGGGATTCCAGGCTTGAAGTATGGAATGGATCTGAACGGTTATTTTGGCGGCCCGGCGCGTTTGCCGCTGTTGCCGCTGACGGCCGCACTGAAGGCCGAAGTGGAGCAATTGCTGGCGGATGTTCGGAACTGAATTGCTGGGATTGCCTGGCGGCAGCCCCCAAAAGAGCAGAACCACCAAGGAAACGAAGAAAGCCTAAGGTGCTATAATTTGAACGAACGTTCGACCTATGGCCAGTATTTCTCCCATCGGCTCCCAGCTCCCGCCGCGGCGCCGCGGGCTTATTTCCGGGCCGCGTTTAACGACTCGCTTTGATCGACGCCTGGCCAAGATACTGGTCCATGCGACGAATGTTTTCTACGAAAAGGGCTATGCTGCCGCGTCGATGCGCGACCTCGCGCGTGTCAGCGGCGTTTCACTCTCTGGCCTGTACTACTATTTCAAGTCCAAAGAGGAACTACTTTATCTGATCCAGAAAGACACTTTTGCCACGATTGTAGTGCGGTTGCAGGAGCGACTGCATAACATCGACGATCCGGCGGAGCGGATTCGCAGCCTCATCCTCAATCATCTGGAGTACTTTCTTGCCAACCAGAAGGCGATGAAGGTTTTATCCCACGAAGATGATGTGCTGAAAAATGGATTTGGCAGCGAAATCGCCGCCATCAAACGCGAGTATTACCGCATCTGCATGGAACTTCTGGACAACTACAAGCGCACAAGAGGACTAGAATTCTCCAGTAGGACGGCGGTGCTCAGTCTGTTTGGGATGATGAACTGGATTTACACCTGGTATAACCCCCGAGTCGATGCCAATGCCAAAGAACTGGCACGCGAAATGGGAGATATTTTCTTGCAGGGCATTGGCGCCAGCGCGGCCAATGGGTCGCGCAAGAAGAAATTTGTATTCTCGAGCTAAGACGAAATTTTTGACGATTGCGAAAAGGAGTTTGAGCATGGCGACTACAGTACAGCCAGCAAGCGGCGAGACTACCAGACAACTGATCAACTACCGCGTCGATGCCGGCGTGGCGGTGATCGAACTTTGCGACCCTCCGGCGAATACTTATACCTACGAGATGAACCGGCAGCTGGATGAGGCGATTCTCAAGGCGCGGATGGACAACGATGTACACGTGATTGTGCTTACCGGGGCAGGGGACAAGTTTTTCTCGGCGGGCGCGAATATCAAGATGCTGGCCAGCGTCGATCCGACATTCAAGTACTACTTCTGTCTGCACGCCAACGAGACCTTGCTGCGGCTGGAGCACACGCCCAAGCTGGTAATCGCTGCCCTGAACGGGCACTGCGTTGGGGGCGGGTTGGAGATTGCCATGGCGGCGGACATTCGTATCGCGCGACAGGATGCGGGCAAAATTGGGCTGCCGGAAGTGAATCTGGGTGTGCTGCCTGGGACTGGCGGTACGCAGCGGCTCTCGCGCATGGTGGGCAAGAGCAAGGCTATCGAGCTGATGGTGACCGGAAACACTTTTTCTTTCGAGGAAGCGAAAGAGCTGGGGATCATCAACGACATTTACGAGCGGGACAATTTCATGGAGAACATTATGGAGTACGCCCGGCAATTCTGTCCGCCGAATAAGGCTGCAAAAGCGGTGGGACGCATCAAGCGTGCGGTGCAGACGGGATGGGAAATTCCGATGGAGTCGGCTTTGGCGGTGGAGCGGGAGAATCAGCAACTGCTTTTTCAGAGCGAGGACGCCAAGGAAGGGTTGGCGGCATACGTGGAGAAGCGTCCGGCTACGTTCAAGGCCAAGTGACCACCCACTAGCATGCACGACTCCGACGATGCTAGCGCTTGTGTATTTGGAAGGCGAAATGAGCTGGACGAAGCGGCTAGTCCCTGTTGCTGCCTTTGCTTTGCTGGTCGCTTTGACGTTTGCGTGCCGGAAAGTTCGGTTGGTAGTAGGTCGTACGGAGAACTGGCCTGAAGCGGAAGGACAGGTCGTGAGCACCAACCTGATAGATCACAACCATGAAGGCGCATCGGCGGAGATTGCGTACTTATCCTCGGTCCGGGAAATTTCGTACGGCGAACATGTGCAGCGCCGCTTCATTGATCTCAACCGAGCCTCGAATTTCGCGGATGGATGCAAAGAGATGAGATCTTAGTTCAGCACCATCCTCACCGGCCGAAGAAGTGGGTCGTGCGGCAAACGTTACATTGAGGTGTTATGCCAGGCAAAGTCGCAAAGATCGGAACGTTCAGTGACTGGGTTGGACTGTTTGACGATTGGCGCAAAGACATTGGCGTCAACCACGACGAAATTGCCAGCTTCAAGTTCGACACGCTGTTCGGCGCGATTGAGACGGAAGAAATTCAGTTTGGCCACTTTAAAGGCCGGCGGAAGTGGGAGAACCTGCGCCAAGTGCCGACGCAACAGATGCGCGACGCGCTGATCAACATGATCGTTTATCAGGGCGACACCGAATTCGCCAGCGTGGAGCAGCAGCGCTACCTGTTTGAGAGCGCTCCTACCGACTGGGATCGCCGGGCCATCACTCGAGTAATGATCGAAGAAATGCGGCACGGCTGGCAGATGTGCGCACTGCTGGTTGACCACTTCGGTTATTCCGGCAAGGTTGAGGCGCAGAAGATGCTTGAACGCCGGGCATTTGAAAACAAACGATTGCTGGGCGCTTTCAACGTGGACGTCGACAACTGGATGGACTTTTTTACCTACACCGACTTTGTGGATCGAGACGGCAAATTCCAGCTGCAGATGTTCAAATATTCAGCCTTCGCGCCGTTGGGGCGCTCCATGTCCTACATGTTGCGCGAAGAGGCGTTCCACATGGGAACCGGAAATGATGGCCTGCGCCGCATTGTGGAGGCGGGCGTGATTCCGGGCTGGCTGATCCAGAAATATCTCAATAAATGGATTTCGAGTTCCTACGACCTGTTCGGCACGGACCATTCTTCGTCCGCTCATTGGGCCTATGTTTGGGGAATTAAGGGCCGGTATGACGAGCCGAAAAATGAGCAGGCGGCGCATCTCGATGAGTTGAACGATTACAACCGGCATCTCTATCGCGACGAAGTGGCGGGTCTGATCGAGCGTTTCAATAGCGTATTGGCGGCTGGCCAGCCCAAGCTTTACGCGCCTCACATCAAGTTCAACCGCCACATCGGACGCTGGGCAGGACAGAAATTTCACGCACAGACGGGCGAACCGGTGGACGACAGCGCCTACGAGGGACATCTGAGAGAGTACATGCCGTCGGCGGAGGACAGGAAGCTGTTGCTGGATATTATCAGCAGCGAGAAGAAATGGATTGCGCCGAAAGAGGGTGCGCGCGATCCGTTGGCCTCGATTGGCGAGGTTCGCAAATCGGCGATTAATTTGTGAGTTTTGGGCCTCGCCTAGTCGGGCATCTGAATTTTGCTCGATTGAAGGCCCGGTTGACAGTTACAGGTTGCCGGTTCTCAGTCGAATATGGCGATGACAAGAACGACGGCTGACACTATTTCGGCGAAGCAGGGGAAGGCGTACACTCTGGGCGAGCTGATGGTGGCCAGCGCGGCACGGGAAATCCGCGATGGCGAAGTGGTTTTCGTCGGGATGCGATTGCCCTTGATCGCATTTGCGGTGGCTAAGAAG
>WNFT01000549.1_pt1 | contig 30966 bp, 29 predicted proteins | sample 5400191 | NCBI WGS metagenome assembly WNFT01 (sample SAMN13153359, study PRJNA577476) | soil metagenome | isolation source: 80 cm saprolite under Madrone tree | place: USA:California | collected 2016-06-14 | reverse complement strand
ATATCGTCCGTCATCCGTGACACAAGAACACGGGTGAAGATGACCCAATCTGGAAATGCAAGCTGTCCTCATTGGATCACCTTATCGGCGCGGACGAGCAGGGTGTTCGACACGGCCGAGCATCTTCGCGGTCGCGGGGTTGATGACGAACTGAAACTTGGTTGGCAGGATCACCGGCTGGTTGGCTGGGTTCTTGGACGTTGAGAATCTGGCATTGGTGGGAGAGGTGCTGCCTTGCCTTTTCGTGCCAAGCGCCGCCAGAGGATCGGTGATGAGGGGCAAGAACAGACGATCGGTGATGAGGGGCAAGAATTGCTCGTTCGTGCATGCGACGTCACACTGGTTCGATCGAGCAATTTTCGATCAAGCCAGATCACTGCTTTCGGCTATCGGCCAATCACGAAAAACGCTACCATTAACGCCAGATAGGTTCGTACAGGAATCACCTTGGGCTAACACTCCGAAGGCAAAAGGAGACCATCATGCGCGAGATGTTCCCAAGCTCGATGATAATGGTCGCCATCGGCGCTGCCGGCGCCGTCATTGCGGCGCCTATCACGCAGACGGAGGCTCAGACACCACCCGCTTCCCGCGGTGCGCCAGCTCCAACAACGCTGAACACGCCCTGGGGCGAACCTGACTTACAGGGTATTTGGACCGACGAAACCGACACGCTGTTGCAGCGCCCGGCCAAGTATGCAGACCAGGAATTCTTCACCGCGGCGCAGCGAGCTGAATTGGATAGAGAGCGATCGGAAGTGCTCGGCCGCGACAAACGGGGAGAGCGCGGGACCGAGCTCGACCTCGCCGGCGCCTACAACTCAGCCTTCGTGTCCTGGAAGCGTGTCGGCGGGCGCACATCGCTGATTGTCGATCCGCCCAACGGCCGGATTCCGCCGCCCACGCCCGAGGCTCAGAAGATCGCCGCCGCCGAGCGGGAATATCGCCTCGCCCTGTTGCAGGCGACGGAAGCCTGCAAGACCAAGGCACCGATCTGCAGCGGTGGGAAATACGATCCGACGCCCTCGCCACGACGTGCCGAACTTCCTCCACGCTTTAATGCCGGGGGCATGAATCGCAATGACGGCCCCGAGGACAGTTCGTTGGCGGAACGTTGCCTGACCGGCGGGCTGCCCGACTTTGGAGTCGGGATCGGCAGCTTCCGCCGGATCGTGCAGACGCCAGGCGGCATCACGATCTTCTATGACGTGGGTCAGGGCCAAGGGTGGCAGCGCAACATTGTGATGAACGGAAGCCCCCACCTGCCGGCCAGCGTCCGCCAGTGGTATGGCGACTCGCGCGGCCACTGGGAAGGCAATACGCTCGTCATCGACGTGACGAACTTTACTCCGAAAACTGATTTTCAAGGCTCGCGCGAGAACCTGCGCCTCGTCGAGCGCTGGACGCGAACTAGCCCGGCCACCCTCGAATACCGGGTCACCATCGAAGATCCGACAGTATGGACCCGGCCATGGATGGTGATACAGGAATTCACCAGGCAGAGCGACCAGGAGAATAGGTTTTATGCCGAGCCACGCTGTATCGAAGGAAACTTTGGCCTCCCGGGGCTGCTCCATGGACGGCGCATGGAAGATATCGCATTTGCGCAGGGACGAGGTCCCGATCCGGCAACCAGGAACAGCATAGGTGGCATCGGCGGTTTTATTCTTCAGCAAGATCCGTTGCGGTAATCGATCAGTTCCCCCGCCGAGGCCAGGCAGGCGCCTGGCCACGCCAATGGGGTGGACAACCGGTTTGCCTGCGAGCCCGATGCGTCAGGCGCGCCAAACCTTTCATCGCCGGGCTTGGCAGCGTGGATCATCCGGGCCGGCGGGCTGGACGGGATTCCCCGCGGCATTGAGAACACCGGCCAGGCCGGGACACGCCTCGCGAATGGCGCGGACTTCCTCCGGCGAGCGGTTCGTGACGCCGCGCTCGAACACCAGCGATTGCTGGAAACGAGTCAGCTCGAACTCGTTCCCGCCGGGAAGCCCCTTGGCCTCGATCTGATAGAGCCGCCCCATGATATCGAACATCGCGACCATCGAGCGGCTGCCGTCCGCCCCCTCGACCGTGAGCTGCCGGCCGTAAACCTGGTAGATGCGGGCGGGAATGTTGACCCTCACCCTGGCGCCTTGAGACAGCGTCTCAATCGCATGGTCGATGACCGCCTTTTCATCCAGCCCGGTGTTCGCGAGGTCAGCGACCGTCATCTTGAACTGGCTTTTGTCCTGGTGAGCTGAATAGACGCGTGCTGGGACCGAACGGCCAGCGGCGACCTCATAGGTCGTCGTTTCAATCTTTGGATTGGCCGGAAATGCGACCGAGAAGGCGTACTCGGGATAGCTGTACTCCTCCCAACTCTGTGCGGCAGCGGGGCCGCTGACGACGAACGCCGCCACGGTCAAGGCGATAATACGCATGGGTTCCTCCTGGCGAGATAGTTTCACTGAGACTTTTCCGCATCGGCTTCTTCGGAGTGAATCCGCATCATCCGATGCATTTGCCGCAGTTTGAAGACATTCTCAACCTCGCCTGGAGAATGCGCAACCCCACGCCAGTCACTCCGATCGAGGCGGCCTGAACACGTCGGCGGTGCCTGCGCCAAGGCTTATGGCTGGTCGCCGAAGAAAGGTTGGGTTATTCAGTAGCCCACTCAGGAATTCGGGCTTTCTGCTTTTATGCTGAGTTTCGGAGGATAACGGACGTGACGTGGACGCAAAGAAACGGCGCGAATCTGATCCGGAACGGACGCGACGAACCTTGCGTTTGCTCCAGTCACTCGCTTGAGCAGGCGTCGGATTCGGCGGACCGGGCCGCGGGTCCCTACGCAAGCTCGACACGTTGCCTTGGTGAGGTCCGTTGATTCATGGACAAACTGGGTCATAACATTTGCTTTTCACCGCTTTGCCCCGCCTATTCCTCGTGCGGTGATCGCCGGGACGAACATTGAGGAACAGCATGCTGCTGCGATCGCTCGGTATCCTGTTTTGCACCCTCCTTCTCGCAGCGCCCGCCGGCGCGGCGACATGCGGTGGCGATTCAACGCTTTCCTGTCCGCCATGGCGCGCGAAGCCGCGGCCGCCGGCGTCTCGCGGTCGGTACTCGACAGCGCATTTGCCGGTCTCACGCTGGATGGCGCGGTGCTTGCTTTCGACAGGCGCCAGCGCGGGACGTTCCGCAAGAGCTTCGAGGAGTACGCCGCGACCCGCGTCATCCCGACTCGCATCAAACGCGCCAAACAGCTGATGCAGCGCCACGCCGCGCTACTCGCGCGCATCGAGCGCCATTCGGAGTGCCGGCTACGCTGCTCATGGCCATCTGGACTCTCGAAAGCGACAACGGCACCGGCGATATGGGCAAGCTGCCCGTGATCCGCACGCTCGCCACCCTGGCGCATGATTGCCGCCGCAGCGAGCTATTCCAGGGCGAGCTTCTCGCCGCGTTACAGATCGTCCAGCGAGGCGATCTTCTCTTGCGCGACCTGATCGGCTGATGCTTTAGCGTCGCCTGGGCTTCGGCTCCACGCGTGGGCCAACCTGTGCGCTTCTGCGATTTGCCGGGCCGGCGCCACTTTTTGACGTGTCGTTCAACAACATCGCTCCCGTCGGTTGGATGATACGTTATGCGCCGGAGCGGTCCCGGACTTTTATGAGGGCTTTCTCAAAACAACGAGGAACGGTTTTTCCTTCTCGGCTCGGCTGTGGGTTACGATTGCCTTTGCCGTTGTTTGCGCATTGTCGTTTCTCACGAGATGAGGGGTTTCGGCCGAAATTAAAGCGATTCCGCCCGCCTTGAGCTCCATTGAGCCCTGGCCCTCGACCTCGACTGCCAGATTGCCCTCAAGGACAAAGATAATTTCCTGAGCGCCAGGATGCATATGCCAAGGCGCACTTCCAGAAGGCGCCATCTCCAGCAAATTGACCACCGTCTCCTGGACCATTTGGCCCTGACGCTGCAGGTCGGCCTTCAAGAGCTGAGTGAGCTTCGGTCCTCCTTGCGATGGCTGTGCGTTACAAATTCGCGAGACGGCAGGTAGAGCCAATGTGGCCCCCGCCATTTGCAAAAAACTGCGGCGAATGTAGATCATTGTGTTACCTCCGAAACTTGGGTGCGGGCGGACAGCCGGGCAGCCAATTGGCCGCTGTCGAGGGCGTCGCACCCGCCGTACCAAGGCTTGAGCCATTCGGTCACTATCAGCGCTGGGAAGCCGTCGCAGCCGGCGGCAGAACTGCGGGAGCGGCGAACGCGGTTGGCAAATCTCCGGTCAGGCTGTTGAGAAACGAGATGATCTCGCTGACTTCGGCGTCGCCGAGCTTCATTCCGAGTTGCACGCGTCCCATAACCTTCACGGCCTCCGCAAGCGTCGCTACCGATCCATCGTGGAAGTAAGGCGCGGTCATCGCGACGTTGCGCAAACTTGGCACCCTGAACACGTAAAGATCATCCGGATTCTTGGTCACCTCGACCCGCCCCTTGTCGATGCTTCGGCTGCCCGTCGCCGACCAATAGTCTTCGACTATCCCGAATTTGCGGTACGTGTCCCCGCCTACGCTGACGCCGTTGTGGCACATAGCGCACCCCGTGTTGATGAATGTCTCCAAACCCCTGCGCACGGCGGGGGACAGAGCATCGACATTTCCAGCGAGATAAGCGTCGAAGGGCGCCGGCGTGAGCAAGGTTCGCTCGTATGCGACGATCGCAGTGGCCATGTTCTTGACCGTCATCGGACGCGAATCGGTTGGGAACGCCGCGGCAAATAATGGTCCATATCCTTCGATGCGCCGCAGCCGGTCCGTCACATCGCGTTCGTCTAAGCCAGAGCTGATCGCTCCGGTCAGCGCCTGTTCTGCCTGATCCTCGAGGCCCTTGCGATCACCCCGCCAATGGATCACAGCATAGGACGCCGCGTTGAAAACGGTCGGAGCATTGCGCGGGTGCAGTCGCTGCTTCACGCCGATCGACGTTGGCCTCCCATCCGCCCCATATAACGCCGGTTGGTGGCAGGTCGCGCAACTCATGTCACTGTTCGCCGTAATTCTCGGATCGAAGAAGAGCAGGCGTCCGAGCGCGATCTGCTCCTTGGCGAGCATGGTTCCGGGGTCGCTCATGTACTTTGGAAGCGGCTGGAAGATCTGTTGCGCTTCCTTGAGCAGGGCCGCGTCGTCCGCGGCAATTGCTGGCGATGCCACTGATAAAGCGATGCTGCCCGCAACGAGAAGATACTTAGTTGCCATAATTCTCTCCATCTTGCGATAGTCCATCGGGGCCATTCGCGCACCAAAAAACGCGTCGAGCTGGGCCGACGTTGCGCAGGTTTCTCGCCGGCTCAGGGCGGCCGCGACTCTGGTTTGCCAAGTTTAAGGTAAGTTTAAGAGAGCCCGCCCTTTTGGGCATATCTAACTCGCGTGCCGCCGCAGCGGTTTCTTAGGCGGGCGCCTGATGCTGTGATAAGAATTATCGAGTTGCGTTGGCGGCCCGTTTGGCTTCGAAGCAGACTTTGCGAAGGGGACAAGAGTTGCGCGTTTTGCTCGTCGAAGATGAGCCTCGCATGAGCAAATTGGTGTCGCGCGCGCTCGTGCGCGCGGGGTTCGTTGTTGACGCGTTTGCCACCTGCGCGGATGGTCGCGAGGCAATCTCGCTGTTTCACTACGATGCCGCGATCCTCGACCTTGGTCTGCCCGACGGGGACGGATTGACGCTCATTGCCGCTCGAGACTCCGTAGGCCGCGGCATTCCAATCCTTGTTCTGACCGCCAGGGATACGATCGAGGATCGCGTCGGCGGCCTCGACGCCGGCGCGGACGACTACCTCGTCAAACCGTTCGCGATGCGCGAATTGATCGCCCGCACGAAGGCCTTGCTCCGCCGCCCAGGCAGCGCACTTGGATCATTGCTCCCGGCCGGCAACGTTATCTTCGATACGATCGCCCGTGAGGTGCGTATTGGGAACGACATGGTTACGCTATCAAGGCGCGAAATCGCGATCCTGGAGCATCTGATGCGACGTCTAGGTCGGGTTGTTCCAAAAGCGGTGCTCGAGGACAAGCTCTACGGCATTGATGATGAACTGGAATCAAATGCCATTCCCGTCCACGTCCATCACCTTCGGCGCAGGCTGGCGGATGCGGGCGGTACCGTGCAGATCCACACCGTGCGCGGCGTGGGTTATCTTCTCACTGAGTTGAAAGCATGATCCGAGGCTGGCTGCAGTCGCTTCAGGTGCGCCTCGCGTTGCGCGTAGCAGCGCTGTACATCGTTGCGGCGGTGGTGGTGATCGTCGTCCTGATGTCCCGCGCATATGATACCGCGCGTTCACTCGGCGACCAGGAACTCCTGCTTCGCGCGAACGACCTTGCCCGATATGTAACCGCAGGGGAGAACGGGCTGCCTCGCCTCGAGATGCCGGCGAACCTAAGTGCGATGTATCAGCCGCCATCCGGCCGCGATATCTTTGCCATCCGTGATGCCAATGGGCGGATCATCGCCGCAGCGCCTCCACGGTTCGGCGAGCTCGTCGCCGGGTGGCCAGGGACCACGTCTGAACCTGTTCGTTTCGACGTTCGACTCGACGCCGAGCCCGGTGACTTTGATGGCCTCAGCATCAGCCGAGAAACCGTCACTGGTCTGGTATCAGTTTCGGTTGGGCGATCAAGCGCAGGCGCGGCGGCGGCATATTCTCTCATGCGAAAATTCATTCACGATACCATCTGGGCAGTCTCGATCCTCGTGCTCGCCGCCTTGGTCGTCGGAATCCTCGGCATTCGCAGCGGCCTCAGACCGGTCCGCAACATCTCCGAGATGGCGGCTGCAATCGGGCCACACGCAATGTCGGTGCGCCTCCCCGACAAAGGCCTTCCCAGCGAGATCTCGCCTCTCGTAACCGCGGTCAACCGTGCGCTCGACCGGGTCGAGCAAGGCTTCGCCATCCAACGCCAGTTCACTGCGAACGCTGCTCACGAACTGCGGACGCCGCTGGCAATCATCACGGCCGCGCTCGAAGAGATCGAGGGCGATGACGACTTTGGGGAACTCAAGGCCGACGTGGCGCGTATGAACCGACTTGTGGAGCAGCTGCTGCGGGTCGCCCGATTGGATGCGATCGTGTTGGATGTGACCGGGGTGGCAGACCTCAACGAGGTGGCCAGCAGCGTTGTTGCGACCATGGCGCCGTGGGCGGTGGCAAGAGACCGAACGATTGCCTTCAAGGGGTTTCGCGATCCGGTGCTTGTCAAAGGAAACCGCCACGCGATCCGGGATGCCATCAGGAACCTGGTGGAAAACGCGGTTCTGCACTCACCAACGTCGTCTGAGGTGTTGGTGTGGATGAGTGCAGATGGGCGCGTTAGCGTGGCGGATCGAGGGCCTGGCATCATTGCGGCCGATCAGGAACGAATATTCGATAGGTTCTGGCGCGGAAAGGGCGTGCAGTTTGAGGGGGCTGGGCTCGGCCTGGCGATCGTGAAGGAGATCATGAACGCACACGGAGGAAGGGTCTCGGTTGAGAACCGATCACCGGATGGGGCCATTTTCACGCTGCACTTTACCATAATCGATCGCGAAAATGAGAAGTTGTCGGGCGTGTCGCCAGCGAACAAGCCTTCCTTGTAATCCCGAACTCATCAACTCACCACGGGATTTTTCGCTCTTGTGGAGGCACAGCGAACCTCAGCCCGGGAGCACTTCGAGAGGGTGAGCCGGCGGTTTGGCGAACCATCTCGGTCAGCTTCGTGAGGCGCTCCCATGTTGGACGCCTGCAATAAATCAAGTGGACAGAGACGGACTCTTGGCGTCGGCGATTTCTGGATCAAGCGGCTCCGCCACCTTGAGCTGCCGGCGTGGCATAGTCCAGCCCTTGCTGACTCTGATGCCACAGCTCCGGCGACAGCTCGAACTCGACTCCATCTATCGCTAAGGCCAGCAGGCCAATTGTGAAGTGAAACAGCAAACTCAGCGGCTACACTCGTCGCACGCCAGGGCTTGTCTGCACCCGCGGGCTCTGCCAGACGCCGGCACGGAAGCCGATCGTCAGACTGGCGCCGTAAACAATCAAGCCGGAGGCAGCGACCAGCGCCAGTTCGATAAGGTCAGTTCCCGTGAGATGGATGGCAATCCAGCCCCCGACGGCGACGACGACTGCACGGCTTGTGATGCCGAGGAGGGGCCACAACGGCCGCCCCGCTGCCTGAAACGCCGACGTCAACGTGAGCCCCAACCCGAGGAACGGATAAGCGAGGCTCACGATAACCAGATAGTGCGCTGCCAGGACATGAACTTCCGGAACCTTGGTGAATAAACCGGTCCAGGCGCCGGGCAACGTCGCGCCGAACAATCCGATGCACCCGGTAACGCCTACTGCGAGTGCAGCCGCCGTCCATGTTACGCGGCCCGCGCGCGCGAAGTTGCCAGCGCCGATATTGGTCCCGACAATCGCGAGCACCCCAGCGCCAAGACCGAACGCTATTGGATAGAGTAGGTATTCGAGACGTACGGCCGCACCGAAGCCAGCGAGTTGCGCCGCGCCCAAACTGGCCACGAAGCCGGTGAGTGTAGCGAGCGCGAGATTGTTGAGGATGGGCTGCAACGACATTGGAGCACCGACGCGCAGGATTTCGATGAACAGCCGTCTGTTGAGTCGCACACCGCGTAGCGAGAGCCTGATGGCGGTTCGCCCGGACGCGATGTACCATGCGAGCACTGCGCTCGATGCGGTAAACGATGCGACCGTCGCCATGCCGGCACCAGTGATACCGAGTGGCGGCAGCGGCCCCATGCCGAACATGAGTACCGGCACCAGCAGAATATGCAGGGCCTCGGCTGCAAGGTAGACCACCGCTAACACGGTCGCCTGGCCAGTGCCACGGACGACACTGGTCAAGGTGCTGAGCAGCCAATAGGCGAGCGCGCCGGCAAAGATCGCGTTCGAGTATTCCAGGGCGGCGGCGTGCGTTTCGCCAGCGCCACCCATTAATTTATAGATGGCCGGACCGCCGATCAGCAGAACCGACGCGAAGATCGCGGCCATTCCAGTGGCGACGACCATACCATGAACGATTAGCGCAGTCGCATCCGCATGGCGGCCGGCGCCGATGGCTCGTGCGATGGCTGACGCGAGGGCTCCGCCCATGCTCGAGTTGGCCATCTGTTGCATGAGCATGATCAGCGGGAAAACGAGCGAGAGACCGGCCAGTGCGTCTGGCCCGACCTGACCAACGAAATGCGCATCTACCGTCGCCGTCACGGCGATGAGGACGACGTTCACTACGATGTTGGGTGCTGCAAGGCGCAGCAGCGTCGAGACGATAGGACCTTCGAGAAGTAGACGCGTCCGCGCAGCACCCGGCGCCGGCACGGACATCGCTGGTACAGCTTGGGCGATTGACCCGCTTCCGTTATTCATGGGCAACTCCTGCCCCATGGAGGGACTGGAGCAGCGCTTGGACGGAGCGTCTTGGGAAACCGGGCGGCTGCTTGAGAGCCCGATTGGGCGCGAACTATCCAAATTTGCAGCCGAGACGCAACGCATCATTTCTCGGCCCAGACTGAGAATTTTTCATGCCATTCCGGGGGAACTGGGTACTTGGCACCGTTAGCCGGCAAAGCCGACGTCAACCGGAGGACCCGATGCAGCGAACTCTACCCGACTGACGCCAAATGGGTCTTTCACGGTCTGCCTGCGGAAAATTCCCCTCCTGTTCTGAGGTTTCTCATGAAGGGGGATGATGCCGCGGCGCTGCCAGAGTTCAACCTGCTCCAGGCCTTCAAGGGCGCCGACCTGCACGTGAGCTTTCCGCTATTCTAGGCGACATTCAACCACGCGAGCTTAACCCACGCCGCGGGTGTGGGCCAAAGGCCAATGCACAGCTTCCGAACTCCATTACCGCACAAAGTATATTAGGAGCGAGTTTCCGAGGACGACGAGTCCAGCGATCGGCATGACTGACGGCTTCATCGAACTTGACGAGCATCGCCTGGACGTCCATGAGCACCTCCGAGATCTCGCCGCATTTAAGACGCTGCATGGCCGGCTGCAGCGCGGCCTTGCCAATGCAGGATTTCAGAAAAACTGTGGCGCATTCGTGGACGCTTCGGCAAATCCGTCCGCACCTACCATCGCAGCGTGGTGGCTCCCGCACTCGAGATCCATCTGGATGAGAGGTTTCGTCTCGAATTGAAGCCGTTCGAAATGACGTGTTCGCTCGTCGACGACCGCAATTATTTCCTCCTTTGGCTCGCGCTCCTCCTCGATGAGGGCTTGAAAGGTCGAGCATCAGATGAGACCCGTATCTATGACCTAGGGCGCACCGCACGCGATGGCATTGAGGCCGAGACCGTACGTGATCGGACTCACGCAGTCATGGACCGCGCCCCCCAAATGCTCAGTCCCTGGGGTTTCGATTGCGCTTCTCTGGACTCGTTTCGATTCCGGCTGGCACGGGGACATCTCCCGGCTGACGATATTGCTTCGATCTTCGAGCGAGAGAAGACAATATATCGGGGACATTGCGGCATCTCTCAAACTTAGTCTGACCTGTACGCCAAACTGTCATTTCACTGTCGGTTCAGCACTGTACAGGCGCCCGAGATCGATGTTGACATTCCTTTGCTTCGTGATTGAGAGCAACTCTTCGAACGTTTCTGGCACCCTGCCCATTGATTTCTGGCGGGCGACAAGCCGGTCATTGAAAATCAGGTCCGGCAGAAACTGGTTTCGGATGGGTCACGAGGAGGCACGGTTAAAGCGTTGGGGCGGGTCCAGTAATAGCTAAAGCGAAATGCAGCCTTTGGCTATTCTGGTTCTGCTTCGAACAAGGGAATCTGTCGATTTTCGACCAAGCGCGGGTGTTTAGAAAATGAGTGTCGCGCCGGACAACAATAGCAGAGCCAGCACCGCTTTGCGAAAGGCGCCCTCGTCGAGCTTGCCGTACAGCTTGAGGCCGGCCCAAGTGCCCGCGAGCACGGCGGGGAGCCCGATCACGAAGGCTATCAGGGTGTCGCGCGCCACAATTCCGGTGCCGCCGAGCCAAATGGCGATCATCGCGAAAGTTGCGACGCCCGCCGGTTGAAAAACCGCCCGCTGCTCGTCCTTCGGCCAGCCGCGCAGGCCTGACCAGATCGTCACCAGGATCCCCGCAAGGCCAGTCGCCCCGCCGAGTACCCCGCCGAAAAAAACCGATGGCCCCGTCCGCAGCATGTCCGGCGGTCTTCAAGTCCGGCAAGTGCGGGCGCAGCAAGCCGTAGATGCTGTACGCGATCAGGACGATGCCAATGCCAGCGCGCAGATGCACCGGCGCGATCCAACGCAGGAGTTCGACACCGAGCGGCACACCGAAAGCGCTTCCGATCAGGAATGGCAGCAGGCGTTGCAGTCTGATGGCCGCGCGCAGCTTCCATACCGAGTAGCTCTGGATCAGCAGACCGAACGCGACGATCAGCGTCGTCGCATGGGCGGGCTTCAACACATGCAGCCACGGCCCGGCCGCGATGACGCCGAAGGCGAGCCGGCCGATCCCGTAATGAGCGAGGCCGCAAAGGTCGAGGCGAGAAAGATAAAGATACTGAGAGCGTCTAGGCCATCCATCCTAATACCCCATCTGCCCGGCGGATCGCCAAGCCAAGACAGGGCAACGCTTGGCCGATTTCATTCGAGCAGCCTTACCGGTCCCCCGGCAGCTTTCCGCGCGAAATGGCCACCCGACATGTAGCGGGCGTCAAAGCCCGCTCTGCGCAAGGTGGCGGCGGTCTCACATCCGATGTGAAAGCCGTAAACGCAGAAGGTGACGACAGGCTCGGTCTTCGAAAGGTCGCCCATCCATTCGTCGACCCGCTCCGGATCGCGCCAGATGGCGCTGTCCATAATATCGTGCGATTTACTGCTGTAGTGCTTGGGGCGCGTGTCGATGATCTGCAGCGGCGTACCCGCCGCCACCATCGCCTTCACCTCGTCGACCGTAATGGATGGCACATCAGCAAACTGCTTCTGCTCCAGCCGTCGGGGTGGGGCGACTTTGACGGCGTCCTCGTATCGTCCGAACACCGCCTGCCAATCGATATTTCGCATGAATGCCGCGATATAGGCTGTCGCATTTGCTCCAAACTCGAGATGATAGGCGTGCTCATACATGTCCAACGCGAGGATCGGGATGCTGCCGGAGATGCTTTGAGTGTGATCCAATCCGAAGTGATTGATAAGCCGGCCATCGCGCGGTACGCAGCTCAGGAGCACCCAACCGGAGCCGCCCGATAAGGCGCCAGCCAGCGCTACAAACTCCTGGCGCCATCGATCCACCGAACCGAAATCCTTAGCAAGGGCACTCGCCATCGGCTCCGACACGGCCCTTCCGTCCCCGCCCAGACTTGCAAAATAGAGCTCATGCAAGAACGTCGAGTTGAGCGCGGCCATCTCGTCGCGCTTGAGACGGCCGATTGCCTCCCCCGACGTCGCCTTGAGGTCTAGCGTCTCAAGTTCCCGGCTGATGGCATTCAGCCGAGCAACGGCGCCACCGTAATTGTGCTCGTAATGGCTCTCGATAAGGCGCGCCGAAATGCCGTTGAGCGTCCAGGGACGGCAGAATAGAGGGGCAACGTGGTAATTCATGTTTCGACTCCACGAGAGATCTGGCGCAGCACCGGTCGGCGATAGGGCGGGCAGGCACGAACGATCGCATCGCGGGGCCCCGTAAGGCCCACGGAATTTCGCCGGGACGCGGGGGGTCTACGAAGCGTGCACAATTTCGCTGCGCGAAGCGGACGCTGTACACCCGCAACGTAGCCTTTGTCAGTCCGTCGGCTTCAAAGGACCGATTGCCTCCTCGAGATGACGGATGATAGCGCGTCGGGCAGCAGCATAGTCTTTCGTCGCCGGCGGTACGTCAGACCAATAGGTGACTTCAGCAGCGCCCCTCAAATCGGCCGGTACCTCATCAAAGGCGAAAACCTTGGTGGCAGCGGCCGCCTGTTCCGACGTGAGCCGAATTGGGACCTCGCTATCCGGAGCCAATCCGTCGCCCGCTAGGCCCTCGCGAATAACGGTAGGGATCTCGTTATCCACGGTGATGCCACGCGAAACGGCGACAACGGGCAGCCCCCGCTCCCTGGCGATGCGATTGAAATGAGCCGCCGCAACCTGGCTCTTGACGGAGCCGTGGAGACAGACAAACACGATCGTTGTTGGTTTACCTGACTCGGCCCCGGCGCGGTTGGTAGCGCCCGCGAGCAATCCGACCAATAGCAGGGCAAGAAGATGCTGCATGTCTGAGCTCCAAAAATGGGTTCCACGGCACGGGTGCGTGCCGCCGCGAACGGGAATCGAGCGGCAGCGTCGGGTATCCGGCCCGCACTGATGAATACTCAGGAGAGGCTGCGGGTGGTTCCAGCTACGCCGACCGGACCAATACGAGTGAAATCTATTGCGCGCAAAGCATCGTTTTTCTACCTTGCCAGAGTTTTTTTCATGAAGTGCCATCAATGATACGCCGTTTGCCGCCACTCAATGCTCTCAAAGCCTTCGAAGCTGCGGGGCGACACGAGAGCTTTACGCGTGCCGCCGAGGAACTGTGCGTCACACAGGGGGCGGTCAGCCACCAAGTCAAGGGGCTAGAGGCCGAACTCGGCGTCAAGCTGTTCAATCGCGAACGCCAGCGGCTGATCATAACGGAAGCGGGTCGCCAATATCTCGCGGTCGTGCGGGACGCGCTTGATCGCCTCGCCGTCGGAACCGAGCGCCTGGTGCAGCGACAAACCTCGGGCGTCCTTACGATCAGCACCTCGCCCGATTTTGCCGCAAAATGGCTTGTGCATCGGCTTGCGCGGTTTGTGGAGGCTCACCCGGGGATTGACCTCAGAGTCTCGGCGACTATGCCCCATGTCGACTTCGCGCGCGAAGATGTCGACATCGCGGTTCGTCACGGCGATGGCAATTGGGCGGGGCTCGACGTGACGCGTTTGACCTCGGAGCACTTGTTCGCTGTCTGCAGCCCCAAGCTCGTTACTGGACGTCACCATCTCAGCAAGCCTTCCGACGTGCTCAAATTTCCGCTGATGCAACTCGAAGACAGAAAGGACTGGTCGCGCTGGCTTGAGGCGGCGGGCGTCGTCGGAGCGGATACGTCACGGGGTCCGGTTTTGAACCGGGCGAGCATGCTTATAGATGCGGCAGTGGACGGGCAGGGCATTGCGCTTGCACGCACCGCGCTGGCCGCATGGGACCTCATCAATGGACGGCTGGTCAGGCCATTCTCCCTTTCGCTGCGATTGTCCAAGACCTACTGGATCGTCTGCCCGCAGGCCACGTCGACGCTCCCAAAGATAAAGGCGTGCCGCGATTGGCTGTTGGCGGAGGCTGCCGACGACGCTCGTCGTCTGAAGGAGATCGCTTCATCGCCGAAAGGGGTGCCCAAGCTCAGCCGTCCGACGATTGCTGCGCGATGACGACGGCGCTGGCGGATCCACCATCGCATTGCAGGAGCGCTCCGGTCACTGACACAAAAAAGCCTCGCCATCACAAACGTGCTACTGGCGTCGGGGCGGTCTTGCCTAAGCGGGTTGCGCGTGGCATGAAGGGTCCCACGGGGTTATCCGCGATTGCCCCGCGAGGCTACGGCTGAAAGATCGCGTCCCAGGCCAGTAGGGGACGCCATGCAGTCGATCAGCTCACCCGTTCTACGACAAATCGGATATGTAGCTCTGCCGGAACACCGCGCGTCCGGAGGCTTCGATCACGCAGCCGTGCATGCGGCGAGTGGCCACGTTTACGTTGCCCACACGGCCAACGATGCCGTGGATGTCTTCGATCCCGTATCGCAAAGACATTTGTATTCGGTCCCCCAGCTGCGCGGCGTCGCCGGAGTCCTCGTGAGCGATGAAGCGCAACTCGTCATCAGTTCCAACCGGGCCGAGAACACAATCGGCATCTTTGGTCCTGGCCCGGACCCGCAGGTGTCAAAAGTAGCTGTCGGTGTCCGCCCCAACGGCCTCGCCTACGATCATGTCCATAGACAAATCCTCGTTGCTAACGTCGGGGATCCGGCCATACCGGGCTCGCACACGCTCGCCGTCGTCGCGATCGATGAAGGGGCGGTGCGAGCCGAGATCCCAGTGGCCGGCCGCACCCGGTGGGCAATCTTCGATCCTGAGGCGCAGGCGTTTTATGTGAACATCGCTGATCCCGCCGAGATCGTCGTAGTCGACGCACGGCAGCCTCAGAGCGTCGCGCGCATATTCGCGATCCCCTCGGTTGGCCCTCACGGGCTCGATCTCGATCCCGACTCGCATCGCCTGTTCTGCGCCTGCGACTCGGGGGAACTGATCACGCTCGATGCGCGGTCCGGGAAGGTCCTGGGACGGAACCCCTTGAGCGGCTCTCCGGATGTCGTGTTTTTCGATCGCGTGCACAAACGCCTCTATGTCGCAGTAGGCGACCCGGGCACCATCGATGTATTCGTCACCAAATCGATGGAAAAGCTTGGAACTGTCGCAACCGAAAAGGGAGCGCACACCTTCGCGCTGACCCCTGCTGGCGACGAAATCTACGCGTTTCTACCGCAGAGTCACCGGGCCGCAATCTATCAGGCTGGTCACACGTGAAGCCGACCTGAAGGTCGAACTGTGCGACTTCATTAGAAAAACTGAGGCAAGGCGGAGAAACTATGCTTTGGCGGCTGAAAAAGAATGCACAGATACAGGTGCACACAAACCAAAGCATGGGAGCTCAGAATGAATGATCAGTTGCATCTCGGTAAGGCAGACCTGAATCCGGCGGGCCGGTTCAAGTGGCCAATGGATGTGGTCGAGGCTGCGGGCATCCCGATCGAAGCGAAGTTCTCCATTCTCGAGGCGTGGGAGGCTGATGAAAGGGCATTGCAGCGCGCGGAAGACGAAGGGATGGGCGGTGGCGAGCATGCGCATTTGCAGCGGGTACTAGAGGCGCTCAGCCAGCTCAAGGAAATCGGAGCTGGCGCATAATGCAGAAGGAGGCTGAGCATGAAATGGGTGACACGCGAGAAAGTAATGGTAGACCGGGTCGCCTGCCCATGGCTGATCCGCAAATTCATCGACCCGCAGGCGGAGTTCTTGTTCGTGCCCACCGAGCAGGTGATGGACGTGGCCAAACGCGAGGGAGCAACGCCCTATGACGTCAAGGGCGTCGAGTTCGGACACCACGGCAAGGAGTGCTCTTTCGATGCATTGGTGAAAAAGCACGGACTCACAAGTGATCCGGCGATCGTTCTTCTGGCAAAGATCGTGAATGGCGCCGACACGGACAACTCGCTCTGGAATCAGCCGGAGGCCGCGGGGCTGAATGCGATCGCCGAAGGCTTTCGGCATCTTGGGTTCAAGGACGATCACGAATTAATCGCAGCCGAGTCCATCGTCTACGATGCGCTCTATGGATACTGTCAGGAGATGGTGCGACGCGGCAAGCCTGACGGACAGTATCGCTGACCGACGTCGGAACGCGAGAGGACTCGCGGGGCACGCGGCGGACTGCCTGCCGAAAAAAAGCGCCTGGCCTTCGCCGGGCGTCGCTCAACCCGTGCTTCGAGCCCGGGCGATCTCCTCCGCACCGTAACAGACCGCTCGGAAGACCTGGTTGCTTTCAGAGTTTGGCGAACCGCCAAAGAAGGGCTTGCCAAAGAAGGGGTTGACATATTCCCAGACAACCTCCCCCTCTCTAGTCACCTCGAAGAAGCGGCCAAAGGAAGACTCGGTGATTAACGTATTGCCATTCGGCAGGCGTTTGGCATTGCCGATGCGCGGCGAGAAGAAGTTCCAAGCCGGTTTGTCCTGGCCGTCCACTGCCGCATCTATGAGCATGCTCGCGCTGTTCAGAACCGGACCGTGAGCAACGGGATCCGGGACGCCTAGCGCAGAGCAGTTGGCTCGGAAAGGTGGTCGCTGGCCGTGATCTCTTACCCCGGCGTATGGCGCGCCTGGCGCTTCACGCAGCTCGTCTCCAGTAACAAAATACCGCGTCATCAATAGTGGGTAACGCGATGTGGCGGACCTCCGATTTGAACCCCCGATTTCTCTCGGGCGCGCCGGCTAGTCGGTTGACACGATCCACTGCATCGTTGGCGTCCTCCTCTGAGACGGAGTGGCCGCCGATCAGGCGCCAACTCTTGCCTGTTGTTGGTGAGTTTATGGTGAGTCTGGCTTTCGCGTCCCTTAGACCAGTTTGCGTAAGTCAGGTGACGTTTCGTATTGGCGACCTCACCAACCCGATCCTCAAGCCCTGGGTCATCGAAAAAATGCGCGAGCAGAATGCGCTCGCGGCGGCCGGCAAGCGCGCCTTTGAGGCTCGCGCGAGCTGCCGCCCCGGCGGCGTCCCGGGATTTCTTGTCATGGGCCGCGTCAACCCGCTTTTTTCCTGCAGGGGAAGAACGAAGTCATCCTGATCAACGAGGGCGGACCGGAGTTGCGCCGCGTCCACCTCAACGTTCCGCATTTGGCGAACCCAAAGATCAGTCCCTATGGCGAGTTGGTCGATCACTACGAAGGCGGCGACACGCTGGTGGTCGATACCATCGGCCTGTCGGATGACACCTTGCATCGATAATTACCGCACACCGCACACGACGCAGTTGCATGTCGTCGAGCGCTTCAAGGTGACGAACGACGGAAAGACGCTTGAGGTGACAATCCAGGTCGACGATCCGCGCACGTTGGCGCAACGCAGCAGGGTCGCTTTGCGAACTCGATCCTGCCCGTCAAGACGTAGGTTTCTTGGGCAATTTCTTGGGCGCGATTTTTTCGGGGTCAGCTAAGTGCTTGATAAGCTGGTCGGAGTGGCAGGATTTGAACCTGCGACCCCCTCGTCCCGAACGAGTTGCTCTACGTCGGTTCGCGCAAATCGAGATCGCGGGAACGGAAGGACAACGAGTCGTGGGATTTTTCGTGGGTTTTTGACCCCTATTCGTGGGCATTAAGCCCGTTTTGTTCGCTTTCATCCGCAATTGGGAACATGGACAGACATTGGGGCAATAAGAGGAGCGCTTGAAATATAAGGATTTATGAGGTTTCAGGTGGCGACCCCGGCAGGAATCGAACCTGCGACCTTCAGCTTAGAAGGCTGTTGCTCTATCCGCTGAGCTACGGGGCCGCGATGATTGTTCCGACTTGGCGCGCCTGTCCTGCGCGATCCGATTTCCGCGTGCGCCTGGGAACGATCGACCGGTACCATACCATGATCTGAGCCCTGGCAACATGAGAGGAACCAGTCGCTGCAGTGTGAGATGGGGAGTTGCTCCTGCTCCCGTCCGTCACGTGTTAGCACATCATTTGTCTGCTTCGGATTAATAGACGGCGGCTGGGTGTGAAAGCCGTGGATGTCCGGGCGCGGCATGGGGTTCGGCTGAGTTTGCCCATGTCCTCTCGCAAGACCATCTGGACTTTGCGGGTCCGGTGGGCAAAGCTGAGGTAACAAACTGGGAGGATTTCAATGAAAACTTCGCGTCTGTCGGCGGTCATTTGGGCGATCGCCCTTGCGGCCATGTTCCAGGCGGGCGCTGCTCGCGCCGAGCTCAAGAAGCAATGGATCGACTACAAGGACGGCGACAAGCCGCTATACGGCTATCTCGTCTATGACGACGCCGTTGCCGGCAAGCGCCCCGGCGTCCTGCTGGCGCACAGCCGCGCCGGCATGTCGGAAGCAACCCTTCGGGATTCCGACATGATTGCCAAGATGGGGTACGTGGTGTTCGCCGCGGATATCTTCGGCAAGGGCGTCTTGCCGAAGGAGGTGCCGGAGATGACGGCGCTGACCACCATTTATAACCAGGACCGTCCGCTGATGCGCAAACGCGCCACGGCGGGCTTCGATGTGCTCAAGGCGAACCCGCTGGTCGATGCCATCAAGCTCGCAGTCATCGGGTACTGTTTCGGTGGTACGGTGGCGGTCGAATTGGCGGAGACCGGCATTCCGATCGTCGGCATGATCTCGGTGCACGGCTCGTTCCGCAACTTCAGCCCGGAAGCGGCGAAGAACATCAAGGGCCGGGTGTTGATCCTGCATGGGGCCGAAGATCCGGTGGCGCCGCTTACCGAGGTCAGCGCCCTGATCGACCAGCTGCGGGCCGCCAAAGTCGACTTCGAGCTGCAGCTCTTCAGCGGCACCCAGCACGCCTTCACCAATCCGCAGAACGCCGCCGAAGAGCGCGCCGACCGCGAATACAAGGTAGCGGTGCCGCGATTCTTGAAAGAGGCGTTCGGGACAGAGACTGCATCAAAGTAGATTGCAGAATGAGAGTCCCGTAGGCCGGAATGAGCCACCGGGTCCGCCTGCCATCGGGCCGGCCCCCGGTCCGGCCTCTGGCCAGCCCGCCGCGGCGAGGGTGGCGCCTCGACGCCGACATTGGGCGGTGGCTGCGGCGGGAGTGAAGCCGATGGTTTGGCAACAGCTCAACCCATCCGACAGATCATCTCCACTCCGCCGGCGGCCCCACGAGGCGGGCCAGCGCCTCCGCCCCCGACATTGCGCGTCGATGCCGCCGTACCTCGCGATGATCGCGACTCAGGCGCAACACATCAAAGTCAATGAGGCCGGCCGCACGCAGTGCCCCGAGGTCGCGCCAAAACGCCGGCCACAGACCAAGCCTAAGATCGGCGACCAGCACCTTGGTCGCCAGATAGGAGCCGACTTTCCGATAACGCCCGGCAATTTCGGGACGCTCGCGCGCATAGGCGACGAGGCCGCTCCCGGCCTCCGCCCAATGGTTGGAAAGATTGTCGTCGCCCCAGAACTTCTCCCACAGCGGCTCGGACAGAAGCTGCGCCCCGCCGTGCCGGGCAAGCCGGATCAGGAATTCGCGATCCTCGATCAGCCGCAGCCGCTCGCAGAACCCGCCCACGGCCAGCGCGGCCTCGCGCCGCACCGTAATGCTGGTCGCTTCGACCGGAACAAGATCGCAGATCAGGGCCCATTCGAATGCTCGCGCGGCAAGGCGGATCGCCGGAATGCGTGCCTCGCGGGACCGTTTGCGGTCATGCCGGATCGCCGAGCTCAGCGTGCAGACGAGGTCCGCATCGGCCGCAAAAGCCGCGAGCGGGGCCGCAAGGCGACGTGGCAGATAGGCATCGTCGCTGTCGATAAAAGCCACAATGCCGGCGCGCGCGGCTTTGAGGCCGAGATTACGCGCCGCGCTAGGCCCGCCGTTGCGTTCGGCCGTGATCGCGCGGATGCGCGGGTCGCAAAGCGTGGCGAGATAATCCGCCGTGCCGTCACGCGAGGCGTCGTCGACGACGATCAGCTCGAAACGAACGCCATCCTGCGCCAGCACGCTCGCGATTGCCCGCGGCAGGCTGTGCCGGCGATCGTAGGTCGCCAGCACGACGGATATGTCCGGTGGGCGGGTCCCGGGAACGTCGTTCATGGCCGGGCTGTATCAGCGCGGCGGGCGGAATTCCAGAACGGGGTTTGTTTCGAGGGGATCAAGGCGCACGATCGAGGCGTACCCTCGGATTGAACGAAGTGAAATCTGAAACGATTCGCCAACGCCGGCGCCGGTTCTCGCTCTGCGCTCAACCCGGGCTGCGCTACCTGAAGGTTTTTTCAGCCTTTTTTTGCGGGGGCTTTCCAGCCAATCTTCGGGGCATCAAAGGAGGTCGTCATGAGTGCAAAGCAACTCTCCCAAAAACTTGCCCAGATGGAACTACCGCTAACCGAGGAACTTGTGGTACCTAGACCCGAAACAATAGGGTTCTTCACCCTCTGGGTGCGCGGCCTTAAAAATTGGAAGCAGAGCACGCTTGCCAGCTTTGCAGAAGTTTCGGTTTCCACGATCGAGCGAGTGGAGCGTGGCGAAAAGGTCAGTGATGAATGTCTCGAACGGATCGCGCAGGCACTGGGTTACGAGCGCGGGTACTTTACTACGCCGCGTCGCCCCAAGCCTCCTGAGGAGGCTATTTCTGATCTCTACAAAACGTGGGGCCATCTTGAAGCGGTGGACGTGCAGCCGCTCCGAACACAGGCACAAGTACGCAAACTGATCGATACGCACGCCTACCTCGTTCACCGACCCGACGTAGACGATGCGTTTGAGCCGGAAATTGAATCGCTTGTTGAATGGATCGATGTTGCGTCATCCGTCATCAACTCACCGAAGGACGGCGAGAATTGCAAGGAAGGTCGGCGGCGTGCCCTTTACAAGAAAATTCTTGATTGCGTGAAGAGTCTCGAACACAGCGGAGTAACAGTTCTGTGCGGTATCATGGATGCGCCTCAGGACGGGCTGCCAGAATGGAAAGTAGCTGTAATCTCAGTAACACCTAAAAGCCGTGATCCCGGGGCGATCAAACGCCGCACTATTTTTGTTGATCGCCGCTGTGTTGAATTGCCTCCGATAAACGCCGTTTGAGTGCGCCGGACCACGATGCACATGGTCAGGCTGTACCCGGCGCAGGAGGATGTTCGTATCAAAGAGGACGCTCACCTAGCCTCGAGCGTCATAAAAGCTTTCCCGGCTAACAGCTTCATCCGAAAGAGGGGGCGTGTGCGGCATGCCCTTGGCCGAATCGCGCCATACGCGGGCTCGGTCAGCCGGCGACAGCGGAACGGCTCCACGTGGCGGCACCTGTTCTTCAAGAAGATGTCGCAGGTAATCCGGCAACGCCATGCCTTTACCCCTCACACCACCACCTCCTGCTCCGTTCGCCCCTCCCCGCCGAACACCCGCAGATACCGCGCGATCTCCTCCTCCGTCCCGGTCGCCTTCCTGGGATTGTCCGACAGCTTGACCGCCAGACGGCCGTTGGCGGCCGTGACCTTGCAGACCAGCGAGATGGCGCGCAGGCCGTCGTCGGCTTGCGGGGCACAGCCGTCGAAATCGTTGGTCAGGTTGGTGCCCCAGCCGAAGCTCATGCGCGTCTTGCCGGCGAAATGCCGGTAGGTGGCCACGATGGTGTCGGTATCGAGCGCGTCGGAGAACACCAGAAGTTTGTCGCGCGGGTCGCGGCCCTTCTCTTTCCACCACGCGATGATCTCCTCCCCGCCGGGCACCGGCGGCGCCGAGTCCGGCCGGAAGCCGGTCCAGTCGGCAACCCAGTCCGGCGCGCCGCGCAGGAACGCGGTGGTGCCGAAGGTATCGGGCAGCACGATCAGGAGATTGCCGCCATAATACCGCTCCCAGTCGCGCAGCACCTGGTAGGGGGCGGCCCGCAGCTCCTCGTCGTCGTTGGCGAGCGCTGCCAGCACCATGGGGAGCTCATGGGCGTTGGTGCCGATCGCCTCAAGCTCTGAGTCCATGGCGAGCAGCACGTTGCTGGTGCCGATGAAGGCCGCGCCGAGCCCCTCCTTCAGCGCTTCCACGCACCAGCGCTGCCATAAAAAGCCATGCCGCCGGCGGGTGCCGAAATCCGAAATGCGCAAGGCGGGCAGCCCTCGCAGCCGCTCCACCTTCGCCCACAGCTTGGCCTTGGCGCGGGCATAGAGCACATCGAGGGTGAAACGGCCGTAGCGCCGTAGCGCTGCGCGCGAGCGCAATTCGTTGATGATGGCGAGCGCCGGAATCTCCCACATGGTGGTGTGGGTCCAGGGCCCGCTGAAATTGAGCTCGTACTGGCCATCGACGCGATGAAGCTCGTATTCGGGCAGCTGGAACTCGGCGAGCCAGGCGAGGAACTTCGGATCGAAGATATGAGCGCGGCCGTAGAAGCTGTTGCCGGCAAGCCAGATCATCTCCTTCTTGGTGAAGCGCAGCGTGCGCGCATGATCGAGTTGATCACGCAGTTCCCGCTCGTCGACCTCCTCTGCGACGCGCACCCGCGCGGTGCGATTGATCAACGAAAATGTCACTTGGACGTCGCGATAGAGGCCCCAGATCATCTGCAGCATCATGAGCTTGTAGAAATCGGTATCGAGCAGGCTGCGGACGATCGGATCGAGCTTGAAGGTGTGGTCGTAGACCCGCTTGGCGATGTCGGTCGAGATAGTCACGATGGTCTCCGCCGTCGGCGGGGTAGGATCGCGCAGGATAGGTCGAGCTGTCGCGAAACCATCCTCTGCATCGCCACGCGCCGGGGCTCCCGGTGGTCTCGCTCAAGTTTATCATCGGGCCGGCCCAAGCCTCGACCCGGCGGCTCAACTTATCTTACATAATATTACAGCCCGAACGCATGCAACACCCGTCGGGTTGCTTGCTGTTCCCTGTCGCCTGAACGCGCTATCAAAACTAGAGTGGGATGACTTTTCTTCGAATCGTCATCCCACTCTACCTTATTGTTGGAGCGTAATCTTTTCCGAAAACCGTGCCCACTTTTCGAGATCATGCTCCAGCCACCTCACCGCGAGCGCCGCTCCCGAGCCTTTGGAAGCGAAGGGCTATTCGACAGTCATCCGCACGCTTGGCTTTCATGTCGGCGTCGTCACGGCGCGCAATCGCCACCAAACCGGAATATCCACAGATTGCAACGATTCGATTGAGTTGATTTCGTATTAAGTCGGCGACCTGACCGACGGCACTACGTAATTATGCTTCTTCGCGGGTATCTTAATTGCCCCATGCGCTGAGACGAGGCAATTGAGCCGCTGCTGCAGCTCGGTCCTCGGTCCTGCGCGACCGTTCTTCAATCCGCCGCCGATGCTCGCTGGCTAACGGTCGTGTTCGAGGCGCGAGGGGGTGACGAGAGCACGGCCAATTTCGCTTGTCGTGCTCTTTGTCGGGCAGATCATCCGCGGGTTGTTCGCCGAATTCGCCAACCGGCCGCCAAGCCTTCCTCGCCAACCTCATTCAAGGGAGGGCGAAGTGCCAGATTTGCCCAGGTTTGACAATGCGATTTCTTTCTCCCGGCACGCTCGCCAATCGGCTGCTCGCTCCCCGCGGCCTCGCCTCCTGATCTTCGTCGTCGCGTACCATGCGGAAACCACCATTGACGAGGTATTGACCCGCATCCCCAGTGCGATCGCCGAGCTCTATGACACAGAGGTACTCGTGCTGGACGACGCCTCGACCGATCTTACTTTCGAGCGCGCGAGCGCCATTCGCCTGCCGTTTCCCCTGACGGTGCTTTCCAACCCGGTCAACCAGGGTTATGGCGGCAACCAGAAACTCGGATACGTCTATGCCTTGAAGCACGGCTTCGATTTCGTGGCGTTGCTGCACGGAGACGCTCAGTACGCCCCCGAATGCCTGCCAGACCTTATGCGCCCCTTGCGAGAGGGCTCGGCGGACGCTTGTTTCGGTTCGCGGATGATGAGGAAAGGCGACGCCCGCCGAGGCGGCATGCCGCTGTACAAATTCTGGGGCAACCGTATCCTGAGCTGGTTTCAGAATCGGATGCTGCGAACGACGTTTACGGAGTTTCATTCGGGATACCGAGTCTATTCGGTCCAGGCACTCAAGCAAATACCTTTCACGCTCAACACCAACGACTTTCATTTCGACACTGAGATCATTATCCAGTTCGTCCGGGCTGGCTTGCGCATCGTCGAGCTTCCGATCCCGACCTACTATGGCGATGAGATCTGCCGGGTCAATGGGATCAGGTATGCGTGGAACGTCGCTCGCGCGGTGCTAAAGGCGAAGGCGCAGGAGCTCGGCCTATTTTACGATCGCCGCTTCGATTGCGCCAAACAACAGCCAAACGCACACTATCAATTGAAAATGAATTACAAGAGCCCGCATTCGTTGACGCTAGAGGCCGTGACGGCAGGTTCTCGCGTCCTCGATCTTGCTTGTGCGGGTGGCTACATGGCGGCGGCCCTCAAGCGGCATAAGGCCTGCCAGGTGGTCGGCGTCGACCTGCATCCGTCGAATCCGAACTTCGCTCTCGACGCCTTCTACCAGTGCGATCTCAACCGCGGTCTGCCGCCGCTGCGGCTCGATAATTTTGATTACATATTATTGCTTGACGTCATCGAGCATCTCGCCGAGCCGGAGCTGTTCATGGAGCGCCTGCGCGATGCGCTTAAATTTTCGCCCCACGTCAAATTAATCGTCAGCACAGGCAACATCGGTTTTTTCATCACGCGGTTCGCCCTTCTGCTTGGTCAATTCAACTATGGCAGGCGCGGGATCCTCGACATCACACATACCCGATTGTTCACGTTCGCTTCGCTGCGCCGCCTGTTCGGTCAAGTCGGTTTTCATGTAGTCGAGGTGCACGGCCTGCCCGGCCCCTACCCTTTGGCGCTAGGCGATGGCAGGATCGGCCGCTTCCTCGTCCGTCTTAACGATCTGTGGATTCGCCTGTCGAAAAAACTGTTCTCCTATCAAATATTCATGGTGGTGCAGCCATATCCTTCCGCGGATTACTTGTTGCAAAGCGCCCACGAGCACACCACGGCTCGCGCCGCCTGCCGGTGACCCCGAAAGGGAAACGCGGGGGAAGCCATGGCTGACGCGCAGCGGATCAGCACGTTGACGGTACGGACCATCAGCCGCGCGGCGATCGATGTCGCTGCTTTCGCTGAGAAGGCGGTCGCGAAGGCGTGGCCCAGCTACATGTTGATCCTGCTGCTCCAGAGCAAGGTCATCTGGCGTATCTGGGAGATCAGGGACATCACGTACGGCGACACCAGCAGCTATTTTGAGGCCGCGAGAAAATGGGCTGACGGGTTCCTCGTTGATATTGTCTGGTCGCCGCTCTACACGGCGTTTTATGGCTCCTTTCTGTTCGTGACCTCGGATCCATATAACGCGACGATCATGCATCGCGGGGTCATCGTGCTTGTAGCAGCTGTCGGCGTGCTGTTCGTGCTGCGCCAGCTTTTGCCGCCAAGCCTGGCGCTCCTGGGGGCGGCGTGGTGGGCCATTCTGCCGATCAACTACAATACGCTGTTCGAGGTTCACCTTTTCGCATTCTTGCCGATATTGCTGGTGTGGGCGCTGGTGCTCGGCAGGGACGCCCCGTGGGCGCGCGGGGCTGGGCTCGCAATCTTGGCGACTTGTGTGGTCCTGGTGCGTAACGAATTTCTCGTCGCCGCCATCGTCATGCTTTTGCTCTGCATCGTTCACGAACGCCGTCGCTCGCCGAAAGGGGAACTCTTTGCACCCGCCTACGGAATTCCACTTGTGGCCGGGATCACGCTGTGCGGTCTGGCGTACTGGAGATCGATCATAAAGTTTCCCAACATTTGGCCGCGTCTTGAAGTAAAGCACGCGCTCAACATGTGCCAAGTCTACGCCTTTGGCTATCAGCAGCAGCACCCGGAATGGACCGCAAGCCCGTGGACGGAATGCCAAGCGCTCGCTCGCTCAACCTTCGGCGTCGACTATCCGTCGATCGGTCACATGCTGTTGTCAAATCCCGTGGCGACGCTCACGCACGCTTGGTGGAACCTGGGCTTGATCCCGAATGGCTTGGAGGTCCTGCTGTTCAACGCGAGGGCCGGCAGCTTTGATCCGGATTACGCGCCGACTCATGTGGCAACCTATCCACTCGTCCTGGGCACATTGGTTATCGTGTTGCTCACTGCCGGGGCGACACTCGCCTGGCGCGCGCGATCAAAAATGCCCTTGTCGTGGATCTCCAATCGAGCGATGATCGCCTTCCTGCCCCTGTTGGCGATGGCCATTCCGGTCGTGCTTACGCAGCGCCCGCGGCCTTCCTATTTCTTCTACGTTTCCGTTATCGTCATAGCGACAACCATGGGCGCGATCGCCTTAATGCTTCGGCGTCGGCCAGAAATCTGTCGCAGCTTGAATATCGGCGCGCTCGCGGTCGCGAGTGCGTTGATCCTGTTCATGCCGCGCCAGAGCCTGCCGTCATATTTGCCTCCCGGTCGCCCAGTTCTGCAAAAGCTCAAACATTTGGCACCGCACCGTGCCCTATTGCTCAAAAATCGGGGCCGCATCATCCTTGGCCATTGGTCCTCAGAGGTCGCGTCATACTTGGACCTCAACCCAATCCAACACCTCAACTCAATCGAAGGACCAAAGACCGCCTTCGACAACAGTCTGTTGCGAAACTGGGACGGGATGACTCCGCTCGAGCAGTATCTGGCCGAACAACGAGTCGATATTCTTTATCTCGATCCCAGCGAATTGGCATGGCTGCGTGCGCAGCCGCAAGCCAAAAATGTGCTCGACAACCCCCGCGCGGCGGGCTGGCTCACTCTCGCGCACGAGGAACGGAGCGACGGGAGCTGGGCCTTGCTCACGAAAATGTAGCTGCTGACCTATGGCGACAGCAGCAAATAATCGAACATCTCCCGCAAGGTCGTCATCGACCACCTGCGCCGTGACATTGTGTCGGAACGGTGTTGGGGCCCATTGCTCGCGCTCAGACGGTGCCGTGAATGTATAGCCTCGCGCACTTACTTTCTCATTTGCACTGTAGTCAGACTGAACTGGTGCTCGATGTGGGCGCCAATTCCGGTCAGTTCGCATTGGAACTGTTCAATGCAGGCTTTACCGGGCGGATAATTTCCTTCGAGCCGCTCTCCTCGGCGCATGCGGCTCTCCGCAAGGTGGCACGAAACAACCCAAAGTGGGAGGTCACGCCGCGCTGCGCACTCGGCGCTACAGTTGGCAGCGCCGTCATCAATATTGCCGGAAACTCTTACTCGTCATCGTTACGACCGATGCTCGAGCCCCACTTGGCGGCTGCGCCGCAATCGGCCTACGTCGGCACCGAGATTGTCCCTGTGGAAAAATTGGGAAGCGTGATCGCGCGAAGATTTCCAGGTGGTGCCCCCCGCTTCGCCCTAAAGATCGACACGCAGGGCTTCGAGAGCGAAGTGCTCGATGGGCTTGGGGCGCATGTCGAGCGGTGCGCGGCTATTCTGTTGGAGATGCCGCTTGACTCCCTCTATGGCGGCGCCGCGGATTTGCCGACCCTATTTGATCGCCTGGTTAAACACGGCTTTCGCTGCGTCGGACTGTCACCCGGATATAAAAATCCTCGAACCGGAGATGCTATCGAGGTAGACGGCTTATTCGTTCGCGATGTTTGGGCCGGTCGGTCGGCTTTCCCCTTGTTGACGTCGGTGCCCCCTCACCTTTCTGGCGAAGCCTTGGCGCGGCAACGGGACATAATTGCTTCGTGGCGGGCCGCCGGCTTCAGGCCGATCAGCGTTAATGGTCCGTCGGAAATTGCACGGTTGGCGGCTCTGCACCTCGACATTGAGATCGAGCCGATATCTGAGGACGGCAAGCCCTTCATTAGCGACATCCTGGCCGCGATAAAAAAAAGAGGATGCGCACGCGCGGGTATTGTCAATGCCGACTGCGAGGTGCTTGGCTACCCCGATCTCGCTCTCACACTTGCCGCTGCTCCCGAGAATAGCGTGCTATACGCAGAACGCGTTGACATCGGTGACGGTCGCCTTCCGACCTTGGGCGAATGCAACAGTTTCGATGCCTTCTTCTTCGACACTAGCATTTTGGGCACCATAAACGACCGGCACTTCCGGCTCGGTGAAACGTGGTGGGACTATTGGCTTCCCCTTCGGTTAGCGGCCGAAGGCGCAACGCTCGGTAACATCGACGTGCCACTCATTCGCCACCGAAGACATCCGACCCGTTGGAACGAAGAGCAGTGGATGCGCTGTGCCCGACATATGTGTACCTCGCTGAAGGAGTGGAGCGCGCAAAACACGTTGACGTCCTTCTTATCCTCACTCAATGGCATCCAGCATTTGACGATGCCCGATCTCGAAGATCTTTCAAAAATAGGTGCAGCGTGTTTCGAGTGGCTGCGTACCAGGAAATTGCCGCGCAAGATGGCATTTCTTCCCGACGAGATGGGCAGCGTCGAAGCACTGCTTCAGGACGCTTATCGCAGTTTCTCAAGTAGGGTAGGTGACCCCGCGGTTGACAACACCGAACTGGCGGCCGCCAAGGCCGAACTAGCTGCGTTCAAGGCGTCGACATCCTGGCGCATCACGGAGCCCCTTCGGCAATTCGCGAGCCTCCTGCGTTAGAAACGTCGGTGCATCGGGTCGATGTTCGACAACATTTCCGCTTGACTGCGAAGAACTGTGCCAGTGGATGGCGACCAGCTTTGTCGCGAACTAATCAGCGCCCGCACGATTTACGGATCGCGGTAAATGGAGATTGAGAATGGGAATAGTGCATCCCGGTGTTCCGGAGAGGCTGACGCTTTGGCTGAGAGATGAGGCGGCAGCGAAGGATTTTATCGAGACCGGGACCTATTTGGCCGGTACTGCCCTGTGGGCAGCGCAGCACTTTGATCGAGTCATCACAATAGAGGCTGACCGGCAGCTTTACGAGGCGGCTAGGAAGCGATTGGCGTCACACACGAACGTCGATGTGCGCCTGGGCCGAAGCCAAGACGTGCTTGCAGCCCTGGTTCCAAAGTTGAGCCGGCCAGCCTTGATGTGGCTCGATGCTCACTGGTGTGGCGGTGATGTAGCGGTGGCGGGCGAGAGCGAGGAATGTCCGTTGCTGGAAGAAATTGCAACCATCGACGCGGGGATAATGCAACATCTCATCCTGATCGATGACGCACGTTTTTTCCTTAATCCTCCCCCGCCGCCCCACAAGCGCGAACATTGGCCGTCGGCCGGCGCCGTGATAGAGCAGTTGCGGGCGAAGTATGATGGTTATGTCGGCGTCGCCGACGATGTGATTATTCGACTGCCATTGGCCTTACGAGATCCATTCGAAGCCTTCATAAGTCGCAGGTCACGGGCGACGCTACGCACGGTTATCAAGCAAGTGTTTGCCCGAGCCGGGCGGGTACCGGCCTAGAACCGGCTCACCCTCACTCCGGTTAGTTTCGTTGCTGTATCGGTCAGCTGACTTTGGCAAATTGAATCTAGAGGCTAGCCCGGTCGGTCAACCCAGCCCGCGATGATCGTGGAGTTTATCATCGGGCCGGCCCACCGGGTCCGGCCTCTGGCCGGCCCGATGGCAAGCTCCGGCCGGGCCCGGTGGCTCAATGCGAGCTACAGGTCCGCGGCGCGGAGCGCAATAGCCGGCCGGTCGACGCATTCGCCAAGGCGGGCGCAGAATGCCGGTCGCGAAAGTTTGCGAATCATCCCCAAATCGTGGGATGTCATGGGCGTTGGAAGCGACGATATCCGCCAGAATCGTAAGAACGCTTTCGTAATGATGTTGGTCCCGGTCCTCACTCCGCATGGCTTGCTGACCCTCAGGGAAACCGGGGACGCATTGGGATTAGACCGCGAGCGGGGCTTAAGCCTGGAGCAGGCATTTGCACAAGGCTCCGGTCATGGACTTCTGTGGCTCGGCGCCAACGAAGTCGGCACGGCTCTGCCTCCGGTGCTGTCGTATTGGCGGGAGCTTGGGACGCGATACGTGACGGCATTATGCGCCGTTCCCGGCATCGGCGAGAGCTTCAACAAGCCGCCCGTGGAGGCGCTTGCCGACGGTGGGCTGGACAAGATGGCCGCCGCCGTTCCGCCGATGGACGGCGCGGAATATGTGACGACGGCGGTCTTGGCCGGGCTGTGGCGCGACATCGACGCGGCTTTCGACGCCGAACTGGCTGGCGCCGGGCTTTCCGTCCAGGAGTTTCTCAAGAGCCGTCATCCGGCCTGGAACCTGGTCGGACGGGTGCATTTCAACCTCGCCGAAAACAGAAAGGACGAGGAGGCGCCGTTTGCGTTTCTTGCGACCTACACGACACGGCTTTCGGCCGAGGCCAAGGCGCAGCATTTGCCCCTCGGCAAAGCCTTGCAGGAGTACGCCGGGGCAAGAAACCGCGAGCGGCTGCTGTCTCTGCTGATGCCGGTGCAGCGCGCTGCCGAGCATTGTCCGTGGCTGAAAGTCATGGTCGATGCGGGCGAGGTCTTTCATCCGCTACGCTGGACCCCGCTGCAGGCGCTGCAATTTCTCAAGGATGCACCCGCGCTCGAAGGCGCAGGGGTGGTGGTGCGCATGCCGGCGAACTGGCGGATGAACCGTCCGGCACGCCCGCAGGTCAAAGCGACGGTGGGCAGCAAGGCGCCGTCACATCTGGGGATGGAGTCGCTGCTGGATTTTCAGATGGAGGTCACGCTCGACGGAGAAAATCTATCGGCGGCCGAGATCAGGCGACTCCTGG
>WNFT01000548.1_pt1 | contig 30974 bp, 29 predicted proteins | sample 5400191 | NCBI WGS metagenome assembly WNFT01 (sample SAMN13153359, study PRJNA577476) | soil metagenome | isolation source: 80 cm saprolite under Madrone tree | place: USA:California | collected 2016-06-14 | reverse complement strand
GTACGCATCGAGAAGCCTTTCGGCATCAGGCGCTGGCTCGCGCTGGCCGGCGCCGTCTATGGCCTCCTTCATTTCGCGGCTCAGGGCAAGGGGTGGGAGTACCACCTCTATCCGCTGGCGGTCTTCCTCTGTGCGCTAGCGTCCGTTCCGATCGCCGCGCAAGCGGAGCAGGCCCAATCCGTGCGCTGGTCTCGCGCTCTCGCCTCGGTCGTGCTCGTCATCGCCATCGCTCTGCTTGGCGTCAAGGGCGTGGAGGCCGCCGACGCCCGCTGGATCACCGAAAAGGAGGCTCGCGTCTCCTCCCTGGTGCGCGACCTTACCGGCCTCGCGGGCCCCGGCGACTCGGTGCAGGTCATGGACGTGACCGAGGGTGGCATTCACGCGCTCCTGCGGCTCCACCTGCGACAACCGACGCGCTTTCTCTACGACTTCCACTTCTTCCACGACGAGCGGGATCCGCGCATCCAGGCCCTCCGTGCCGAGTTCGCCGGCGATCTCGAGCGCGGCCGTCCCGCCGCCGTCGTGGTCTTCCGCGACACCTGGCGACGCCAAGGCTATGAACGGCTGAAGGAATTCTCGGCGGTGGGCCGGCTCCTCGAGCGCGAGTACACGCTCGCCGTCGAGGGCGACGGCTACCGGATCTATGCGAAGCGCGGCCGTTCTTAGCGTCATCCGGGCCTACGAGGACCGAATAGTCCGCGGCTACTGCTGGGGACGCTTCTGGATTCTCCGCCAGCGCTTCCTCGACGAGATCGGCCAGTACCTGCCCGAGCGCGGCCGGGTGCTCGATCTGGGCTGTGGGTTCGGTCTCTTCTCGCTCTACTACGCGAGCATCCATCCAGGGCTGCGCCTCGAAGGCTTCGACCGCAATCCTCGCCGGATCGCCATGGCCCGGGCGGCGGCGGGCAAGCTCGGCTTGCGCAACGTCCGCTACGAGGTCGGCGACGTGATGGACTTCAAGGGGGGCGAGACCTTCGACGCGGCCTACATGCTCGACATCGTCCACCACATTCCGGAGCAGGCGGTACGCCCCCTGCTCGAGCAGGTCGCCAAGATCCTGCCGCCGGGCGGGCGGCTTCTCATCAAGGACGTGGATCGACGGCCCTTCTACAAGCGCTGGTTCACGCATGCCCTCGACAAGGTCATGGACCCGGGCACCGCCGTGCGCTACTGGGACGCCGACGATCTCGCGCGGCTGATCCAGGAAGTCGGCTTCACCGTTCACCGCCATCTGATGGTGGACTTCCTGCCGTACCCGCACATCCTCTATATAGGCGAGCGGCGGCCGTGACGCCGACGCTCCTGCGCGCGGAAGGGCTGACCGCGGGCTACGGCAAGATGCCCATCCTCCACGACGTCACCCTCGAAGTGCGTCAGGGCGAGATGGTCAGCGTGATCGGTCCCAACGGCGCGGGCAAGTCCACCGCCTTCAAGACCATCGTCGGCTTCGTCCACGCCACGAGCGGCCGGGTGGTGTTCGACGGCCAGGACATCACGGGTCTCCGGCCCGACCAAGTGCTGCCGCGTGGGCTCGCCTATGTTCCGCAGGGACGCATCGTCTTACCGCAGATGACCGTGCTCGAAAATCTCGAGATGGGCGCCTACATCGTGCACGATCGCGCCAGCGTCCTGGCGAGCCTCGAGCGCGTGTACGGACTCTTCCCGATCCTGAGCGAGCGGCGCGGGCAGAAAGCCGGCACGCTGTCCGGCGGGGAGCAGCAGATGGTCGCCATTGGCCGGGCGCTCATGACCCAACCCAAGCTCATCCTCCTGGACGAGCCGTCGCTGGGTCTGTCACCCAAGTTCGTCTCGCTGATCTTCGACACCCTCGCCCAGATGAAGCGTGCCGGCTACACGCTGATGGTGGTGGAGCAGAACGCGGCCAAGGCGCTGGCCTTCGCGGACCGGGCGTACGTGCTGGAGCTTGGGCGCAATCGCTTCGAGGGCACGGGCGCGGCGCTGCTCGCCGACCCCGACGTCAAACGCCTTTACCTTGGCGGCTGATTTCTGTATGGTGTAGCGGGTTCAAAAGGGGAGAGAGACTCGAATGGATCGTTTCTTGCGGCCCAGCGGGGCCGTCTACCTCGTCATCGCCGTCGTGTTCATCGGATTGCTGGCTGGATTGCCGAGCTGGGCGGCCAAGAGTTCCACCAAGGCGACCCAGGACGCCGCCGCTCCATCGCATGACGCGCACAAGCCGATGACTACCGCCGAGCATGCGGCGGGAGGCCACGAGCCCTCCGCGCACAAAGAAGTCCTCGAGCGCGGCAAGCACATGTACGTGCAGTATTGTCTCTCCTGCCACGGGGAGGCGGGCAAGGGTGACGGTCCGGGCGGAGCCAACCTGGCCATCAAGCCCCAGGATCTCAGCGTGGGCGCGGTCATGAACCCCCTGCCTGACGAGTTCCTTCACCGGGTCATCGCCGACGGGCCGCAGTCCGTCGGGCTCTCGTCCCTGATGCCGCCCTTCAAGCCCCAGCTGGGCGACCGGCAGATCAGCGAGATCATTGTGTACCTGAGGACGCTGGCCACACCCGCCTACGACCCGGCCAAAGTCCTGCCCGTCACCGCCGAGCGCGAAGGGCCCGTACAGCCGATTTTCTTCAGCCACGTCATCCACACCGGCTCCTACCAGATCGCCTGCCAGTACTGCCACGCCGGCGCGCGCCGCAGCAGCGATGCTGGGCTTCCCTCGGTGGAGAAGTGCATGGGCTGCCACAAGATCGTGGCCGCGCAAGGCAACGCGCAGGTCCAGAAGCTTCAGGGCTACTGGGACGAGCAGCAGCCCATTCCGTGGGTGCGGATCTTCAAGATTCCCGAGTATGCGCAGTTTCCCCACAAGAATCACATCCAGGCCGGGCTCGTCTGCCAGACCTGTCACGGGCGGATCGAAGCGATGGAGCAGGTGCACGCGAAAACTGGGCAGAACCCCGTGAACGATCTGATGAACCTGGCGGCCATGCCGGTGCCGGGGCCCAAGCTCACCATGGGCTGGTGCATCGAGTGCCACCGCGCCGTCAACGAGAAGGGCGTGCAGGTGGTGCAGCCGTCACCCGTGGCCTGGGGCGCGGCGCCACGGCCGGCCACGGCGGACGATACGAGGAAGCGCAACGCGCCCGTCGAGTGCGTCGCCTGCCACCACTGATCTAGCGTCGAAGGCCTCCCCCTCACCCTGCCCTCTCCCCCTTGCGGGGGAGAGGGTTTCTTTTTGTCCCATTCTGTCCGTGGAGGAGAAGTGTTCTGTGTGTCCCCCTCTCCCCTCAGGGGAGAGGGCTGGGTGAGGGGTGGTGTACGATGACCGTCATGCCTTCGCCCTCGTACCGCTTCGTGCAGGTCGATGTGTTCACCGATCGCGTGTTCGGCGGCAACCCGCTCGCCGTGCTCCTGGACGCGCGCGGGCTCGACGACGCGGTCATGCAGAAGATCGCCCGCGAGATGAACTTGTCGGAGACGGTCTTCCTCTTCCCGCCGTCGCGCCCCGACTGCGTTGCCGCGCTCCGGATCTTCACGCCCGCGCGCGAGTTGCCCTTCGCGGGGCATCCGACCGTCGGCACCGCGTGGGTGCTGGCCGCGCACGGGATAGCGCCCGAAGGCGCCTCACGATTCGTCCTCGAGGAAAGGATCGGCCCCGTTCCCGTCGAGCTCGAGGGCAGCCCGTCGCGGCCGGACTTCATCTGGATGACGCAGGGGCCCGCGACCTTCGATCCCGCGCTTGGCAATCGCGACGCCGTCGCGAGGGCTCTCGGTCTCACCGAGGCGGACCTCTGGCCCGGCGCGCCCATCCAGGCCGGGTCCACGGGCATCAAGTTTCTTTTCGTCCCGCTTCGGGACCGGCCGGCGGTGGACCGCGCCGCGCTCGACGGGCCCGCGCTGCTCGACGCCATGGGAGACAGGCCGCACCTCGGCGTCTTCATCTTCGCCCCGGACCCGGACCCCGCGGCGGGCCGTGTCTACTCGAGAATGTTCGGGACGCACACCTCGGGTGTCCCCGAAGATCCCGCGACCGGCTCGGCCAGCGGCCCGCTCGGCGCCTACCTCGTGCTGAACGGCCTCGTGCGAAAGGGCGCGTCAGTGAGCATCGTGAGCGAGCAGGGGACGAAGATGGGGCGCCAGAGCTTCGTCCACATCCGCCTCGCGATGCAGGGCGAGACGATCACGGAGATCCGCGTCGGAGGAAGCGTGGTGCCGGTGCTCGAAGGGGAGCTGCGAATCTAGCTGAGAATAGCGGTGAGGCTCCGAAGGTCGGGGCAGCCGTCGAGGTCCTCGACCATCTGGCGGACGGACTCGACGCGGTCGTCCGGCAGGACGATGCGCGCGCAATCCCTGAATTTCTCCCTCAGCTGATCGAGCGACAGCGGCGATCCCGGATGGCCGGGCACGGGCCGGGGCGCGACACTGACCTCCCGGCCGTCGCGAAGACGCAGGGTCACGCGCGTCCACACGTGCTGGTCGCCCTCGCCCGGGATCTCCGGGTCCACCACCACGCGGACGCGCTTCATCAGGGCCTTGATCGCCGGATCGTCCGCCTTGTCGTCGCGGAAGGTCGCGATGCCCACGCGTCCTTCGCAGAGCGCCGCCGCCGCCGAGAACTCACCGGAGAACTTGGCCTCGAGCCCGCTCCGTGGATTCGAGTGGATGAGGATCCGCGGAACGGACGCGCCGACGCCGACCGTGACGTGCTCCACCTGTTCGGGCGCAATGGCATGGATGCGTCTGAGCTCGAGCGCGCTGTCGATGATCGAGTGCGTGAAGGCGCAGGAGGGGTAGGGCTTGACGGCCACGCCCGTCTTGAGGATCTTCCACGGCGCGCCCAGCGTCTCGAGCGCGCGCTCTTCGCGCTTGCCCGCGCCCAGCACGGCGAAGTAGCCCTGCGGCCCCTCGAGCGCCTGCTCGGAGGCGGTGAAGCCCTCGCGGGCGAGCAACCCTGAAAGCACGCCGCTCCGCGCCGCGTGCCCGGCGTGGAAGGGCTTGGTCATGGTGCCGAAGTTCTCCTTGAGTCCCGAGGCCTGGCTGGCCGTGATGGCGAGCGCGGTGCGGGTCTGCGTCGCATCGAGGCCGAGCAGGCGCGCCGCCGCCGCGGCGGCGCCCATGGTGCCGAGCGTGCCCGTGGCGTGAAATCCCTTCTCGTAGTGCGCCGGGTTCAGCACCTCGGCCAGCGTGGTCTCCACCTCGAAGCCGAGCAGGAAGGCATGCACCAGGGCGCGGCCGTCGGCCAGCGCCAGCTCGCCCGCCGCGAGCGCCGCCGAGAGCACGGGCGCCGTGGGATGGCCCATCATGGCGAAGTTCGTGTCGTCGAAATCGAGCGCGTGCGCCGCGGTGCCGTTGGCGAGCGCGGCCCAGACGGCGCCGGTGCGGAGCGGCGTGCCCACCACGGTGGCGAGTGGCGCGCCGCCTTCTGACCGGGCGATGTCGGTGACGATGCGGGCCGCCGGCTCGACGGATCCCGCCAGCATGACACCCAGGCAATCGAGGATGGCCCGGCGGGCCGCGTCCACCGCCTCGGCGGGGCAGTCCTCCCAACGGCTCTTGGCGATGAACTCGGCGATCGCGGAGGTGGCACGCATGGGCCGAGCCTATCACAGGTCTGCTATCATCGGCCGGTGACCAGGGCCCGGCGCTTCCTGCTCCTCGCGGCGCTGCTGTCGACGCTCACGCCCGCTCCTGCTCGCGCGCAAATCTTCATCGCCTCGCGTCCGGATCCGCCGTTCGCCGTCGGCCCACTGACTATCCGAGCCACCGTGACTGCGGCGCTGACGCCGGTCGAGCTCGAGGTGCGCTGGGCCCTCGACATCCCGCCCGGCAAGAGTCGTGTGGGGATCGAGCAGGACATCTTCCTCCTCTGGCCCGGTGAGGTGACGAGCCCGCTCGGTACCGGGAAGAAGGACGACGCGCTCGCCCAGTACGTCGAGGCGCGCGGGTTCACCGTGCTGGGCGCGGGCCGGCTGCCGCTGTACGCCCAGAACATCTACGCCGAGGGAGTGGAGGCCGCGCCCAAGTCTGTCGGCGAGGCGCCCTACGTGGTCTTTGTCCAGGACAGTCACGCGCTGGGTTTGAGCCCGGCGGGGACCTGGATCCGCATCCCGTGGACGCCCCAGATGGCCAACGTCACCTTCATGATGAGCCTGCACATGCGGATGGCCGGCGTCATCAAGCCGCGCAAGCTCCACTGGCTCGAGACCCTGTTCACCGGAGAGCGTTACGAGTTCTCGCTGTCGTACCACGAGGTGCGTGATCGTCCGATCTTTCCCATGTACGCCGAGCACCGCGACCGGGCGGTGGGCCTCGCCGAGGCGCCCGCGGAGCTGGTGGCGCACTTCACGGACGCGGACCACCTGCGTATCGAGCAGATCTATCCGCCAACGACCATGCGCCGGCTCAGCGAGAATCTCCAGAGCACGGAAGTCATCTCGCTCTTCATGGGCTCCACCGAGGGCATCGCACCCCAGCACCTGACCGTGCAGTTCGGCTACTTCTCACGACTGCAGGGGCTGATGATCGTGTTGATTCCGCTCCTCCTGCTGTCCGCGGGTCCCGCCCTCGGCCCCGCGATCGGGCGCGCGATGCCGGGACTGGTGGCGAGGGGGCGGGCGCGGCTGCACCTGGGTACCGCGGGGGCGCCCACGCGGGCGCGGGGGGTGGTGCTCGCGCCCGAGACGCTGAGCCGCATCGTGCCGGGCAAGACGACGCGCGAAGACGTGCTACGGCTGTGCGGGACGGAGGTCGAGGAGGAGGAGCGGCTCGGCCAGCCGGACCGCCGCGTGCTGATCTACCGCGGCTGGCGCGCCGTGCCCAGAACGCGCCGGCACCTGAAATGGCTCGCCACCGTCGAAGCGTGGGAGGTTCTCGTTCAAGAGACGCGCATCGAGCTCGAGCGTGACGTGGTCAGAGACGTCCAGGTGCGCATTCGCCGGAGCCAGGGCCCCAGCCCCGAGCCGCCCGCCTGACGGTGGTCCCCGCTCGTCAGACGGCGAACTTGGCGGCGGCCTTTGCGAGGATGATCAGCACGTCCAGCACCTTGTTGGTGATCGCGATCGCGTTGTTGATGGAGTCCACGGTCTTCTTGGCCTGCTCGGCGGCGGTGTGCAGATCCTTGAGGATCTGATCGAGGGTGCCGGGCGGGATGGGCTTGACCTCCTGCTTCTTCTCCAGCGCCTCTTCGGCCACGGCCCTGCAGAGGGCGGCGCGATCCTCGAATGCCTTTTGGCGGACCGGGTCGCTTTCGGTCCGGGCGCTGTCGAGCGCCTCTTGCTGCAATTCCGTGTAGCGCTGGATCAGGCCGTTGACATCCTCGATGAAGCCGATTTCGATCTCGGTCTGCTCGATCTTCCTCGTGACCACCTTCGACTGCGCGGCGAGGGTTACACGCTCCTCGCCGGACGCCACCGGTAGTTGCCCGTTGATCGCCGCTCGCTGAGAACGGTACTCCACAAGACACCGCCTCAGGGCCGCCAGGCGCTCTGTCTCGGCCATCGCCTGCTACTCCTTCCCCGGTTTCGGTTTGAGGCTCTCGAGGGTTTCTCGCAGCTTGTCCGCCCACTCGGGCGCCTTGGCCTTCTGTTGCGCCTCCAGCTCCGCCTTGCGCCCCGCATCGATGGCCTCACGAATCCGGCCCAGCTGTTCCTTGGTGGCTTCCGCCAGCGCCTTGGCCTCTTCGGCCGAGAGGACGAGATCCACCTTCATCAGGTGGTTCGTGATGTTTCGCTGGAGGCCTGCCAGCGTTCGCGTGGTGTCGGCGAGCGCCGCGTAGAGCTGGGCCTCCTGCTTGGCCAGCGCGTCCAGCCTCCGCACGCGCTCGTCGGCCCGCTGGTCAGAGACGGTCAGCAGCTCGAGATAGGCGCGGATCTGCCGCTCGAGGTCCGCCTTGTCGCTCGCGTCTGCGCTCTCGTACTTCTTGACGAGGACGCGAATCCGCCCGGCGATCACCTGGCGGCCGCGCTTCGACAGATCGTAGCGGAGCCGGTCCTGGTCGAGCGGCAGCTCGAAGCGTGTCACCTCGTCGAAGTTGCGGAAGGCCCGGAAGAGCGGCGTGTAGGAATCCTTCTCTCCTTCTGCCCAGAAGAGCTCCGGGATCTTTCCGGGGCCGAACATATCGGAGATCTTGTATTCGTGACCGAAGGCCGCATCCCAGCCCCGGTAGAGCTGGGTCCACCTGATCCAGGGCGCGCGAAGGCTCGCGCCGGCCTCCGTGGGCTCGAGAAGAACAATGCCGCCCAGGTTCGCCGCTCTCGTCGTGTGGTCGTCAAACCGGCACGCGTCCTTCCCATTGCCGCCGGCTTCCGGGTTGCACCGGGCGCCGAGGAGAGCCAGATCCTTCGGCTGGTCCTTCAGGGGCCCGGCGTAGAGCGCCTCGCCGGCGAGAGAGGCGCGGAGCGGCGCGCCGCCGGGATGGGGTGCCGCAAAGAGTGAGCACCCGGTCAGACCCAGCGCCAGGCCTACCGATGTGACCGCGGCCTTCCATCGATGGAGCCGGGTTCGATGGGGCCGGGCCCGATGCGTGCTCATTTGCCGCCGCCTCGAACGTCGTTGGAGAGCGTCTGCCCCTTGCCGATCGCCTCTCCCAGTTCCTTCCAGTGGATGGCGTCGACGTCATTCTGCAGGTACGTGTCCAGATCCCGCGAGATCGTGAGCAGGTTGCTCAGGAGCTGGTCCACGGCAGGGAACTGTTCCCGCCGGTGGCGCAGCCTCGCGATAGCTTGAGCGCCGACGACCTCGAGCTGAGGGATATCCGGGGGGGCCACGCGAAGGTCGCGCGCGGCGCTGCGCACGGCGTCCAGCACCATGACACCATCCACCAGCCGGCCCTGCGCGTCGCGCCTGGCGAATCGGACCACGAGCTCGCTCCAGGAGCCGAGCTTCCGATCGACCAGCCACTTGGCCATGTCGGGCCCACTTTGGATGTCAGCTCCCGTGAGGTCCTTGAGCTGGTTCCAGAGCGTCGACGCTCGAGCTATCTCGTCCGGGGTGAAAGTCTCCTGCGCGGTCGGCCACACGCTGCGAAAATATCGCACGATCTCTTGCGGCGGCTTCGGAGGCTCGAGGGCCTGGGTGAGCTCCTGCTCGAAGGTCTGCTTCGGAGCTTTGAGATCGAGGAGCCGTTCCAGCCGGCCCGCATCCAGGCCAGCCGACGTCGGCTGCGGATCGATCTTGGCCGCCTCTTCCAGGAAGGCGATGTCGGCCTCGATCGCCATCATCTCGGCGACTCGGCGGGCGTGGATGTCCTCGATGCGTGCCTTGGCGTCGGACCAGTCCTTGACCATCTGGGCCACGCCTTCCCGGAGCTGGGTGGCGGTGGCCTTGACGGGGGTGTGGCTCGTGATGACGAGCGGCACCGGACCGGACGGGCTCGCGCACGCCGTCAGGTATACGGCGGAGAGGAGCATCCACCAACGTGCCGCCAGTGTTCTCGGAATTGGGCGCACGGGTCGTGAGATTAGTAGATCCTGTCGAACACCTTGTCAAGAACAATAGCCCGCGAGGCGTTGCGCCACGTCGGATATGCTTACAGTCGGCCGCGCCGTTGGCGAGTCTGGGCGCATTTCTGATCTCTTTCGTCCGCGCGGTGGAGCGTCCCCCGCACGCTTTGGCGGCGTCGTAGACCCGGTGCGGCTTGACCCCGCCGAGCGCGAGGACTACACTCGCGGAATATTCCGAGGCCGAGATGTAATCCCTATTGCGTCCGAGCAGGAGGCTGTGACGTGACGTGTCCGCGCTGCCAGGCTAGTAGCCGCGAGGGCGCCCGGTTCTGCGAGCAGTGCGGTGCCCGTCTCGCGCGCGCCTGCGCGAGCTGCGGCGCCGAGGTGGCGGCGGAAGCGCGCTTCTGCGGCGGCTGCGGCGCGGCGCTGACCGCGGGCGCGCCGGCGGCGGGGAGCCGCTTCGGCGATCCGCAGAGCTACACCCCGAAGCACCTCGCCGACAAGATCCTCACCACGCGCTCCCAGCTCGAGGGCGAGCGGAAGCTGGTGACCGTGCTCTTCGCCGACGTCAAGGGCTCGATGGAGCTCCTGGCCGACCGCGATCCGGAAGAGGCGCGACGGATTCTCGACCCCGTCCTCGAGCGGATGATGGAGGCGATCCACCGCTACGAGGGCACGGTCAACCAGGTCATGGGCGATGGGATCATGGCGCTCTTCGGCGCGCCGGTCGCCCACGAGGATCACGCGGTGCGGGCGTGCCACGCGGCGCTGCGCATGCAGGAGACGGTCGGCTGGTACGCCGACGAGCTGCGCCGGAGCCAGGGCATCGATGTGCAGATCCGCGTCGGGCTCAACTCGGGCGAGGTCGTGGTCCGCGCCATAGACAGCGATCTGCACATGGACTACTCCGCGATCGGTCAGACCACGCATCTCGCGGCCCGGATGGAGCAGCTCGCGCGTCCGGGCACGGCGCTCATGACGAAGGACACGCTGCGGCTGGCCGAAGGGTATATCGAGGTCAAGCCGCTGGGCCCGGTGCCGATCCGGGGGCTCGCCGAGTCGGTCGAGATCTTCGAGATCATCCGCGCCGGCGCCGTCCGCTCGCGGCTCCAGGCGGCGGCGGCGCGCGGGCTCACGCCCTTCGTGGGCCGCGACGGCGAGCTGGGGCGGCTGCGCGAGACGCTCGAGAAAGCGCGGGCGGGGCAGGGGCAGATCGTGGCCGTGTCGGGCGAGCCCGGCGTGGGCAAGTCTCGCCTCTTCTGGGAATTCACGCACTCGCACCGCACGCACGGCTGGCTCATCCTCGAGAGCTCGCCCGTGTCCTACGGGCGCATGACCTCGTACCTGCCCGTCAGCGAGCTGCTCAAGACGTACTTCGGCATCGAGGACCACGACGACCAGCGGCGCATCCGCGAGAAGGTCACCGGCAAGATTCTCACGCTCGACGACAGCCTGCGCGCCACCATTCCCGTGTTCCTGGGGCTCCTCGACGTGCCCACGGAGGAGGCCGAACAGGAGACCGAGCCGCGCGAGCGCCGGCGCCGGACCCTCGACGCGCTCAAGCGCCTGCTGCTGCGCGAAAGCCAGGTGCAGCCGCTCCTCGTGATCTTCGAGAATCTCCACTGGCTGGACGGGGAGACGCAGGCCTTCCTCGACAGCCTGGTCGAGAGCCTGCCCGCGGCACGCATGCTGCTGATGGTCAACTACCGTCCGGAATACACCCACGGGTGGGGCAGCAAGAGCTACTACACGCAGTTCCGCATCGACCCGCTCCAGCCCGACAGCGCCGACGAGCTCCTTCAGGCCATCCTCGGCAACGACGCGGCCCTGACGCCGCTCAAGCAGCTGCTGGTGACGCAGACCGAGGGCAACCCGTTCTTCCTCGAGGAGTGCGTCCAATCCCTGGTCGAGATCGGCGCGCTCGTGGGCGATCGCGGGCAGTACCGCCTCGCGAAACCCGTCGAGACCTTGCAGATGCCGCCTACGGTGCAGGCGGTCCTCGCCTCGCGCATCGACAGGCTCGAGCCCGAAGACAAGCGCCTGCTGCAGGCGGCGTCCGTCATCGGCAAGGACGTACCCTTCGCGCTCCTCGACGCCATCGCCGATATGCCCGAGGAGGCGCTACGCACCGGGCTCATGCGGTTGCAGTCGGCCGAGTTCGTGTACGAGACGACGCTCTTTCCCGCGCTGGAGTTCACCTTCAAGCACATGCTCACCCATGACGTCGCCTACGGCAGCCTGGTCACGGGGCGGCGGCGCTCGCTGCACGCGCGCGTCGTGGACGCGCTCGAGCGACTCTACGCCGACCGCCTCGGCGAGCAGGTCGAGCGCCTGGCGCACCACGCCGTCCGCGGGGAAACATGGGAGAAGGCGATCGGCTATCTCCGCCAGGCGGGGGCGAAGGCCACCTCGCGCGCCGGCAACCAGGAAGCCGTCGCGTTCCTCGAGCAGGCGCTCCAGGCCCTCACCCACCTGCCGGAGGGGCGCGCCAAGCTCGAGCAGGCCATAGACATCCGCCTCGAGCTGCGGCCGCCGCTCCTCCAGCTGGGACGGCTGCGCGAGGTCCTCCAGCTGTCGAAGGAGGCCGAGCAGCTGGGCGCCGAGCTGGGCGACGAGACGCGCCAGGCGCGCGTGTACAGCTACCTCGTCAACTATCACTACCTGAATGGCGAGCCCGACCTCGCGATCGACTACGGCGAGCGGTGTCTCCGCATCGCGGACGCGACCCAGGATCTCGCCCTGCAAGCGCTCGCCCGAGGCTACCTCGGCCTCTCGCTCCACGCGCAGGGCCAGTACCGGCGCGCGGAGCTCATCCTGCGGCAGAACGTGGACGCGCTCGTGGAGGCCCGCGGGACTGCCGCCGACCAGTCGGCCATCTCCTACGTCACCTCGAGCGGGTGGCTGGCCTGGACGCTGGCGGAGCTCGGCGACTTTCACGCCGCGGACGCCTGCGTGGACCAGGCGATGCGAGCGGCGGACGGAGCGGGACACGTGTACGGCCAGACCATCGCGCGCACCCTCGCGGGGCTGGTCTGGCTGCGGCGCGGGCACCTCGAGCGGGCGCTCGGTTTCCTCCAGCCGAGTCTCGAGGCCTGCCGGGAGAAGCATCTCGACGTCTGGCGGCCCATCCCCTCCTCGCTGCTCGGGCTTGGCCTGGCGCTGTCCGGCAGGCTCGCCGAGGCCCTGCCGCTGCTCGAGGACGGGGTGCACCTGAGCGAGGTGCTGGGTGTCAACGCGTATCTCGCGCTGTGGACGCTGCATTGGGCCGAGGGTCTTCTCGCCGCGTGCGAGGGCGAGCGGGCGCGCGCAATGGCCCTGCACGCCCTCGATCTCGCGGTCGCGCACAAGGAGCGCGGGCACCAGGCATGGGCGTGGCGGCTGCTCGGCGACGTCGCATCCCAGGGTGACGCGCCCGCGCTCGCGGAGGCCGAGCAGCACTACCGCCAGTCGCTCGGCATCGCCGAGGAGCTGCGCATGCAGCCCGTGATCGCCTCTGCCAAGCTGGGTCTCGGGCGGACGATGCGGCTCGCCGGCGACCGGGCGGGGGCCGAGGACAATCTCGTGACCGCTTTCTTGCTGTTCCGGGGCATGGACGTTCCCTACTGGGTCAAGAAATGCGGGGAGGAGATGATGAAGCTCGGAGAAATCTTCGTCGTCGCGCGATACAACCCGCAGCTCTACGACTATCTCCAGCGCGCGTTCAGCCACGAGGAGCGGATCCGCATCATCATGGACCGTCGCGTGGGCGAGCGCCGCCAGCGCGGGGATACTCCGCCGAGCGATCGCCGGCAGGGCGACCGCCGCCGGCACCAGGAGGTGGACGTCAACCTGCGCGAGCGCGGCGTGGTGATCCTGCAGCCGGACAACGGAAGCTCGTCATAGCCCTGCGCGCCCGGTGACGGCAGCCGGTGTCACACCTTGGGGCCTGCTCGCCGGAGCCTGGCGGCGCCCGCCACGAAGCCGAGTCGCTCTAGGAGGAGCAGGGCATGGGCATTCCGCTGTCTGACGACGTCAAGGCTCTGATCCGCAGCGCCAACTTCGCGCATCTGGCCACGCTGATGCCGGACGGCTCGCCGCAGTCGGCACCCGTCTGGGTCGACCTCGAGGGCGACCGCATTCTCATTGCCACCGGGGAGGTTTCGCTCAAGGCCAAGAACACGCGACGGGATGGGCGCGTGGCGCTCTCGGTGGTTGCCTTCGACAACCCCTACGTCGAAGCGCAGCTCCGCGGCCGGGTGGCCGAGCGATGGAAGGACGCCGACTTCAAGATCATGGACCGCATCTCGCGCAAGTACACCGGCAAGGAGTTCCCGATGCGGCAGAACCCGGAGCAGCGGGTGGTGCTGGTGATCGAGGTCGAGCGCGCGCGGTTCGCCAAGCTGCCTTTCACGCATACGCCGGCCTGACATGCCTCCGCGCACGGTCGACCTCAGGACCGACACGATCGACTCCGAGCTCGGGCCCATCATCATCGTCACGGACGAACGGGCGCTCTGCGCGCTCGATTTCGGCGACTGCGAAGAGCGGATGAAGGACCTCCTCACGCGCCGCTTCGAGGATTTCACGCTGCGGTCCCACGCGGATCCGCTCGGCGTGAGCGAGAGAGTCCGCGCCTACCTCGCCGGCGACCTCCACTCGCTCGACGGCGTCGCGGTGGACCCGGGTGGCACGGAGTTCCAGCGAACGGTGTGGTCGGCGCTCCGTACCATACCGGTGGGGGCGACGCGCACCTACGGCCAGCTCGCCGCCTCCATCGGCCGCCCGACCGCTCCCCGCGCGGTGGGGCTCGCCAACGGGCGCAACCCCGTGGCCATCGTCATCCCGTGTCACCGCGTGATCGGGCGCAATGCCGCGCTCACGGGCTATGGCGGCGGGCTCCCACGCAAGCAGTGGCTCCTTCGCCACGAAGGCGCGCTGCTCTAAGCCGCGTCGAAGCTCAACAGATCTCAGGAGGATACCCATGGCGATCAAGGTTGGTGACAAGCTGCCCGACGGCACCCTGACGGAGATGATCGAGACCGAGAGAGAGGGCTGCACGATCGGGCCGAACGCTTTCAAGGTCCCGGACCTCGCGAAGGGCAAGAAGATCGTCATTTTCGGCGTGCCCGGCGCGTTCACGCCCACGTGCTCGGCCAAGCACGTGCCCGGCTACACGGCGAACTACGACAAGCTCAAGGCCAAGAAGGTGGACGAGATCTGGTGCATGGCGGTGAACGACGCCTTCGTCATGGGAGCGTGGGGCAAGGACCAGAAGGCCGCCGGCAAGGTGCGCATGATGGCGGACGGCAGCGCCGCCTACACCAAGGCCCTCGGGCTCGAGTTCGACCTCGTGGCCCGCGGCATGGGCGTCCGCGCGCAGCGCTTCTCGATGCTCGTCGACGACGGGGTGGTCAAGGCCCTCAACGTGGAGGCGCCGGGAAAGTTCGAGGTCAGCGACGCCGAGACGATGCTGAAGCAGCTCTAGTCGGCGCGCGAGCGCGCGATCCGCGCGCGGATCTCCTCGATGGAATCGCCACCGCTCCGTGCCTCCTTCGGCCGTTGTCTGGCGTCGAGCGACGTCTGCCCCGGCCCCAGCGGAGGCGGCGGAGAGGTCGGCGCGACCGGGAGCCATCCCCCGGGACATTCGGAGACGTAGGGGTAGTAGCCCTGGGGGCTCCGGCAGTATGCCCAGGCTTGCGCCTGCGACTGGTCGTAGACCGGATTCTGGACGTAAACCGGATACGCGTAGGAATAGAGGTAGGCCTGGGGAACGGAGGGCTCGCCCGACGTGAAGAGGTGATCGGAGCCGAAGAAGAAAGGATGCCGGAAGAAGAACGGAGATCGCACGAAGGACGGGTGCCTGACCGGCACCACGGGTGCGTTGACCATGGCAGGCCGCGTCACGGCTCTGACAGCGCCGCCCCGCGGGCCGGACGGCATCGTCTGAAGCTGGGTTTGAGCCTGCGCGGCGCCCGTCAGGAGCAGCGCCAGGGTCATCGAGATCATCGCGGTCGGTATCTTCATGGTCGTTCCCCTTCCCTGGCCCTATGGTACTCCCGCCGGGGCAATCGGGAACGTCAGCGTCACCCGGCAGCCGCGCTCGGTTCCGCCGACTGTCTCGGCGGGGCCGATGGTGATGGCGCCGTGGTGGACCTGGGCCACGCGGCTCGCCAGCGTCAGGCCGAGGCCGAAGCCGCTCGCGGCCTCGCCGGGCGTGCGCGCCTTGTCGAGCCGGTAGAAGGGCACCAGCACCCGCTCGCGCTCCGCCGGAGCTATGCCGTCGCCCTGGTCCGTGACCGAGAGGGCGACGTGGTCTCCGCGCCGCTCGGCCCGGAGCGTGATGGGCGGAGAGCCGTACTTGGCCGCATTGTCCACGAGGTTCCAGAGCGCGCGCCGCAGCAGCGCCCGATCCGCCGTGAGCTCGATGGCGGGGCCTCCTGCGACCAGCACGCCACCGGCGGCCAGCCGCGGATCGCCGCCAGCGCGCTCGGCGACCTCCATGAGAACCTCGCGCGCGTCGGTCCGCGCGAGGCGAGGGGGGACCCCCGTCGCCTCGAGCCGCGTCGCGGTGAGCACGTCCTCGATCAGGCGCTCGAGCTCGTCCAGATCCGACTCGACATCCTTGATCCTCGCGTCCGTGCTGCCCTCGCGCGGCAGAAGCTCGAGCGCCACGCGGATCCGCGTCAGGGGTGAGCGGAGCTCGTGCGAGACATTGGCCATGAGCTCCTTTTGTCCCGCGACCAGCCGCTCGATGCGCTCGGCCATGTCGTTGAAGGACCGCGTCAGCTCCGCGAGCTCATCCGCCCCGCCCCGCTCGCTCACCGGCACGCGCGCGGCGAGGTCGCCGGCGCCCAGCCGGCGCACCGCCTGGGTCAAGCGCTCGATCGGGCGTGAGATGCGGCGCGCGAGGAGGGCGGAAGCGATGCCGATGACGGCGAGGACCAGGCTCAGGATCAGGGCGGGACGCCCGAGGGCCGCCCAGCGGGGCCGCGGGTGCGCCGCGCTCGCGATGGTGCCGATGACGACGCCCGTTCCGGGCTCGCGCACCGGGCCCACCGTCGACCAGGGCGGGCTCGGATGGACGATGCGCCGGCCGGTCCGCGCCTGGGCGAGCTCCTCGGCGGTGAAATCGGGCGGCTCGGGCCCGGCGGTGGCGAGGACGCGTCCCTCGAGGTCACGGACGACCAGGTCGATGTCGAGCTCGTCATGGAGCTGCTTCACGTGTCGCGCGAGCTCGGACGGGCTGCGGAAGGCCTCGCCCACAAGCCTGCCCGCGTGACGCGACGCTCGCCAGGACGATTCCTGGACGAAGGCGCTGCGGGCGGTCAACGCGAAAACCAGGCTGGCCGCGACCGCGACCACCAGCAGCACGCCGAGGAAGTGGAGGTAGATCCGCGCGAAGAGGCGGCGCAACTCAGTCGGCCTCGCGCGCAAGCATGTAGCCGACGCCGCGCACGGTTTTCATATAGCGCGGCTCCTTGGGATCGGGCTCGAGCTTGGCGCGGAGCTTGGCGATGTGGACGTCGATCGACCGGTCGAAAGGCTCGCTCTCGCCCTTGAGCGCGTCGAGGATCTGCTCGCGCGAGAGCACGCGGCCGCTCGCGCGCGCGAGCGTGGCGAGGAGCTCGAACTCGTGATGGGTGAGCACGCGCCGCTTGCCGCTCACCGTCACCTCGCGGGCGGCGAAGTCGAGCTCGAGCCGACCCACCCGCAGCCGCGCCGGCGTGGCGGCGGGGCTCGCCCGTCGCAGCACGGCGCGGATCCGCGCCAGCAGCTCGCGGGGGTTGAAGGGTTTGGCGAGGTAGTCGTCCGCGCCCACTTCGAGGCCGACCACCTTGTCCACGTCCTCGCCCTTGGCCGTGAGCATGATGACGGGCAGCCCGGCCCACTCGGCCGTCGCGCGGATCTTGCGGCAGACCTCGAGGCCGTCCATGCCCGGTAGCATCAGGTCGAGCAAGACGAGATCGGGGCGGCTCTTCCGGAGCGCGGCGAGGCCGCGCGGGCCATCGCCCGCGGTCGTGACGTCGATCTCGTGCGTGCCGAGGTACTCCGCCACCAGTGCGCCGAGGCGGGCGTCGTCGTCGATGAGGAGCGCGGCCGTGCGGTGCGCCATACAGCTACCGTATCACTCCCGCGGGTCAAGCCCGTGTGTCCAACGTGTAAAGAAGTATGAAGGGGCCCGGCTCCTTGCGCGGATCCCGCCGCCGAGTTATTATCTAATTAGTTACTTGATCTATGGCCACGCTTTCCCTGCTACGACCCCGCCAGCACCCAGTCGGGCGCCATCCGGAGCGCACCCGCGAGCGCATCCTCGCCTCCGCGCTCAGGGAATTCTCCGACAAGGGCTTCGCCGGCGCGCGCGTGGACCGCATCGCGCGGCGCGCGCGCATCAACAAACGGATGCTCTACCACTACTTCGGCAACAAGGCGAGTCTCTTCCGCGAGATCCTCGCCCGGAAAGTGCGCGAGCGCTCCAAGTGGGCCGTGACGGCCCCCGCCGACGCGGCGGAGAGCCTGGCCTTCTGGTTCGACAGCGCCTGCCGGGACCGTGACTGGGTGCGGCTCATGGAGTGGGAGGCGCTCGGCTCGGCCGACGGGGTGGTGAGCGGGGACGCCGAGCGGCGCGCCGCCTTCCAGGCGGGCGTGGGGCAGGTGCGCGAGCGGCAGGCTCTCGGGCTGCTGCGGGCCGACCTCGATCCCGGGCATCTCCTGCTCGCGATGGTCGCGCTGACGACATTCCCGGCGGCCTTCCCGCAGTTCACGCGCCTGCTCACCGGGCTCAGGCCGACCGACCGCGCCTTCGTGACCCGGCACACCGCCTTTCTCCGGCGGCTGTCCGACGGCCTCAGGCCTCTGCGCCATCGGCCGGCCTCGGAGGTGCGGCGGTGACGCCCCGGCACGCCGTGGCTCTCGCGATCTGCGTCTGGTTGCTGGCGCTCGGCGGCTGCTCGCGCGGCGAGGGCGAGCAGTCCAAGGCCAAGGTGGCGAGGCCGCCCGCCGTGCCCGTCACCGCGGCCGCCGTCGAGGCCCGCGACGTGCCCGTGCAGATCCAGGGCATCGGCAACGTCCAGGCGTCCGCCACCGTGTCCGTGTACTCGCTTCTGAGCGGGCAGATCTTCAAGGTCCATTTCACCGAAGGGCAGGAGGTGAAGACGGGCGATCTTCTCTTCACGATAGACCCGCGGCCCTTCGAGTCGGCGCTCCAGCAGGCGCAGGCGACCATGGCCCAGCACCAGGCGGCGGTCTCGCAAGCCGAGGCCAACCTCGTGCGCGACCAGGCGCAGGCCGACAACGCGCGCGTGGAAGAAGAGCGCTACAAGAAGCTCGTGCAGGGCGGCCTGATCGCGCGCGAGCAGTACGACCAGATCCTCACGGCGCACAAGTCGGCGCTGGCCACGGTGGACGCCGATCGTGCCATGGTGACGAACCAGAAGGCGCTCGTGCAGGCCGACGCGGCGGCCGTGGACAACGCCAAGGTCCAGCTGAGCTACACGGCGATCCGGGCGCCGATCGAGGGGCGGACGGGCAACCTGCTCATCCACCAGGGCAACGTCGTCAAGGCCAACGACATCGGCAATCCGCTCGTGGTCATCAACCGCGTGCACCCGATCAACGTGGTGTTCGCCGTGCCCGAGCGCTTCCTCGACGACATCAAGGCGGCGCGGGTTCTGGGGCCCCTCGCGGTCGAGGCGACGCCGCAGGGGCGGACCGTCACCGCGCGCGGCACGCTCAGCTTCGTCAACAACGCGGTGGACATGACGACCGGCACGATCCAGCTCAAGGCGACCTTCGACAACGTGGACAACGCGCTCTGGCCCGGGCAATTCGCCACCGTCACGCTGACGGTGCGCACCGAGCTCAATGCCCTCGTGGTGCCCTCGCAGGCGATTCAGGCCGGCCAGCAAGGGCAGTACGTCTTCGTCGTGAAGCCGGACTCGACCGTCGAGTCGCGTCCCGTCAAGGTCGCCTTCGCCCTCGGGCCGACCACGGTGGTGCGGCAGGGCGTGCAGGCGGGCGAGCGCGTGGTGACGGACGGTCAGCTGCGGTTGGTGCCCGGCACACGCGTGGACGTCAAGTCGGCGAGCCCCACCAGCCCCGCGCCAGCGACCACCAGCCCCGCGCCAGCGACCAAATGAACACAGATCTCTTCATTCGCCGCCCGGTCATGACCACGCTGCTCATGGCCGGTCTCCTCATCTTCGGCACGTTGGCGTACCGGCAGCTGCCGGCAAGCGACTTGCCGAATGTGGACTTCCCGGTCATCCAGGTCGCCGCGAGCCTGCCGGGCGCGAGCCCCGACACCATGGCCTCCGCCGTCGCGACGCCGCTCGAGCGCCAGTTCTCGACCATCGCGGGCATCGATTCGATGACCTCCACCAGCGCGCTCGGCCTCACCCAGATCACGGTCGTCTTCACCCTCGACCGCAACATCGACGCGGCGGCCCAGGACATCCAGGCGGCGCTCGCGGCGGCCGCGCCGCTGCTGCCCCCCGGGATGCCGACGCCGCCGTCCTACAAGAAGGTCAACCCGGCCGATCAGCCGGTCTTGTACCTCTCGCTCAGCTCGCCGACGCTGCCGCTGTACACCGTGGACGAGTACGCGCAGACCAACCTGGCGCAGCGGATCTCGACCATCAGCGGCGTCGCCCAGGTGCAGGTCTTCGGCTCGCAGAAGTACGCCGTGCGAGTCCAGCTCGACCCGCGCGCGATGGCCACGCTCGGCGTCGGCATCGATGAGGTCCAGAACGCTATCGCCCAGTCCAACGTCAACCTGCCCACCGGAACCATCTACGGCCAGTACCAGTCGTTCAACGTCCAGGCGACGGGCCAGCTGACCAATGCCGCCGCCTACCGGCCGCTCATCGTGGCGTACCGGAACGGCTCGCCGGTGAGGCTCGAACAGCTCGGCTCCGTGCTCGACAGCGTGCAGACCGACAAGGTCGCCTCCTGGTACAACGACGAGCGCTCGGTCATCCTGGCCATCCAGCGCCAGCCGGGCACCAACACCATCGAGGTGGTGGACTCGATCAAGAAGATCCTTCCGAGCTTCCAGGCCCAGCTGCCCGCGTCCATCAACCTCAACATCCTCTATGACCGATCCGTGTCGATCCGTGCCTCGGTCAGCGACGTCCAGTTCACGCTGCTGCTCGCGATCGCGCTCGTGGTCCTGGTGATCTTCCTCTTTCTGCGAAACGTCTCCGCCACCATCATCCCGAGCCTGGCCCTGCCGATGTCCATCCTCGGTACCTTCGCCGGCATGTACGCCCTCGGCTACACGATCGACAACCTCTCGCTCATGGCGTTGACGCTCGCGGTCGGCTTCGTGGTGGACGACGCCATCGTCGTGCTGGAGAACATCGTCAGGCACATCGAGCATGGGATGGGCCGCATGGAGGCGGCGCTCCTCGGGTCGCGCGAGATCGGCTTCACCATCATCTCGATGACGCTGTCGCTGGCGGCCGTGTTCATCCCGGTCCTGTTCATGGGCGGCGTGGTCGGCCGCCTCCTCCACGAATTCGCGTCCGTGATCGGCATCGCCGTCATCGTCTCGGGCGTCGTGTCTCTGACCCTGACGCCGATGGCGTGTAGCCGCTTCCTCAAGCCGCCCGGCGCGTCGCACGGTCCGGTCTACCGCGCCTCGGAGCGCGTCTTCGACGGCATGCTCGGCGCCTACCGGCGGACGCTCGAGATCGTCCTTCGCCACCGTCTCGTGACGTTCGCCGTCTTTCTCGTGACGGTCGTGGGAACCGCGGCGCTCTTCATGATCGTGCCGAAGGGCTTCATCCCCGACGAGGACACCGGACAGATCTTCGCGTTCACCGAGGGGGCCCAGGACATCTCGTTCGACAGCATGATGGCGCATCAGCGGGAAGCCGCCGCCATCGTGCTCAAGCAGCCCTACGTCGACTCCTTCATGTCCTCGATCGGGGCGAGCAACACGAGCGTCGTGCCCAACACCGGTCGCTTTTTCATCCGCCTCAAGCCGCGCTCGCAGCGGCCCGGCGTGGACGAGATCATCCAGGAGCTTCGCTCCAAGCTGACGGGCATCCCCGGGTTCACCGTGTACCCGCAGAAGCTGCCGACCATCCGGATCGGCGGCAACCTGACCAAGGCGGCCTACCAGTACACGCTCCAGGACGCCGACGCCGCGGACCTCTACAAGTGGGCGCCCGTGCTCCTCGACAAGGTCCGAGGGCTGCCGGGCTTCCTCGACGTGAACTCGGATCTCCAGCTGACGAGCCCGCAGGTGCTGGTCGAGATCGACCGCGACCGGGCGTCGGCCATGGGCGTCAACGCGGGCCAGATCGAGAACGCGCTCAACAATGCCTACGGCGCTCCGCAGGTCTCGACCATCTACACACCGACAAACCAGTACTGGGTGATGATGGAGCTCCTGCCGCGGTTCAAGGACGACCCCGACGCGCTCGGCATGCTCTACATACGGTCGACCTCGGGCAAGCTCGTTCCGCTCAACGCCGTTGCGAAGCTCACGCGCACGGTGGGCCCGCTCACCGTCAACCACCTGGGCCAGCTGCCGGCCGTGACCATCTCCTTCAACCTCAAGCCCGGTGTGCCGCTGGGCGACGCCGTCACCGAGATCCGCGAGCTGGAGCGGGGACTCCGCCTCCCCGCGACGCTGTCCACGAGCTTTCAGGGCACCGCGCAGGCCTTCCAGGCCTCGGTCAAGGGCCTGGGGCTCCTCCTGCTCGCGGCCGTGCTGGTCATCTATCTGATCCTGGGCATCCTGTACGAGAGCTTCATCCACCCGCTCACCATCCTCTCCGGCCTGCCGTCGGCGGGAATGGGGGCGCTCCTCACGCTCCTCATCTTCCACGAAGAGCTCAATCTCTACGGCTTCGTCGGCATCATCATGCTGGTCGGCATCGTGAAGAAGAACGCGATCATGATGATCGACTTCGCCGTGGTTGCCCAGCGCGAGGGCAAATCGCCGCACGACGCGATCTTCCAGGGCTGCCTGCTCCGGTTCAGGCCCATCATGATGACGACGATGGCGGCCCTGATGGCGACCCTGCCCATCGCGGTCGGCGTCGGAGCCGGGAGCGACTCGCGGCGCACGCTGGGCCTCTCGGTGGTGGGTGGGCTCATCCTCTCCCAGCTGCTGACCCTATACATCACTCCCGTGATCTACCTCCAGCTCGAGGGGCTGCGCGAGCGCGTGGGTGGGTGGCGCGATTTGTGGCATCGCTTGCGCCCGGCGCGGCCGGGAACGCTCGGGCTGCCCTCCTCGGGCAGCGCGGGCAAGTAGCCGTTGTACCTCTGACACTGCTGACACTCTTACTGTGTAGGAACTGCGCTTGCCTCCGGCCGTCCATACGGCGGAGACGATCGGAAGTCCACGAGAAACCGGCTGATTCCCGACCAGGAGTCCCAGGACCGCCCCGGCATGTCCGTTGCACGTCTCCATCGCTGACTCTCTGAAGCTCCAGACCAGGGAGGAATTACCATGGAGCAGGTTCAAGACGTGATGACTTCAAATCCATGCGCTATCTCGCCCGAGGCTTCGGTCATGGATGCCGCGCAGATCATGCGGGAGTGCGATATCGGTGACGTGATCGTGCTCGAGGGCGACTGGCTCTTCGGCATTCTCACGGATCGCGACATCGTCGTGCGCGCTCTGGCCGAAGGGCTGGAACCGGACAGCACTCCGGTGGGCGAGGTTTGCAGCCGGGAGCTCACCACGATCGAGCCCACGGCCACTGTGAAGCAGGCGGTACGGCTCATGCGCGAGAAGGCCATTCGCCGGCTTCCCGTCGTCGACGACAGCGGTCACGTCATCGGGATCGTGTCGATCGGCGATGTGGCGGTGGAGCGGGATCGCCGGTCGGCCCTCGCCGATATAAGCGCGGCGCCGCCAAACGTCTAGCAGGCGGCTGAAAAAGGCCCATCTGCGACCCCTACGCAGTTACAGTTTGGGGCGCCCTCGGCCGCACGCTCAACGTACAGGAGTACGCCTCGCGTGCGGCCTTCAGGCGCCGCCTCGCATCTGGACCTTTTTGAGCCGCCTGCGGGCTGCAGCCGACTGCGGGCGGGAGTTACCGGTCGGGAGCCTTCGGAGCGACCGACACGCCGCGGGCGCCTGTCTTCTCGATCGCGCGGGCGACGAGGCCCGAGGCCTTCGCCTCCTCGACGAAGCCGCGAAGATACTTCACGGCCGCGTCACGCCCTTTCGGGACTCCCACCGCCTGCTGGACCGCCATGAACTGGCCATCGAGGATGCGGGACCCGGGCAGCTTCGCGGCGGGCGCGATGAGCGACTGCGTCAGGCCGGCGAGCGCCTCGACTTGGCCAGTGACCAGCAGGTCGACGGCGGCTTCGGCGCCTTGCGCCCGCACCAGCTGGGCGCGCTGGAGACTTCGAGTCAGGAACAGCTCGTAGTTCGCCCTCGCCGGTGCGGCGACGCGCACGCCCTCCCGGTCCACGTCGGCGATAGAGCGGAGAGGCGAGCCGGCCGGCACGAGGTAGGTCGCCTGGAGCTCCACGTAGGCCGCGGTGAAGGTGATCTCCGCGGCCCGCGCCGGATCGCTTCCCAAGAACGCGATGTCCCACTCGCCGGCCTTCGCTCCATCGACCATGGCCCCGACGCTGTCGTACGCGACGATCGTCACGGGCACGCCCAGTCGCCGGCCCAGCTCGCGCGCCAGGTCGATCGCCACCCCACTGGACTCTCCGGTCGCCAGATTCTTCCTGGCTAGGATGGCATTCCCATAGTTGATTCCGGCGCGCAGCGTGCCCGTCGGAGCGAGCTCGGCGTGCGCCGGGGGTGGAACTTGAGGTACCGATGCGCCGGCGGCCATGAGCACCACAGTAGCAAATCCGGGAGCGCTTCTGGAATGAGCGTAGGATAGCGACGAGAAGCGACCATGCGCCCTCGATCCCCGGCAGACCTCGCGATGCTCGCCCTCCTGGCCGGCGTCTACTTCGCCGTCGCCAAGGTGGGGCTCATGCTGGCCTTCGTTCACCCCAGCGCGACGACGGTGTGGCCGCCGACCGGGATCGCCCTCGCGGCCAGTCTCGTGCTGGGCTACCGGGTCTGGCCCGGAGTCCTGGTGGGTGCCTTCCTGGCGAATGTGACAACGGGGGGCGCCATCGCCTCCTCCGCGGGCGTCGCGGTGGGCAATACGCTCGAGGGGTTCGTGGGCGCCTACCTCGTCAACCGGTTCGCCAGAGGCCGGCATGCATTCGAGCGGCCCCAGGACATGCTCCGATTCGCGGTGCTCGCCGGCATGGTCAGCACGGCGGTGAGCGCCACCTTTGGCGTGACGAGCCTGTCCCTCGCCGGAATCGCCCGCTGGGCCGACTACGGGACGATCTGGCTGACGTGGTGGCTGGGGGACGCGGGAGGCGCCCTCATCGTGGCGCCGCTGCTGATTCTGTGGATCGGACGCCCGCGTGTGCAAGTGGGCCCCCGGCGGTTTCTCGAGGCGGTCTTCATGCTGGCCTGTGTGGTCGCGATCGCCCAGGTCGTGTTCGGCGGATGGCTCCCGGCGTCGCTCAGGAATTATCCGATCGCCTTCTTGTGCATCCCGTTTCTTGTCTTGATCGCGTACCGGTTCGGTCAGCGGGAGACCGCGACGGCCGCCTTCGTGCTGTCGGGGCTGGCGACCTGGGGCACCTTGCGCGGCTTCAGGCCCTTCGCCTTGGCGACGCCCAACGAGTCCCTGCTGCTCTTGCAGGGGTTCATGGTGGTGACGACGGTGACGGCCATGGTGCTCGCCGCTGCGGTGGCGGAAAACCGGCGGGCCGAGACGGACAGGTCGCGCCTCGCGTCGATCGTAGAGTCATCACACGATGCCATCATCGGCAAGACGCTCGACGGCACGATCCTGAGCTGGAACGTGGCTGCGACCTCGCTGTACGGATATACGGCCGAGGAGGTGATTGGCCGCCCCAGCTCCATCCTTGCTCCACCCTCTCTCGCTGACGAGGTGCCGCGAATGCTGGAGCGGATCCGGAAGGGGGAGTGGGTCGAGGCGTTCGACATCTCGCGGCTGAGGAAGGACGGAAGGACGATCACCGTCTCCCTCACCATCTCACCGGTCTCCGATGCCCGCGGCCGGATCCAGGGCGCTTCCGCCATCTCGCGGGACGTCACGGAGCGAAAGCGGGTCGAGGAGGCGGCGAGACAAACAGCGGTGTTGCTCTCGGTGGCCCGCTTGGCCAATGCGGCGGCTCACGAGATCAACAACCCGTTGACGGCCATCATGGTGCCGCTCCAGCTCCTCGCCATCGAGCATCCGGCCGGCTCCAATTCGAGTAAGCGCCTGAAGCTGGCGCTCGAGTCCGCCGAACGCATCCGAGTGATCGTCGCCCGCATGCAGCAGGTCACGAGACTCGAAGTTGCCGACCAGCCGGCCGGCCTGCCCGAGAGGCTCGATCTCCTCAAGTCGGGCCCGGGCGGCGGCAAAGGGCCGTAGGAGGACTCCCGGCCATGGACTTCCAGTACACGCCGGAGCAGCAGGCCTTCCGCCGCGAAGTCCACGGCTGGCTCGAAGCACACCTGTCGCCTGATCTGTGCGTGGACGACCCCTTCGACGAGCGCGTCGCGCCGGACCGCGAGATCTTCGAGCGGCGCGTGGCCTGGCAGAAAAAGATGTCCGGGGCCCGGTGGGTCGGTATCTCCTGGCCGGCCCAGTACGGCGGCCGGGACGCGACCTTGATGGAGCAGATCATCTTCGACGAGGAGTACTTCCACGCGCGCGCCCCCGTCCTTCCCGGCTATTCCGGTGTGAACATGGCGGGGCCGACCATCATCGAGTGGGGCACCGAGGAGCAGAAGCGGAGCTTCCTCCCGCGCATCCTGGGCGGCGACGACATCTGGTGCCAGGGGTATTCCGAGCCGGGCGCCGGCTCCGACCTCGCGAGCCTGTCGACCCGTGCCGAGGACAGGGGCGACCATTTCGTGGTCAACGGCCAGAAGGTGTGGACGTCGGGGGCCCAGTTTGCCGACTGGATCTACATGCTGGTGCGCACTGACCCGGCGGCGCCCAAGCACAAGGGCATCAGCTACCTGCTCGTGGACATGAAAACGCCGGGGATCACGGTGCGACCACTCGTCCTCATGAACGGCCACCGCCACTTCAACGAAGTCTTCTTCGTCGACGTTCGCGTGCCGAAGGCGAACCTGATCGGCCGGCAGAACGAGGGATGGAAGCCGGCCATGACCACCCTCATGTACGAGCGCAAGTCCGGCGGAAGCCGGGGGTTTGCCGAGCAACTCGGGCGGCTCCGGAGCCTGGCCGGAGAGCTGCGCGTCGCCGGCCGCTCGGCCTGGGAGGACCCGCTGGTGCGTCAGGGTTTCGCCCAGCTCTGGATCGAGGCGACGTGCCTCAAGTACACGCGGCTGCGCAATATCACGCGCCAGCTCCGCGGCGAGCCGCCCGGACCCGAGGGCTCCATCCTCAAGCTCTTCGGTTCCGAGCTGGGTGTGCGCATCGCGGATTTCGCCGGCGGGATGTTGGGCTCCCACGTGCTCATCAACCGCCCGAGCGATGCGGTGCCCGACGGCCCGCGCTGGTACAACCGCGTCGTGAGCGCCCGCCAGTACACCATCGCGGGCGGCACCAGCGAGATTCAGCGCAACATCATCGGCGAGCGCGTCCTGGGCCTGCCCAAGGACTAGCAGGGCGCCGATAAGGGCCCATCTGCTTCGTTGCCGCCCTCGGCCGCAGGTTCAACGTACAGGAGTACGCCTCACCTGCGGCCGTCGGGCGGCGCCTCGCATCTGGACCCTTCTCGACGCCCTGCGGGCCATTCCGCCGACTTCTAGATTTCCGAGTAGCCGCTGCCCCGCGTGTCCACGCCGCGGCCGCGCGCCTCCGTGATCCAGCCGAACTCCCGCAGCAGCGGCTGGCTGTAGGTGACGCGGCCGGTGGTCTTGTCGAGCGGCTCGGTGGCGAGCGCGAGGGCCGCCTGGGCCATGAGCAGCGGCGGCTCCCCGCGCGGATCATCCATGGACGTCACGAGCCGGTGATAGACGGTGCCGGGCGTCGGGACCACCTGAGAGGGCGCTACCGACGAGACCGAGATGCTGTACTGGTAGACCTCCGAGGCGAGGCCCTGGGTGAAGCGCTCGAGGGCTGCCTTCTCCGCGCCATAGCACGTACCGCCGCGGGCTCCCGGCGCAGGGTCTGGGTATGGACCGCGCCCGGGGCCGATCGCGGAGCCCGACGAGATGTTGACGATGGCGCCGCTCCGCCGCGGGATCATGTCGGCGAGGACGAGCTGGCTCAGGATGAACGGCGCGTGGAAGTTGACGTCCCATGAGCGCTTCCACTTGTTGACCGGATAGTCCTTGACCTGCACGTAGTAGGTCAGCGCGGCATTGTTGACGAGCACGTCCACGGGACCGTAGATGTCGCGCGCCGCCCCCACCAGCCGCTCGCACTCCGCAGGCTCCGCGATGTTGGCGGTGACCGCCTCGGCGGTGCCGCCCTCTGCGCGTATGCCCGCCACCGTCGTCTCGAGCGATCCCGCGAGCGGATGGTCGCCTTCGCGAAGGGTGCGTGCGGCGCAGATGACGCGCCCGCCCTCGGAGGCGAAGAGCCGCGCGATCTCGGCGCCGATGCCGCGGCTCGCGCCTGTCACCAGTACCGTCTTTCCGTTCAGCTTCCCCATGGCCTCTCCTCGCGGATCGTGAGCGTTATCGGAGGTGGCAGCGCGGGCTATGTTAGCCCAACCCGGCCCGCGAGGGGCGCGGCGATGCCTTGACACGTTCGCGGCTTTCTCTCATAGTCTTGGCCTCGCACCGGTAGCTGTCGTGAACCCCGCAGTCGAGCCGCGGAGGCTGGTCATGGCACAAGGAAGCGCGTTGAGTTACCAAGTCCTCGAAGGCTGGGAGCAGCTGCCCGGCGGCTACGCACACCGCGACGTGGCGGGCGTGGCGGTGGATTCCGAAGATCGGGTCTACCTGATCTGCCGCGGCGATCACCCCATCATCGTCTACGATTCGGGCGGCCGGTTTCTGCGCTCCTGGGGCCAGGGCGAGTTCACGTACCGGACCCACGGCATCAGCGTCGGGCCGGACGAGATGCTCTACTGCACGGACGACGGCAACCACACCATCCGCAAGTTCACGCCGGACGGGAAGCTCCTGATGACGCTTGGGACCATGAACAAGCCGTCTGACACGGGCTACGACGGCAAGGATTCCGGCACCGTCTCGCGGGCCGCCGGCCCGTTCAACCGCCCGACGAACATCGCGGTTGGACCCAAGGGCGACCTCTACGTCTCCGACGGCTACGGCAACGCCCGCGTGCACCAGTTCTCGCCGTCAGGCGAGTTGAAGCGGTCGTGGGGCACACCGGGCGGCGGCCCCGGCCAGTTCTTCATCCCTCACGGTATCGCCGTGGCGGCCGACGGGCGCGTCTTCGTCTGCGATCGCGAGAACGACCGCATCCAGATCTTCAGCCCGGACGGTGAGTATCTCAGCGAGTGGACAGACACCCAGCGCCCGACGCATCTCGTGTTCGACCCGCAGGGCCGGGCCTACGTCTCCGAACTGTGGTGGCACACGGGCCAGACCTCCCAGCGCCTGGGGCCGGTGAAAGAAGCGCGATACGGCCGGGTCAGCGTCTTCGATCGCGACGGCCGCGTGCTCGCGCGCTGGGGCGGCCCTGTGGCCGAGGCGCCCGGCAGCTTCGCGGCCCCGCACGGCTTGGCCGTCGACTCGCGCGGCGACGTCTACGTGGCGGAGGTGACCTGGACCTTCGCGGTGAGCCGCGGCAAGGCCCGCGAGGACTGCCACACCTTCCAGAAATTCTCGCTCAAGGCCTGACCGCGACGGCGCTCGGGGCTACGGAGCGTACCGTAGCCCCGAGAGATTTCTGATCCCGCACGGCGCCCGCGATCACTCATGCGAGTGGACGGGCAGGCCGTCATGCTGGTGTTCCTGGATTCGGTGATGGATGGATCAGGCGCTGAATGGCTTCGTAACAGGCAATGAAGGCGCTCACCAGAATGGTGGCGATGATCACCAGTCCGGCGAAGTCCTCCACTCGACCCAGCCCATAGGTGAAGCGGCGGGTCACTCGGCGTCGAGCGAGCATGAAAGCGATCCCGAGGGGGAGCCGTGACCCCCGTGATCATGAGACGGGCTGGGGCTCATCGATTGATCACTTCAGGAGTGTCACGGCAAAGAACGCGGCCCCGGCCAGCCCCAGCACGAGCGACCCCAACCAGAGGAGCCGGTTGCGGGTCAGTGCCGCCACGGCGCCGAGCGCGATTGCCACCTGAAAGATCGCGACAGTGTTGGCAAACCCGTGGTGCCGGTGCAGCAGGTGGTCAGCTTCCGTCGACTTCGCGTCGCGCTCCTGCTCTTTGGTCTGGGCCTCTTTCTGGATCTCCGCCTGTTCCGCGGAGTAGCGCTTCGTCGTCTCCTCATGCGCAGCGGGCGGCGTCTTGCCGTTCGCCAGCCACGCCGCGCGCGAGGCCTCCTGGACGGCCGCCTTGATCCCCTTGGCCTGGTAGTAGGCCCACTGGTTGGACGCCTCCGCCTGGAGCCGCGCCGCTTCGGTCTTGAGCACCAGCGCTTCGTTCACGGTCGCTCCAGCCCGGAGGGCGGCGATCGCCGCCACCGCGGCCAGGAGCGCCGTGGTCAGGGCAATCGCCTTGAGCAACGTGCTCCCTTCCCGTTCCACCTGATCGTGAATCATCTCGTGCAGCTTGTCGGTGTCGATCTCTGGCCCTTCCGGCATGCGACCACCTCCTCTTTCTCTACCTGAACAGGTTGTAGAACACTGCGACGAGCGCCCCCTTGATGAGACCCATGAGAAGGCCGTACAGACCGGCGATGATCGCGCTCAGGAGCGTGGGAGACACGCCGGGGTATATCGCGGCTACCAGCCGGATGCCCGGAGCGGGCAGGCCGAGTGCCGAGATGAGGACCAGGACGAAGAAGATCAACCCTGCGGTCACCCCGACTCCCAAGGCCATCCCACGGACGCTCAGAGTTTGCATGCGGTCCCTCCATTCGGTTCGGCCGCTCCTGATGCCAGCCCATGCTTTCTGGCGGACAGCCTAGCGCAAGTCAGGGTGGGCTAGAAACCTTCCGATTCACAGGGCCGGCCCTCCATTCTCCGGCGTATCCCTTGCCCGACGTTGTCACGCCCTCGCCGCCCTGGCACCGTCAGCCTGAGAACAGCCCAACCTTTTCAATAAGTCGCACCGTATCTCACTCTTGGCACCGCAGTTGCTGATTCATCACTGTGACAGTCACGGAGTCACCAGATGGACACATCCAGGGCTCGGATGCCCTTTCCAAGATTGGAGAAAACAGTGACCGGGTCGCGTGCGATCGAAGCGTTGATGTTGGTGGGTCTCACTGTTGGTGCGCCGGCGTATGCGCAGGCGCAGTCAGGTGTCGGCGTGGTAACCACGCTCGTCGGTGAGGCGACCGTGGAGCGCGTAGCCGCGTCCAAGTCTGTCGTGCTGAAGAAACTTGATGACGTTTTTGCGATGGACCGGATCGCCACCAAGGAGCGCTCGGTGGTTCATGTGCTCATGGGCGGCAAGGCGCTTCTCACCGTCCGTGAGCTCTCGGTGGTGACCATCATCGAGGAGGGC
>WNFT01004335.1_pt2 | contig 31026 bp, 24 predicted proteins | sample 5400191 | NCBI WGS metagenome assembly WNFT01 (sample SAMN13153359, study PRJNA577476) | soil metagenome | isolation source: 80 cm saprolite under Madrone tree | place: USA:California | collected 2016-06-14 | reverse complement strand
CCTGCGCAGTCTTTGGTCCAAATTGTCCATCGTCCTTGAGCGGTACGAAACCAACCATCGACTGCATGCGTGCGTTCAATAACCGCTGAACGCTGCGGACGTCGTCGATGAGATTGTGCTTGCTGATGCCCACAGCGCTTTTAATGGCGCTCATAGCCTACCCTCCTCGTCGGTATCGTAGCCGCACTCGAGGTGTGAGGAAACATATATTACCGAAGTCTGAGCCGAGCGCAGCCACATGGTCGAACTGTTGTTACCTCCGCGAAGTTCCTGAAAAAGGAGCCAGGAAGTCCGGGCCGTTAATCGCCACAAGGGCTTGTGACATTTTTGTTTCTTGGCCATCGATAACCCACTTTTAGAAAATCCATTTTCAAACTGAGTCATTACGGACCGTTGGCGTGACTTTTCTTTTTGCCTCCGCTTCATCAGGATTTGATCCAGTTCGAAGCTACGCACGCGCTTGAGTATGCCCCGCACGTCCCTGGGCTTCGAGGCGATATACTCTTTCACGGACTTAAAGTCTGTCTTGGCCATCGTAAATCAGGTTTCATCGGCTGCCCGTCGCCATGTCGACGCGGCGCGGGCCTACTGCCGGTGAAGCGCGAAGCCCACCAGGGCGGCGTCCGGGCCGGAGCCGGTCGCCACGACCACGAACTGCCGGCCCGATTTCGCTTTGTATGTCATCGGAGTGGCGCTAACTGGAAACGGGGTCGGCACGCGCGACACCTCCCGGCCGTTCGACTTGTCGAAGGCATATAGATAGGGATCGCCGCTTCCGACGAAGACCAACCCACCCTTGGTTACGATAGATCCCGCATTGCCAGGAGTTCCCAATCGAGCCGGGAGCGTAATCCCCTTCAACAGCGGGTGTCTGCGAAGCGCCGCACTTCCTTCACCGAAGGGCACGCGCCATCCGATCTCCCCCTTATTGAGGTCGATCGCAACCAGCTCGGCATATGGCGGCCTGGTGATGGGAATCGGACCGAGCGGGCTTTCGGGAGTCTCTACTATCCCGCTGCAGTAGTTATGGTATTCAGCATCGATGCGAGGATCGCTCCCGTCGTTCTTGCAGACTTGATTGATGTAGACATAGTTGGATGTTTTCACGTACAGCCGGCCCGTCTCCGGATCGAAGGCCTCGCCGCCCCAATTGACGCCGCCATTGTTCGAAGGCCGCATGAGCGTGCCTCGCAAGCTCGGCGGCGTAAAGATCGGGCCGACTCGAAACTTTTTCATGTGTTCGAGTGCAAGAGCCTTGATTTCGGGCGTCAGATCATTCGCATCCTCCAGGGTGACCCCCTGTGGAGTGAAGGCGGGAGGCTTGGTTGGGAACGGCTGGGTCGGCCAGGGCTTCTCACCGGGTACGTCCGTTGCCGTATCGACCGGGCGTTCTTCGATTGGCCAGACGGGCTGGCCGGTCACGCGATCGAAAACATACGTGAATCCCTGCTTCGACACTTGTGCCACGGCGTCAATCCTTCGGCCGGCGACAGTGATTGTCACCAGATTAGGCGGGGCCGGGAAATCGTAGTCCCACAGGCCATGGTGCACTGCCTGAAAATGCCATTTCCGGTTGCCCGTCGCCGCATCCAGACACAACAACGTTTCCGCAAACAGATTGGCGCCCGGCCGTCGTCCGCCATAGTAGTCGCTGCCTGGTGTGCTCGTCGGCACGTACAACAATCCGCGCGTTTCGTCCAGAGTCATGGGTCCCCAGACATTCGCATGTCCGCTCACCGACCACGAATCGTTCTCCCAGGTCTCGTTTCCAAATTCACCAGGCCGCGGAACGGTGTAGAAAACCCACACTCGTTTTCCGGTTCGCACATCGAAGGCCTGAACCGTCCCGGGAGGATCGCCTTTGTACTGCAAGCGATCCGGGATGCTGCTCCCGACAATCACCAGGTTCTTGTAAATCACCGGGGGCGAGCTCTGCCGCATCCCGATCTTGTTCTCATGGTTATTCAGTCCGTCCCTCAGCATCGCGTAGCCGCCTTGACCAAAACGGGTCACCAGCTCACCCGTTCTTGTGTCGACCGAGAAGAGACGGTCGTGGCTATTCATGAAGATGCGCGACTCGTTGCCCTCGCGCCAGAAAGCGACCCCGCGATGTTGGTAATAGAGGTTAATCCCCGGGCCGTCCAGGTAGGCCTTCGGGTCGAACGTCCATAGTTCCTCGCCTGTTTCCGCATTCAGAGCGACCACGCGGTTGAAGGGCGTGCTCAAATACAACACGTTGTCGATCATGAGCGGCGTCGCTTGAAAATTCCCGGGCTGCGTCTGATCCGCTAGCGCCAGCTCCTTGGGGCGCCATTGCCACGCGAGCTCCAGCTGGCCGACATTCGACGGAGTGATATCGGCCGCGGTTGAATACTTGGTCTGAGACTGCACGGATCCGGTTTGGGCCCACTCGATCATGATCTGTGGCCGGCCCTGTGCGCCCAGCAACACGGCTGAGGTCACAATGGCAATAGCGCAGAGCGTTCTCATGAAAACCTCCATTTCGGCGGCCCCTTTGCACTGCCGTCGTTATTAAAGCGATTCCGGCTGCCTGAACGCCGGATTCTAACATGCGTGACTCACTTGCGTTGACCGGAGTGGGTTTTGATCGGTTGTACACTGTAGACATACACACGGGCACGGAGACGAACACGCCGCCGCCGATGCCATAGCCGTTGGGCGGACAAGAAAACACTGGAGAGGCGAGCGACAATGGCAACGCACGTCGTACTCGTGCATCCCGAAATTCACTGGAACACCGGAAACGCGGGCCGTACATGCCTCGCCGCCGGCGCCATTCTGCACCTCATCGAACCGCTTGGCTTTTCGCTTGATGAACGTCAGGTGAAGCGAGCCGGACTCGACTACTGGGAACATGTCGATCCGCGCGTGTGGCCAAACTGGGATGCCTTCGAGGACGAGCTTCCGATCCTCGGCAATCCATTCTTCTTCTCGGCGAAGGCGAAGCGACTCCTCTGGGACGTGCCACTCGGTGTGCCGTCCGATGTCGTCCTCATCTTCGGGGCTGAAACCGCCGGCCTGCCACCGGAGTTGCACGAGCGCTATGGAGACCGGTTTGTCGGGATGCCGATCCTGTCACCGCGTGTCCGGTCACTCAACCTATCGACGGCCGTAGCCATCGCACTCTATGAAGTGATTCGGCAGCGCCGGTCAGCGGCCCGGATCGGACAGCCTTACCAGGAAGCTTGAGCCACCAGGACCGTCCACCCGGCGCGTGTTTCGGAACCCCGGCGTTTGACGCCACTTCTCTCCGCGTCCTCCGCCCGGGTGCGTGGACTCCAGGTTAGAAGGCCTCCGGCACACTAAAAGTCAGTACGGCGTTGAGCGTCTTGTCCGAGACGATCACGTTTTTATGCCTGGGGTCTATGGCGATTCCCCGCGCATCCTTCAAGGCCAGGTTCGGTCCTCCGATCGTCAACCGTGGTGGCACGTTTCCGTCATCGAAGACGCTCCACACGCCCACGAAGTCATCCAGATCGTATCTGCCCTGGATGTTTTCATTCTCATTTTCTCCGGCACGGACCGCTCCGAAAATCATCCCGTTCGCGGGATTGTTCGTCAGCAACCGGACATCTTTCGCCCCTGCACCGGTGATGAAGCGGAGAGGCTTTGTATTGCCCGAAGCCGTGCGGTCAAAGATTCGCAAGCCGCCCGCGCCCGAAGCAATCAGCAAGTTGCGGACCGGATCTACGGTCACCCGCTGAGTATCGTTCGGTCTGGGCAAAAATCCCGTATCAGGCCCATGCAGAATCCGGATGGGAGCCACGTCTCCGTCGGCATCCCGAGGAAAGACCACCACCCGGTTGCCCTGCGCGACAAAGATTTCTCCATGGACCGGATCTATCGATACGTTGCTCGGATTTAACAACGTTGTGTTTGGTCCGAAAATCTTGCGAACGGGCGGAACATCACCATTGGCATCCCCGCGGAAGGTGAGGATGGCAAAAGCATGGTTCCCCGGCACGAGGATTTCATCGCGCACCGGGTCGTAGGCCATGCCGTGAATCGTTCGGTTGAACAGCGTGTTCTGACCGGCAATTGCTCTCGTCGGTTTTGCACCACCATTCGCCAACCTGGCGAATGCCGCAATCTGCGGGTGGCCCACTCAGTTCGAGACGAGAAGCTCGTCTCGTTTCGTGTCGTAAGCGATCGTATGCGGATTGCTCAGCATGGGCGACGGCGCATTAGCAGGCCCGCTGCGGATCACACGTTTCGGGACCGGATCTCCTGCCGCATCGATCGGAAAAACAGTGGCCGAGTGGTTGCCGAAATTCGCGACCCACAGCTCGTTGTTCTTTAGATCCAGGGCCACTCCGGTAGGATTCTTGATCATGCTGCGGGGTCCCTTGAGGATTCGAATGGGAGCAACGTCTCCGTCCGCATCCGCGCGGTAAACGGTAATGCTGTCACCCGTATCGTTGGCGACAAACAATTCCCCGCGATCCGGGTGCACCGCAATCGACGTCGGCCAGTTCATCAAGGTCCTGGGGCCCTGAATTACCCGCAGCGGCGCGACATCTCCCTGGGCGTCCTTGCGATAAACCGTAATCGAAGGAGGCCGGAAATATCCTGAACCGGGAATGCTCTGGTCGCCTCCGACGGGCCAGTTCGGCTTTCGAGCTCCGCGGCCGGTGCCACCGCCCACAGCTGGGATCCTGCGCTCATTATGTGTGCCCCAGTTGGTGACGTAAATCAAGCCCGTCTTCGGGTCCAGCGCCAGACCGTGCGGATCGGCCATCTGGGTCTTTGGTCCCTGCAGCAACCGCACCGGAGCGTCCTGGTCCTTCGCCGTTTTCTTGAACGTCACTACCGCATGAGGGTCCTGGACCGTCATCAACAATTCCTGATTCTCTTCATCCGCGACGATGGAGAACGTGCTGTGTGGAGTTGCGAGCTTCCTGTTCGGAGCTGCATTGCCCCTGGCGTTGCGGTCAAACACGGTCATCCAATTCAACGTGTCATTGTTGATGCCGTAGATGTCGCCCGTCGTCGGGTCAACATACACTCCGCAAGCGAATTCAAGAAAGGTACTCTCTCCCTGAATCATGCGCTTGGGCTCACTCAGCGCAGCGCCGGGAGGCGTATTCGCCGTTCGGTCATAGACGAGAATACTGAAATTATTCTCTTCCGCCATTATGACTTCATTGCGGATGGGGTCGACGACAAGGCCGGCAAACGAATTGCGGGGGTCTTTGACGGTGCTGGTCGGTTTTCTTGCCGCCACCGCCGACCTTACCGCATCGCTCGGCCGGCGAGGAGGAGTAGAAGCCACCGGTGCGGCTCCCGGTTGCTGTTGCGGCAAGGAGGCCATGAGAGTTGAAGCGGACCCCTGCTGCAGCGACGCCATCAGCTCGGGATACACGCACATCTCCCCGTCCATCTCGGGCAGCGGCTCTACCGAAACGAGCCGATCCTTCCCGATTATTTTCGTCTGCCGTGTTCCATCTTGAGGCGCACGGCCTTCGCGCGACAAAACGAGTTGTGTTGCAGTCCCAAATAAGGCAACCAGAACAAACAACCGAATCGCCCGTGAGGTTCGCCACGCTCGACCCAACTGAGTCATGGTCCTTCTCCTTTATATTTGATCAGTTCCCTATCCGGAGGTGTGTTTGGGCAGACTATATCCGCGGCTTCACTGGTGTCAAACGGTTACTTAGTAGTGCGTATTCCCCTCCTTGCAAAGGAGGGGAGGCCGCGCCATCAAGAAGAAGCCCCGTTCCGAAAAGGCGCGGACGGGGTGGTCGCTCACAGACGATGTTTTCGGAATGCGAGTCCGGAACGTTACTTGTGAGCGACCACCCCGTCTGCGCCGCTTCGGTGGCTTCGCATCATTTTATTAATGGCGCAGCCACCCCTCCTTTGCAAGGAGGGGAATGCGCCTGGCCCATCAATACGTCACCGTAATTACGAAACGCACTACTTAGGTACCGCCGCTGATGGATTCTAATAATGTAGTTCGCTGCTGATGATCCGTCGGCAACGGTTCGATAAGGCGGCACGCGCCACTGCGGACGGTAATAACTTGGATGGCCTTGGCCACAAATTGACACGCTCCATTGAATCCTGCTAACGTTCGCGTTAACTCACACTTTGCAGGTAGATCATCTACAAGGCGGAACTTTCACGGGCTCGTGTTAAGGAGGCTTGAAGATGAATTATTCGCGTAGGAATTTCCTGAAGGCTGCTGGAGCAGGCATCGCCCTGACAGCCGTTGGAGAGGAAGCAATCCTGGCTGCGGTCGCATCTCCTTCTCCTCTGGCCTTGCCAATGCCGATGACGAAGGAAAAAGCCACCTTCATCATCAATGGAAAGCCTCTCATGGCCGAATATGAAGCCAGAACAACACTGTGGGAAGTCATTGCGGTGAAGTTGGGCCTGACAGGAACGACCAGAAGCTGCAATCGGGCGAGTTGTGGCGCATGCAGTGTCCTGATAGATGGGACGCCATTCTACTCCTGCCATACATTGGCGATGGAGGCGGCGGGAAAGAAGATCTTCACGATCGAAGGATTAGGCGACGAGAAAAACCTGCACCCATTGCAGCGGGTCGGTTACTTGTACATGGCCGCCGACTGTGGTTTCTGTACAGCGGGCTGGTCCGTGACCGCGAAGGCTCTTCTGGATAAGAACCTCAATCCGTCCGAGGATGAAGTCAAGTCCGCATTGTCCGGACATATCTGCCGATGTGCAGCATATCCAGGGATCGTGCGCACAGTGGTGGATACCGCTGCGGTATTGCGAGGGGAGGCGGAAATTGCATGAGCGGCTGCGAATGCAAGCCCGATAGGGCGAAGCGAGTAAAAAAATGAGCCAGAATCAAAAACCGAAAACTCCGAAGAAGAAGATCGAACCCCATCTGCATTCCGCGATCATCGTAAACCAACCCATGGTCCGGGACTTCTCAACGGGCGGCGGACATCTACCCGGCGATACGCTGGTCGAAGGTGATGAGAAGATCGTGACGAAGAAATGGCAGGGCTATCCGCCGGAGAATCTCAACATTGTCGGAAAGCCGACTCCCCCGTTGCCGGAAGTCGCAATACCGCGGTACACAGGCAAGGCCGAGTACGCCACCAGAATCCAATTTCCGAACATGCTTTTTGCGAAGCTGCTCACGAGCCCGCATCCTCACGCCACAGTTCGGAAATTGGATGCTGCAAAGGCGCAGCAGATGCCTGGTGTCGCCTACATACTCACGCGTGATAATTCCCCGAAGACCTATCCGTTGCCCGAAGAACTTTTCTTCCAGGGGGACGTCGTTGCTATCGTTGCCGCAGAAACCGAAGACCTGGCCGAGGACGCTGTGGAAGCGATCGAGGTGGAGTATGAGGTCCTTCCTTTCGCTGCGAATCTTGCGCAGATCATGTCGCCGAATGCGCCAGACCTGAGTCGAGGAGGAGGACAACGAAGGGGGAATCTCACCACGTCGCTTGCTCAATATGGCGATGTCGAAAACGGTTTTCGAGAAGCGGACATCATCAAGGAGTTTACGTATTACTACGCGGGAGCCGTCGTCGCTCCACTGCAGCCTTGCGGCAGCGTGGCCAAATGGGATGGCGACAAAGTAACGGTCTGGGGCCATGGTCAGGCCATCTATCCGGCGCGCGCGCTAATCGCCCGAGGCCTCGGCATCGAGCCATCGAATGTCCGGTTCATCAATAAATGGAACGGCGGCACGTTCGGCGGCGTGCGGCAAGCGTCCGAGAAGTTTTATCCCTGGGTGGCCTATATGGCCAAAATGGCCGGCAAGCCCGTCAAGTTAACGCTCACGAAAGATCAGGAACTGGCTCACATGCAGGTGAAGCCGGAGAACATTCAGAAGTTCAAAGTGGGAGCCAAAAAGGACGGCCGGATTGTCGCATGCCAGCGGGAATACCATGTAAATAATGGTGAGAGAAACGGAACCGGCGGACTCGGCGGAGGTGGCGGAAGCGGAGGGCGCTCCGAGCTTTACCTTCACGTCATCCCCAACTGGAAGGAAATCGGTAACGACTACCGAACCAATTCCATGACCACAGGCGCATCCCGAAGCAACTTACAGCAGGAGTTCAAATGGGGCTGGGAACAGATGATGGATGAAATGGCGGAAGCTGTGGGAATGGATCCCGTCCAGTTTCGATTGCTGAACGTTCAAAAGCCAGGAACGAAAGTCTCCATCCAATCGGGAGGCCCGACGATGGTCCCGATGCCCGAGAGTGAAAAGGGTCTTCTCACATATGACTCCTATGCATCTGTCGAGATTCTCCAGGAAGGAATGAAGGCCATCGGATGGGAGAAAAGGAATCCCACACCCGCTGGCAATCCTGGAAGGTTCAAGCGCGGATTCGGAGTAGCGATGTCCCAACACCATGCCGGACGCCTGGGTTACCACGAAGGCGAGGTCGGCTTCGAAAGAGTGGTGAAGCGCGGCGGCGCCGACGTCTATCAATCTGAAATTGAGCTGAATGCCGAGGGTAACATCCTCCTGCATTTCGCACAGCCCGACAGCGGCACGAATCACGGTACCGCAATAGCGATGGAGATCGCCGAAATTCTCGGATTCACGAGTCTCGCTCATATGCGCGTGATCTGGGGCGACTCTGAACTCGCACCGCCGGCCCCGGGTTGGAACAGCGGTCTGACAACTCAGCTACAAGGCGGCGCTCTGTGCAAAGCGGCAGACAAGCTCCGGCAGGACGTTCTGAAACGCGCGGCCGATGTTTTGAAGCTGGATGCCGCGAAACTTCAGATCAGAGATGGAGTCATTTCATCCAAAGAAAATCCAGGAAAGACGGTGACGTTTGCAGCGCTCGCCAGAGCCAATGAAGGCCGGGTGATTCGCGAACACGCCAGTTGCTGTCACCCCGGCGCTATTGGAAGAGCCATGAACCGTGGCATTGGGGCATGCTTCGCCGAAGTTGAGGTCGACACGTGGACCGGCAATTGGCGGTTTGTAAGAGCGGCCTATTGCCATGACACCGGAAATGTCATCAACCCGTTATTGGCCGAAGCCGATATGAATGGATCTTTGGTCCAGAGCACTCAGGTCGCGACGGAGGGCATTCCATGGGATCGCGAATTTCCGGGCACGCGTCACTTCAGCGTCGGCTACTTGTCCTACCGGCTTCCCACTATCATGGACGTCCCGGAACAGACACAGGTATTCGTGAATAGCCTGGAGCCCCGCTGGTTCTTCGGAACGAAAGGCTTTGCCGAGACGGCCATCGGCGCCCCTCCAGGCGCGCTGGCAAACGCAATCTACAATGCCTGTGGAGTCAGGATAAGAGAACATCCGATCACCAGAGAAAAGATTATGGCGGGTTTGAAGGCCAAGGGGGGCTCTGGGTAAAAACATTTCCCTCCTAAGTTTGGGCACCAACATACTTGACTAATCGTGCCGGCGAGAGGAGATTTCGAAATTGGACGAATCCTGCATCTCAAATCCGAAATCCGAGATATCAGATTGGACTACACGGCTTTGGAAGGATCGCCAGTCCAATTGGAGATTTCGGATTTCGGATTTGAGATGCAGGATTCGTCCAATTTCAAAATCTCTTTTCGTCTCAGTCCACGACGATTCAAGTATGTTAGTGCCCCAAGTTAAGGAGGGGAGTAAAAACATGAAGAAAATCTCCGTCTATCGGCCAACGACAATAGAAGAAGCCATACAGATATTGTCGCTGCATGGAACTGAGGCGGGAGTTTATGCGGGCGGGACCGACTTGCTGATCCGGTTGAAAAACAGATTGAAGCAAGCGCCGACATATCTCGTCGACATCAAGAAGATAAACAACCTCAGATACATCAAAGAAGACGCGCAAGGAGGCGTCCGGATCGGCGCGCTGACAAAACTGGCGGAGATAGCCGAATCGGATTTGTTGGCGAGGAAATACCCAATGCTGGTGCAGGCCGTCAAGATGATCTCTTCGCCGGAGCTAAGGAATGCGTCAACGTTGGGAGGAGACTTGCTGCAGGAAGTCTGGTGCCAGTATCTGCGAGGTGGCTATTCCTGCTGGAGAAATGGTGGATACATCTGCTACGGAGCAATCGGAGACAACAGTTATTACCACTCGGCAATGGGAGGAAGATTATGTTACGCCGTGTACCCAGGTGACGCGGCGCCGGCTCTGATCACTTTGGATGCGAAGGTCAAGCTTGCCACTCCTTCCGGAATCAAGGAGCTGACCGTGGAGCAGCTCGTACCCGGGGACATGATGGTCGACGGCAGAATCCAATCTCATGTTGTACGTTTCAATGAAATCCTCACGGAAGTAGTGATTCCTCCGCCAAGACCGGACTTCAGGGCCTCATTCGAGAAACTGAGACCACGAGGCGTTTGGGACTTCGCCATGGCCTCAACCGCGCTAGGTCTTCAGCTTCGCGACAAAACGATCGAGGATGCGCGCGTCGTATTCGGCGGTATATCCGGGAAACCGTTTCGGGAAAGATCCGTTGAAGAGTTTCTAAAGGGAAAGACGCTAAGCGCGGAATTGGCCGGTCAGGCGCCTTCGCAGGCGCTGCGCGACGCCGCACCGCTGAAATACAATGCGACGAAGATCGATATGGCCAAGGGCCTCCTCACTTCAGGTCTGGAAAAACTTGCCGCTTCGTAGATCCACGCGATCGCAGGGGGAAGGAAGCCAGAAGCCAAGAAGCCAGAAGCCAGAAGCCAGAAGGGGGAATGCTTATTCTGGCTTCTTGGCTTCTGGCTTCTTGGCTTCTGGCTTCCTGGCTTCTTGGCTTCTGGCACTTCAACGCCATCTGGATGATTCGCGGATCTCCCGCAGCCAGGATTCGGCCGAAGGTCGCGTCACTCAGAGTCGTACTCATACATACCGGGGCGCCTTGCTGGCCGGAGATGGAAGAGCAGGGGCTCACATGGTTCGCTACGTTAAACGCCTCGGCCCGGAACTCGACCTTCTGTCTCTCCCCGAGCGGGAATGTTCGAACCACGCCCGTATCGAACCGGATGCTTCCCGGACCGGTAACATTCCCGGCGCCCATCGTCCCGTAAGTCCCCAATGCCGGTTGGGCAAAGGCTGCGGGATTGAGCCACCCATTTTGGATGTTCTTATCGGGAACGTAGGGCGACGGAAGCACCTGGTTCGGTCTCTGGTCAATCGTACCCGTCAGTGCCTGATCGAGGCCTGTGAGCACAGTCAATTGAGGGCCCGACAGGACACGCGCGATTCCCGATATTCGCCAACCGGTGCCCAGCGCGCGCAGCACGGAGTTCGCGAACCGCGGAGTCTCGTAAACCGCCGACATATTGAAGTTGTGACGGCGGTCCAATTCGCAATTCCCGCGATTCGCTCCGCGTCGCTCCGGAACCTGGTAGCCGTTGGTTTGAATCACGTCGGTGTAGCCGGTATCGATGCAGTGGGACAAAGTGTAATTGCCCTGCACCGTGATACCTCGGGCTCGCCGCCGTGTGATGGAAAGGACAAGCGCGTTGTAGCTGCGCGTTCCTCCGTCGTCCACCTCAACGATATTGCTGAAGTATTTCCCCTGATCCGGGTTCTGCAGATACAGCACCCGGCGCTGGTTTGTGTTCGCGACGGTCGCACCCGGTAAGAAGACGGCGGGATTGGCCTCGTGCTCATACAATTGGTGAATCACGCTGCTGCCGATATAGTTTCCCGATACGAGCCAGTCCGTTCCAAATTGTTTCTGGGCGCTCAGGTTCCACTGATTAATGTAGGAAGTCTTGACGTCCTGCGGAATAACCGTGTAAACACCCGCAGTTGGGAAGATGGCATCCGGACCAATCGCAGACGGCAGTGGATTGCCTCCAGCATAGCCCTGCCACGGGTCATCAAAACCACCCGGCAGGTTCGTAATCTGAATGAGGCCGCCACGGGGCGGCGTGTTCCGAATTCCGCCAATACCGTTCAAGTGGGGGTAGTCAAAGAATATTCCGTAGGCGGCCCGGACCACGGTCATGCCATCACCTTTCGGATCCCACGCGAATCCCGCCCGCGGCGCGAAGTGCATCCAGGCCGCCTCATGTTCGGACGTTCCGATGTTCGGAACTCCAGGATCGCCTGGAAACAGTATCCCGGCCGGAGCATTCTTGTACGCGGTGCTTCGAAGACCCTGATCGAACCACTTCTTGTTGAATTGCGCAGAGACGGCGCGGTGATCGTACGGCCATATGAACGGTTCCCATCGCACACCGCCGTTCAGCGTAAACCTGGAGGTGGCTTTCCATGTGTCCTGCATATAGAGACCGATGTAATTCTGGCGGAGGTACTGTGCCGCGATCTGATCCTGCCTCCATTCATTCGGCCTTCCAACCATCATATCGGCCAGCGCCAATCCGGTAGTGTTGCCGTTGAACGAAAAACGGCCGCTGGTCCATGTGCCCGAGGTGTAGTTCATGTTCGAGTGAATGAAGTGCGCTCCCACCCCGATCTGGTGCGCTCCGCGAACCAGGCTGAGGTCCTCGGCAAACTGTTCGACCATCGAGTTGGTGACGCCAGGGGCGCTGACATCCTGAGTGAATGCGCCTGAAACATTCAGCCGCACATAATGTTTCCATCCAGCCGGGTAGTACAGGTTCTTCACTCCGAGGTCGCTGTAGTTGTAAAAGTCCTGCACGAGGTTCTTGTCGTTGACAGTGCGAAGCACCGTCCCACGGAACGAACTGACGGTTTTGGGACTGATCGAATAAGTGTCACCCAGAACAAGCGAATGAAATCGCCTCGAGTAATCGGGAATGCTCAGCGAAAGGACATTCGAGCCATTGTAATTGTTCGGAGTAAACAGCATCCCCCGCTGATAACGGCCAAACAGCGAGTGCTTGTCACTCCATTGATAGTCGACCTTACCCACTGTCATTTGTTCATCGGAGTTGTTCTTGCGCCCGTATACCGTTTGACCGCATTCATCGATGGGGGTCGGCAGGTATTTTGTGACCAGGGTCACAGCCGCCTTTGAGAACGAGGCCGGATCGATCCGATTGTTGTTGAAAGGAGCCCTCAAGGTAATCTGCTGCCGGCTGGAGTTGCATGCCGGTGCAGTGATGCCCGTAAAATCACCAGTGAGCATTCGGGGGGTTGGAATGTAGCTCACAATGACGTTGGCTTCTGAGCGCGTAATCGTGGCCTGATGTCCGCCGAAGAAGAAGAGTTTGTTCCTGACGATCGGGCCGCCAATCACGCCGCCAAACTGATTGCGTTTCAGCCCGTCTCTGGTTGTTGCGAAGGCATTTCGAGCATTGAAGACTTTGTTGCGTACGAATTCAAACAGATTGCCGCGAAACTCGTTGCTGCCTGATTTCGTCACACCGTTGACCGCACCTGCCGAGTGCTGTCCGTATTGGGCGGGGACCGCGCTGGTTTCTACTTTGAATTCCTGTAGAGCGTCCGGAAATGGCAGTGGGAGATTCGCGTTGCTGTAGGGATCGTTATGCGTTCCTCCATCCAGCATGTATGTCAGTGAGTCGTTCAGACCCCCACCGACCGAAATATAATCGGTAGGCCAGGTCCGTGCGGTTGCCTGGTTTCCCCCACCGATCGCGGCACCCGAAAGAATGATCAATTCCTGCAGGTTCCTGCCGTTCAGCGGCAGCTCCAATACGCGAACGTTGTCGATCACTTGACCGACGCCCGTGCTCCGCGTTTCAACTAAAGCCGCGTCTGCCTGAACCTCAACCTGCTCACTCACCTGACCGACCTGCAGGCTGACGTTAACCACCGGATTGGCGCCAACCTGCAGCACGATTCCAGTCTGTACGAAAGTTCGAAAACCGGGCAGGGCCGCCTCCAGCCGATAAGGACCGACCGGCAGGTTCGTCAAAACGTATGACCCTGTTTCATCCGTCACGACGCTGCGTGAAGAACCCGTGGCGGTTTGCGTCGCAGTCACTTCCACGCCGGGCAGCACAGCGCCGCTTTGATCTTTGACTGTTCCAGTAAGCTGAGCCGTCGACTGCGCCCGGAGAACGCTGCACGTCAATAAAGAGACAAGTAACACACTGAGTACTACGGAACGCTTCATATTTCCTCCTATCCCTGTCCGGGGTCCCTATCCCCGGAGTGATTCCCACACCTATCAAGATGCTGTTTTTGCTTTGATGCTGAGCGATATTGGCGCGTAATTCGCGGCTATTTTTGCACGTCCGAGTCCCTGCATTTCCCGGCCTCGCACCTGTTGTTCTCTTCACAGACGAATTCAAAGATCTTCCAGGTGGGGTGGAGCTTCATTTGGAACTCCTGGGACCACGGTTTCGTAAAAATTTTGGAGTCATCTATTGTGATTTGATACGCAACCGTCGTCGCATCGGTGTAGCGGAGGCGTTCGATGACGTGCAAGGCGTCGCTATGATAGGGCACGGTCTTGAGACCGCCGCTTTCCTCGCGGCCGGGTTCGTCACCGGCGAATGGCCATTCCTTCAGGCCAATCGTGTCGATGACCAGTGTGTCCCCTTCCCATTTGCCGACGGAGTCTCCCATCCAGGTGAGTTCGAGATTTCGATCGTGAGGACGGCCATCGGTCGGAATCACGCGAAAGAAATGCATGTACTCATAGAGGACCACAACATTCTGGGGCGTCTGAATCCACTGTTGAGAGTAGGGCGAGAGGATTATCCGTGGAAACCCCACGGGCAGACAAACGGCCTGTGGATCGTCGTGGCGCAGATCGCCGGTCCACTGGTGATAGAAGAGTTCCTTTCCTCCAGGCCGAAACAAATCGGCATAATTCCTCGGATTGAACCTTGTAGGTGACGGGGAGTCCGTATCGCCGGGTCCTGCTTTATGAGAAAACGCAGGGCCCGCCCAAACACCGGTGAAGTCGGGTTTGCCGTCTGGCGTCCTCCGAATGGACTGGGCGCCTGCCGGAACCGGTGCCAGCGTAAGGGTCGTAACTAACGCGGTAAGGATGAACAAGAAAAACTTTCTCATCGCCGGATCTCCCTGATTGGTTCGCACGGAAAATTGGATTGGAGTTTAGATGAGGTGTACTGTCATGTCAAACGCAGGGGAGGAATGCAGGCGAGGAATGCTGTGGCATCCAAATGAGCGATATTCCCCTCCTTGGTTAAGGAGGGGTGGCCGCGCCATCAAGAAAATGCTCTCGTTCCTTTGATGGGCGCGGACGGGGTGGTTGGTTCAACGTCGCGAAGCCACCTTATAGATATTCGCGTAAGCACCGATTCGATAAGGTGCGCTTCGCGGAAATCTGTAAGGTGGCTTCGCGACGATTCGAACCACCCCGTCTGCGCGCAATTTTGGAAACCTTGATGCGCGCAGACACCCCTCCTTACCAAGGAGGGGAATATCGCTCTTTGGGCCACCGCTATCGCCCGATTTCTTCTCCAACTCTTTACAAACCGCCCCACCCGCGGTTACATATAGCGGACACGACCCGCAGGAGTTTCTGCATGCAAAATCGAATCACGAGTTCGGTTGTCATATTGAGCCTGCTACTGTCTTTCTCCTCTGTTGCGTTCGCTCAAAGAGGGCAACGATCGGGAGCAACTGCGAACCCGGTACCTGCCCCGCCGCATGATCCGCACGATCTTTCCGGCGTTTGGACGAAAACCTGGCGAACGCTCACGCTCAGCGAAGACGTTCCACCAATGACATCCTGGGGGAAGGCGCAATTCGATTCGAATAAACCTTCGTACGGACCTCGAGCGGTTCCTCCCGCGCTCGGAAATGATCCGACAGGAAAATGTGATCCATTGGGCCTGGTACGTAATCTGGTTTTGGAAGTGTCCGTGTACCCGATGGAGATCGTCCAGGCCCCGAAGCGCATCCTGCAGTTCTTCGAGTGGGCACACTCATGGCGCGAAATCTGGACCGATGGCCGGGAGCTTCCAAAGGATCCTGAACCGCGATGGATGGGTTATTCCGTTGGCAGGTGGGAAGGCGACACGTTTGTCGTTCAATCCACCGGTTTTGACGAAAGGACGTGGCTCGATCATTTCGGCAGTCCGCACAGTGACGAGATGCGCCTGGAAGAGCGCTATCACCGGCTCGACCGTGACAACCTGGAGCTGGTCATGACACTCACCGATCCGAAGACGTATACGAAACCCTGGGTGAGCGAACGAAAAGTCTTCAAACTGGCGCCGGCGAATGTAGAGATCCAGGAGCTCTTCTGTGTGCCGTCTGAGGAGGAATCGTTTAATCAGAGGGTGCGAGATCCGGCGGGGTTATCCGGAAATAGATTCGGCCGCGGATTGCACGGATTACGCGGATGGTGCGCAATTAAAAACCATTGATGCGCACCATCCGCGTAATCCGTGCAATCCGCGGCTCTGCTTTAGCGTTCCGCAGTAGGAGCCGATCCCCCGCTGAACAGTTCGCGGCCGTCGGGCAATTTGATGGAACGGCCATTTGCAACCGGCCCTCCCGCCTTGGCACGAAAGCCTGCAATTTCGACTTCAGTTCCGGCCTTGACCGTGTCCACTTTCCAACCGAGCCTGATCAAAGCGTTCGGCGCGCCGAGTTCGAAGCGCCAATTAACGGCCTTGCCATCGGAATCCTTTACATCGACGTATATCCACGCATGCGGATTCGTGAATTCAACCTTCGTCACTGTTCCATTTACTTTGACCGGCTGATTCACGTCGAATTCCGCGGCAAATGCGTGATGTGCCGCCACCGGTCCGGCGACCAGAAGCAGAGCCATACCGGCCACTCCAATACAAATCTTGATACGCATCGATGAACCTCCTTATCTCTGTATCTCTGTAGCGGCGGTCTGTGACCGCCGACGCTGTTGCACGCCCGCCGATCGCCGGCGCTCATAGAGCGCCGCTACAGTTCTCGTCTCAACGGGCTGGCGGTGTGCCGAAAATATTTTGCAGCGTCTGGCTGCCTTCGGCGCACGCGAACTCCAGCGATTCAACGTCCTTCGAAGCCTTTGAGAAAGCGCCCGCTACTTTCCATGGCCCTGTAAACAGCTTCGGATCCTCGATTGTGACTTCGTAATCAATCGCATTCTCGTTGACGACGGTGAAGCGTTCGACGGTGTGCAAATCTTCGCTCAAGTACGGTATCTCCCTGGAATACGCCACGCGGCCGTTGAAATTGGTGGTGTCGACGACGAGTGTATTTCCTTCCCAATGGCCAAGCGAGTCGCCCATGAACAGCCGAATATTCTTACCAGGATGTTCCCGCCTGTTCAGGTCGATCACACGGCTCGTGTGGTTGTAATCGTAGATGATCACAACCTGTCCGGGAGGCTGAAGAATCGTATACGGGTTGTTACCGTCTTCTCCCTCGAACAGACCGGGCAGCGCGCACCGCGAATTGAGTTCGATGTGCCGCAGGTCTTTCGGGGGATTCATATCGAGGAGGAATTGCCGCCGTTTCGCGTCTTCCTCGGGCCGCCACGGAAGCTTTTTATTTGCAGGGAAGACAATGCCGGTCGGGCGCTGTGCGCGCGGCTGCTGTCCGCGCAAGACGTTTCCGCCTTCACCAAATATTCGCGGATACGGGCCGAGGCCGTCTCCACGATTGGAAACCGACAAGGGGTTCTTGTCTCCTGGATCGATCGGATTGAAGGGCGGTTCTGCCTCCAGGGCCTTGACTCCGCTTCGGGTATACAACCCCTGCATGTTCGGTTGACCGTCCGATAGGCGCGCCGGTGTCGACGCGTTCACTGGAGCAGATGTCGTCGACTGAGCGATCGCCGTTGAAGCAAGCAACACCATGGCGATCAGGATCGCTGCGGTTTTCATGACACCTCCCGATGTTTTCACTTATTTGAAAGGAGCGTTCTTGTATCGCTCCTCCTGAAGGTAAAAGACACACTCGTATTCGAGCAACCTTGCATTCTTGTCCACGCGGCGATACAAGGGCATGGTCATTTTCCAGGGTCGCGCGAATACCTTTGGATCCTCGATGGTGGCCTCATAAAGAACGTGGTCCGGATTCGTCATCGTATAGCGCTCGACGACATGCAGAGCGTCGCTGTGAAAGTTGCCGGCGTGGTCGAACCAGGTCTGGTCGTTGAAATTCGTCACATCGACGACCAGCGTATCGCCCTCCCAGCGGCCGCGCGAGTCTCCCATCCAGGTTGGAGGGATGCCTTCGGCATGCTTGCTCCCGTTCACGGGAACCATGCGCACGGCATGCGCAAACTCATATCGGATCGCCATCGAGTTCGGCGTTTGAACAATCTCAAAAGGAAAAGGCATATAAGTGGCGCGCGGCACGCCAGGCAGGAAACACCGGGCTTCGGTCGGGTCGGCCGTCAGCCGGTTCGCGAAGTTCTCCTGCTTTTTTGCCAATGCCGCCGGTTGATACGGGATTTCATTGCCTTCCACAACACCCAGCCCGGGCGGGACGCCCAGTTGCCCGGTGTGGTCCTGGATATCCCAGGCTGCCGTGTTCAATACCTGCCAAACCCCGTTCAAGTTCGGTTTTCCATCGGCGGTTCGGGGCAGACTGACCGTGGCGGGTCTCGCGCCGGCGGTTTGTGCCGTTGCCGGGATCTCGGCCAGACAAACCATGAAGCCCGCGGCGAACGCCAATATGATCGGCCCTTTGGATTTTTTCATCTGCCTCTCAGTCACCCCTGGGTGCTTGATTTTTGCAGAGAATCATACGCACAAACAACTAATTCTGCTCGCGCCAAGTTCTGGCGTATATATAATCCCGTATCCGCGAAAACCAAGGAGTCGCCCATGCGCCACATTCTTGCCGTATTGTTCTTGTTTTCCTCGGCCCAGGCCTTCGCTCAGACCCCCGGCAGTTCCGACATTCAATCCGGGAAAGAGATTTGGCAAGGGTATTTCGGTTTGCAGAATGACTGCAAACTTTGTCACGGCGATCACGGAGAGGGTGGCTTTGCCAAGCCTCTCGCGGGCCACCAACTGACTTCCGCGCAGTTCCTGCGTGCGGTTCGCCAGGGACCGGGAATCATGCCGGCATTCGTGCCCGACAAGAATCTTAACGATCAGCAGCTGGGCCAGGTTGCGGCCTACCTGGCGAGCTTGCCGAAGCCCACTGGTGCTGCACCCGAGTGGCACACGCGGGTTCCACCCCTCGCCACACCAAGGCAAAAACTGATGATTTCGTCCGGCTGCGGTCAATGCCACGGCCCGGTCATGGCAAATCCGCGCAGAACCGCAGGCAGCATAGGTGCGGACTTCGAATGGTTCAGACAGGAGGTGTACGAACACACCACCGCGCCGCTCAACGTCAATCGCCCTCATCTTCGAATGGGCAACTATTCCAAACAGCAAATATCTGAGGCCACGCTGAAAGACCTCTGGGAATTCTTCGCCAACGAGCAAGGGCTTCGCGTTCCCATCGGTGCCCAGATCAGCGCCGGCGTCCCTTCTGGGAATGGCGTCACATACACCATCACGCTTCAGAATACCGGCGCGACCGGCAAGGGTCTTACGGCCGAGTACATCACCGTCACGCTTCCGCTGCTTCGAGGACAAGACCCGGAGGAAGTAACCACCGTGGTTGAGGCAACAACGGGCGGCGGTTATAGCGGTGTCCATCGTGATGTGATCACAAACAGCAATGCTGCAGAGTTCGAAATACCTCGCCTGGCGCCCGGAGAAAAGCGAACATTCACGATAACGCTTTCAGGAAAAGGAGCAAACGTAGGAATTCCACGAGGAATGGTGAAGTGGGAGAAACCCAGGTTGAATTCCGGCGGCACGGAATTTATCGCCGTGACGACGCCGCTCGGTCAATAGATTCGAAATTCAAAGAAAGGAGTTGTTATGCGTAGTTTAGCGTTGTTTGTGGCAGGAATTCTGCTGGGGTTGGCAGTGCAAACGGGCATTGCCCAGACGGACAGGGTCATCAACGTAAATCACGTCGGAATCACGGTTTCGAATTTTGATGAAGCCATGAAGTTTTTTAAGGAGAGCATGGGATTCCGCGAGGCATTTACGGTTCGCGATGAGAAAACGGGACAGCCGACCTTGGCGTACGTCCAGGTCAGCCGTGACAGCTTCATCGAGGTGCAGCCGGCTGGGGCGGACCGCCGTCCCGGAATCAGCCACCTTGGGTTGCACGTCGAGAACATACGCGCGACTCTGGCGCGTCTGGCACAGCATGGGGTCAAAGTCGAGGAGCCGCGTGCCTCGCGCACGAACTCGGTGATCGCCAACGCCACCGGCCCTGACGGCATTCGGATGGAGCTGTCGGAACTTGGCCCGGAGTCGCTGCAAAGAAAGGCCATGAATAGCTGGAAGTAGGCGGCTGTCCTGCGGCCTTCATGAGGGCGATTTTTCCGCTGCGGAGAATCATCGGGAATGCACGCAGCCCGTGGGCTTTATGCCCGCGTTCAAATACCTCCAGAAGAATTCTTTAGTTGTGCTTGAACGCGGGCGTCTGGAGATTGGCCATTTCTGGAGTTGGACATTTGTCCGGGGTTGGAGCAAAAACTCCCCTCCTAGCCTGACTTCGCAGTTCGAGCGCTCACTAAGGCCTCCGAGCGGATCGGTATTCGGGAAGAACAGAGCGTAACTTATTGAAAATCCATTAGTCCGCATTTCTCACCAATAGACGCGCCTGACGGCCGAAGGGCAATGGGAACCAGCCGCGGATTACGCGAATTACGCGGCAGGTTCCCCGTCTTCGTGCCGGAACCGGTGAGTAGCCTGAGAGCGTTATCGAGTGTGCTTCCGAAGAGGGTGTGTGGACAAAGTTCCCTGCTCCTCCTGGCGCCCGGAGTCGCCTAAACCTTTGTCTCTTCGTGCCTTCGCGACTTTGGTGTTGACAGCAGCACGACACGAACCGACAAAGGTAGTTTGCGGGAATTAAGCTTTGCGCCGCTGCCACCAGGGAAGGCCTCGGTAAGCATCTACAGGATAAGGACATGGGCATAAATTTCAGGATCTTTGCATTTCCTCGGCTGAACATCTCTGTTTCAAGGATTCAGACTTTCGTCGGTCTTGCCGCAGGCATCTTGTCGATCACAGGCGCTCTCGTCGCCTTCATCAGACCCGCTCCCGACAAAGCCGAACTCGTGGCGATTGTGCAGGACGCCAAAACAGAGAAGGCCGTGTCCGATGCGACGATCGAGATCCTGACACCGCGGGATGCCGTCATTACAACACTAAAGCCGAACGGGTCCGGGAAGGCGCGCTACGCGTTAGATGAGGGTCATTATCGGCTCCGCGTGAGCCATCCCCGGTACGGCTCAGAGGTCCGCGAGGTGCAATTGATGGCGAGTCAGAGCACCGAGGTTCGCGTACAACTGCACGCGGCCTCTATAGGTGGCGCCATGCGGCGGCTGTTCCGCCACTAGTCGCCCTCGATTCATGCCGTGCTGTCGATCGAAGCCTTGGAACAGTTTCGTAGATTGTTACTTCAATATTGCATCCATGTGACAAACCAGATGTCCGCTGACTCCCTCGATCAGGCGAAGGCGAAGAATTTAGAAGTGGATCGCCTGTACGAAGGTTAGACGTTTACAAGCCAGCTGATGTTCACACGTGCCGGGAACGATGACTACCGCCGGGCGACTCCACGGCCAATCCGCTATTGCCTTCAGCGGAAAGAGCTTCCAGTCAGGTATAAAAGATCGACCAGTCGGTCGAAAGATTCTCCCCTCGGGGACAAAAGACGTACCGCCTGGTCGAAAGACTTTCCAGTCAGGTACAAAAGATCTACCGCCTGGTCGAAAGACTTTCCAGTCGGGTACAAAAGAGGTACCCGTTGGTAGAAAGACTTTCCAGTCGGGTAGATAACAGGAACCGCTTGGTAGTGTTCGGTCCGAATGCGGCTTCGGTGTAGATCTGCGCTACTCGCCACGGAAGCGGCCGGAAAAATCCGGCCGCCTCTAGTCGGTTACGAATTGAAGGCATCAGACGCCGTTCCGGCGCTACTAATGGATCTGGATGTTGCCTCCGATGAGAGGGCTTGGCCCGTTCGAATAGGTCGTCGTCTTGATGCCGAAGGTGTCGGAAGTCCCGGGTTCGCCGCAGTCGTCGACATCAACGGTGAACGGCTCCGTGGTTGTGCCGATCGACCGAATCACCTCGGCCGTACCAGTGAATCTGGCGTGCTGGCTTCCAGGTGTCGCCGGGCAGGACGTGCCGGGGCTGCCGATAACCAGTCCATCAATGGCTTGAGCCTTTATCCGGACGTCCGCCGCATGGTCGTTATACTCCAGGTTCCCTGTCGCAGCGCAGCACTTCACCGTGAAGCCGAAAGTGGCCCGCCCGTTGGGATCGGCCAAACTCGGCATCAGGGCCGGCAGGGTCAGCAATACTCCGAGTGGCGAGAAGATCGGGTCTCCATTGATCTGTCCCCCTCCAGTCACCTTCCCTGGAGTGGAGCCGCCTCCGCACGCCCCGCCCGGGGCGGGCGCTGTGAGCCAGGGCGTGTAGTCAACGTTGGCGGTGACCCTGGCGCCAAAGCCCGAACCGACTGGACCTGGCCCGCCTGCGTCGCCCCACCAGTTGCAGGTGCCATCGACGCTCAAGGCCGGATAAGCCAGGCTGAGGGCCGGATGAACCGCGATCCCATATGCGGCGATGGTGACGTTGAAGTTGTTTTGGTTAACTTGTCCGGTCGAGAAAGATGGATTGTCTTCGAACCAGACTGCAACTGAGTCACTTGGTGCGAACAGGTTGCTGATGGAGTTATCCACGACAAGAACGCCGGGGGTGTCACCCTCCAATCCGATGGCATGTGTCCAGCCACCACCAACCAAGTCACTGATGGTGTTGTTCCGTATCGTTACTGTTGTATAGCCGGTCGCGGACGGAGCGGTGCTAGCTCCATTGTTGACATGGATCGCGTACGCTCCTCGGTTCACGCTATGTATTTCCGAGATTGAATTTCCTTCGATTAGGATGTTCAGGCTTGGATTTGCCGACGTGCTGTCCCCGATGAAAATGCCACCGTTTGAAGATGCTATGCCCCCGACGCCGCTGACCTTGTTACCCACCACGCTGACCTCAGCCGGACCGTTTTCGAGATAAATAGCCTGGGTATTCCCGCGATATCGCCGGGCAAATCCAGGTTCGCGTGACCCCTCAGGAGAAAGCGCTACTGACGACCGACCTTAGCCAAACACCGGGTGACGCCGCCTATAATTTCGCCGCAGTTGCAATTCGGCCGGGAAAAGAGCGGGACGCCCTTCTGTACCTGGAAAGGGCCCTGGTTGAGCGCTCCTACTGGATTCCTTTCCTCAACATTGATCCGAGATTCGACGCTCTACCATGAGCTTCATGAGCGGTTGAAGCAGCTCGACAAATCAGTTCGGGTTTACTGCCTGGCGCACATCGATGCGGCCATATCCCAGTTGATTCACATAACCGGGATTTCTCGAGTTGATGTTGACCGAGCCCGCAGAAATGGATGTCGAGACTCCGGTTGTTCTCAGCGAACGAATCAGGGCTGCCGTCCCCGCAACCATGGGAGCACTGAAGGACGTACCGGAAACGACACTGTAGTAACCACCGGGATAAGCCGAGAATATCTTCACGCCTGGCGCAGTCACGAAGAGTGAACTACCATAATTCGAAAATGAGGCCTTCCAATCCAGAAGGTCGGTCGCGGCTGTCGCCAATACTCCGCTGAGGGCCGCAGGATATTGCGGATTGGACGTATTGTTGTTACCGGCAGATGCGACCATTACGACGTCCGCATTCCTCGCATAATTGATCGCGTTACGAAGCGCCGGCGATGCCGTCAGCGTGCCAAAGCTCATGTTGGTCACCTGGGCTCCATGCTGTACGGCGTATCGGATTGCCTTCGCGATGGTAAAAATGTCTGAACGTCCCGCATCATCGAAGACTCGCAGCGGCATGATCATGCTGGCCGGCGCGATCGCGGCGATGACGCCGGCGCAGAGCGTACCATGGCTGTAAGCGGGATTGAGGCTATACAGGAAACCCGCCTGGGAACGATCAAGGACGCCGGCGCCAAACTGGTTCATGAACCCTCTTTCCGAATCCAGAAAACCGGTTTCAGCCTGGTCCAAAAAGCCTGTTTCGGCTTGATTCAGAGCGGTCGAGCCGGCCGGACGTGCGGTCACGAAGTCGTAGCCGCTGGTCAGGTGACCGCGAAGTGCCGGGTGCCCGTAGTCCACCTGAGAATTGATATCGGCTACAACAACGGCCTGGCCGGTCGAGTACGGCAACGCTGCCCCGGCCCGTATCAATTGCATGGAGGGTTGATACTTGTACCAGTCCGATACCGTGGTGCCGGGAACGGTCAGGATTCCGACTTGAACAAAGCCCGGCATTGTCACTCCCGTATTCAGTTCCATCCACTCAATGCCGAGCGAATACGCCATCGGTGATGACGGCACGACCGGCACGTTGAGCAAATGAATATTCGCACGGGGAATTGTGTCGACAAGCGTGGCACCGAGCATGGCAGCGACGTTGGTAATGTTCGCCGTTGGGGAAATCTGAACGATCAGCGGGAGGGGATTGGCTGGCGCCGACACGCTGAAGGCCAACAGCAGAATAAGAGTCAGCGAGAAATTACGTCTTGTCATAGTCCCTTACACGTCGCATTGAGATACAAACGGAGTTCTTCTCATAACGACTTGCCTGTCTCCATCCATTAATTCGATGTGTGCTGACAGGTGGTCCCGCCTAATCCCGACCGCGTGACCTATGAAGATCCGCTGCCATCTGTGATAGCACACGGCCAATATGAATTGCACGAGACATGCCCGACTCGAGATCGATCTGCATGTAACAGCGCCACATCATTTTCCCCATAAAGAGTTGATTCGGTCTGAAGCCAGGTAGGGTGGAATTTCCCCAGCCTGCAGAACAAAAATTGGCCGATTCCCCTCCATTCCGTGAGGAGGGGAAGCCGTGTTCCTCTAACCTGTGGCTTAGGTGTTTTTTCGACTATCAGCTCGTTACCCCAGGCTCAACACTCCCGGAACGTTGCGTGCGGTCGTGTAGGCGAGTTGCCTGGAAAGCTTCTGGCTCGTCGTTGTGTGCTACGCGACAGGTTCCTTTTTCTTTGCGGCTCGGGCGGGCTTGGGATTGCTGAGCGGTTGACGGAGGAAGACGCAGAAAACGCTTTGACACACTTCACACAGATGAAGATGTTGTCGTTCCCAATCTTCTAATTTGACAGTTCCGGTCGCAGACTCAAAGAGGCGGCGATTCTCTATATGAGTCACAGCAATGTTCTTCATCAGATTCCTTCCGGTGCCACATATGCCGTGTGTTTGCAGCAAGTGCTGCAAATTAAACCAAAACCATTGGCTTTCCAATGGTGTTAAATAAGCATAGCATGATTGGTCGTCGTCGCAACAAAGCGGCAAACGCTGCCACGTCCTTGCCGCCTCAAGATAGAAGTTTAAGTTCCCATTTCTTGCTAATTACTCGTCTAATAAATTCATGTAGGGAGAGGTGATCGATTCGGGCCCCGATCGTACACCTGAATCCGTCATGCAACGCTTCGATATAGGCGATCCGATTGTGATTCTCCCGAGATTTGCGGACCTGTATCCGGTCTATCGGGGCACAGTCACCGGCATGAAGTCGGATCCGTTTCGTCCTGCGTTCACTGAATACACGATCCAGTTCCCCGACGGATCAACAACCAACCTATTCGAATTTCAAATTCTTGAAGCTGAACCGAACTGTGAAACTTTCCTCGCAGCTTTTGTGCTTGACAGTCACCAGGAGCCGGCCACGGCGGAGCATCGCGGACAAACGCCCGACCGGCGGATCATTCTTCAAACACAAACCATCGACATTGATATGAAAGTAGAGGCAAGCCAGCACGAAGCCTCGATCATCGGTCAGATCCTGGAAAGAGAATCCACAAATTTCGTAAGCAGGGCAGTAGTCACTTTGATGAGAGACAACATTCCGATCACCTCAACCACAACCGACGCCACCGGTACGTTCAGGTTCGCTGCTATCGGTCGAGGTGCTCTGAATATCCAGGTTGTAATTCGCGCAGACTCGTCACGGATCCTGGGCGCGTTTCCCACCTGATACTGACTTCATGGAGCAGTGCTCACTCAGGCAAAGCCTGCAACATTTCCATGAGTTTTCATGCGAGTTTGACCCCGTTTGAAGCAGCATCAGAGCCATCAGAGACATACGAACCGGCGGAGTGGCAACGATGATGCATTAACCACGGTGCAGAATCCGCAAATAGATTCCGGGAATATTGTTAGGGTTTAACTAAGTTGCTCTCCTACGGTTCCCATAAAAGGAAGGTATGGGACATGGAGCCCAACCACGTTGAGGTCCGCAAACTGTATGAAACAGTCGCGGGAAATGCAGTGCTCGAAGAATCAGAAATCCAACACCTGGGAACCTGTGAAGAATGCTTGCAGGTGATACGCATCCTGGTGGAACATCTACTGCCGCGCTCGAAGAATGCAGCCGGGTGAAGATATCTCGGCTTCCTGTTCAGAAGATCAAGAAAAGCTTTGAAGAGTAATAGGTTGCGGTATACGTGCCGGGATCATCGTGTGCGCCGTTCGGATGATGCCGACACCCGAACGGGGATCGCGTCCGCCGTTCATTCTTCAAGTTCCCATCCGATCCCGGGCCTTGGCTTTGGCGCGAGCCAGCGCAGACGTAGAGGGCTTAGGTGGTTCGGCCGGCTGCTCGCTGACTGTCGCGGCAGCAGGAGCGCGAGTCGCAGTCTTCTTCGCCGTGGTTCGTACGGGTCGCAGCAGTGGCAGCCGTATCGCCCGCAGCCAGGAATTGCCTGCGGCGAAGATCATCATTCGCCGACCTCCGATCTCGGCCACGTGCAACAAGAGCAGCATCAGAGCGAGCGGTAAGACGAGGTCGCGCACCTGGCGATCCCGCAGACGACTTGGACTGAAGACATCGTCCCAGGCCGTCCGCTCGATGCCGCCGGTGACTCGCGCTATCTCAGTCAGCGTTTTCTGTCCTTCGGCCGGATCCGGCCGAGGCTCGAACTCCGGTGAATAGGGCAGGCTCAATGGGGCGAGCGGCAGCACTTTGCCCTGGCCGACATCGACCGCTCCCAGATAGATCCCGGCCTTCTGAATTGGGAAGCGCGCCTCCAATGTATCCTCTCCGATCCACGCCAAACTCAATTTCTGGGATGCATTCTCACTCGGCGGCACGATTGCGGCCGTCGCTTTGCGAATGTCGTCTGCTCCGCCGCGCTTGCGTTCGGGATCCATTTCAACGCGGACGATGCCCTGGCCGCCTTCGCGTTCGATGGTGGCCTGCACACCGCTCGGCGGCTCACCGCCGAGCAGCCACCGGCCCAGCCCTGCTGCGAACGCTCCGAAATCCTTCCACGCATTCAAGCTGCGCGAATATTTTCCGTCCATCTCAGCGGTCAACGCCGCGACACGGCCCAGGCCTCGATGCCAAAACGCCAGGACGGGCGCGTGGTAGTCGTCGTCGGTCACCACACCCATGGTCGCTCCAGGCCGCAGATAAGTGAGGTTGTAGCCGTCTATATTCGGAAATCCCGAGGCTGGCAAATCGCCCAGCAGTACCATATCGGGCAATGAGCGGCTGGCTGTCGGCTCTGCCACAAAACTCGAGCGTGCTACGGTGATCGCTTCCTGCGCAAACAAGCGTGGCAGCTCGTCCACGTTGGCTGTGAACTGAATTCGTCCGTGCCCGCGGGCGGCCACGTCCTTCAAAAACTCAGAGTCCTGGTCCGACTCGCTGCCCAGTCCAATCACACTCACCGTGATGCCGGCCGGTTCGATCGCCGAGAGCAGCCGCTGGTAATCGCCCGGCTCCTCGGCGTCCGCCGCGTCCGCGAACAGTACGATGTGGCGCGTGCCTTTGTTCGACTCTTGAAGCATTCTGGCGGCACTGACCAGGGCCGTGTAGGTGAAAATGCCGCCGCCCAGCGATCTGATCGTCTGCGCCTCGGCACAGATCGCGTCTTTGCTGCTTGCCGATGTCAACGGGCTGATCACATGCGGCGCGCTGTCCACGGCGATCACACCCACTTCGTCGTAGGGACCAAGGGTATCGATGGCAGCGCACGTGCCGAGATTGGCCAGGTCCATTTTCGTGCGTCCGCCACCGACGGGTGCGGCCATGCTGCCGGAGCGATCCAACGTCACCACCATCGCCAGGGACAGCTTGCGGTGTTCACTCTTAATCTCCATAGACACCGGTAAGTATGGATCGAGTGCCGACTTGAAATAACCGCCGACACCAAACGACCCACCGCCGCCGGTCACCAGCAACCCGCCGCCCAGATCCGCCGCAAACTGCGCGAGAGCTCCGAGTGCCTGAGGTCCGACCTGACCCGCGGGCACGTTTTCCAGAATGACCGCCCGAAACGCAAGCAGTCCTGCGAGATCGTGCGGCAACGCCACAGGCGACACCGTCTGTACGTGCAGTTTGGCCGCGGCCAGAGCGCGGCTCAAGTTGTCCGTGCCACCCGTGGCATTGACGAGCAGGATTGTCGCAGGCGCCTGGATGCGCACCGCGCTGTTCCCGAAATTGTTTTCCGGAACGCGGTCGCCCGGCGCAGCGAGTTCCAGCCGATAGCGAGCGACGCCGGGCCGCTCGATCACGTCGCGAAAGATCAACTGTGTCGTGCCCGGATGAAATACCTGTTTCCGCCTTGCGATCTCGGTTCCATCGCGCAGGAGCACGGCCTCGGCTTCAACGGTACGATCGCTGCGCACCAGGGAAGAAAATTGAAACGGCTCGCGCTCATCCACCACACCTGGAAGATCGAGCGATTCGACAGCGATATCGGCTGCCTCACCGCGGCTCAACGCACGAAAGTCAACGGGCAGTCCGCGGGCCGCCGCTTCATGTGCCGCAGCCAGCACCGGCGCGCCGTTTGCCTCGCCATCCGAGATAACGATCAATCGCCCGGGCCGCTCACGGGGGATCAGGCTCGCCGCCAGACCGATCGCACCCCCGAGATCGCTGCCCTCGGCGTCCACATCCTGCACAAATGCGCTCGCTTCTCCAAATTCCTCCGGCAGCCGTTCGATGCGTGCTTCCCGTCCATAGGTGACGATGCCGACACGGTCGCCTGTGCCACGGCGTTTTTCCAGCAGCTTGACGATCTCCAGTTCCCGGCCGCGGCTGTCGGCGGGCATCGAACGGGACAGATCGGCGACCACTACGACATCCACGCCTTTGCCGCCGAGCCGTGCCAACGGTATTGCTGCAAGCAGCACGAGACCGAGGAGAATGAGCAACCGAACAAATCCACCGAGCACCGGAGCCCGGCCACGCCAGAAAAAGAGAAATAGCAGCGGCACCAGCAGGAGCAACACTTCGGGAAACAGCAGGTACATGTTATTCATGCGCCGCTCTTTCCTGGTCCGAGCAAACACCAGTTGGCCACGATAGCGGCCGAGCCGATGGCAACGAGCGCCCAGAACAAAAGATCGGATGCCGGACCGTTCTCGGCGCGCAGGCGGCCGGCCTGCGGATTGAATCTGCCGATCTCGCCGGTGGCCCGGTCACGCAGATTGGCTTCTTCTTCATCCAGGAAGTTCACACCGAGTTCGAACAACACGTCGTTGCCTTCCATCACCTGCAAGAGTCCGCCCGGCGCCGGTGCTATGAATTCCAGCAGGCGGCCCGGCGTCAGTTCACGCTCCACATGGCCGCACCGAAAATGCAGCGGGCCCTTCGGGTCGCGCCCGAGGCGGACGCGCACCCATTCGCCCGCCCGGTAGTTCCAGCGCTCAGGGCCCGGCAGATTCTGACGCCGCATCTCCACGAGATTGGAAATCAGGATGGGCCAGTCGGGCGCCCGGATCAGATTGGTGCGATCGAGATCGAGGTTGAAGAGAAACCCAGCTTCCGACGGGGCGCCGAGCAAGGCGGGCATTGCAATCAGCGGCCGATCGCCCGCCGAGACGACCGGATGCACGTTGTCCCCGGCCAATGGCGACGCACCCGTCCACACAACGCCGGCCAGGGTCACGCCTTGCAGCAGGGAATGGCGTTTCTCCATCACGAACGGGCCGACGAAATCCTTTGGCTCGCCCGTCACGATCAGTTTCGCGGGTGGCCGCCCAAAACCAACCCGCCATGCCCCGGGAAATGGCGGCTGATCGAGTTCGCTTGCCGGCTCAAACACGAGATGCCCTGGTTTTGCTTGTGTCACCCCCGCGACTGCGCGGAGCGCCTGGTCCAACGCCTGACGGCCGCGCCCCTCGTCGAGCCGGTTCTCGACACCCACGAGTTGCGGGCGCGGCTCGACGAGAATAGCCTCGTTATCGAGCAGCAACGCATCGTCTGCAAGTGTGACGCGCACGATGGGGAGATTCGCCGGGAGGGGGAGATTGAACGAGGAAGTTCCCGGCGGCAGCTCGATCTCCTTTGCCAGCACTTCGTTCTCGCCTGCGACAACGCGCAAGCGACGGCGAGTGGCTGCGTCCGAAAAGTTTCCCAGCGTCAACGCGATTGCCGAACCCGTTCGCTGGGCGCCTGTGATGCCGACGTTGGTGAGCGGTTCGCCCAGGGACACCCAGACTGCGCCTTCCACTTCGGCATCCACTGAATTTGGCGGGGCATCGCTGAGCACCATGAGCCGGCCCGTTTTGCCGGCGAGTTCGCGCGCCAGGCGCAGCCCGAGCGAGGGCGAATGATGCGGGGCCTGCGGTTTCCATTTTTCCAGGGCGCTTGCCGCTTCAACAGTAAGCGCGGCCGGCCCCAGGAGCACGGAGGGGCGTTCCCCGCTCTGGACGAGCGTGACGCGGCCGCCGGAGCCGAGCCGCTCGATTTCGCTGAGCACCCGGCGCACAGCCCGATCGCGTGGGGTTTCGCCCCGCCCGTTCATCGCCGCCATCGATGCAGAATCATCGAGCAACACGACCAGATGCTCGCGGACGCCGGCCGGTTGCAGCCGGGCGCCGGCCAGAATGAGCGCCAGTGCGAGCGCGGCCAGGCACTCAAGAATCAGGCTGGCTGTGATAGGCAACCTGGTGATCTTGCCTCCGCCTTCCGGAGTTTGACGAACGACTTGCCATAGGAAGAGCCCGGCAACCGGGCGGGTGGGAAAGCGCCGGCGAAACAAATGGATGGCCACGATGGCGGGAATGGCCAGCAATGCCAGCAGTCCCAGCGGCGTCGTAAACATCATACGGTCTCCAGCACTCCTGCCGTTGCCAGCG
>WNFT01002460.1_pt1 | contig 31027 bp, 28 predicted proteins | sample 5400191 | NCBI WGS metagenome assembly WNFT01 (sample SAMN13153359, study PRJNA577476) | soil metagenome | isolation source: 80 cm saprolite under Madrone tree | place: USA:California | collected 2016-06-14 | reverse complement strand
GGGCCGCCGTATCGATAGCGCAAGTCGTCAACGCGGCCGCTAACACAAATGCAGCCGTCTTCAATACAAGCCTCAAGACTTTACTGCCCCGGATAACTTGATTTGAGTTGGACACTTTCGTTCTCACAAGAACACCCCCCTTCGAAAGATAAGAATTTCTGCTACCCACCCCGGTTATTGCTCGTCAGAGAGAAGAGCTCTCTGACGCAAAGCCATGCGTCCTGCATTGCGAGACAGCATCCCACCTACACTCGGCCCCTGAAAAAAGCCCGGCTTTCGCCGGGCGCACTTCGCAGGTCAGACTACCCCGCTGCCCTGCGCGCCACTTCGAGCGGCGCACCTTGGAACCCCAGCTCCGCGGATAGCTCGTTCGCGGCCCGCATCACGGCCTGACCGACGCCTGGAATTCGCTCTTTGGTTATGCGGAATGCCGGCCCCGAAACACTCATAGCTGCAAACAGCTTTCCCGAATGGCCGCGGACCGCCGCGCTGACGCAACGAAGCCCTTGCTCCTTTTCCTCGTCATCAATGGCGTAGCCCCGCGTCCGCACCGCCTTTAGCTCGGTTTTGAGCGCACCAGCGGTGGTGATCGTATTCGCTGTCACCGGCTTCAACCCCCAGCGCCGGACAATCTTGCTCACCTCCGCCTCCGAGAGCTCGGCAAGCATGGCCTTGCCGACTGCTGTGCAATACGCGGGCGCGCGGCTCCCCACCGTGCATGCCGTCCGCACGCTCTGCTGCGATTCGACCTTCTCCACGTAAAAAACCTGCCCCTCGTCCAGGATGCAAAGGAATACCGTCTCGCCAAATTCGGCCTGCAGTCGATCGAGATAGGGCCGCGCGCGCCCGCGAAGATCGAGCCCATCGATCGCCCGGGAACCCAATTCGTAGAGCCTCAGCCCTAAACGATATCGCCCCGTTTCCGCGTTCTTCACCACCAGCCGGTGCTGCTCTAGCACCATCATCAGCCGGTGCACCGTGCTCTTGTGGAGCTTCAGGGCCGGGCACAGTTCCGCGAGGCTGCAATCGCTTGAGCTCGCCGCCAATATTGCCAGGGCCGCCAAAGCGCGGTCCAGAACCTGCACTTTGTACGGAGAATCGGCTGTCTTGGATTGTGGCACGCGTGCCATAATATGAGATGAATTGTGATTGTCAAGCAAAAAGTGAATGCTCTCGATTGAGAAAACAGCTCCATCCTTGCAGGCCGGTGTCTTAAGGCTCAAATGAGCTGGCGTCCAGGGCGATGGCGTCTCTATTTCGTATACGTCTTCTTGAAGTCGTTTCTTGAATTCAAGACCGTGAAGGTGCCTTTCGCCTCTGCTGTGACTTTGATGTACTTACCCTTACAGTTTTCATCCACGTTCGCGATATACATTTCTGAAACATTGTGTGCCTTGTCCGAGCCCATCGCGTAGTGCAATTGCCACAAATCCTGAAGTCCCGGCGAATTGCGAATCGTTTCCCAGGCATCCGGGCTTCCGCCTTTGTGCGCGCCGTTATTCATGATCGACACGCGGGGATGGATCGCGTCCACGATGACTCTCGCATTGGACTGGTTCACTCCGTGATGGGTGGTCAGGTAGAGGTCAACTGCACCGATCAGGTTATTGGGACATACCAGGTCCTTTTCCTTCCTTTTGGTAAGATCACCGAGGTCGAGGAAGCGAAACTTGCCAAAAGTGATCAACGTGCCCAGCGAACGGGCGTTCTCCGTGGAATCGACCGCTGCCTCCGGCTCAGAGGCGCACAGCGGGTTCGACTGCCCGGCTCCCTCTAACGGCACGCTGATACGCTCTCCCGCCGTCGTCAAAACTCGCACGTCTATGTCTTTCACGGGAATTTGATCGCCCGGTTTCACAATTAGGCGTTTCGAGCTTGCCGCCACCTTTTCATATGCTGCAAAGTCCTCCCGCGAGGCGGCAGCATCTTCCATGTTGGGGCCATGATCCACAAACGTTCCGATTTTGATTTGGCTGGCAAGCTGTGTGACTCCGCCGACATGGTCGCGATGAAAATGCGTAATCACCACATAATCGATTTGATCGACGCCCGCTGCTTTAGCCGCGGCGACGATGCGGCCCGCGTCTCTCCCATTAAATCCGGGCCACCCGGTATCAATAAGAATGGATTGTTTCGATGGCGTCACGATCAGTGTTGCTTGCCCGCCCTCGACGTCGATGAAAAAGATTTGCAGGGACTTGGATTCCGCTGCCTGTACAACTGCAGAAAGGACACACACAAGCGCTTGCAGGATGAGACTTCGGAAAAGGCAACGCATTTTGGTTCGCTCCTAAGCTTGAGAATAAATAGAATGGATCCGCTTGAGGACATCAATCTACAAAATCGCCGATCATTCCGCGACAATCTTCTCCCGTTTGCCCACTCCTTCTTGAGTGTGCCGCGCAAAAGTGCTTACAATCGTGCATGGACGCATGATTTTCATCTGGCCAGCCAGCAGCCGATGACTGCAGTATGCCTTCGCACTTCAGGAAATGATAGAGGTTGCTGATGCCCAGCCTCGACGACACTCACGCCCACCGATTCTTTTCACGGAAAGAAGGGTTATGAGCGAAGCAGCGAAACGCCAAATGACACTGGGGATGGTCGTGGGGAATCGCGGATTCTTCCCGGACCACCTGGCGCGCTCTGGCCATCAAGAAATGCGTGCGGCGCTCGAGTCCGCGGGAGTGAAGGTGGTCGCGCTCACCGAAGCGGAATCGAAGTTTGGCGCCGTGGAATCGCGCCAGGAAGCGCGTCGCTGCGCTGACCTATTCAAGCGTCACCGGGAAACGATCGATGGAATTGTCGTCACGTTGCCAAACTTTGGTGACGAGCGGGCCATTGCGGATACTCTCCGTATGGCGGAGCTCTCGGTGCCTGTCTTGGTGCAAGCCACTCCCGATACTCCTGGTCGCATGTCCATACGCGACCGCCGTGACAGTTTTTGCGGCAAAATGTCGGCTTGCAACAATCTCGCGCAATACGGCATCCCCTATTCGTTGACTACACTCCACACCGAACTGCCGCAGTCAGACATTTTCCGCCGTGACCTGGAATGGTTCCTCAGCGTATGCCGCGTTGTGAAGGGATTGCGAAGGTTGCGCATCGGCGCGATCGGCGCGCGGCCCGCGGCCTTCAATACCGTGCGCTACAGTGAAAAGATTCTCGAAGCCAACGGCATCTCCGTCGAAACCATTGACCTTTCAGAAATTCTTGGCCGTATTGCGCGCATGAAAGATGATGACTCCGTCGCACAAAAGAAACTCCAATCCATCCGGAAATATGTTTCCACGCAAAGCATTCCGGACGTCGCTCTTCTTAAAATGGCCAAGCTCGGCGCGGTGATCGATGGCTGGATGCAGGACACCGAAGTCGTCATCAGCGCCATTCAGTGTTGGACCTCTCTCGAAGAATACTTCGGCGTGGTGCCCTGCACCGTGATGAGCATGATGAGCAACGAGGGCATGTCCAGCGCCTGCGAAGTCGATATTGCCGGGGTCGTTGGCATGCACGCGCTTCAACTGGCTTCCGAAACTCCCAGCGCTCTGCTCGACTGGAATAACAACTACGCGGATGATCCCGACAAGGCTGTTTGTTTTCATTGCAGCAATCTTCCCAAGCATTTTTTCAAAGATGTGCGCATGGATTTTCAGGAGATCATTGCCGGAACCGTGGGCAAGGAAAACACGTTTGGAACGTGCGTGGGAAGAGTCAAGGCTGGCCCAATGAGTTTTGCGCGTGTCTCCACCGACGATCGCGAGGGAAGGATCCGCGGCTACGTCGGCGAAGGAACCTTCACCGACGATTCGCTCGAAACCTTTGGCGGTGCCGGAGTCGTGCATATCCCGAACTTGCAGAAGCTTCTCCGCTATATTTGCGAACGCGGCTTCGAACATCACGTGGCGGCAAGCTTCTCAACGGTCGCTTCCGCCGTTCATGAAGCCACAAGCCGCTACCTGGGTTGGGACATGTATTGGCACAAGCAATAAGCGCGCCTGCCGCCGGGCTAGCGGCGCAGCGCATCGAACGACAATCGCTGCCCGGCGTGCCATCTTCACAACGCGCCCTCAAACGCGCGAAACCGCTGTTCCAGCTCCCACTGCTGTTGCGCCCTCTCGCTGGACTTGAGGAATGCCGCGCACCCGGAAGAAGGTTTTTCGGCGCCTAGCGAATCCTGTGAGCAAGCAGAAACAACGCGAGTGAAAGTATCCGGCGCATTCCACAAGCTGGCGCCCGGCAAGAAGCTGTGCTCCATGCTGGTGCGCACCATCCTCTTGAGGTCAGCGTAGTGAAGATCGTAAGTCTGTACAGCGCGGACGTACTCGTGTGTCAGATCAATCCGCGAAACGCCTTCATCGTCCGTCGAAAGCGCCACCGGAACGCCGAACATGCGGTACAGCGAAAAAGGATGATCTTTGCCATTCACTCCCAGAATGACGTCATTGCTAGTCAGGCTGATTTCCACCGTCACGTGTTTCGCCGCCATCTCTTTCATCAGCGCGTGAGGACTATTTTCATACATGATGTCCACGCCGTGCCCGATGCGTTCCGCCTGCGCCACTTCCACAGCCAGCCGAACGTGGCAACACAGTCCCTCGTACGGAACAAAGCCCGGCGCAATCTCGCCCGCGTGCAGGCTCACGTGGATTTTCGGATACAGTCCGCGAAGGAATCCGACGATGCGCATGTGCAGCGCGTAGTCATTCATCGCCGTGAAACCATCCTCGGGCATCACCAGATTGATGCCCACAAACCGCGCATCTGCCGAGGCTGTCTCAAAACAGAGCACCGTTTGTGCAAAGACCTGCTCTTTGGGGAAGCCCCGCAGCACTTGGCAAAGATAGCGGACCTGGACGCTGCATCCTGCAGTCGCGTCCGCTTGCCCGCAGCGGTCCCGCTTTGCGCGCGACTCTTCGGCTTGGTCCAAGCCACTCTTGGCGACGGCCACATCGTCGCGCAATCCTCGCGCGAACAGGGCCTCGCGCAATTGCGTGAAGTCCTCGCGCCAGCCAATTTCTTTGGCGATCGCCGCCGTATGACTGAAGTCCGGCGTATGCATCAGTTCCAGGTACTGTTCATTTTGTGCCGCCGCCCGCGTCGCGACTTCGTCAATCCACTCGCCAATGTGCCGGTGATCCGTCCCGCCAAATTTCGAGAAGGTATCGAAGAAATGATCGTGCCCCGTCACGCCGGGCGAAGGCACAAATCCTCGCATCGAAAATGCATCCACAAGCGCGTCGTACAATTCCTGATCCTTGAACGCATTGGCCGCAGGAACTCTGCCTTCTCCGCACGCAGGCTGTTCCGCTCCGCCACCTAAAGGGCCCTGCGGTTTCACGAAAGCGAGCTTGGCAACGTCCACGCACAAATGATCTTCAGCCCCGGCGCGAATCCAGGACTCCGCGTAAACAGCCCCGCTCAGGTGATTGTGCAGATCACCGCCCTTCGGCATCCCAAGAAGAAAGTGACGAAGCTGCAGCGGATTCTCGCGCGCCGCCTTGAGGTTGGCTTCGGCGCGCTGCTCCAAACTTGCCTGCGTGCCCCCGGATTGCGCCGCTTTGGTTTGACCCGGCGCAGGCATGGCGAAGACTAGCAACAGAGCCATAATAACGAACGATTCGAAGTTGTGAAGAATTCGCGAAAGATTCATTCTCGAGTTTTTCATAGAGGTTTTCTCCACGAAGTCGCGGCACAATCGGATTTTTGTGGCGGCAAGCTGTGATATAGAGTCTCTTTGCGCGCTACAGCATAACAGGCCGATCAACCGGATCAAGGAGGCTGGAGATTTCATGAACAAGCTCCTTTGGCGGTTCGTTCAGGTATTGATCGCATTCGGAGTTTGTCCCGCACTGCTCTCCGCCCAAACCACCCCACCCGGCAAGCCAATCCCTGTCAAAGTCGTAGTGGTCGCCATGTTCGAACGCGGCGAAGACACCGGCGACACGCCCGGCGAATACCAACTCTGGGTCGAGCGCGAGCACCTCGATCAAATCATTCCACTCCCCGCCGGCTACCACCACGTCCGCCTCAACAAAGACGGAGTCCTCGGCATTTTGACTGGCGTGGGCACCGCCAAAGCCGCGGCCTCTGTGATGGCTGTCGGTCTTGATCCCCGATTCGACTTATCGAAAGCCTACTGGCTCGTCGCCGGAATTGGCGGAGGCGACCCTGCCGATGTCTCGTTGGGTTCTGCCGTTTGGGCCGATCACGTGCTCGATGGCGATCTGGCTTACGAGATCGACGCGCGCCAAATTCCGGAGAATTGGCCGACCGGCTACGTGCCGTTGCGCAAAGCAACTCCCTACGAACAACCAGTCCGCACCGAACTGGAAGGCGAGGTCTACACTCTCAATCCGGAACTCGTCGGCTGGGCTTTTCGCCTGACGAAAGACATTCCGCTTCCCGACTCCGATTCTCTGCGCACTTCGCGAGCGCGTTTCGCCGGCTTTCCGAACGCGCTCAAGCCGCCGTTCGTCACGCGCGGCGACACACTCTCGTCGAGCACCTTCTGGCACGGGTCAAAAATGGACGAGTGGGCCAACGCCTGGACCCGCTATTACACCGGCGGCAAAGGCAACTACATGGTTTCGGCCATGGAAGACTCCGGCACCATGCAAGCTCTCACTTTCTTGAGCCAGGCCCGCCGCGTGGATCTTCAGCGCGTCCTCGTCCTGCGCGCAGTGAGCAATTACGATCGCGAGCCGCCGGGTACGACCGTTGCCAACAGCCTGAAAACAATGGTCTCCGGCAATTACTCCGCTTATTTTCCTGCATTGGAAGCGGCTCAAATTGTTGGCGATAAAGTGGTGCGGGACATCGTCGATCATTGGCCCGATCGCGAATCCACGCTTCCACATTGACGTCGCAACGCGCCCGGCCTATAGTGGCCCACCTTTTTATTTGAGGGCCAACCGTTTGCTCGAGCGCGTATTTCACCTGCAAGAGAATCAAACCACCATCCGCCGCGAGTTGCTCGCCGGTCTGACCACCTTCATGACCATGGCCTACGTGGTGGTGGTGAATCCCCGCATCCTCACGGAAGCCGGCATGCCTGTCGAAGGCGTTCTCTTCGCCACTTGCATTTCCGCCGCGGTTGCCACGCTCATCATGGGGCTCTGGGCCAACTATCCCATCGCCCTCGCGCCCGGCATGTCCCTCAATGCCTACTTCACCTATTCCATCGTTCTCGGACGCGGCGTGCCCTGGCAGACCGCTCTCGGTGTCGTCTTTCTTTCCGGCTTGCTCTTTCTCATTCTCACACTCACCAAAGTCCGCGAACAAATCGTCAACGGCATTCCCGATTGCCTCAAATATGGCACCGCCGCCGGCATCGGCCTATTTATCGCGTTCATCGGCCTGCGCAACGCCAACATCATCGTTGCCAATCCCGCCACCTTCGTCGGTCTCGGCAAAACTTCCGACCCGCAGGTGCTCCTCGCTGCCGCTGGACTCATCCTCATCGCCATCCTAATGGCTCGCCGCATCGGTAGCGCTATTCTCCTCGGCATCGTGGTCATCACCCTCGCCGGCATTCCTCTAGGCCTCAGTCACTGGCCCGACCATTTTTTCTCCCTACCGCACGCCTCAGGCACATTTCTCAAGCTGGACCTGCGCGCCGCCGCAAGCATCGGCTTCGGCGAACTTATCTTCGTCTTTTTCTTCGTGGATCTCTTCGACAACGTAGGCACTCTCGTCGGCGTCTGCGAAGAAGGCGGCTTCCTCCGCGACGGCAAACTCCCCCGCGCCAGCCGCGCCTTGCTCGCCGACGCCTTCGGCACCATGTTCGGCGCGCTCACCGGAACTTCCACCGTCACCAGCTACATCGAAAGCGCCGCTGGAGTCGCCGCCGGCGCCCGCACCGGCCTCGGCAACATCGTCATCGCCGCGCTCTTCCTCGTCGCCATGTTTTGTGCGCCGCTCGTCGCCGCCATTCCCGCCTACGCCACCGCTCCCGCCCTCATCCTTGTCGGCGCGCTGATGTGCCGCGCCGTCGCCCGTGTCCGCTGGGACGATTTCAGCGAAGCCTTCCCCGCCTTCCTAACCCTCGTTGCCACTCCCCTCACCTTCAGCATTGCCACCGGCCTCAGCCTTGGCCTCCTCTCCTTCACTTTCGTCAAACTCGGCACCGGCCGCCACCGCGAAATCAGCCCACTCATCTGGGTCCTCAGCGTCCTCTTCCTCCTCCGCTACGCCTTCCTCGCCGCCGAATAAATCATTCTAGCCGATGGATACTTTCACTTCGCCGATCCTCCCGCGCTGACCGGCGCAACATCAGCCTTCATCCCCAGTGCTCTCAAATATCCCTCATTCACGCGGCACTTTTGCACGCGCACACTTTCCAGCAACTCGGCGAAAGCACGCGTGATCGTCTCTTGATCAGGCCGCGCCTTCAGCCGTTCCTCCGCGTGCCCCGTGCCGCGCGGCAGCTTTGCGAACTCCACAATCTTTGCCCAATCAGCAGGCGGGATAATGCTGACCACTGCCGACGGCTTTTCCATCTTTTTATACGGCCAGAAAGCCCATCCGATATTGTTTTTCTCCAGGATTTTCGCAAATTGCGCAATCCACTCGTCGGTATTCTCCCCGGACTCGCCCATCCAGATCGGCACATCATAACGCTCGCGAAAATCAATGTATTGCCGGATCACGCTTTCATCCGGCGCCGTCCAATATTTGTGGAACGTGTATGCCACATTCGCATCGAAAGGTTTGCCGAAGACCGAAAAGTTCGTGTCCCACTGCGCCCCGCCCAAGAACAGAATATGGTGCACATCCACCTTTCGTATCTCGCCCGACAATTTCTTGTACAGCGGTTCAAGCGAAGGATTCAAAGGCGCCAGCTTGGGAAAATGCGGAATCGGCTCGTTCAGCAGGTCATAACCAAGCACCGCCGGCTCATCGCGATAATGCGCCGCCAGCCGCCGCCAGATCTCGATCAAGTGCTCTTGCTCGCGTGGACTCTGGAATAGCCAGGGATATCCCGCGCTGTCATCGATGTTCGCACCCGTCTGCCCGCCGGGCGCGGCATGCAGGTCAAGAATCACGTACAGGTTTTCCGCCCGGCTCCAGGCAATCAACCTGTCTAGCAATCTAAAGCCTTCCGCGTCGTCGGTCTCAAGCAAGCTGTAATGCAAAGGCACTCGAATCGCGTTGAATCCCGCCCGATGCAGCAGCACGATGTCCTCCCTCGTGACGTAGTTTTCGCGCCATTTCTGCCAGAACGCCGCCGACCCTTCCGGCCCAAGCAGCTCCAACACCAACGCGCGAATCTCACTCGGAGATTGTGGGCCATCCTTGAGCAGCCACATGTAACCTTCCGGCACTATCCAATTGCCCAGATTTGTTGCGCGTACGAGGAGCGGCTTGCCGGTGCCATCGACGATCTGTTTGTGCTGCGCATGCGCGAATTGCGCCCTCCCCTCCGAAGTCCACGCCAGAACAAACATCAGCATCACTAGAAGCCTGCACTTGATCATGATTTTCTCCCGCCGAAAGCCTACACCAAACTCGACCGTCTCCGCCTTTGCAGACAATCATGAGTTGCCAAAGGTATTCCGTAACGCTAGAATCGCGCCACCAATTGGGCCCTCATATGCTTCTCAATTCAGGAGGGAATATGAAAGCGAGAGCGACTGTTTTGACTCTGGTATTGTGCTTTGTCGGCGTGGCAGTGTGCTTCGCCGCCGACGCATTTCTGGGCACCTGGAAGTTGAACGAGGCCAAGTCCAAGATCGGCGCGGGGTCGCCGAAGAACTCCACGGTTGTCTACGAGGCCGCTGGAGACAGCGTGAAAGTCACCGTGGATGGCACCGACGGCGACGGTAAGCCGGCACACAACGAGTGGACCGGCAAGTTTGACGGCAAAGACTACGCGGTCACAGGGGATTCGAGTGCGGATACGCGGTCCTATAAGAAAGTTGACGATCACTCCCTGGCGTTCACCAACAAGAAGGGCGACAAGGTTACGATTACCGGTCGTGGCGTAATCTCGGCCGACGGCAAGACCCGCACCGTCACCATCTCTGGAACCGATTCGAAGGGCAAGAAGTTCACCAGCACTGCAGTGTACGATAAGCAATAGCGAGAACTCCCGGGCGACGGACAACAATATTGATTTCAAGGCGCTGGCGATCTAGAGCCTCAGGCTTCTAGGATTCCAGGCGGATGGCGATACCGCTCTTAATCCTGTTCACCGAGAGTTTGGACGTACGTCTTGCCGTACGGATAGAAAAGTTCCTTGCGGCCTTGCTGCCACGCCGCTTTGAGTTCGGGTGTCGTGATGTCCCAGTCCGGCCGGCATTTCTTGGTAACGGCACGCAGATCCTGGCGGAGATCTTCCATGGTGGGCCGGCCGAAGAACCAGTAGCCGTTGTAGATCTCATAAATGACAAGACCGGGCTCGAGGACAATCACATGCGGAATCATGGGATTGTTGACAGGGTCCGTGTATTCGGCGATGTCGAGATCTTTTTGGACGATACGCCCCGCGTCGGAGAGGAAAGGCCAGTGGGCGCCGACTCCGCTGCGATATTCACTCGTCTGAGTGATATTGTCGGTGCTAATGGTGACAAGCCAGCAATAGGCAACCTCGAGTTCACGATGGAGTTCAACAAGCCCTTCGGCTTGCCGGCGGTCCCTGGGGCAAAAACCTCCGCGGCTGAGGGCGAGAACCATGGGATGTGGTCCTTGCAGATCGGAGAGCTTCCGGCGTTTCGAGGTGTGGTCGGAAAGCTCATAGTCGGGGAATTTAGCCCCTGGAACAATGTCTGATCGCATGTGAAATCCTCAACAGTTGGATGCGCGTCGCCGGGTTGCGGCTCAATCGTTAGCACTTCCAGATGCTTGGCAACTCAGAAACTGGCCTCCATCGGGCGCAAAAACCTCTTGACTCCCCATAGTTGTTTTGCTACTATACTTACCAGGTAAGAGTGTGAAAGACCTTTGACCCGGCGGCTTGTTTGCCGTTTTTATTTGTGGCCGTTCGCTCTGCCTAACTCTCTCCCGCCCCGTGATCGGAAAAAAAAGCCGCGTTTTTGCACAATTTCGACGCAACGCAACGCCCTTTGGAATCAACACTTACAAAAGTGTGTCAAAGCAAAGGACTTTAACCACCCTTAGAATCAACGCTTAATGAAAAAACGGGGGGAGGGGCCAGCATCCGGGCCCATTTTCTTTCTTTCACAACCATCATCAAACCAAATGCACCCGAACGTAAAGCCTTTACGATCAGGAGCTTATGAAATGCAAATTTCGCAAGTCTTTCCCTTTGATATTCATACAAATTGGTGGGGGTGTACCCTGGGTGTACCCCCTCACTAAAAGAAAAGCAAGAAACTGGAATGAGACAAGACCCGTCACGTCGACAGCTTCGCCAAGGAGTCTGCTAGCACCAGTGCTCCCCGCGCAATATCCTCCGGCGCGGCGTATTCATCCGGCCGATGGCTGTATCCGTTCCGGCACGGAATAAAAAGCATTCCAGTCGGAACGATCCGCGAAATAAAAAGGGAATCATGATACGCCCGGCTTACCATTTCGAGAACCGGGAATCCATGCTGGCGGCAGGATTCCGCCAGCGCCGCGCGCACTTCAGCAGCACAATCCGCCGGTGCATCGGCATTCACCAGCTCCGATTGAATGGAGACTTGTCGTTTCGCGGCAATCTCTTGCGACGCGTGTTCAATCGTCCGCATCGCGCGATCGCGCCGCGCTAAATCCGTATCCCGAATGTCGAGCGTAATGCCCACGCGGCTCGGAATGCTGTTCACCGCACTGGGAAAAACATCGCAAACGCCCACAGTGGCCACGGTGTCCACCGAGCCGCTTGTCCTCGCAGCATTTTCGATCGTCAATATCAACTCGGCCGCCGCGCAAAGCGCATCTTTGCGATCCGGCATGAGCACTCCGCCGACATGCCCACCCGCGCCTTTGAGCGAAATGCGCAGACTCGCCGGCGCCGCAATGCTCTTTACGATTCCAAGGGAAATCTTGGCTTGCTCCAGCAGCGGCCCCTGCTCAATGTGCAATTCAACGAACGCCTTGTAATAACCGGTCGGGAGTTTCACATCCTGAAGATTCCCGCCGAGTCCGGCCTTTCGGCGAACTTCATCCACGGATCCGCCGTCGCGATCCTTCAATTTCACGGCGGCCTCCGCGGACAGCGTTCCAGAAAGCAACCGGCTTCCCAGGCAGCCGATTCCGAAGCGCGTCGGCTCTTCCGTCGCGAACACCAGAAGCTCAATCGAGTTCTTTGGCCGGAATCCGCTCCGCTGCAGCGCGCGAATCGCTTCAAGTCCCCCAAGCACTCCAACAACGCCGTCATACCTTCCGGCGTTGGGAATCGCGTCAATATGTGAGCCGGTTCCAACGGCGGGCGCCGCTGGATCAGCGCCATTCCACCGCGCAAAGATATTTCCAATCGCATCCTGCCGGACGGCAAGACCCGCTTCTTCGCAACGTGAAATCATCCAAGCGCGTGCCTTCAGGTCCGTGGGAGTGAAAACAATTCGCGTAACTGCGGGAGGTTCCGCGTCAGAAATCGCAGCCAGCGTTTCAATTTCCGCGTTCAGCCCCTGCTGATCAATTTCCAATTTCATCTTGTTTAAGTCCGTTGTAGCGCCGGCGTCTTGCCAGTCTTTCTCACGGTTTGCCGAGCGGATGCCGGTTCCAGTTCTTGTAAATCAAATATTTGGCAGGCACTTTTCCAATCGCCCCAAACCATTGCGGACACCACGGCCCCATCCAGATGAAATCGCCGGCCTTGACTGGATACCACGAATCGCCGAGCCGGTAGATGCCGCCGCCTTCCAGCATGATCAGCCCGTGCTCCATCACATGCATTTCCACCATGCTCAGCGCGGCGCCCGGCTGGTAAACCATGGTGTTCACCGCAAAATCAAATGGCGGCTCGTCTGACAGCAGACACTTCACCTGCAAATCGGAATCGCCATCCAGCGCATGCGAAGAAACAGCATCCTCGCTCGAAACGATCAAGCGCGGCGGCGCAATTTTCTCGATCCGTTCGTAGAACTTTTCAACGACGGCAACTCGGCTCTTTTCCTTGGCGACAACTCGATGAGAAAAACCTTCGGGCAAATAAGCATATCCGCGCGCGTTGAGCTCGTATCGTTTGCTTTTCGCTTCCAGCGTTACCGCGCCATCCATGACGTAAACGAATCGCTGCGCGGACGTATTTCCCAATGCACCGTTGGGCTCAAATTCCGCAGTGTATTCGGTGAACGCCGCGCCGAGCGCCGGGCCAACATGCACGATCGCAGACGCATTTTTCATTCCGGGCAAAGCCGTCCGCACGAAAGTGTCCGGCGTTTGTAGAATGTGATTGCGCTGATGCGAGCTGCGCGTCTGACCGAGATTATGCACGGCACGTCCTTCCCAAGAATTCCTGCGAAGCTGCAAGCTGCGCCAGCAAATGATGCCCGCACTCGAGAGCTTTCGCCACGTCGTCAAGATGCACCGACTCTGCCGGATCGTGGCTGATCCCCCCCGGCGTCCGCAAAAACATCATCGCCGCCGGAATTTTTTCCGCCAAGATCATGGCATCGTGTCCTGCGCCGCTCGCCATGCGATGCGGCTCGCAGCCGGCTTTTTGAATCGCCTGTTCGATCTGCTCCGTCAGAAATGGATCCATCGCCACGGCATTTTGCGAAAGCAGCGTCCGCCATTTCACCGTCACACCGCGTTGCGCAACGATCGTTTCCGCTTGCCGGATCAACTCATCCAGCGCTTCCGTTCGTGCACGGTCCGAAGCATGGCGAATATCCAGCGTTGCGCGCGCTTCTCCCGCAATTACATTCGTGGCGCCGGGATTTGCTTCCACGAATCCCACGGTCGCAACCAAATCCGCTGTGCGTCGCGCCAGATTTTCGACGGCGACAATCCACTGCACAGCCGCCGCCAGCGCATCGCGCCGCAAATTCATCGGCGTAGTCCCCGCGTGATTCGCTTGCCCTGAAAATGTAAACTCCAATCTGTTCTGCCCAACGATGGCTTCGACCACTCCGAGCGGACGCCCCAAATTTTCCAACACCGGGCCTTGCTCGATGTGAAATTCAATGTATCCTAAAACATCGCCTCTCAGCGCGGCTTTGGAAATTTCATTCGGGTTCAAGCCAAAATCCTGAATCGCCTTGCGAACTGAAATTCCGTCCGCATCCTTGCGCCCAAGAAGCTCGTCATCCACGCGGCCGACGAGCGCGCGACTTCCGATAAACGGAACTCCAAACCGCACTCCCTCTTCTTCCGAAAATCCAACGACTTCAATCCCAAATGGGAGTTTCAGTCCGTGCAAAGATTCCACCAGTCCGACCGCCAGCACCACACCCAATATCCCATCGAACGCTCCGGCGTTCGGCACCGTGTCTAAATGCGATCCGATCAAAATTCGCGGCGCGCTCGGCGAAGCTCCCGCAAAAAATGCGCGCAAATTTCCAACTGCATCCACCGACACGCTCATTCCAAGAGATTTCATCCACGAAGAAACTTCGCGGTGGCAATCGCGCATCGGCGCAGAAAGAAAAGTCCGCCGCGTGCCGCCGACGTCTTCGGAAAGCGTCGCCAGCTTCCGGCAACGCGCGAGCACTTCTTCCGCGAGTTTTGTAAAATCGCTGGTCGTCACCACTGAATTGCACTTTCGCTCATGGCACAAGTTTCGATGAACTCAAAACTCTCGGATTAGTTTCGCTGCAATCCATCCCGCCACGACGAGCGCTAACATAATCTCCCAGCTGTAGCGATTCCCGTACGTCGCGACCGGATAATGATTGCTCAGCATCAGGAAGACGACCGGAACGGCCAAAAAAGTATTGTGCTTCGAACGCAACTTTGCTTGCGCGCCCAGCGTCGAATCAAATGTCTCGCCGGCTGCTGCCGCCGCAATCATCTTGCGCTGTGCGGGTAGAATCCGCATCCAAACATTCAACGTCATGATGGTGCCGAAGATCGCTCCCACGTGGATGTACGCAGCGCGTCCGCTAAACACGTGCGTCAGTCCCCAGGCCGCCGCTGCCGTCATGACCAAACCAAATGCCGCGAACGCGGCCTGCGATTTTCCCAGTGGTGACCGCGCAGCAAGATCGTAGATAATCCAACCTGCCACGACCGAACCAGCTCCGATGGCAATCCCGGCTTGTTTCGAAATGTCCGCGACGTCCGGATCGATGAGTCCATCGCCGAGGTAATACACGAGGACGAGAAGAATCACGCCAGCCACCCACGTCATCAACGCTTCCCAGCGAAACCAGCGCACCTGCTCCGGCGCGATGCCGAGGGACTTCTGTTTTTCTACGGAGTAAAAACCGCCGCTGTGGACCATCCAAACTTTGGAACCGGCCGCGTTCGAATCGACGTTTTTTTCGAGTTTCGCGAATTGGCCGTCGAGCCAGGTGAAGTAATAGGTTTGCCCGACCCACATGATTCCCGCGAAAACGTGGATCCACCGCACGCTGAGGTTCAGCCATTCTCGAATCGAAGAACCCATCTCAGCTTCCCCGGTACGTGGTGTAGCCGTTCGGACTTAGCAGCAACGGAATATGAAAATGTGATTCGCCGCTGCGCACAGGCGCACCGGTACGCCCGCTGCCGGTTTTCCCTTGGCCGTATCCAGAACGTGCGTGGAAATTCGGCTCATCCAGCGATCCATTTTTTTAAGCGGATGTGCATGATTTGACGCTGCTCCTCGGCAGCTTGCTGTAGTTCAGTGGCTTCATCATTGTGCAACCGGCGCCTCAGAATCTCCAGAATCTCAGCGGCCGATTTTCCCATCGCGCAAACGATAAAGATGCGCCCGAACTTTTGCTCATACTCCCGATTGCCCCACTTCAATGCCAATTTCATGGCTTCATCGGCGGAGGCCGCCTTCTGTTGCTCTTGTTCGGACCAAGCCGAAGATTGCGTGATGGAGTTTGCTTCCGCGCGGGACTCGCCGATGCGCGGATGACTTCGGAACGCTTCGCGCCAGTCCGCTTCTCCAAGTCCTCCCCAGATCGCGTCTGAAGTTTCCATCAACGAGAGTTCATCCTGAATCGGCCTTTTTGACGCCATGCTCGCGGCCCAATTTTCGAGCCGCAGCAAGGAAGGATCTCGCGCGCAGCTTCCTCGCGCGACAAGCTGTTCCAGCGAGGGAGTACTTCACTCACGCATTCGCTCCATCGGCCGCAAGTTTTTGAAGAAACTCGGCGACAAGATTGCCCGCCACGATGGATCGATATCGAGCGGTTGAGCGAATATCATCGATGGGCCGAATTTCCATCGATGCGATTTTTCTTGCGGCTTCGATCAACGCCGGCTCGATTCTTTTTCCGGTAAGCAGGCGCTCCGTTTCGTTCAAACGCAACGGAACGGGGGCAACGCTGCCCATCGCGAGGCGCACATCGCGAATCGCGCCGTTTGCGATCTGGCCCAACGCGGCGAGGCAAACCTTGGAAATCGCTTGAGCGTTGCGGGCTCCAACCTTCCGCGCATGCGAAATATATCCGGAGAAGCGGCGCGGGAGGGAAATATCGCGAATCAATTCGTCGGAGGCCAGAACTGTCTGTTTATAGCCGGTGTGGAAGCTTCGATAATCCACGCGCCGCTCGCCGCGCACGGAAACCAGGGTCAATTCGGCGTCGTAGACCAGCAGCGCGGGAAGGGAATCGGCGGCAGGCGAAGCGTTTGCGATGTTGCCTCCCAGTGTTCCGCGATTCTGATTGGCAATTCCACCGGTCCAGGATGCAGCCGTGGCCAGCAACGGAAATTCCTGCGACACAATTTCGTGTTGCCGCAGTGCGGTATACGTGCACGCGGCGCCGATGCGGATCGCGTCTGGAAAAAACCCAATTTGCCGGAGCTCAGGAATATTCCAGATATTGATCAAATTTCGGTTCGCCAGTTTTCCTGCGGAGTACAAAACCATCACATCGGTTCCGCCCGCAATCGGCAGCCATTGAGTCGGCCCGCCGGCCAGCAGTGAAAGAACAGCCTGCAGATTGTCCGGCGATGCGAGTTTATATTCGGCTGGATCGGCTCTCATTGTGCAGCTCTTTGGCGCGCCGCGTGGGCAATCGCTTCGAAAATCTGCATGTAACCGGTGCAGCGGCAAAGATTCCCCGCAAGCCCTTCTTGAATGTCCGCCAGCGCGGGCTCCGGTTTTTTCTCGAGGAGATGCACGGCCGCAAGGATCATTCCCGGCGTGCAGATGCCGCACTGCGCGCCACCGCATTGGAGGAACGCTTCCTGGAGAGGTTTCATCAGGTTATGCGCCGACATTCCTTCGATGGTAACAACGCTCACGCCGTTTGCCTGCGCTACGGGAATGAGACAACTATTCACCAACATGCCGTCAAGTAGGACGCAGCACGAACCACATTCGCCTTCGCCGCATCCTTCTTTCGTGCCCGTCAACCCCAAGTCATTTCGCAGCACGTCCAACAATCTCTCCATCGGGTGCGCGAGAACTTTCTTTGCTTCGCCATTGACCGTGAATGACACTTCGCACTTCGCGGTTTTCTCTGGCGGAGGATTCATGCCGATCCTCGGGCCAGAGAAGAAACATCCTGCTCAAGAGACTCCGATCCAAGCGCATCAAGCAACTCTTCCGGCAGTAGCGGAATGGAGCAGAAGGGAACGCCGGTGGCATCTTCGACGGCATTTACAATTGCCGGCGCAGGGCCATCCATCGGCAATTCACCAATGCCTTTCGCACCATGCGCGCCGTGAACGTTGCCAAGCTCTTCAAAAAATACGCGGATGGGCGGTAGGTCCACAGAAGTGGGCATGATGTAATTCGTCATCTGGTTGTTCATCATGCGCCCGTTTTGCCAGACCACTTTTTCGTAGAGCGCGAAGCCGATGGCTTGCGCAACACCGCCGGTAATCTGCCCCGCGGCCAGAACCGGATTAATAACCTTGCCGACTTCCTGGAGCGCGACGAAATCGTCCACGGTCACGCCATAGGTTGTGAGATCCACGGTGACCTCTGCTACGTATACGGCCCATGCAAAAGCGGCATACGCCTCGCCGCGGTACTTTTCGTCGTCCCAAAAAACATCAGCGGGTGCTTCATATCGAGCGAGAGATTTCAGCGCGCCGTGCGTTGCAGTGTACTCGCGGCATGCATCGCTAAATTGTTGCGGAGTGTAGCCGTCACTCAGCAGTTCCGTTTTCGTGAGCGTTTGTCTAATTCCTTGGGCGGCAGATTGAACCAATTTTCCGACGATCATCGCTGTACGCGATGCCACGGTCGGTCCGCTGTTTGGAACCACCGTCGTATCGGGTTGTGCGATGGCGACACTTTCATAGGGAAGCCCCAGCGCCTCCGCCGCAATCTGGCAGAGCACAGTATTGGTTCCTTGACCAAATTCCGCGCTGGATACCAGCACTCGCACATTGCCGTCGGCAGTGGCTTCCACGGCAACGAGGGAATTCAGATAGCGTTCACCGGAGCCGGTGAATCCCGCGCCATGTAAGAAAGCGGCGATGCCGATTCCTTTCTTGCGTGTTGCCGTTTTGTTTTCCTCCGCGAAGCGTTTTTTCTTCGCGGCATAGTCAGAAAGTTCCAGCGCGCGATCCAGCAAGTGATTCAAGTCGATTTGTTCGCGGATGACTTGTTGCGTGGTTGTGGTTTGACCGGGCTTGAGGAAATTCCGACGGCGGACTTCGATCGGAGAGATTCCAACGACTTGGGCGATGCGGTCCATGTGGCGTTCCATGGCAAAGAGGCTCTGCGGCGCGCCAAATCCGCGAAAAGCTCCGTGCGGAGGCGTATTCGTTGCCACTGCTTTCGTTCGAATGCGCACGCTCGGCCAATAATAAGGACCGCCGGCGTGAATGGTGCCGCGCGACAGAACCACGGAAGACAAGGTCGCGTAAGCGCCGCCGTCGATAGTGAACTCGATTTTACCCCCGAGAATTTTCCCTTCTTTGCTCACTGCGGTCCGATGGCGCGTTCGCGAAGGATGGCGCTTCGTCGTCGCCACCATATCTTCCGTGCGGTCGTAGATTATTTTGACGGGCCGGCCGGATTTCATCGCCAGCAGCGCCGCGTGCCCCGCGATCATCGACGGATATTCTTCTTTGCCGCCGAACGCTCCTCCGGTCTCCATTTGTACGACGCGCACTTTTTCCTCGGGCAACGCGAGAAGCGTCATCAGCGCCTTGTGAACGTAGTACGGGCATTGCAGTGAGCCCCAAACGGTGACGCCATGCCCGGCGTCGTACGCTGCGATCACTCCATTATTTTCGATATACAACTGTTCCTGCGCGCCGGTGAAGTATTCACCCTCGACCACGTGCGCGGCTTCTTTCCAGACGGAATCGACGTCGCCCTTTTCCACGAGAAAAGTTTTGAAAGTATTGTCGGCGCCCCAAATGATGGTGGATTTTCGTTCGCTGTCCTCGATGGTGTGCACCGGCGGCAGCGGCTCGTACTCAATGGCAACGGCGTCCACCGCTTTTCGGAGCTTGTGACGGTCTGGATGAGCAAGAAGCAGAATCGGCTCTTCCGGGTGATTCACCGAATCGGAGGCGAGGCAAGGCTGATCGTCCAGAATCAGGGCGATACAGTTTTTCCCCGGGATGTCTCTCGCGGAAACAACAACATATTCGTTCCAGGCAACGTCCGGGCCAAAAGTGATTTTTCTAATTTTGCCGCGCGCGATGGTGCTGCGCACGGTTGCGCCGTAAAGCATTCCGGGCAGAACCATGTCATCGACGTAGCGCGCCGCTCCGGTGACTTTGTCCCAACCTTCCTTGCGCGGCACCGATGCCCCGACGATGTGATGGACGGTCATAATATTCTCGCTGCGTATTCTGTATGAAATGGCAGGAGTTTCAAATCTCTATTTGAAGCTTCCGCGCGGGTTACCGCCGCAATTCGCGCCCTTTTGGCTCTCCAGGAAATTCGCCAACGCTGAATATGCAATCGCCTCGGAGGTAGGTTCCCTTGACCACGCCGCGGAGTTTTTCGCCCAGATAGGGCGAAACGCGGTGACGATAGTGCAGAAGGCCTTCCGTCGCAATGAATTCGGCTTCCGGCTCAAAGACCACAAAGTCAGCATCGAAACCTTTTGCGATGCGCCCTTTGCGAGTTTCGCATCCGGCGAGGCGGGCTGGACCTTCGGCCATCCACCGCGCGATATCCGAAAGCGTAAATCCCCGGCTACTGGCTTCCGACCACATCACGGGCAAAGCCAGCGAGAGGCCGGCAACCCCTCCCCACGCTGTTTGAAAGCTTCGCTCGCTCAATCGTTTCATTTCCGACGGGCACGGAGAATGGTCGGTCGCGACCAGATCAATCACTCTTTCTCCAAGCCCCTGCCAAAGTTTTTCGCGATTCTCACGACTGCGAATCGGCGGGGCGCATTTGAACAGCGTCTGGCCGTCCGGGATTTCTTCGGAAAAGAAATGCAAATAGTGTGGGCAAGTTTCGGCGCTGACGGGCAGACCTTCTGATTTTGCCGCGCGCAGCATGTCCAAAGCCTGGCTCGTCGCCAGATGCACAATGTGCAAGCGGAAATGAAATTCGCGGCAGAGAGAAAACATTAAGCGGATCGCGGAAAGCTCCGCCTCATCCGGCCGCGATTGCAGATACGTCGCGTACTCGCTCCAGTCCGCCTCCGCTAATCGGTGCGTCGCCACGTCCACGGGCCCGGGCAGTTCTGCATGCACAAGGAGCGGCAAGCCGGTCCGCGCCACATGCGGCAAGGCTGCGCGCAGCTCCTTCTCGTCGACCATGGTGAAGCCGTCAATGCCCGGATGGATGAGGAAGCATTTGAATCCCGGCACGCCTGCGGCCGCCAGATTTTCGATGTGCTCCTGGTTGCCGCTCACTACTCCGCCCCATGGCATCCAATCCACGTGGCACTGGCCGCTCGCGGCTTTGCGTTTTGCTTCGAGCGCAGCCACGGTCGTCGTCGGCGGCAAGCAATTCAGCGGCATGTCCACCAGCAGCGTGTAACCGCCGGCGGCCGCGGCGCGGGTCGCGGTGCGGAATCCTTCCCACTCCGTGCGGCCGGGTTCGTTTATATGAACGTGAGAGTCGACCAGCCCCGGCAGAATGGCGGCGTCGCCAAAGTCTTCCACGGAAATCTGCGGGGGAAGTTGATCAGGCGGAACAACATCAAGGATTCGTCCGTCTTCAACGAACACCGCCGCCGCAATTATTCCCTGGGGTGTGACAACACGTCGTGAGAGAAAGGCTTTGGGACTCATATTTCCGCGCCCGCATGCCATTGGCCGCTAGGCGCAACAGAAGGGTATCGCAACCGACTGCAACTCCCAAGGTGCTCTGGACTCCCTGGTTTTCGCTCACAAATTCTCAGGCTGAAGACAAAGCAAATCTGGGACAATAGCCATCGTTGAAAACGCCCCTCCAACTTCTGGAAGCCTTCCAGGCACGCTTTGGCACGGCGGCGAACATTTACCGGGCGCCTGGCCGAGTGAATCTGATTGGCGAGCACACCGACTATAACGATGGATTCGTGCTGCCGGCCGCGATTGAGTTCTACTGCTGGGTGGCGGCTGCTGCTCGCAAAGACGGCAAGGTGGCGATCTATTCCGAGAATTTCAATGAAACGGTTGAGGCCAGCCTCAATTCCTTGACGCCCTTGGGGAAGAATCACTGGTCAAATTACCCGTTGGCTGTGGCGTGGGTAATGCCCCAGGCGGGAAAGCCGCTCACCGGAGCAAATCTCTACATCGCGGGCGAAGTTCCGCTGGGCGCGGGATTGAGCTCTTCCGCCGCGATTGAAGTTGCTGTTGGGCTTGCGTTGGTTAGCGTGAGCGGGCTGGCCGTTGATCGCGCGGAACTCGCACAACTCTGCCAAAAGGCGGAGAACGAATTCGTGGGTGCGCGCGTAGGAATCATGGATCAGTTTGTTTCCTGCCACGGGCGCGCTTCGCACGCGCTCATGTTGGATTGCCGCTCGCTGGAGTACGAACTCGTGAAGCTTCCCGCGAACGTCCAATTAGTGATGTGCAACACGATGGTCAAGCACGAACTGGCTTCCGGCGAGTACAATGCGCGACGAGCGGAGTGCGAAGAAGGCGTCCGAAATTTGCGGACTGCTTTCCCGGAGGTTCGCGCGCTTCGTGATGTGACGCTTGCTCAGTTGGAAGCTCATCGTCAAAAACTTACGCCGAAGGTGTTTGCCCGGTGCCGCCATGTCATCACGGAAAACGAGCGTGTGAAGAGCGCCGTCAAGACGTTACACAGGGGCGATAGCAAAGCCCTCGGGGCCTTGCTGCAGGATTCGCATCGGAGTCTGCGGGATGATTACGAGGTCAGCTGTAAGGAACTCGACCTGATGGTGGAAATTGCCATGGCGCAGCCCGGCCTCATTGGCGCGCGGATGACGGGCGGAGGATTTGGCGGGTGCACCGTCAATTTGGTAGAGTCCGCGGCGGTGAGCAACTTCAAGCAGGACGTGGCCGAGGAATACTCCTCCAAGACCGGTCTGACTCCTGAGATTTACGTTTCTCCGGCGTCCGAAGGCGCGCAGCAACTGGCGCTCGAAGAGAACAAGCGCGCCGATTGACAGGAACCAGCGGAGAAGGGAACCGCAGCCAATTGCTAAAAACCTTCAAGCTTTGGCGTTCCCCATGAGTTTCGACGAGCTAAACAAAGTTCCCCACCGGCGATTCAATCCGCTGCTGCGAGAATGGATTCTCGTCTCGCCGCATCGGACGCAGCGTCCGTGGCTGGGCAAAGTGGAGAAGCTTCACGAACCTCCCGCAGTTACTTTCGATCCCAACTGTTACTTGTGCCCGGGGAATCGGCGCGCAGGCGGGGCGCAGACGCCGCGGTATTCGGGAACCTACGTTTTTGACAATGATTATCCCGCTATGCTTCCGGACGTCGGGTCTCTGCAATTTGATTCGAGTAGCCTGCTGGTAGGAAAGTCAGAGCAGGGAATCTGCCGCGTGATGTGTTTTTCTCCTCGGCACGATCTCACCGTTCCACGAATGAGCCTCCCGGAGTTGCGCGGAGTCGTGGATGCCTGGGTCGAGCAGTATGTCGCGCTCGGCAAAATTCCTTGGATCAATCACGTGGAGATTTTCGAAAATCGCGGCGAGATGATGGGCGCGAGCAATCCTCATCCGCACTGCCAGATTTGGGCGAACGCTTCGCTGCCAAACCTTCCCGCTCGGGAGCTGGCGTCTTTCCGGGAGTATCACGCGCAAAAACATTCCTGCCTGCTGTGCGACTACTTGAAGTTGGAGCTGCAGTTGAACCTGCGCGTCGTCTGCCAGAACGATGCTTTTGCTGTAGTTGTGCCTTTCTGGGCGGTTTGGCCATTCGAATCGCTGGTGCTGAGCAAGCGCCATATTGCTTCGGTCGATCAACTTAGCGGGGAAGAGCGCGATCTCCTCGGCGACATCCTGCGCCGCATCACCATTCGCTACGACAATTTGTTCGAGGCGGCGTTCCCGTACTCGATGGGATTCCACCAAAAGCCCACGGACGGCAGCGCCCACGAAGAATGGCATTTGCACGCGCACTACTTTCCGCCTCTGCTCCGCTCCGCCACGATTCAAAAATTCATGGTAGGTTACGAACTGCTCGGCTCCCCCCAGCGCGACGTTACGCCGGAGAGCGCGGCGAATCGCCTTCGCGAAACGGGCGACCTTCACTATCTTGATCGTTCCTAGGGAGGCGGCGCCGGGGCCGCAAAGAGTTTTTGAATCACAAATGGAGTTTTCGGGAGTCGAGAGCAACCTACGGGCAGCCCAAGGAGAAAAAATGATCGCAGCGATGGCGTCGACTGCGCCGACAACTCTGGTCCATCTTTCCGCAGTGGATCTCGTCATCATCGCTTTCTATTTTGCTCTGGTGCTGGGAATTGGCTTTTATCTGAAGCGCTTCGCCAAAACTGGCGAGGATTTCTTCCTGGCCGGCCGCGAGATGACCGCGTGGGTGGCAGGGCTGGCTTTTGTCTCGGCCAACCTTGGTTCCCTAGAGCTGCTCGGCTGGGCAGGATCCGCCTACCAATACGGCATTCTCGCCGCGCACTGGTATTGGATCGGCGCGATTCCCGCCATGGTTTTTCTGGGCATCGTGATGATGCCTTTTTATTACATTTCAAAGACGCACTCGGTTCCGGGTTACCTGCAGTTGCGTTACGGTTCGGCGACGAGCGCGCTCAGCGCCGTCACCTTCGCGATCATGACCATCCTCATGTCCGGCGTGAACATGTATGCCATGGCCGTGGTGATGAAGGTGGTCCTTGGGTGGAACATCAATTTCAGCATCTGGGTGTCATCGCTGACAGTCGGCATTTACGTGGCTGCCGGAGGGCTGTTTTCCGCCATCTTCAACGAAGTTCTGCAGTTTTTCCTGATCTGGTTCGGCGCGCTCCTGATCCCCATTCTCGGTCTGATCGAAACGGGCGGATGGAAGGGCATGGTCGCGCGCATTCAGCAGAATTTCCCAGGCCAGGATTACACTCACGCGTGGAGCACGCTTGGCCGCTTTCAGGATAATCCGATGGGCATGCACTGGACCGGCATTGTGTTCGGCCTCGGCGCAGTGCAGGCGATGGGCTATTGGACCACGGACTTCCTTGTGGTGCAGCGGGTACTTTCAGCGAAGGACATTCGCTCGGCCAAAATGGCGCCGATCATCGGTTCGTTTTTCAAGATGGCAGTACCCTTGATCGTGATTCTCCCGGGGTTGCTGGGGCTCGCCGTGTTGCCGATGCACCTGGTTCCCGCGAGCAGCTTGGGACCCGGGCAATACAGTTACAACGAGGTGCTCCCGCTCATGCTCGCCCGCTATTGCGGGCCCGGCTTGCTGGGGCTGGGCATCACGGCTTTGGTCGCCGGATTCATGGCAGGCATGGCGGGCAACGTAAGCGCCTTCGCCACCGTATGGACGTACGACATCTATCGTCCCTTTCTGCGCAAGACCGCGCCCGATCAACATTACGTTTCCATGGGGCGCTGGTGCACGTTAATTGGCCTGTTTGTGAGCATCGGAACGGCCTACCTGGCGATGGGCTTTGCCAGCATCATGGATTACGTGCAGGCGCTGTTCGGATTCTTCATCGCGCCGCTGTTCGGTACGGTATTGCTCGGAATGCTCTGGAAGCGCGTAAGCCGTGCCGCCGGGTTCTTCGGGCTGCTGGCGGGAACGCTTTCTTCTGTCACCATGTTTACGTTGATGAAATTGGATCATCGCTGGGTGGGCGTATTCGCTTTGTCTCCGCATGCTCAGGGACTCGCGCAAGACATGTACCAGGCACTGTGGTCCTGCGTCACTTGTGTAGTGGTAACCGTGCTGGTGACGTTGGTGACCAAGCCGCGGCCGGATGAGGAACTGAAAGGCCTTGTTTATGCGCTTACGGAAGTCGCGCACGAAGAACATACGAGTTTTCTGCATCGGCCGCTCTTTTGGGGAATTGTAGCCCTAGCGGCCCTTGTCGTACTTCAAGTCATTTTCTGGTGAGGCGAGATGACCGAAAAACATCACATCATTCCGGTTTGGTTCTTTGTAGGGGTACTCCTGTTGGTGTACGGGTTTCTGATTTTTGCCAGTGGCCTGGCGGAATGGTCGCATCCCCCTAACACCGTATTAGCCGAGCTGCACGCGCCGGTGTGGTGGGGCGGCCTGTTGTTCGTCCTGGGGGTGATTTATTGCATCAAGTTTTCCCCCGCCCGGAAGCCATGACGATGCCGGCCGATCCTTAGCGAACGGAGGCGAGGCAATCGAGCTGGAATGGCAGCGTTTCACCGGGGCCTGGCCGGTGAATAATTCCGCGAGCGAAAGAGGGCATCACCAAGTAAAATTAGTGGACTAAAAGACGTACGGGTGGGGGACTCGAATGAAGCCATGGATGGCGGTTACAATTCTCACGGGAGCATTGCTTATGACCACTCTGGCGCCGACCGGCGCGACACCTCAGCACGGGTCCACCACGAAAAAGCCGTTCGGGAAAACTCCGGACGGTCAGCCCGTCGATCTTTTTGTGCTGACTAATAAGGGCGGCGCGGAAGCCTCCATCACCAACTATGGTGGAGCGGTCGTCTCGCTGAAAGTGCCGGACCGCAATGGCAAACTCGTTGATGTGGTGCTCGGTTACGATACTCTCGACGGTTATGTAAACGACAAGGCCTACTTGGGCGCCATTGTGGGGCGCTACGGAAACCGCATCGCCCACGCGCAATTCGTGCTCGACGGCAAGACGTACGCGCTCGCCAAAAACAATGGCGACAACAGCCTGCACGGCGGCATCAAAGGCTTCAACAAAGCCGTGTGGACCGCGAAAACTTTTTCCGCCAGAGACGGCCAGTCGGTCGAACTCTCCTATCTCAGCAAAGATGGCGAGGAAGGGTTCCCCGGAAATCTGAAAGTGACCGTGACCTACACGCTGACGGATGCGAACGCATTAAGAATTGAGTATTCCGCGACCGCCGACAAGAAAACCGTCGTCAATCTCACCAACCATTCTTATTTCAATCTCGCCGGACAAGGTTCCGGCGACATTCTCGGCCATCTGCTCACGATTCAGGCCGACCAGTTCACTCCCGTCGACTCCAGCTTGATTCCCACCGGAGAACTTCGCGACGTGATGGGCACGCCGTTCGACTTTCACAAACCCACGGCCATCGGCGCGCGCATCAATCATGACGACGAGCAGTTGAAACTTGGCGGCGGCTACGACCACAACTTTGTCTTGCGGATGCCGATGGACCATGGAGAATATCTCGCCGCGCGCGTCCTCGAGCCCGCCTCGGGCCGCGTCCTGGAAGTCTGGACCACCGAGCCCGGCGTGCAGTTTTACACCGGGAATTTTCTCGATGGCAAGACTCCCGGCAAAGGTGGCCACACCTATCCGCGGCGCAACGCTTTCTGCCTGGAAACGCAACACTTTCCCGATTCACCGAATCAGCCGAAATTTCCGTCGGTCGTCCTGAATCCCGGCGAGCGCTACCACACGGTCACCACCTACAAGTTCTCCACGGAGAAATGAACGCGTAACGCCCTTTGCACTAGGTGTTTTTCGCGGCGCTGTTGAACGGACTTCATTAAGGCATTTCCGGCGGACTGGCAGGCTCGGCAGAACGAAAAAACAAAGGCAGAGTTCTTCGGCGCTACCAACCACGAGTGGGGAAGGCCGCTGGATTGTGCGGAGGTGATGGGGAGACGCGCTCGGCGCAAATCCTATCCATCAAAGCTACCAGACGGGGGCAATCCTGATCGATTATGGCGGTAAACTTCAGGCCCAGGCCGCCGTTGGGAACCTGGTGCTGCACGATCGCTTCAGCGCGGATCTGTCCCTCAGGAACAAGAAAGTCAACTTTGGCTTTAGCCCCCAAGGGACGGGGAATGGCCGTGGAAAGAAACAATCCACCCACGCTCATATCGCAAACGCGAGAAACGTCTTCGACCCCTACACATCGCCAGCAGACCCACAGTCCCTCCGGGATTTCCACCCTAGGAACGAGCCTTCTGGAATAAAGGGGACCGGGACGAGCGGCCGCCACACTTCTCCTCCGAGCCTGGGGAATTGTGCACAGGGCGAGAGGCCCGCCCGCGTGACACAAGGCCGTGGAGGAGGACGATAGCGGCGCAGTCGAGACCCTGCAATCCGGCGGACACCCTAAGTCCGTCACAGGGAATTACCCGATGGCGGATCGGGGCGGCTCCGTCGCGTGCTTGCGACTCAAGCGATTCCGGGCAACAATGGACTCGATGAACAGTTTTGACGGATTACGAGTACTCGCGCTGGAAAGCCGCCGCGCCGCGGAACTCGCCAAATTGATTACCACCTATGGCGGACAGCCCATTGTGGCGCCTTCGATGCGCGAAGTTCCGCTGGAATCCAACACGGAGGCATTGGCTTTTGCGCGGGCTCTCCTTGCCGGAGAATTCGACATGGTCATATTCTTGACCGGTGTTGGAACGCGAGCCCTGCTCAGCGTTGTCGAAACCGCGCACAAACGCGACGAGTACATCGAGGCGCTTCAGCGTGTGAAGGTGGTGGCGCGCGGGCCAAAGCCTGTCGCTGCCCTGCGCGAAATCGGCATCACTCCTGCCATCACCGCTCCCGAACCAAATACTTGGCACGAACTGCTAGGTGCGCTTGATGATGCGGGCAAGGCATCGCCAGAGCTCAGTTTGCGAGGAGCGCGACTTGCCGTCCAGGAGTATGGCGTCTCCAATTCTGAATTATTGGCGGGGCTGAAGGAACGAGGAGCGCAAGTGACGCGCGTGCCTGTCTATCAATGGGCGCTGCCGCAGGACCTGGCGCCCCTCCGAGCCGCCATTGCAGCCATTGCCGAAGGAACGGTGGATGTGGCGCTTTTTACGACTGCGGTTCAGGCGGTCCATCTGTTCCAGGTTGCCGCTGAGATGAAGCTCGAAGAGCCAGTGAGGAGTGGCCTTGCCCGCGCGATTGTGGCTTCCATCGGGCCGACGACTTCGGAAGAATTGCAGCGGCGAGGAATCCGAGCCGACCTGGAGCCCTCGCATCCGAAGATGGGCTATCTGGTAAAAGAAGCTTCTGAACAGGCCGAGGAACTGCTTCGCCGGAAGAGGCAGGCAATTGCTTCCGGCGGATAAGGTCAATGAATTTCGCGGAGAAAATCGCGCGGACCGGATTGGTCAGCGAGAGTTTGCGCCGGCAGCCGCTCCCATAGTTGATTCAGAGCCTGGAATCACTTCAAAATCGACCCCGGCCTGGGTAAGAACTCCCGTTTCCTCGTCGGACTGAGCAGCTGCGCCGCTGGACTTAAGACGCACTACCTTATGGCCGTCCCGCGCCGCCGCGATCAGCAGGGAATGAATTTTCTCCTCGAGACTACCCGTTTGCAAGGCGAGCTTGTGCACGTTCCGCACTTGCGCCGAAGGGGGGACCAGTTCGAGGATTTCCGGTGATACAAGGTCATCATGCAGGACGACTTCGGCAGCGCGAAGCACGCGCACAGCCTGCACATTCAGAAGATCGGGAGCCCCTGAAACGGCTTCCATCAGATAAACTTTGCCCTTCATGGTAAGCACCTGGATGCGATTCCACCACCAGCCGGAGCCGATGGCCCTTCTTGCGGCGGCACTTGGAACTAGCCGCCAGCAGCTAACAACACTCCATGACACTAGCACCATCGCTAATGCAGCAAGGCGCGAAAGAATGAATCCATCGATCGTCACTGGCGTCCTGGTGCAGGAGGCGCTTCCGTTCTTCCGGATCCAGCTTAGTGGAGAACAGTTTGTCGCGCGCTTCACCGAGCTGCGCGACCCATTCTTCGTATTCTGGGCCAAACTGATCCTCGAGCTCTTTTCTGAGGCGCTGGGCAAGGGCTGGGCTTTGCCCGGCAGTCGAAATGGCGATCTGCAGAGCTCCGCGCTGGACCACGGAGGGGTAGTAGAAATCGCAGAGAGAGGGAACGTCCACGATGTTGCAGAGCACGCCGCGCCGCGTCGCCTCCTCGAAGATGCGCTCGTGCAGTCCCGTGGATGATGTAGTTGCGACAACCAGCAACATTCCTTCGAGATCGTCGGGCTGAAAAGAACGCTGATGCCATTCGATACCTTTTGTTTGCGCCCAGGAGCGCACTTGCGGTGTGGCTTCCGGGGCGACCACGCGCACGCGGCCTCCCGCTTCCAGGAGGCTGGCGATTTTGGACTCAGCAACGGTTCCTGCTCCGACGACGAGGCACGGGCGATCCGAAAGCTTGAGGAACATCGGGAAGAGCTTTGCAGGCTTCATGTTTTCTGGTGGTGCGCTCCTCGCCAGAGCCTGGAAATCAAGTCTAAAGCAAATCCGGCTTGTAATCGTACTCCGGGTCGAGCCGAGAGCGCGGGGAATTTGGAATCACGAGAGGCGATCGGGGGTCAAGAGAGCCGTCATTTCGAGGACGCGGTGATAATAGTCGCGCTGAGTGAGTTGCGAGGCGGCGGCATCGTCAATGATGAAAGTCACGTCGGGATGGAGTTGCAAGGCGGAAGCCGACACGGCGGACGTGACCGGCCCTTCGATGGACTTTGCGATGGCAGCGGACTTGGACTGGCCTGTGGCGAGCAAGAGAATCTTCCGCGCCTCGAGGATCGTGCCGATCCCCATGGTAATAGCGCAGCGCGGGCTCTCTTCACCGCGCGCAAAAAATTTTGAGTTGTCGTCCATTGTTTCCTGGCTCAAAACCTTCAGCCGTGTGCGGGAGCCGATGCTGGAAGTCGGCTCATTGAAACCGATGTGGCCGTTGCGCCCGATGCCCAGAAGCTGAAGGTCGATGCCTCCAGCTTTTCGGATGGACTCTTCATAGGACACGCAGTACTGATCGTAATTGCCGCGGATGGTTCCATCGGGAATATGGATGTTGCGAGGATCGACGTTGATGTGCGCGAAGAAATTTTCCTGCATGAAATAGTGGAAACTCTGTGGATGGGCGGCGGAAAGGCCGAGATACTCATCAAGATTAAAGGTTACCACGCGGGAAAAATCGAGCGAACCCTGTTTGTGCAGAGCCACGAGATGCTTATAGACGCCGACCATTGTGCTGCCGGTGGCCAATCCAAGGGTCAATGCGGGCTTTTTGCGCACGGCGCTGGCAACCAATTGTGCGGCCTGGCGGCTGATCTCTTCGTCGTCGCGTTTCAGGATAACCAGCATGCGGCGTCCCCTCCGAACGGCGCTTTACGAATGACCTGAAGATTATGAGCCGGCGAAAGAAACCCGTCAGCCTTACCGGAACCGGCGAATGACAAGATTGTGCCGGTCCGAACGATAGAAGCCCAGCACGTACATGATCGGCCGGCCTTTGGTGGAATAGATGATCTGGCGAATGCGCAACAAGGGATCGCGGCGGGGAATGGAGAGAATGTCGGCGATTCTTGGGTCAGCCGCAGTCGCATCCACTTCCTCATCGGCATAGCCAATTTCAATCTTGTAATCGCGCTCGAGCATTCCGAAAAGAGATTCCCGTCCGATGGGTGCGTCCAAGAGCCCGGAGAATTCAGCGGCGCTGAGGTAGCAGGTCTCCAGGGCAAAAGGCTCCCCCGCGGCGTGACGCAAGCGCTCGAGTATGATGATGTGGCTGG
>WNFT01001459.1_pt1 | contig 31057 bp, 22 predicted proteins | sample 5400191 | NCBI WGS metagenome assembly WNFT01 (sample SAMN13153359, study PRJNA577476) | soil metagenome | isolation source: 80 cm saprolite under Madrone tree | place: USA:California | collected 2016-06-14 | reverse complement strand
GCATGGCAGGTGTCGAACATGGCCCCGAAGTTCTTCTCCCCCACGGCGTCGACGAGGGCCACGATGTCGCTCGGCCGGTTGAACACGAAACCGGGCTCGAACTCCCAGGTGACCAGCATGCCCAGGTCGGCGCCCATCCGGCACACCTGGCGCCAGGTCTGGGCCACCCGGTCCATGGCCACCCCCTTGTCCATCGACTCGAGGATCTCGGGGGGCTGGACGGTGTCGACGCGGAAGAGGGTGATGCCGAGGTCGCGGGCGAACTCCATGTTCTTGCGGACGGTGGCGAGGTAGCTCCGGCCCCCGTCCTCGGCGTTCACGAGCTTCTCGCTCCACATGTCGCCGGCGATGCCCGAGAACAGGAGGCCGTTGGACTCCACGAGGTCGCGCAGGGTCTGGCGCGATTCCTTCGTGGGGTGGTTGTCGGGTGTCGGGTGCGCCCCGAAGGCGCCCAGCTCCAGGCCGTCGAAGCCCATGGCCTTGAGCCCCTTCACCACCTCCCCGAAGGGGACCGGGTTGTTTGCATAGGGGCCGACCGAATACGCCCAGGTGCCGATGGACACGCGATTCATTGCCGTTTCTCCTTAGGTTCCTCCCGCCGGCTGCTTCTTCCAGTCGGCGACGTTCGGGTAGGCCTGGTCGGGCCAGACCTCGGGCCCGAAGTAGCGCAAGGTGACGAAGGGCTCGGCGCCCGTGTTCTCGAGCACCACTCCCCGCACCGCCGCATCGTGGGTGATGAAGACCTCGTCCATGGTCATCTGGCCGAAGCGGATCAGCACCGGAGTCTCCATCTCGTGGACCCCGATCCGGCCCTGGCCCTGCACGGCGATGACCCCGGATGCCCCCGCATCCTTCACCGTGACCTTCGCCCCGGGCTCGACCGTGAGCTCACGCGCGGAAAAGAGCTGTTTGCCGTGGATCCGGCCGTAGACGACCCAGCGGTCCACGAAGCCTTCGCTTCCCGAGTCCGCGAGCGCGAGCGGCTCCAGGTAGCAGGCGTCCTTGAAGTGCGTGTGGGTATTGAAGTCCCAATCGAGGAGCTCGACGAGGTAGTCGAGGTCCTGCTCCTTGCCCTTGGGCACGTCCTTGACCAGGAGGCTCCAGGGCACGCACCGGCACTCGACCATGGATTGGAACATGGCGAAGACGTCGCTGCCCCACTGCGGCTCGTAGGTCAGGATCGAGCCCGGGGCATGGAGCACCCGGGGAGGGATCAGCCAGCCCGTTCCCGGCCGCAGGCGGTAGGCCTTGCAGAGGTCGAGCATGCCGTTGTCGCCGCGGTTCCAATCCTCCAGGCAGCGCCGCACCTGGGACTTTGTCGTGCCCGGCTCCAGGCCGTAGTAGGTGTGGGGGAAGTTGTTGCCCGTGTTGTTGAGCTGGGGCGGGAAGTAATAGCTCTCCGGCTTGCCCTGCTGGCCCACCGCCTTCGCCTGCTCGTCGTCCTGGTGCATGTGGCAGGGAATGGGGCCGAGGTTGTCGAAGAACTTGGAGTAGACCGGCCAACGCTTGTACTTCGACCAGATCGCCCGGCCCACGATGCGCTCGCCTTCCTGCTGCACCGCCTCGCGAAGGGTGAAGCGACCGCCCGCGTGCACGATGTAGGAAAGGCCCTCGTCCTCGTTGCGGTTCTCGTTGGCGGCCTCGGTGGTGGACCCGAGCCACCGCTCGTCGATGCCCCCTCGGTGGGCGCCCAGCGCGTAGTAGTCGTCCGGATGCAGCTTCAACCGTCTCCCCGGGGTGAGGAACGACCTCGGCACCCAGCAAGGGGCCAGGCGCAGGACGCCTTCTCCCTCCTCGACCGCCTTTCGGGGGTCGGGCTTCTTGGAGACTCTCGGAACTTCGGTCAGCTTCGTCATGGCCGGAACTCCCTGGAGAGATGACCGTCCTTGAAGAGGAATCCCAGGTCTATCCGGACCCGGGAACGCAGACCGCTCGACGCCACGAGCTCGACGCCCCCGCCCGCGGGACGAATGTCGGCGACCCGATCGAACCCGAGCGGGACCGCAGCCACCCCCATGATGTAGCGAATCGTGGTCGGCCGGATCCGGTCCAGCGGGAGGGAGGTGGCGATGCCCCGTCGGCGAAGGGGGTTGCTTCGTGCCGACTCCGCGAGGCCATAGTGGAAGTTCGCCGTGACGTCTTCGAGGCCCAGCACTCGGGTGTGCTCCCCGTTCCAGGGGGGGTAGTGCCGGCCTCCGTTGGACATCCAGAGGATCGTACTCCGCAGAGAGCGCGGATCGCGAAGGGCGAACCATACGTAGGGCGGCTCTTTGAACGTCACCGCGCTCCAGGCAAGGGGGAGCCGGGCCGGGGCGGCCATCAACACCAGGTCGTCGTACCCCGGTCGCGCCGGATACCGCGTGAGGTCGGCGTGCGAGCCGTCCTGGAGCGGCACCCGCTTCAAGGAGCGGAACACCGCTCCCGGCCGCAGGCTCTGATAGCCCCCGTCCTCCGGCGACTCGAACGCGCTGGGCAGGACCTGGCCGTGCTCGAAGCGGCTCGTGCTGATCAGCCCGGCCGCCCGGGCGGGGAACTTCAGGAGCGCGTGGTGGCCGACGCTCATCGGCCCCTGCATTCCCGAGATGACGTGGCGCGAGTAGAGCGCCGCATGGCCGTCGATCAGGGTCAGGAACTTGTCGACCTGTCCCTTCCGCACCCGGGTCCGCAGGCGGGCGTGCAGGGTGGACCGACCCTGGCCCGTCTCCAGGGACACGAGGCTCCAGTTCCCATTCGCCGTCTCGCCGTGGGGGGGATGGCGCTCCCCCCGCCACGCAGAGCCGTTGCCGCCGAAGGGGCAGCAGAAGAAATCCCCCCGCAAGGCGCGTAGCAGGCCGGGCATTCCGGGCGTGAGCTTTCGCTCAGCCCACGGCGCCACCGCGAAAGGCTGGACGGTCTTGCCTGACCTGAGGGTAAAGGTGACCGGGGCAAGGTGTCCGCCACGACGAGTGAGCGTCGCCCGCACCAGACCAGAGCCGAAGGACCAGGAAGGCTCGCCGAGGACCGTCTCGAGCCGAGGTGTACCCCTCCCGCGGTGGCTCAGCGTGGCACCTCCGTTCGACTTCCGTGGCACCGACTCGATGCGACAGCGCGGCTCTGGCGGGAGTATAACTCGCGTGTCTTTCATGCAACCATCCGAATCTCCCTCGACGGATCGTCCCTCCACCGCCCCTGCGCTCGCGGTCGGCATCCCCGCCATCCTGATCCTGGCCGCCCTCCCCTTCCTGCGGGTCGGGGACGGCACGAGCATCCCGAAGCTCTCCCTCTTCCTCGGGCGGTTCCACCCCACCCTGCTGCACCTGCCGGTCACCCTGCTGCTCCTGGCGCTCCTGCTGGAGGCGATCCGCCTCCCCGGGCTTCGACGCGTCGTTCCCCGCTTCCCCAGCACCGTTCTCGATTCCGTTCTCTGGCTTGCGGCGCTGAGCAGTTTTGCGGCCGCCCTCGCCGGATGGCTCCTGTCCCACGAAGGGGGCTACGACGCTCCCCTCCTGGACCAGCACCTCTGGAGCGGGGTCGCCACCGGGATCGGCGCGTTCGCCTGTGTCTTGGTGCGGTCCTTCGCGAACGTGCGGCCGGACCAGGCCGTTCTGCACCGCCTGGCCCCCGCCCTGGTGGTGGGCACCTGTGGAACGATGATCGTCGCCGCTCACTTCGGCGGAAGCCTGACCCACGGCGAGGGCTACCTCACAGAGTACGCGCCCACACCGATCCGTCTCCTGGCGGGCCTCCCCATCCCCCGCGATCGCTCCCGAGAGTCGCTCACGCCCATCGCTGAACGAGAGGCTTTCGATGGCGTGGCCCTGCGCATCTTCGAAAACCACTGCACCGCCTGCCACAACGCGGGCAAGCTCAAAGGCAACCTGAAGCTCGACACGTACGAGGGAGTCCTGGCCGGCGGCCAGTCGGGCCCCGTCGTCCTCGCGGGGGATCCCGGCTCGAGCGAGCTCCTGAAGCGCGTTCACCTGCCCCTGGAAGACAAGGCGCACATGCCGCCGAAAGGGAAGACGCCCCTGACCGACGGCGAGATGGCCGTGCTGGCCTGGTGGATCGAGGCCGGTGTTCCCAAGAGCGGTACCCTCAGGGCAAGGAACGCCCCGGTGGAGATCCGCGTCGCGTTCTCACGCACCCTCCCGGAAGGGGAACGGCGGGCGGTGGAAGAGCTCCAGAATCGCCAGGCCTCCGAATACGAAGCCACGCTCAAGGGCCTGCGCGCGTCGGTTCCCGGATCCCTGCGCGCGATCCTGCCCGGGGAACGTGACCTCGAGTACACGGCGGCGATCGCCGGCAAGAACTTCGGGGATGCGGAGCTGCAGAGGCTCGGGTCGGTGGGGAGCGATCTGCTCTGGCTCGACCTCTCGCGCACGGGCATCACCGATGCGGGCCTGAAGGCGCTGGCGAAGATGCCGAACCTGGAACACCTCGATCTGCGGGGGACGGCGGTCGGGGACGATGGTGTGAGGGCAATCGCTTCCCTGAGCAAGCTCCATACCCTCAGCCTCTACGGCACGGGGGTGACCGACGCGGGGTTGGAGGCGCTCCGGGGACTCCCGTCTTTGCGACGAGTCTATGTCGGGGGCACCAAGGTCGCGGAGCCGGGACGGGATGCCCTGCGAAAGGCCCGCCCGCAGCTGCTCATCACGCCATGAAGTTTTGCGCAGCCGCCTCCCGGAGGACTATCCTTCCATAGGAGACCATGAGAGTCCCCCGGGCCCTGCCCCTCCTGCTCTCGCCCGTGCTGACGGTGGCCTTCGTCGCCGCCGTGGCGCCCTTCGTCTCTCGGCGCCGGGCGGAGCCGGCGGCCAGGACGGCCGCGGCCGTGGCGCTCCCCGACACCATCTCCTTCAACGAACACATCCGTCCCATCTTCGTCAACAACTGCTTCCGCTGCCACGGCTCCGACCCGGGATCGCGAAAGGCGGAGCTCCGCCTGGATCGCCCCGAGTTCGCCTTCGCCCCCCGCGCCAACGGACAGCCGGTCATCGTCAAGGGGAACCCGGGGCAGAGCGCCCTCGTGCGGCGGATCACGTCCAGCGACCCCGACAAGGTCATGCCTCCGCCCGAGACGCACAAGACCCTGGGGCCCCGCGAGAAAGCGCTCCTCGAGCGCTGGATCAAAGACGGCGCCCCGTACCAGCCGCACTGGTCGCTCATCAAGCCCGAGCGCCCGGCGCTGCCCGAAGTGCGCCAGGGCGACCGCGCCCGGAACCCCATCGACCGCTTCGTCCTGGCCCGCCTGGAAGAAGAGGGACTGACGCCCAACCCGGAGGCCGATCGTCACACCCTTGTCCGTCGCGTCACCCTCGATCTGACCGGCCTGCCGCCCACCCCTGAAGAGGTGGAGGCCTTCGTCCGCGATGAATCCCCGAAGGCTTACGAAACGCTGGTCGACCGCCTGCTGGCGCGTCCGAGCTACGGCGAGCACCGGGCGCGATACTGGCTCGACTCCGTACGCTACGCCGACACCCACGGCTATCACTTCGACAACTACCGCAGCATCTGGCCCTACCGTGACTGGGTGATCCACGCCTTCAACGCCAACCAGCCCTTCGACCAGTTCACCCGGGAGCAGATTGCCGGGGACATGCTTCCGCGGCCGACCCAGGACCAGCTCATCGCCACCGGCTACATCCGCGCCGGCATGAGCACCAACGAGGGCGGCACCATCCCCGAGGAGAACCTGGCGATCTACGCGACGGACCGCGTCGAGACTACCTCGCAGGTCTGGCTGGGGCTGACCATGGGTTGCGCGCGGTGCCACGACCACAAGTTCGATCCGATCAGCACGAAGGACTTCTACAGCATGGCGGCGTTCTTCCGGAACACGACCCAGCCGGCCATGGACAAGAACGTCATGGATTCGCCCCCGATCCTGCGCATGCCCAGGGCAGAGGACAGGGAGCGCTACGCCGCCCTGCCCGGCGAGATCGACGCCGCCAAGAAGGCCTACGACTCCCAGGTCAAGGCCGCCGCGTCGGCCTTCGACACTTGGCAGCGGACCCAGGGCCCCGCGGACGTCCCCACGATCGGCGATGAACGGCTCGACTTCCGCCTCCTCTCCGACCCCGCCGAGCCCACGACCCTGCGCAATGTGGTCTCCCCGGATCGGACCTACACCTTCACCGGGGGAAAGCCGGGGGTCGTCACGTCGCCCCAGGGCCCGGCGGTGCGCCTTCCCAAGGGCGCCACCGCCGATCTGGGCGACCTGGGCGACGTCGAGTCCGATGAGGCTTTCTCGTTCGGCGCCTGGGTCCAGGTCAACGACACCGTCGACGGCGCGCTCCTGGCCCGCATGGACATCGCGAACGGCTATCGCGGTTGGGACCTCTTGATGAAGGGCAGCAGCGCCGGCGCACAGATCATCAGCTCCTGGAACCAGGACGCCCTCCGGGTCCTGGCGCAGAACGCCGTGCCGTCGGACGGCTGGCACCACGTCTTCGTCACCTACGACGGCTCGAAGAAGGCCAGAGGCGTCAAGATCTACTACGACGGCAAGGCCCAGGAAGTCTTCGAGGAAGTGGATTCGCTCCGGGGGCCCATCCGCACGAAGACGCCGCTGCGACTCAACCGGCGCAGCACCGGCGAGGGGGCGGAAGGTGCCGCCGTCTACGACATCCGTTTCTATCGGAGCGCGCTTCTGGCCCCGAAGGTGCAGGTGCTCGCCCGTCGCAGCATGCTCGAAGCCGTGCTCGCGGCGACTCCGGAAAAGCGGACCCCGAAACAGCTCCAGCCCCTGCGGGACTACTATCTCGACTTCCTCGACGCGGACGCGATGCGGCTCCGGGATGCGCGTAACGCCCTCGTCGACGAATTCGAGGCGGTGAAGGCCCGGGCGAAGGTAACGCTCATCGCCGAGGAGAAGAGCGGCCAGGAACCCTTCGCGCACATTCTCATACGCGGCCAGTACGACCAGGAGGGAGACAAGGTCCAAGCCGCCGTCCCGGCGGCCCTCCCCCCGTTGCCCAAGGGGGCCCCCGCCAACCGCCTTGGGCTGGCGCAGTGGCTGACCCATCCGGACCATCCCCTCACGGCCCGCGTCAACGTCAACCGCTTCTGGGCGCAGGTCTTCGGACAAGGTCTCGTTCCCACCGTGGGAGAATTCGGCATCACCGGCGAGCCTCCGACGCACCCGAAGCTGCTCGACTGGCTGGCGGTCGAGTTCCGCGAGTCCGGATGGAACGTGAAGGCCCTTTTCCGGCTCATGGTCACGTCCGCGACCTATCGCCAGTCCGCGGCCGCGACGCCTCTGAAGCTCGAGAAGGACCCGGACAATCGCATGCTTTCCCGAGGGCCGCGCTTCCGGATGCACGGCGAGATGATCCGTGACCTGGCGCTCGTGGCGTCGGGGGAGCTGTCCCCGAAGATCGGCGGACCGAGCGTCAAACCCTACCAGCCGCCGGGCATCTGGGAGGTCGTGGCCATGGAGGAGAGCAACACGAAGATCTACGTCCCCGACCAGGGCCAGGCGAACTACCGGCGCAGTCTCTACACCTTCTGGAAGCGCGCGGCCCCGCCGCCGGCGATGGAGACCTTCAACGCGCCGACGCGCGAGCAGTGCGCCGTCGACCGCGAGCGCACGAACTCCCCGCTGCAGGCCCTCGTGACCTTGAACGACGTCCAGTTCGTCGAGGCGTCTCGCCGCCTCGCGGAGATCGCGATCCGTGAGGGAGGGGAGAACGATGCCGGGCGCCTCGACGCCATCGCCCTGCGGGTCCTGGCGCGCCCGCTCGAGACCGCCGAGCGGAAGGCCCTGGAGCCCGTCATGCGCGATCTCCGTGATCACTACGCCCGGGATTCAAAGGCCTCCAAGGCGCTCGTCGCCCTCGGCGACTCGCCCCCGGCCGCCTCGATCCCCGCCCCGGAGCTGGCGGCCTGGACCATGGTGGTGAGCCAGTTCTTCAACCTGGACGAGGCTCTCAACAAGTGACGACGAAAGACCACTGCGTCTGCTGCTCCGGCGGCGACGACAGCACGATGAGCCGGCGCGAGCTCCTGGCCCAGGCCGGCCGGGGCATCGGCTCGATCGCCCTGGCTTCGATGCTCGGAGACTCCAGGCTCTTCGCCGAGGGCATGGCCGGACTGCCGAGGCTCCCTCACTTCCGCCCGAGGGCGCGGCGCGCCATCTGGCTCTTCCCGGCCGGCGCCCCTTCGCAGATCGATACCTGGGACTACAAGCCGAAGCTCCACGAGATGTTCGGCAAGGACCTGCCGGGATCCGTCCGCGGCAACCAGCGCCTGACGACGATGACATCCACCCAGAAGAGCTTCCCCGTCGCCCCGAGCCTCTTCAAGTTCGCCCAGGCCGGGCAGAGCGGGACGTGGGTGAGCGAGCTCTTTCCCTGGACCGCGAAGGTAGTGGACCAGCTCGCGGTCGTGAGGTCGCTCCACACCGAGGCGATCAACCATGAGCCGGCCACCATCGCCGTCAACACGGGGAACCAGCTCCCCGGCCGGCCTTGCCTGGGGTCCTGGCTCTCCTACGGGCTCGGGTCCCTCAACGAGAACCTCCCCACGTTCGTCGTCATGACCTCGACCTACACCAACAAGTCGAACGTGCAGGCGCTGTCCGCCCGGATGTGGAGCAGCGGCTTCCTTCCGGCCCGGCATTCCGGCGTCTCCGTGCGCGGCGCGGGTGATCCGGTGCTCTACCTGAGCGATCCCGATGGTGTCGACCGGGAAACACGCCGAAGGATGCTCGACGGAGTCCAGGCGTTGAACGAGCGGCAGACGGAGGCGCTCCACGACCCGGAAACGGAGACGCGCATCGCGCAATACGAGATGGCATTTCGCATGCAGGCCTCGGTGCCGGAGCTGACGGATGTCTCCGGGGAACCGGAATCCGTCCTGGGGCTCTACGGCGCCGAAGTGCGCAAGCCGGGCACGTTCGCCGCGAACTGCCTCCTGGCGCGCCGCATGATCGAGCGCGGTGTCCGCTTCGTGCAGATCTACCACCGCGGCTGGGACTCGCACACGAACCTCCCTCACCAGCATCGCCTGCAGGCCAATGACACGGATCAGGCATGCTACGGCCTGATCACGGACCTCTTGCAGCGCGGGCTCCTCGAGGACACCCTCGTCATCTGGGGCGGGGAGTTCGGGCGCACCGTCTACTCGCAGGGCGTGCTCAAGAACGACAACTACGGGCGCGACCACCATCCGCGCTGCTACTCGATGTGGCTCGCCGGCGGGGGGGTCAAGGCGGGAGTGGTCTACGGCGAGACGGACGACTTCAGCTACAACATCACGAAGGACCCCGTGCACCAGCGGGACCTGCACGCCACCATCCTGAACCTCTTCGGCCTGAACCACGACGCCTTCACGTTCCGCCACCAGGGCCTCGACCAGAAGCTCGTCGGCGTCGAGGTGCCCGCCCACGTCGTGAAGGGGATCCTGGCGTAGGGCAGGTCATGAGCTGGCGGTCGTTCATCGCCGTGGCGGCCGGTATCTGGGCCGCGGTGCCCGGTGCGGCGCAGACCGACGCCGCCCGGTCGATCACCGTCGCGAGCTACTACTTCGGCAACTACCATCCCGGCGACCCGCGAAACCTCAAGATCAAGGGCGAGGGTTGGTCCGAGTGGGAGCTGGTCAAGGCCGCCCGGCCGCGCTTCCCCGGCCACCAGCAGCCGAAGGTGCCGCGGTGGGGCTACGGCGACGAGTCCGATCCCACGGTCATGGCGCAGAAGATCGCCGCCGCCGCGGACCACGGCATCGACGCCTTCATCTTCGACTGGTACTACTACGACGACGGCCCTTTTCTCGACCGGCCGATCGACATCGGATTTCTCCAGGCGAAGAACAACCACCGCCTCAAGTTCGCCCTGATGTGGGCGAACCACGATTGGCAAGAAATTCAACCCTATAAGCGCGGCACGCCGCCGAAGCTGCTGTTTCCCGGGAAGGTGACGCCCGCGACCTTCGAGAAGATCTGCGACCACGTCATCAAGGACTACTTCCAGCATCCCTCGTACTGGCGCGTCGATGGGCGGCCCTACTTCTCGTTCTACGACCTGACGAAGTTGCTGGAGAACTTCGGCAGCGTGGAGGCCACCCGGGCGGCGTTGGACCAGTTCCGGGCCAAAGCCCGCGCCACCGGACTGCCGGGGTTGCACCTCAACGCCGTGGTCTGGGGCCAGCCGATCCTGCCGGGCGAGAGGACACCGGTGGACGCTGCGAAGCTGGTGCGCGAGCTGGGCTTCGACTCCGTCACGTCCTACGTGTGGATTCATCACGTACCGCTGCCCCGGCAAGTGACGGACTACGACTTCGTACGCGACCGGTACTTCGAGTACTGGAGCGAGGCGGAGAAGAGGTTCGGCGTCCCCTATTTCCCGAACGTGAGCATGGGCTGGGATTCCAGCCCACGCGCGGCACAGGAGGATGCGTTCGGCGACTTCGGCTACCCGTTTACGAACACCATCGGCGGGAACACGCCGGTAAGGTTCCGAGCCGCGCTCCAGAAAACGAAGCAGCGCCTAGTGGCGCAGCCCCGCGGCCCACGGATTCTCAACATCAACTGCTGGAATGAGTGGACGGAAGGCAGCTACCTGGAGCCGGACGTGGTGAACGGGATGAAGTACCTGGAGGCGGTGGGTGACGTGTTCGGAGCGAAGCGGTAGCTGGCTTCTGGCGGGGACGGGCTGACCCGCGGGATGGGCAAACCTCGACTCGAGCCCGCACGGAATACCCGGCCTTCCCGAGCGCAACGTCGAACGCGGCCTTCGATTTCTTCTCCGAAAGCTGCTTCCCCTCGGACAAGGGCCCGCCGATGTCGTCGGCGAAGCGGAAGCTCGCGGTTCGAATGGAAGCGGATTCGGCAGCGTGGGAGAATGAGTCCGTGACACAAGTCCTCGCAGACACATTGACCCCCGAAAGGGCCAGCGCTCTGCACGCGCTGGCCGCGGAATACGGCGTCAAGGACCTACGGGTCTTCGGCTCCTATGCCCGTGGCGAAGCGGGGCCCGAGAGCGACCTGGATCTCCTGGTCAACATCGACTAGGGGAGGGGAGTCGCCATGAGGCTGGTCCACTTCTGCGAAGAGGCCTCCAGGCTTGTGGGGATGAAGGTGGACGTCGTGACCCAGGACGGTCTAGACCCCAGGCTCCACGCCCGCATCCTTCGTGAGGCACGGCCGTTCTGATGGCAGGCCAACGCTGACATCCCGTGGGACGGTATCTACGCAGCGCGCAACGTAGTCGTCCACGTCTACTTCGGCGTGAACCAGAAGATCGTCTGGGACATTCTGCAGGAGGACCTCGATCCCCTCCTCGCGAAGGTGACCAAGCTTCTCGAGGAGGAAGCTGCCCCTCGATCCGAGGCGCGGGCGGTGGGCGCCGCGCGTTCATTCGCGTGCGGGATACGTACGTGTTATAGGGTTTTTTATAGGGTCTGGCATTTCTGGCGTTTCTTGTTTTCTCGCAAGTTGCGAGGGCTCAACAACACGCCGGAAGCCGACTCCCGCCGCGTCCATACCGCAATTTTACTGAGCCGGCGTTCTCGAGCCGTCTCGCTCGCTGCTTACGGAGGCCGTAAGTCGTTACCTAACTGGTAACCGGTCGCCGCGGCCGCGCTCAGAATCGCCTTTGGGCGGCGACTCCCTCGCGCTCTAGGGCGGCACGCCGATTGCCTACCCTCGCTGTCAAGTGTCAGTGGCGTTGTTGTGACAGGAGGCGTTCATGTGGAAGGTCACTCGAAGACAAGCTCTGACTCCGAACTGGTTGACGACCTCGCTCTGCCTACTGATCCTGGCCGTTCTCGTTCCCCCGGCACAAGCGGCGACGGTCGTCTCTGAGACGATCTGGGGGACAGCGGGTTCCGATGGTTCCGCAGCGGTCGCAGTAGCCGCCGACGGAAGCAGGTACCTCGCGGGGACCGCGTTCTCCGACTCGAGCTCCGACAGCAGGCTGTTCGTCGTGAAGTTCTCCGCGGACGGGCCTGTCGTCTGGCAGAGGGCCTGGGTAGGTGGATTCTTCGGTGCCTCCGCGCGTGGAGTCGCGGTCGCGGCCGACGGCTCCGTCTACGTTGCCGGGTTCGCCTTCGTCGCCCCGAACGCGGCGATACTCCTGAAGTTCGACGCCGACGGCGCACTCAAATGGCAGAGATCGTGGGGAGGAAACGCATTCCCCGAGGACGTGGCCGTCGCGCCGGACGGGTCTGTTTACGTGGCCGGCTCGGTGAGGCTGCCTGGCGAGGTCAATCAGAGGATCTCGCTGACGAGGTTCGCGCCTGACGGCAGCGTCGTTTCCCACCAGGCCTGGGCCACGCCCGAGTCACAGGGAGAGACGCAAGGCGAGGGCCTGGCGGTCAGCGCCGACGGCAGCGTGTACCTGGCGGGAGTCGCCCCGAGATTTGCGCCCGACGGGGCGTTCCTCGGGTCCGACGTGGCCCTGCTGAAGGTCGCTTCGGACGAGAGCCTCGCCTGGCAGAGAACGGTCACCGCCGGCGAAAGCGCCGACTCACGCGGCGGGGTCACGGTAGCGCCGGACGGATCGGTGTACGTGGCCGGCGGACGGTTTGACCCGCGCACCAGTGACCTCAACGCGTTGCTGCTCAAGTTCACGCCGGAGGGCAACCTCCTCTGGAACAGAAACTGGGGCGGCCGCAGCGGCGACGAAGCCACCGGTGTCGCGGTAGGAGCGGACGGCACGGTGTTCCTCGCCGGCAACACCAACAGCTTCGGCTCCGGTAGCGACGATTTGTTCCTGCTGCAGCTGACGCCGGACGGCAAACCAAAGGACGCTATCGCCTGGGGGAGCGCCGTCGATCCGGGCAGCGATTTCAGCGATCACGCCGACGGCGTAGCCATTGCGCCCGACGGGAGTGTCGTGATCGGCGCCACCGCCTGGCAAGGGCCCTACGCGCTGCTCAGCGCACCGCCGCGCGTCGCGAAGGACAAAGCAACGGTCGGAACGCCTGATTTCCCGCTCGAGTCAGCAGCCGACGGAACTGCGGATCCGGGAGGAGTGGTGACCGACATTGCCGATGGGAGCGCTGAAGACCGGCCGGGATTCGACGCAGCACTCCTCGTGGTGGCGCCTTGACCAGACCGCCGAGCCGCTGCGCGATCCCGTTCGGACCGACCGCGGGAGGGCGATGCTCCTACATGCGGCTGGTCTTCGGGCTCATGCGAATTGAAGCTGCGCCGGGGCCAGCGCCCTCAAGGATCAGTCGAGCCAGGCGAGCGCGACACGAGCCATTGGCACCTTCCGTCGCTCGCTGGTGGTCGGCCAACTCGCCGTCTCGCTGCTGCTCTTGATCGGCGCGGGACCTGACTAAGACGGTCGTGATGCTGTCACGCATCGACATCGGCTTTGAGGTCTGGTGCCTTCGATGAGACCGTTTGGACCTACGCACGTGGACTGAGGATCAGCCCATGTGCCTGGGTGCCGGTCACTCGGGTTACAGCAACGCCCACGACGTCAGGTGGTTCCTCTACCACGACCTCTTCAGTGGCGCGTTCGGTCATACCTAGGGCAACCACGCGGTCTGGCAGATGCACGATCCCAAACGAGGCGCGGCGATCGAGGGCCCGATACGCACCTGGACGGAGGCCGGTAGTGCATCTGCGGTCCCTGGCATCGCGATATCTGAGTCGTGTGCCTTGTTGTATCCGGGCTGCGCGAGGAGCACGGAGGGTGCTGTGGCTTGGGTTCAGGTCCCGAGCACCGCCCCCTTTCCGACGTCGCTGACCAGGCTGTGCGCGTGCGTGGATCGGGATCCAGATGGGGGAGCGGGCGTTTGGTCTCGCGGTCCCGCACCAAGGCATTACGGCTCTCACTGCGGGCCGGCGTGGTCAGCGTGCTCTTCGCGGTGTGGGGCTACGCGGCCCGAACAGGCTTGTAATCCTGTTCGGCCAAGGGTGCCTGCCCGAGGTCCGCGAGTAGCTGGTTCAGGCGTTCAAGGGGCGCGGCCCGTGGAGCCGTAATCTCGATCCCGACCGGGAGGCCGGTGACGCCGTAGTCGACGACCAGGAGACCGTCCGGCGACGGCTTCGTCTTCACGCTCTTCTCGCCGGTCGGGTGCGAGAGATGCAAGTAAGCCGCGAAAGGCCGGCCCTTTCGGTAGGTGACTTGCAGCGACCGCTCGGTCATTCAGGCACCTCGTAGACGGTCACGACGACAAGCAGGTTGACGCCGGCATCGGGCTCGACGATCACGACCCACTGCCCCTGAATAATTCAGCGGGCCATATGGTCGCGCAGGCGGGTCATGGCGTCACCTGCTCCAGGATGACGAAGTCGCCGGGGTTCCACGCCTGGGCGATGACGTAGAGTCTGCCCCCCATCTCCCGCAGCACCGCGTTGTGGACGTGCTTGAAATTCTCGAGGCCCAAATCGTCCTTCGGGAAGAGGGCGGATACCAATCGGTCGTCCTCGAGGATGTAGATCGGCGCGCCCTTGTTCCGGTCGGGACCATCGAGGGTGGCGACCACCGCATAGCGGCCCAGGTAGTCGATGTCGCAGGGCAGGGACCCGGCGGGCATCTTCAGGGTGGAGAGGTATTGGCCGTGCCTCGTGAAGCGGTCGATCTCGGAGTTCGCCCGGTCGGCCACCTCGATCCTCCTGGTGCCCGGGGGCACCGTGATGCCGTGGCCCGTGCCGAACTGACCCGGCGCGTTCCCCTTGCCGCCGAAGGCGAGGTCGTACCACGCGGCCCGAAGCGGGCGGTAGCTGGTTATCCGCGCGGTCAGGACGAAGTCGAGGCTCGAGTAGCCGGTGGTCATGTAGAGGAGGCCGTCGAGGAACTCGACGTCGGTGGGAACGAACGCTCCGCCCCCTGCGAAGTAGTCGTTCACGGAGGCCAGGCCGAGATCGTCGGTGGCGGTGGGCGGCGCCAGCGTGTTGAGGAGCTCGCCGGTGAGCGAGGTGGTGAAGACGCGCCCGAGGTCGTTGGCGGGGAAGCTCAAGTACGGCGTTTCGTCGGGCGCGTACCAGATCGTGGTGTTGTGGAGATTCGTGTCCTTCATCTCGGGGGCGGTCTGGACGAGGGTGACGTGCTCCATAGTGGCGTCCACGTGCAGGATGCCCGCTCCCGGGAGGGCAAAGTAGGTGTCGCCCTTGCCCGGCCGCCGGTCCACCGCAAAGCCGCCGTGCGCAGACGTGAGGACCTTGCGGGCCGCTTCGGGCAGGCTGGCCGAGGTCACGAGCACGCGGAACCGCAGAGCCCCCTGTCCGGTCACGCCCTTCGCGCCGGGGCTGATCCTCCCGAGGGGGGCCGCCTGTGCTGCCGCGCCCTGAGGGAGGGCCGCGAGCGGTTTCGCGTGCCGGGGGTGTGCGAAGGCTTCGCGCTCCGCGAGCACGAGCGCGGTCACCACGAGCGAGCGTACGCACAGCTTCATCACATTCCCCCTCCTGCCGCGTAAGCCCATGGATTGCTGTCGCATCCTACTCCCGATGAGGTACGTGGTATAGGATTTCGCTCCAGGATGAGTGCATCACTCTACCCGGCCGCTCGGAGCTTCGCCGCCCGGCTGGAGGATCACTTTGCTCGACATGCCGCGTCGGGCCCGCGCGGCCCCGCGAGCGCGCCCTCGCCGGACGCGGGAGCGATCGAGGCCATGGTCGACGCCGGCTTCTGGGCGAGCCTTCAGCGCGAGGAGGGCTACGCTCCCGAGATCTCGCTGGCCTTCCTGCCCCCCGAGCGCGCCTCTCGGCCCCTGATGTTCGCGGCGGCGCTGCCCCTCGGCGCTCGCGCCCTGGCGCGGCTCGCGCCGGCAGTGGAGCGCCCGGGGATCCACCTCGGCGTCTGGCGCGAGCGGGGCGAGCTCGTGGTGTGGGGGACCACCCGGGCCATACCGCCCTTCTGCTTCGTGCTGGAGGTGCTCGGAGCGGGCTTGATGGTGGTCAAGCACCGCCCCCGCGAGGACTCGACGAAGTTCCACAACGTCGCGGTGTTCGAGGGTGAGCACGTCAAGGTCCTGAGCCCGCAGTCGGTGGACGTCGCGGACCATCCCCCTCTGCTCAAGTCGCTGATCGAGCCCCAGGCCCCCGCCTCGCCGGACGATCCCGCGGACGTGCTGCTCCGGATCGCGGTATCGATGCGCGCACACAAGCGGGGAGGGACCCTCCTCATGGTGCCCGCGGCGAGCGACGTCTGGCGCGAGTCGATCGTGCAGCCCATCGCGTATGCGGTCGTGCCTCCCTTCACGGAGCTCGCGGACCTGGTCCGTGGCCCGGCCGCCGACGCAGCGTCGCGGAAAGAGGGGGCCCTGGGCCGCGTGGTGGACGCGGTCGCCGGCCTGACCGCGGTGGACGGGGCCACTCTGCTCACCGACCACTACGAGCTGCTCGCATTCGGCGTGAAGATCGGACGGCCGGATGGCCGGCCAAGGGTGGAGCGGGTCGAGCTCAGCGAGCCGATCGAGGGCGGCGCCCCCGCCGTGGTCAACCCCCTCCAGCTGGGTGGCACCCGGCATATTTCCGCGGCCCAGTTCGCACAGGACCAGCCGGACGCCGTGGCCCTGGTCGCGTCCCAGGACGGCCGTTTCACCATCTTCGCCTGGTCTCGGCGCGACGGGCTCGTGCACGCCCACCGGGTGGAGACCCTGCTGCTCTGAACAGAAGCACCTATCGTTGGCATTGGAATGAGTGAGTCATGCACCTCACGCGATACCGCCAGGTGGTCGTTGCCGCAGCCGTGGTCGCCGCAATCAGCTCGTCCGCCGCCGCGCGCGGAGACGCGGTGACCGACTGGAACGGCTATGCAAACGCCGCGATCTTCTCGACCGGGCCGACGGCGCACGCCGCCGTCCTCAGCACCGCGATGGTGCAGGGCGCCGTCTACGACGCGGTCAACGCCATCGCCGGGGGCTACCGCCCCTATCTTCCCACGCCTGCCGCCGACCCTTCGTACTCCCAGGATGCCGCGGCCGCGGCCGCGGCCTTCCGCGTGGTGGCGGCTCTCGTCCCGTCACAGCTGACGGTCCTCCAGATGAGGTACGACGCCTCCCTCGCGGCAATACCCGACGGGCCGGCGAAGGACGGGGGGATCGCGGTCGGCGGAGCGGCGGCCGCCGCAATGCTCGCGGCGCGTGCGAGCGACGGCCGGAACGGTCCGTTCACGTTCGTGCTCGGCACGGCGCCCGGGGAATGGCGGAAGTCACCGCCCCTCTTCCTCCTCGATCCCACGCCCTGGGTCGGCAACGTGACCCCGTTCCTGCTGCAGAACGCGGCGATGCTTCGCTCCGACGGGCCCAACGCGCTGACGAGCGACGCATATGCGGAGGACTTCAACGAAGTGAAGTCGCTCGGCTCGTTGACGAGCACGACACGTACCGCGGATCAGACGATGGCGGCGATCTTCTGGCAAGCGCAGCCGGGAGGGCTGTACGGCGGTCTGATGCGGTCGCTCTCGACGCGGTTCGGCTTGAGCACCGCCCAGAACGCGCGCCTGTTCGCAATGGCCAGCCTCGCGGCGGCGGACGGCGCGATCGCCTGCTGGAACGACAAGTACTATTGGAACTTCTGGCGGCCGATCGACGCGATCCACGAGGCGGCGTCCGACGACAACCCGTCGACGGAAGCCGATCCGAGCTGGAAGCCGCTGTTCGACCCGTCGGCCCCGACCGTTCCCGCGCTCTCGACGCCGGCGTTCCCGGACCACCCGTCGGGTCACAGCTGTGTGAGCAGCGCGGCCCTGAACGCGATGCAGGAGTTCTTCGGCACGGACAAGATCGAGTTCGACATCGTGAGCTCGCGGTTCCCCGCGCAGCCGAGGCACTTCCGGCGCTTCTCGGACGCCCTCAAGGAGGTCATCGACGCGCGCGTCTGGGGCGGGATCCACTTCCGTACCGCCGACACCGCGGGCGCGGTCATCGGCAAGAAGGTCGCCAAATGGGAGCGGAAGCACTTCTTCCAGCCGGTTCAGTGACCGGAGCCCGCGCCGAGCTCCGTCCCCGGGCGGCCTGACCGCGAGCCGTCGTGCTCGTGATACCGTCTCCCTGAAATGCAGGAAGAGCTAAGACAGATCGACACGGCGGCGATCGATGGCCTGCTCGAGATCCAGAAGGAGCAGGAGCAGCTCAAGGGCCTCGTGGCCAAGGCCGAAGGGACGAAGGGCAAGGTCTCAGAGGCGGTCTACAAGAGGGTCCGCAAGGACTACGAGTCGCGGCTCGAGGCCCTGGAAGCCAAGGCCCGTCCGCTGCGGGAAAAGGCCCGAGCCGAGCAGGCCAAGCTCCGGCCCCTGCACGATCGCTTCCGCAAGGCCCAGGAGGAGGCGCGCCTCGACGTGGAGGAGCTGAAGTTCCGGCGCGAGGTCGGAGAGCTGAAGGAGGACGAGTTCGGGGGCCGGAAGAGCGCCCTCGACGAGGCCCTCGCCCAGAAGGACCGCGATTTCCAGGAGGCCGACGCCCTCGCGCAGCGCTTCGTGTCGGTGGTGGCGGCGGCCGCGGAGCCCGCCCCCGCGGACTCCGGCTCGGAGCCGGCCACGGCGCCCCGCATGAAGGCGCCTCCCCTCCCCTCGGCGGCCCCCGTCCAGGAGGACGCCACGGTGTTCGCCCGCGGCCGCGCTCCCACGGAGCCCCAGACGATCCCCGAGGGCGTCATCGAGGGAACCGTGGTGGCGAAGTTCGCGAGGCTCATCGCGCAGGAGGGAACCCCGCCCCCGGAGTACCAGCTGGGACCACGGACCTCCATCGGCCGCGTCAGGGAGAACGAGATCTCCATCCCCAAGCCGAGCGTCTCCCGCAAGCACGCGGTGATCGCCCAGACCCCGGAGGGATACGTCATCACCGACCTCGACTCCGGCAACGGCACATTCGTGAACGACGAGAGGGTCAAGACGCGCAAGCTCGAGGACGGGGACCGGGTTCGCCTCGGCGATCGCGCCTTCGTCTTCCGGGCGCCCGGCCGCTAGTCCTCGCTGGGGCCGTGCCGCCGAGGGCGTGCGCCGGCTTACGCGCTGACCGGGACCCGCTCGCGCTCCGGGGACTTGGGGCCGGCGTCCTTCTCGGGCGCGTGCTCGTCGGGGCGCAGGATCCCGGTTTCCAGCCACGCGTAGCGACCGTCCAGCACGTCGAGGGCCGTCCGATAGCGGCGGGCGTCGTCGTTGCTCCAGAGCTCGCCGAAGAGCTCCTTCACGCGCCGCCGCGAGGAGCGGCAGAAGGTGTCGGCGAGGTCCAGGGCGGAGGAGCCCTCTGGACCCTTCCGCTCCGCGAGGGCCTGGGCGCGCGAGACGGTTGCCGCCTGGGCGAAGAGCTCGTTGGCGATGTCCACCAGGCGAAAGAGGAAGGCCTGCTTGTTCTGGAGGCGGGCCTGGTAGACCAGCATGCCGTGGAAGCTGTGGCGGGCCAGCTTGCGCGAGCTGCGCTCCACGAACCGGAGGTGCCGGCCCAGGCGGCCGAAGCGCGCGTAGCGCGGCCAACGGCCGTAGCCGAGCCAGCGGGTGGGGTACCACCAGGCGTAGAACCCTGCCATCCTCGGGATGGCGCGCAGCTTGGCGGCCAGGCCCTTCTCGGGGTCGATGAGGGCCCCCGCGATCTGGAGGTGCTTGTCCACCATCTCGCGGGCCATGAACAGGTGCATGATCTCGGTGGAGCCCTCGAAGATCTTGTTGATGCGGTAGTCGCGCATCATGCGCTCCACCGCGATCGGCTCCTCGCCGCGATCCGCGAGGGACTGCTCGGTCTCGTAGCCGCGGCCGCCCCGGATCTGCATGGTGTCGTCCACGATCTGCCAGGCCCGGAAGGTGTTCCACTCCTTGGCGGCGGCCGCCTCCAGGCGGATGTCGTGGCCGCCCCGGTCGGACATCTCGGTGGCCAGGCTGGCCAGCGACTCCATGGCGAAGGTCCGGCTGGCCAAGTCCGTGATCATGTGGGCCACCGCCTCGTGCTTGCCCACCGGCTTGCCCCATTGAACGCGCTCGCCCGCCCACTTGCGGACGATCTCCAGGCAGGTCTTGGCGGTGCCCACCGAGGTGTTGGGGATGGAGAGGCGGCCGTCGTTGAGGGTGGTGAGGGCGATCTTCAGGCCCTTGCCTTCGGCCCCGATGAGGTTCTCCGCGGGAACCCGGACGTCCTTGAAGCTGATGACCGCGTTGGCCAGGGCTTTCAGGCCCATGAAATGGCAGCGGTGCTCGATCTTGACCCCCGGCCACTCGGTCTCCACCACGAACGCGCTGATCCTTCGCGGCGCCGGAGTCGATCCGGCGCCGCTCTTCGGGGCGGGGGGGCGTTCCGCTCCCCCCGCGCCCCCCGGCGGATGCACCGCCATCACGACCAGGAGCTTCGCGATGGTCCCGTTCGTGCACCAGAGCTTGGTCCCGTTGAGGACGTAGGCGGAGCCGTCGGCGGTCTTCTGCGCGCTCGTGGAGAGGCGCGCGGGGTCCGAGCCCACGTTGGGCTCGGTGAGGGCGAAGGCCGAGATGTCGCCCGCCGCGCAGCGGGGGAGGTACTTCTTCTTCAGCTCGTCGCTGCCGAAGAGCTTCAGGGGCTGGGGGACCCCGATCGACTGGTGGGCCGAGAGGAGGGCGCAGAGGTTGCCGTCGGCGCTGCCGAGAAGGGTCATGATCCGGCTGTACTCGACGTTGGTGAACCCGAGGCCCCCGTACTTGTGGGGAATCTTCATCCCGAAGGCGCCCATCTTGCGGAGACGGTCGATCACCGCGGCGGGGTATTCGCCCGTGCGGTCGATCTCCGCCGAGTCCACCTCGTCCCGCAGGAAGGCCGAGAACGCCTCGTAGAAGGCCTTGAACTCGGGCCGCCACTCACCCGGGAGGGGGAAGGGGTGGACGAGGTCGAGGCGGAAGGTCCCGAGGAAGAGCTCGCGCATGAAGCTCGGCTTCTCCCACTCCGCCTGGCGCGAGGCCTCGGCGACCTTCAGGGATTCGCGTTCCGTGACTTCCGGCGCCTTGTGGGTGGACATGGCTCTCATGGACCTCCCTCCGGCGATTGTACGCGCATCCCATCAATGAATGAACAGCCATTCATTAATCATGACGAGGCGCCATGCGCGGTCCGGGAGGCATGAGCAGCGCCCGGGGTCTAGGCCAGGACGCCGGGGAAGCGTCCCCCCGCCGGCGAGTGGCCGGGGAAGACCGCGGCCAGGTCCGTCGTGGCCAGGTGGCGCGCGAGGACCTCGCCCAGGAGATCGCGGAAGTCGGTGGTGAGGCCGAGATCGCGCCCGTCGTAGAGCTGGCCGGAGCCGAGCCCGGGCCAGCGCCCGTGGACCCGGCCGCCCTTGACGGGCCCCCCCAGCACGAAGGAGAGGCTCGCGTGGCCGTGGTCGGTGCCGCGGTTGCCGTTCTCGCGCACCGTGCGGCCGAACTCGGTCATGGTCACCACCACCACGTCGGCCATGCGGTCGCCCAGGTCGCGGTGGAACGCGGCCAGGGCGGAGCCGAAGTCTCGCAGGCGGCTCGCGAGCTGCCCCTGCACGCCTCCTTCCGCGGCGTGGTGGTCCCAGCCGCCCACGTCGGTGAAGGCCATCTCGACCCCCACCCGCGCCTTGATGAGCTGGGCGATCTGCCGAAGGCTGTCGCCATAGGGCCCGCGCGGGTAGTCGACGCCGGGCGCGGGCCGGTACTTCGCGGGATCGCTCTTCTTGAGGAACTCGACCGCCGCGAAAGCCTCGTGGCCGGTGCCGTGGAGCACGTCGCTCACCGCGCCCGCGTACATCTCCTCGAACCCGCGGGCCACTTGGGCGCCCGCCGCGGGCCGCAGGCCGAACTCGCGGATGCTCGCCATGGCGACGGCGGGAGCCCGCCCCGCGAGCGAGCGGGGAAGGGTGGGGGTGAGGGAGACCGCGCGGAAGGGGGTGGCGGCGGCGTCCGGCGTGGCCTGGAGGTACCGGTTCATCCAGCCGTCCTCGGTCGCCTTCCGGCCGGGGGTGCCGCTCTCCATGAAGTCCTGGGCGTCGAAGTGCGAGCGGGTGGCGTCGGGGCTGCCCACCGCGTGGACGATGGCCAGGCTCTTCTCCCTCCACAGCGGGAGCAGCGGCTCGAGGGCCGGATGCAGGCCGAAGAAACCGTCGAGGTCGAGGGCGGCATCCGTGCTCCCGCCCCGCGGGGCGGGGACCGCGATGGTGGGCCGGAGCGCGTAATAGCTCTTCTCGCCGTAGGGGACGACCGTATTCAGGCCGTCACAGGCCCCGCGCTGGAAGACCACCACCAGGGTCTTGCCCCGGCGCGCCGTGCCCTCGGCCGCGTACACCGCACGGGTGAGGACGCGCGGCGCCACCCCGAACGAGACGAGGGCGAGTCCAGAGGACTTCAGAAACATGCGGCGTGTGACGTGGCTTCCCCTACGTGGGGCGATACATCGGAATGCAGTGCTACCAGTCGAGCCACAGCCAACTCCGACGCATTCCGATGTATCGGAGGGATAGGGTGGGGGGTCGATGAATGATCGGCTCATTTCCTACCTCCGCTGGAACTCCGGGGAGCCGAGCACGAGACCGGCGATCCGGGCGGGGTTCGTCCCGGAGCCGGCCTCGCCGTCGATCGTCTTCCGTGTGGATTCGGAGAACCCCTGGGGGACGAGCAGCTTCGAGGGGTCGACGCTCACACCCTGGACGCGGCCACCTAGAAGGTCGAGGGCGAAGTTCAGGCGGGCCAGCAGGCCGCTCGTCGAGACCCAGGCCTCGGCCGTGTCCTTGTAGCCGGTGGGCGGCTGCTGCATGTAGAGGGGCATCCCCATGACGCCGATCCGCTGGGCGAGCGCCGCGGCGTCCGCCACCGAGGCGCCCGCGGCGCGGGCCGCGCTCACCACGAACTCGAGGGGCGTCTTGACCTTGACGTTGCGGTATTCGGGGCCGAGGAACTCCGGCGAGGTCACGATCGCCCGCACGACCTGGCGGATGTCGCCGTCCGTCTTCCGGAACGCGTCGGTGGCGCGGTCCACCAGGACGGCCGGAGGATCGTCGGCCACGAACTTGCGCACGAGCTTGGTCGAGACGAAGCGCGCGGTCCTGGGGTGGGTGGCGAGGAGGTGGATCACCTTCCGGCCCTCGTCCTGGCCTCCGCCCTTGATCGTCTGGCCGAGCACGACCTTGTCGCCCGGGTCGTGGAGGCGCGGCTCGAAGTGGAACTCGGGGCGCTCCTCCCGGAGGCCCTTGATCGTCCAGCCGGTGAAGCAGCGGGCCACCTCGGTCACGTCCATCTGCGTGTAGCCGCCGTCGACCCCCAGGGTGTGCAGCTCCATGATCTCCCGCGCGTAGTTCTCGTTGAGCCCGCGCTTCTGGCCCGGACGGCCCCCCTCCGGCCGCCGGCGGCGGCGCCCCGGGGCGGGCGGCTTCGCGTTCGGGTCGGCGGAGAGCCAGTTGTCGAGGTAGAAGAGCATGGCCGGGCTCTCGGCGGTGGCGAGGAGCAGGTCCTCGAACTTCCCCCAGGCGTGGGGCCGGAGGACGTCCCGCTCGTACTCGCCCAGGAGGAATTTCTCGGGGCCTTTCTGCGCGAAGACGTTGAAGTGGTTCAGCCAGAAGTCGACGAGCACTTCGTCGAGCTGGCGCTCGCCGTAGACGGCCCGCAGCACCTTGGCCTCCTGCAGCTCGGCCAGCACCTGCCGGGGCGATCCCTCCATCAGCCCCGCGTACTTCTGCATGAACGCGCGCCGGGCGGCTCGCTTCTCGCCCTCGCTGGCGTTCTCCATCTCACCGCGCCTCTGGGCGAGCTCCCGCTTGGCCGCGGGCGGGATCTCGTAGCCCTTGAGCAGCTCGTGGCTGGATAGCCCGACGGTCTTCAGCTCTGCGAGGCGGGGGCCCATCGCGGGATCGGGGAGGCGCTCGGGCTCGAGCTGTTGCTCGATCCACCGCCGGAGGCCGATCTGACGGACCCGGTCGACATCGCCCGGGCGGGGGCCGTAGGCCAAGCGGTTCAGGACGTGGACGATCGTGGCGTCGTCGTACGCGCCGGAGGCGGCCAGGCTCGGCCAGGGCTCGAAGGCCAGGAGGCCCACCAGGAGAGCCGTACAGCGCCTGGCCGGCGAGCTTCGTGGCCGCATGACTGTTTGGACCGCTCTCGGCCAGCAGGGTTGAAGGTTCTTGCGCGGCGGGGCCGTGGGCCCTTAAACTGCAATGGTTGCGGCACATAACGAGGCGAGGCGCCCGCGTCCCCATCCTCCTGGGCGCTCTCGTCCTCTCCACCGGTCGGGTCCTGCCCGCTTCGAGCCCCGTCACCATCGTCACGGAAACCGCCCGACGGGAGGTGATGCCCGTCACCACCCGCGGCGACGTCGAGCTCCTGCCCATCGACCAGGTGATCGCGGGGCTCGAGGTGACCCTGCTCTCCGACGCGACCGGGGGCGCCGCCACCCTGAGCTACCGCAAGCGCGAGGTGGGGCTCTACAACAAGCGCAGCCTGGCCTCGGTGCAGGGCGACCTCCGACTGCTCTCCTCGCCGGTCCTCCTCGACGAAGGCCGTTGGCTCGTCCCCGTGGACTCGATACCCCGCCTGCTGGGGCCGCTCCTGGACACCAAGGTCGAGTGGCGGGCCGCCTCGCGCGTGCTCCTCATCGGCAACGTCGTCATCCCCCGGGTCACGGTCAGCACGTTCGTCACCGGCGACGCGGCCCGCGTGGTCCTGGAGGCCAGCGAGAAGGTGCCCTTCCGGGTGGAGCAGCAGGAGGGCCGGGTCGCGGTCTCGATACCCCGCGACATCCTCGACGTGCCGTTCCAGCAGCAGCGCCTCGCGGGCGGGATCGTGGAGGCCGTGCAGTTCCTCGGAGGGCGGGACAACATCTTCGCGATCACCCTGGGCCGCCGGTTCCAGCGGATGAAGGCGGTGGAGCAGGAGGCCCCCTTCAGGCTCGTCCTGGATTTCCAGGGCCCGCCCCTGCCCCCCGTGGCCAAGGCCCCCGCGGCCGCTCCCGCGCCGCGGGCCACTCCCGTCCCCGAGCCGCCCAGCGTGAGCACCGTGGTCATCGATCCCGGGCACGGGGGGGAGGAGGTCGGGGCGCGCGGGCCCGGCGGCACCCTGGAGAAGGACGTGACCCTGGCCATCGCCCGCAAGCTGCGAGGGCAGATCGTGAGCCAGCTCGGCCTGCAGGTCTTCCTCACGCGCGACGGGGACGCGGAGATGGGGCTCGACGAGCGCACCGCCATCGCCAACAACTACAAGGCCGACCTGTTCGTGTCGATCCACGCGAACGCGAGCCGGGCCAAGGGTGCGAGGGGGGCCGAGGTCTATTTCCTCTCCTACCAGGCGAGCGACGAGGAGGGCCGGCGGATCGCGCAGCTCGAAGGGGAGGCGATTCCCGCGGGGACTTCGGGGGTGGGCTCGGACCTGGCCCTGATCCTCTGGGACATGGCCCAGGCCGAGCACCTCGAGGAGTCCTCGTCCCTGGCCTCGCGGATCCAGGAGGAGCTGGCGGTGGTGACGGGGAGCGAGGGACGCGGCGTGAAGCAGGCGCCGTTCCGCGTCCTCGTCGGCGCGGGCATGCCGGCGGTGCTGGTGGAGGTGGCGTTCATCAGCAACCCCGACGAGGAGAAGTTCCTTTCCTCCGAGCCCTACCAGAGCAAGGTGGCGTCGGCCCTGACCCGCGGCATCGCGCGCTTCGAGCAGGAGCGCACGGCGCGGGCGCGGTTCTCCCGAGGCGCCCCGCGGGGCGGGCGGTAGGCGGCGACCACGGCCGATGACTGCCCGCCAGGCGAACCTGCTGACCGCCCTCGGCCTCTCTGTTCTCCTGGCGGTGGTCACCCTGACCGCGCCCCGCTGGTCACGCTTCCTGCGACAGCCGCTGGCCGCGGGGCGCGAGGACGACGGTCCGGCGGCGGGGACCGCGGACGCCGCCGCGAGGACCGCGGAGCCCGAAGGGGAGCGGCGGATCAGCGTCCGGCTCTACTTCGAGTCGCCGGAGGCGGGCGCGCTCGTTCCCGAGGAGCGCTCGGTGCCTCTCGCGGGCGATCTGTCGCGCCAGCTCCAGGCCGTGATGGAGGAGCTGGTCCACGGCTCGACCACCGGCCTCCGGCCCACCCTGCCCCCCGCCACCAAGGTGCTCGACGTGTTCGTGTCCGCCCGCGGCGTCGCCTACCTCGACTTCTCGCCGGAGGCTCGCCAGGCGGTGGCGGGGGGTTCGAAGTCCGAGCTGCTGGTGGTCTACTCGATCGTGGACTCCGTGACCGCCAATTTTCCGGCCGTGAAGAAGGTCCAGATCCTGGTGGAAGACAAGCCGGTGCGCACCCTGGCCGGCCACGTCGACCTGTCGCGCCCCCTCGCCCCCGACATGACATTCCTGGTGCTTCCCTCGCCGCCGGCCCCGCGTCAGGCGTCACCTGCGCCGTAGCGGGAACGCGCAGCGGACGCAGGGACGCTAGGCTGCCATGCGACGGTGCCGAACAGGTGATGGGTAGGATGGGGCTGTTTCCGATGAGATGGTCCGCTCCGTGAGGCCCGAGGTCCGTTGGGGAATCCGCGTCGCAAAAGTATGCCTACCCATCTTTGTGTGCTGGGACGTCTACGTGATCGTCACGTACCCGAGCCCGCTAGCCGTCGTTGGGCTCGTGACGGTACCGGTCTACGCAGCCGCCATGGGTCTGTTGCTTTTCAGTGTGGGCTGGGCCGCCGGCGTCCTCCGCGTGTGGTTGCGGGCTCCAACGCGGCCGCCAGCCTGGCACAGCCTCTTGGCGGTGGTAGTCATCGGGAGCTTCGGTGTCGCGCTGATCGATTACGGATGCAGCGAGTATCTATGTCTCCGTGCCCGCAATGAGGCGGCTCCACCGGCTGAGCTCGCATGGATCCTCGATACTTGGTGGGGACAAAGAGATGCTTTCGTACAGAGCGCTCTGGCGCGGAATCCTGCGTGTCCTGCGGTTGTCCTGCGAGAGCTTGCTGCCAGGACGCGAGGAGAACTCACCGAGTTCTGGGGCCTGCGCGCCACTGCGAAGGGTGGTCTCAGGCCCGTGCTTCTCGAGGTATTGGGGAACCGGAACACTCCTCCGGATGCGCTCGACCTTCTCTCGAAGATCGGGAATGTCTATATCCGGTACAGGCTGGCAGGGGAAGACCACCTTCCGGTGGACGTACGCAAGCGCCTGGCCTGTGACCCGGAGCCGATGGTGCGCGCAGCAACCGGATGGGCGTGCGAGACCGTCGGGGGAGGGGAGCGCCTCAATAGCGGAATCGGTCGTCTCGCGGATCAGGGAGACCTCTAGAGGAGAGCGGTCGGTGGTGAATAATAGTGGTGGCCCGAGAGGGCCAGCCATGCCCTTCACCGCGCTGCCATTGTTCGTGCTCGTGCTCGCCGCCACCCCCACCGACGAAGCAGAGCGTCTCGCCGCGGAGGCGGTGCGGATGGCGACCGCCCAGCCTCAGCAGGCGCTCGCCCAGGCGCGCAAGGCCCTGGCCCTCACCGCGGAGTTCGAGCCCACCGCGTTCGTGAAGGCCGGGCGCAAAGGCGAGGTCGTGGAGGACGCCTACCTGGCCGCCCGCGAGGAGTACCGCCGTCACCGGGCGCGGCTCTACCAGGCCTTCGGCGAGATGCTGCTGCAGCAGGGCCAGGCGGTGGCCGCGAGCCGCTACCTGCGGCGGGCCGTACTTGTCGGTCCCGACCTCGCGCCGACCCTCGGGCTCGCGCGCGCCCTCCTCGCCCAGGGCAAAGGGCGCGCCGCCCTGGACGCGCTGGAGCGGGCCTACGGCGCCGGGGGCGCGGGGCCCGACCTGGTGGCCCTCGTGGGCCAGGCCGCGGACGTGGCGCGTCTTCCGAGCGCCCAGGCCGAGCTCGACCGGGCGCGGCTCATGCGCCTGCCGACCGGCGCCGTACCCTACCGGGACGGCCCGCTCACCTTGCCCCCCGGAGTGCGCCTCTCCACGAACCCGGTCTTCCACCTCGAGGACGCGCCGATCAACCTGATCTACGAGGCCGAGGTTTCGTGCAAGTCCTGCTCGATCGACCTGGAGGCGCTGAAGCGCGACGTGCCCCGGACCGTCAGGGTGATTGCGCTGCCGGAGGCGGAGGATCGCGACGCGGCCCTGCGGCAGGTGCTGAGCCTCTACCGCTTCGAGTGGCCGGTGCTCCTGGGCAAAGGCCTGCCCGCGCTCCTCAAGCTCGAGCCGCGCTCGGCCCTGATCGTCGCCCGGGACGGCTGGGCGGGGGCGGTGCTTAAGGCCCCGTTCGGCGCGTCGCTGGCCGCGGCCCTCGGCGTGTTCGCCCAGAACGACATCCCGGAGACGCGGCCGCGCGCGGAGTGGAACCGGCGGCCGGTGGAGCGCCGGCCGCCGACCCCCCTACCCGGGCTCCTGCCCGAGGGCCTGGCTCCGGGGGACGACGAGCCGGCGCCCGCCGAGTTCACTACCGCGGTCGACGCCTTCCGCAGGGGCCGGAAGGCGGAGGCGCTGCGCCTGTTCGAAGCCCTGGAGGCCCGAAGCGACGGCTGGCTCCTGCCCCCCGAAGCCCGCCTCGACCGCGCGCTCTGCCTCGCGGGCCTCGGCCGTCGCGAGGAAGCGCGGCGGATGCTGCTCCGCACGGGGGACAGCCGCTTCCAGGACGCGGTGGACCGCACGCTGGAGGCCGTGGGCACGCCGGGGGCGAAGCCGTAGGGGCGCACCCTCAAGGCGCGCGCTCGTCGGGACCCACGTCGACGGCGGCCCCCTGCGGCCGCGGCTCGCCATCCATATCCGTCGTCGGCGCGTCCGCGCTCGTCCCGGCATCGATGCACGGCGATCCCGTCATCAGGTGGAAGGTCGCATCGAGCTGCGGGGCCGCGCCGAAGTTCGCGCTCGCCGGGGGGGTGGTGAGCAGGTTCACGCCCGCGACAGTGGTGATGTCGGTGGCCGCCGCTCCATTCCAGAGGTGATAGAGCACGTCGGTTCGGCCCGCCGCGACGGCGAACGTGAAGTCGTTGTTCTCGAGGGCCGCGGGATGGCTCGTCCTGGCGGCGGGGCTGTTCTCGTAGACACCATACCGACTCTGGTTCTGGCCGCCGAGGAGCACGTTGTTGCGGATTCTGCCGAGGATCGCGTTGACCCCGCAGGCGCCACACCCAACGTAGCGCAACTCCACCCCCGCGCTGGTACTGGGGAACGCAGTGAGACCCTCGCCACCTCCGTCGAGATAGTTGGCGTTGAGTACTACGGCTCCCGCCGGCTTCTCGACTTCTTCGAGCAGGACGGCCATGCTCATTCGTGCCTTCACCCCAAAGACGACGTTGTTGGTGACGATTGCGGTCGCGCTCTCGCTGCGGATCCCGCCACAGAGCACGGTGCCGGAACAGCCCCCGACGTTGGCCTGGTCCACGTTGATGCGGTTTGCGTCGATGGTCGCCGTGGTGGAGATGGTGATGCCCCAGGCCGCCCCGCCCGACGCCGCCGTGCCGGCGAGGACGTCGTTGCCCGCGATGAGGGTACCGGGACCGGACGCGAGGGCGGTGATGCCGTCCGTGTTCAGCCCGTTGCCTCCGCGAATGGTGTTCGTCGCGATGACCGCGGGTACGGTCGACCCGGGAGATGACGCCGCCGCGTCGAACAGGATGGCCGAGGTGCTCCCGATCGACGCGCCTCCCCGGATGTCGTTGCCGTAGATGAGCGCGCCCTGGGCGCCGCTCGCCGGTGCCAGGATCGCAATGCCGAGGGACCTGTTCGAACCGAAGACCGCGCCACCGGTGACATCACCCCCGAGGATCCGGTCGCCCATGATCACGGGCGTCCCACCCATCAGGGTCAGAGCGGCGCTTCCCGGAGCCGCGGCGGGTGCGCCGCCCAGGCCGACCACGCGGAACCCGTCGAGCCGGGTGTTGCGGCTGACCGTGCTCGGAGCGAGCACGCCCTCGAAGTCCTGGTTGACGATGGCGGTGTCGTAGAGCAGCGGGTCGCGGGCCCAGGCACAGGCCTGTGCCGTGCACTGGTGGCCGCCGACGAGGCTGATCCCCTCCACGAGGGTGACCTTCTCCGGGTAGCTCCCCTCGGCGACCAGGACCGCCTGGGCTCCCCCGAGCGCCACCGCGGCCGCGATCCCCCGCGCGATCGTCTTGAAGGGCGCTTGCGCTGTTCCCGAGTTGGCGTCGTTGCCGATGGCGGCGGACACGAACCGCCCCGCGGCTGCACAGCCGCCATCGACGACGCCGTTGCAATCGTTGTCCAGCCCGTCGCCGCAGACCTCGGGAGCCCCTGGATGGACGGCCGGATTGGCGTCGTTGCAGTCCAGGGCGGTTCCGCAGCCCGCCTGGGCAAAGAATCCGTCGTGGTCGCCGTCGGTGCAGGTTGCGTTCAGCGCGAAGTAGCCGGTGACGTCGAGGACGACGTGCACGGTGCCGGCCCCGATCACCGTGGCGAGGATGGCGAGGGTCCCGGTGCCATTCCCGGCCAGGGCGAAGACCCCGTTGTTGGCCCGGGTCTGACCGGCGGCGAAGTTGAGGGCGGAGGTCGTGGGGACGGCTCCGTCACCCGGGTAGAGCCTGAGGTTTCCCGCGTCCGTGGAGCCCACGGCCGTGATGTTCACCGCGATGGCGCCGGCGATCGCGGGTATCCCGCAGGAGGCCCCGGTGGCCGTCACGACCCGAGAGACGCCGGAGGTGAGCGCGGGGCCCTGCCCCGGCAGCCGGGTGTCGAGGAGGCGGCAGGGAGTCACGGAGTAGTAGTACAAGGGGGGCGCCTGCGCCCAGGCCAGATCGCCGGCGGGAACGATCAGGAGGAGGCTCCCGACCGACAACCCCGCCATCCAACGAACTGGCATGACCCCCTCCCGGCGAGTTGGCTCGATGCGACGCACGTATCGCTCAGGACGCTAGAACGACGCCCGGAGGTCTCCGGTCACTCCCGTAGTTCCTTGCGGCGCCACCGCGACGCCGTTGTTGCCGCCGGCGCCGCCGAAGCCCGGGCCGCCGTTGGTGCAGGAGATGCTCGCCGTCGTGGGCGCGCCTCCCTTGTACACGATGCAGACCGACGCGCCGCCCGTCCCGCCGGTTCCGCCGCCGCCGGTGCGCCCCGCGCCGCCCGCGGACCCATTTGCGCCTGCGCCCCCGCTGCGCGTGCTGCAAATGCCGCCGGCGGTCTGTCCCGGCGCCCCCGAGCCGCCCAGGCCCCCGTTCCCGCCAGGGCCCCCGTTCCCGCCGGGGCCACCATTGCCGCCGGGGCCACCATTGCCGCCGGTGCTGGTGGTCATCTGGGTCGACTCGACGGTCACGCTGGATGCGACGATGGCGATG